>ERZ1673753.538-NODE-538-length-46147-cov-6.573050_pt1 | contig 46147 bp, 38 predicted proteins | sample MGYA00580201_ERZ1673753 | MGnify/ENA primary metagenome ERZ1673753 (study PRJEB41218, sample SAMN15661747) | gut metagenome | host: Homo sapiens | place: Canada: London | collected 2015-08-20/2019-03-30 | study: EMG produced TPA metagenomics assembly of... | reverse complement strand
GCAATATGTGAAAGTGTTTATTTATTGACTAAATCGTTAATGGGCAGGGAAGGGGCTATACATATTGAAGTCTTGTTACCGGCTTTTGTATTGGGAATGGTAATGAAAACCATCCATAAGACAGGGCGGGTAGAAGAAAATGTGTCCAGTTTTGTTTCTTACTTTTTTATGTTTTTAGTCGGTTTAAGTACCCCTTTGTTTATAGGGATAGATAATACCGCTGCCGGATTTCAGATGCCCGGGTGGGGGATTGTTGCTTTCCATGTGTTTATGGTAACTCTTCTCTCTAACCTGGGAAAAATGTTTCCTTTGTTTTTCTACCGGGACCGGAATATCCTGGAACGTTTGGCACTTTCAATCGGTATGTTTACCCGCGGAGAAGTAGGAGCAGGAATTATCGTAATAGCTTTGAGCTATCAGTTGGGGGGTATTGCCGTTATTGTATCCATTCTCAGCCTGGTATTGAATCTGATTTTAACCGGATTTTTTGTAATAGCTGTAAAGAAAATCTCACAACGTGTTTACGGGATAAAAGAGTAGGAGAGAGGCTTTGAATGTTCAAATGTTAAGGTGTTTAAAAATGCTGATGTTTGAGTGTTGAGGTGTAAAAATGGGTAATGGCATGCCAGTTTGGATACCTGTTCATTTTCAATTTGCTGAAAAAGAAATCCTCACTTCTGATTAAAAATAAACTTATCAGAAAGTTCCGGTAAAATATAAAATAAATCCATTTGAACACTTTTCCCTTTAAACTTTTGAATACTTGAATATTTGTACATTTACACATTCCAATCATTTGTAAGAGGTTTTTTAATCTCTGAACAATTCTATATCTTTGAAGTTCAATTCGAAAGTTATGTCAGGAAAATCGGTTGCAGGTAAAAGGAAAGTCCGGAAGAAAAGTAGAAGGAGGCGTATATGGAAATATATACTGGGGATGATTGTAACCGGAGGGATTTTGTGCGGATTATTTGTTTATTCCGTTTATGCCGGACTGTGGGGACCTATTCCGGATTATCAGGAATTGAAAGAAATACGGAATTATGAAGCATCTGAATTATATAGCGAGGACGGAGAACTGTTGGGAAAATATTTTATTGAAAACCGTACCAATGTAAAGTTTAATACGATTTCTAAAAATGCTGTAAATGCTTTAATCGCAACCGAAGACGTTCGTTTTTATGAACATCAGGGAGTAGATAAGATCAGTCTTTTACGGGTTTTTTTCAAAACTCTTTTATTAGGAGATAAAAGTTCCGGAGGGGGAAGTACACTCAGCCAGCAATTAGCTAAAAATTTATATCCACGTGAAGAACAGCAGGTTTCTTTTATGCCTGTTGTCAAATTGAAGGAAATATTTACTGCTCATCGTTTGGAACAAATCTATTCAAAACCGGAAATTCTGACACTTTACTTAAACACGGTAGCTTTTGGGGAGCGTACGTATGGGATCGAAAGTGCTGCACAAAAATATTTTTCCGTATCTGCATCCGATTTGAATATTCCTCAGGCGGCAACTTTAATCGGGATGTTAAAAGGACCTTCCTGGTATAATCCACGTTTACATCCAGACAGGGCTTTACAGCGCCGGAATACGGTTATCAATCAGATGGTAAAATATGATTTTCTCAATGAAGAGGAGGGAGAGGAAGCAAAAGGGGAAGAGTTAGGCCTGCATTATAAAGCCGTCAATCATTACACAGGACTAGCTCCTTATTTAAGAGAAAAGATCCGGCGGGATGCTTCGGAAATTATTGCGGAATACAATGCAACTCACGGAACTGCTTATAATTTATATAAGGACCGTCTTCTGTTGACGACAACTATAAATGCAGATATGCAGCGGTATGCGGAGAGGGCAGTAAAGGAGCATATGAAAAAACTCCAGCATGAATTCTATAAGAATTGGGAGAACAGAGATCCCTGGTACAATAAACCTCAGGTGTTGGAACAGGCCATCCAAAATAGTCCTGTATATCTCCGTTTAAAAGAACAGGGATATGGAGAGCAGCAGATTACAGAAATGATGAATCGTAAAAAGCCGATGATGGTATATAGTGCCTATCAGGGAGAAGCTTCGGTTGAGATGTCTTCCATCGATTCTCTGAAACATTATCTGAAAATTCTGCACCCCGGAATGATAGCCGTAGAGCCGCATTCCGGCAAGATACGGGTATGGGTGGGAGATTTGGATTACAAATATTTTCAGTACGATCAAGTGGAGGCCCCCCGTCAGATCGGCTCTGTTTTCAAACCGGTAGTATATAGTGCAGCTATTCACAATGGAGCTCGTTTGGATGCCTATTACAAGAATGAACAGAAAACGTATAAAGAATACGATGACTGGACTCCCCGGAATTCCGATCGGGATTATACCGGTTACTATACATTGAAAGGGGCTTTGAGTAAATCAATCAATACGATTGCTGTAGAAGTGTTGTTGCAGACAGGCATAGAGAGAACAATTGTACATGCCCGGAATTTGGGAATTAAGTCCGATTTACCTCAATATCCTTCGCTCGCTTTAGGAAGTGCGGATATTCCTTTGTCAGAAATGATATTACCTTATATCTGTTTTGCCAATGGAGGGAAGAAAATAAATCCGTATTATTTAGTAGAAATTAAAGACCAGGCGGGAAATGTACTTTATCGGGTTCCGGAAGCGGAAGCAAAAGAAGTTTTACCTCCCGATGAAGCTTATGTTATGAGTAACATTTTGTCGGCAGTGATCAATGAAGGGACGGGGCGAAGTTTGAGAAGTACATACGGCTTAAAAAATGATCTGGCAGGAAAAACGGGAACGACTCAAAATCAGGCCGACGGATGGTTTATAGGTTATAATCCTCGTATCGTAGTCGGTATACGGGTGGGAGCGAATAACCGGAATATACATTTCAGTTCTACCCGTTTAGGACAAGGAGCCCATATGGCAATGCCCATATTCGGTTTGTTTATGCAGGAATGCTTGAAGGATCCGGCCTATGCCCGTTGGGAAACCCTTTCTTTCCCCTTGGTTCCGGTGACGGAACAGCATGCTTTGGAAACGCCTGTTTTTCAGGAAAAGATGAATGTATTTGAACGGATCGGGAATAAAAAGTTGAAAAAAAGAGCATTGATTCATCCTACTGATACTGTAGTGAAAAAGGAAAAGAAAGGTTTTTTCCGGAAAATCGGAAATCTTTTCCGGAAGAAAAAAGAAGAATAAATAATTTTTAAAAGGATTTTTCAATTTTCTCCCAGCTTATGTGTTTAATACTATGGGAGAACCATACTATACCTCCCCATAGAAAAAGAATCCCCAGGGGTATTCCATACAGAAAATTTTGAAGTTCCCTGTGGAGGAAAACGAATACAAGACTCAGTAAAGTCACTAAGAAAGAATAGAGGAGTATTTTCCCTTTTCCGGAACTGTTTCTTTCCCGGGCAAAGGGGAAGAAAGGGGATATTCTCAATATCACTCCCAGGATAGTACAAGTAATCACACTGAAAATAAACAGGATATCGTCTAAAAGTCCTATTCCTCCGATACAGAGAAAGAGAATACCTATACAGCCGTAAAGAGGAAGAAAATATTTAATATACACGGCTTTAAAAGCCCCTAAGATAAATTGCCCCGGATTGATGAGCGGACGGGCCTGGTAAATCCACAATTGATTACCCGATTCGTTGTATTTCATACTGTCCGTAATCATAAAGGCGGCCATAAGCGATAAATAAAGGGGCATATACAGAAAGGGAGAATTCCTGTCTGTATCAGAAAAAGAGATCAGCTGAATGACGGTAATAGCCAGAATATAGGTGACAGCAGGTACGATTGCTTCTTTAAATTTGCGGTTTCCGGAAGTGAGTCGCCAGCTAAGCATAAAACCGGATTTTTGTAAAGGATGACGGGTAAACAGAGTGGCCAGCAAATGAGCCGTTTTTTCTTTTTTCACCTTTCCCCTTTTCGTCTGGAACTGATTCCCCGGACCAGCGAAACGGGTTGTGAAATAAGGAGTGAACCATTTAAAAGAAATATAGGCAGCACAGAGGGGAACAAAGATACCCAATCCACTATAAAACCAAAGACAGGTATTACTGGAAAATGCCAGTAAACTTATGGATGTGAACCATACAGGCGGTAACAGGATAGCCTGTAACGAGAAGGAGGAGAAAAGTCCGCTAGAGAAATGGAGTGGCAAATGTACTAAAAACTGATAACTGCAAACGACTAAAATGACCATTCCGATCTGTATGTAACTGAGGATATTCTGGAATTTTTCGTTTGACGAAAAACGGAGGCAACCGATATAAACTGAATTTGTGATGAGTAAGGCGAACAAACTGTTACAAAAGGCCGATAAAAGAAAAAAGAGTCCCGTTGCCAATCCTTGCTGAATCCCGATACGAAACAAAGGGATAAGGGCAGCGCAGAGGGTTAGAAAAAGCATATAAAAGCCTAACGTAATCAGTTTGGCCGTAGAAAGAGTGAGGGGGGATACCGGCATGCGGGAGAGAATATGGTTATCTCTGGGATCAAAAAGCATTTGGGAATATTCCGATAATAAAGAGAGAACCAGCATTACTAAAATCATGGAGTGAAATAAAAGAATGGCGGTCTGCAGATCGCTTTTGGAGTAGGTCATGAAGAAAGATACAGTTCCGAAAAATAACATGCTAAATCCTTGCTGCAGGAAAGCGGAATTTATTTTTTGAGGATTTTTCCCCCTGATTCTTCGGGAAGTTCTGTTATCTACCGTTAATTTTAGGCGAATAATGGCTGTCATCTGCTTATAATCAACGCCCATAGCAGAAAATAAAGGATACAGAGGTTTTAGTAAAGCCAGCAAAAAACGGATCATTGGTTTTCTTTTTCGAATACGTGAATGATTTTTTCAGCTTTTTCTATCGGATTAATCATACCGGTTCGTTTGGAGAATAAATGTTCCAGTGATGTGGAATCAGATTCTTGTTTCAAAGCTTCAATTGTTCCGTCTGCTATAATTTGCCCTTCGTTCAATAATATAATCCGGGAGGAAATGCGTTCAACAACATCCATAAGATGAGAACAATAAAAAATTGTTTTTCCTTCTTTGGAAAGCTGGGAAATCATTTCTTTTACCATAATGACAGCGTTGGCATCCAGTCCGTTTAAAGGTTCATCCATAAAGAGGAGATCCGGGTGGTGTAAAAGGCCGGAGATGATATGGATTTTTTGTTTCATTCCTTTTGAAAAATTGAGCATACGGTCGTTACGGAAATTCTTCATTTCAAATAATTCCAATAAATCGTAACTTTTCTGGCGGGCGACATCCGGAGAAAGTCCGTATAAGCTGGATGTGAATTCCAGATATTCCATAGGGGTGAGTTGCTCGTACATTACGGCATTTTCCGGAATATAGCCTATCCGTTTTTTTATAGCTGTATCCTCTTGCCTTAAATCGTGTCCCAAAATATGGATATCTCCTTCAAAATCGTGTAATACTCCGCACAGTATCTTTACAGTAGTAGATTTCCCGGCGCCGTTGCTTCCTAAATAACCGATCACTTCCCCCGCCTTAACTTCCAGGTGGATACCTTTTAAAACCTCTTGATTTTTGAAGCTCTTCTTCAAGTTATGAATTTGAATGACAGGATTTTCCATTTTCAAATCAATTTATCCGGATTTTTTTTAATATAATCGCTCCAGTTTTTGCATTTGGAACTGCCTGTAGAGGGCAGACTCCCCTGTAGGTGATGACAGAATGCAATAGCTATGGCGTCGGTTTCGTCTAAATTTTTAGAAGTGGTACGGATTTCCATGAATTTACTCAAAAAGATAGAAATTTGTTCTTTGGAAGCCATTCCGTTGCCGGTAATACTCATTTTGATTTTTTTGGGAGCATATTCAAAAATAGGAATATTGCGTTGAAGGGCTGCTGCAATCGCTACTCCCTGGGCTCTTCCTAATTTAAGCATGGATTGTACGTTTTTACCGTAAAATTGCGATTCTATAGCCAGTTCGTCCGGATGGTAGCTATCAATAACTTGCAGCGTACGTTGAAAAATACGCTGGAGTTTTAGATAAGGGTCTTGAATTTTATCCATGTCCAGAACGCCGGATACGATGAGCCGGGGTTTGAGTGTTTTGCCTTGGGTACTGATGATGGCATAGCCCATAAAATTTGTACCCGGGTCTATGCCCATAATTAATTTTTCCATTTTCTTAAACTTCAATAGAGCACAGCACTGCCGATAAGAGGTATAGCTATATAAAATTCTGCAGGGACTACTGTTTAATGTTCCGCTTCTCCTATTTCTGTCAATGTGCTACTGAAACAAAGGTAATAATTTTTGTATTTCCCGTTGATTTTTTCTTGCACCACAGGAAGATGAACCTGCACGAAATGGTTTAGAGCTTCCGGATTGCCAAAAATCAATTGTAAAGAATACGTTTTTCCCTCCGGTTGATCAATAGAAACTTTGGTAAATAGAATATCTTGGGTCAATTTATTTTGACGCAGGTAAAGAATATAGTGTTTCTGTATAAAAGAAATCCATTCCTCTTCTATGGTCTCGTCTACAATAAAGGTTGTGTTAAAGACAATGCGCATATTCATAAAGAGTTATAGTCGCATAATACGGACTAGAGAGCGAAAAGGTTGCGTTTATTCCGGAGGCGGTAGGAAGTAAACTGCCTCCGGAAAAATATTTTTTATTTAATTAATCCGGTTCCCATAAACGGCTGTAAAACTTCCGGTAGGCGAATGCCTTCAGTGCATTGGTAATTTTCAAGCAAAGCTGCAACAATGCGGGGAAGGGCAAGAGAACTGCCATTTAAAGTATGTACCATACTGTTTTTTTTCTCTCCTTTTGCCCGGTAACGTAATTTTAAGCGATTCGCTTGAAAATCTTCAAAATTGGAGACAGAACTTACCTCCAGCCATTTTTCTTGGGCTTTGGAAAATACTTCGAAATCATACGTCAGGGCAGAGGTAAAACTGATATCTCCTCCGCATAAACGGACGATACGATAGGGAAGTCCCAATTTGATCAGCAGTCCTTCCACATGTTTTACCATCTCGTCCAGGGCTTCATAAGATTTTTCCGGTTTGGTTATTTGTACAATTTCGACTTTGTCAAACTGATGAAGACGGTTCAATCCGCGTACGTCTTTTCCGTAAGAACCCGCCTCCCGTCTGAAACAAGGGGTATAAGCAGTATTCTTAATCGGTAATTGTTCCCCGTCCACAATCATATCCCGGTACAGATTGGTAACAGGCACTTCCGCTGTCGGAATCAGATAGAGTTTGTCTTCATTCACATAATACATTTGTCCGTCTTTGTCGGGAAGCTGTCCTGTGCCATAACCGGAGTCAGCATTCACCATAAGGGGAGGCATCACTTCTTCATAACCGGCTTTAATATTTTCCTCCAGAAAGAAATAAATCAGGGCTCGTTGTAAACGGGCTCCTAAACCTTTATATACCGGGAAACCTGCTCCTGTAATTTTTACTCCGGTTTCAAAGTCAATTAAACTGTATTTTCTGGCTAATTCCCAATGGGGCAGATCGTTTTCATGACGTTGAGGAATATTATCCACAATTTTAACAATCTGATTGTCTGCTTCTGATTTTCCTTGAGGAACCGAAATATGCGGCATATTGGGGAGTCGCAATAATATTTCTGTCAGCTCGTTGGTAAGGGCATTCAACTGTGGAACCAAAGCGGCAATTTCTTCTTTTAATTCCGTCGTTTCCAGGCGGGCTTTTTCGGCTTCTTCTTTTTTCCCATTTTTCATTAAAGCTCCGATTTCCCGGGCAATATTATTCATCTGGGCTTGTTTCGATTCCGATAATTGTTGTATTTTTTTCCGTTCCCCGTCCAGGGCGATAATTTTTTCTATGAGCTCACGAGCATCGAAATTTTTTACGGCCAGGCGTTCGATGACAATTTCTTTGTTTTCCTGGATAAATTTTAAATTTAACATAACTATTTAGATTTTGTTAATAGTACCTGAAAAGTCACTTTCCCTCAAAAACGAATTTAATCCGATTGACTTTTATTTTCAGGCATTTCCGGTTCCGAAATATTCAAGCTCAGGGCAATAAATCTTTGTTTTCGCTACTTCCTCCAGGAACACTTGCCCCTTATTTTCAAACTGTAAATATATAAAAAAACTCCTGTATTCATACAGAATACAGGAGCTTTTAATAATTTTTATTCGTCCTTATTCAGCTACCTTTTCTGCAGAAACGATAGGCTTAATGGAAACATAGGATCTGTCTTTTTGTTTTTTTGTAAAAACTACTTCCCCGTCAACTAATGCATATAAAGTGTGGTCTTTACCTATACCTACATTTTGTCCCGGATTATGTACAGTACCTCTTTGACGAACCAGAATATTACCTGCTTTGGCTATTTGTCCGCCCCAGATTTTGATTCCTAATCGTTTACTTTCGGATTCACGGCCGTTCTTGGAACTACCGACACCTTTCTTGTGTGCCATATTTTGAAATTTTTAAGTTTACAAATTGTTTACTAATCATTCCTCTCCGGAATAAAAAATCAAGCGTTGATCGCTTCGATCTGAATCTGCGTCAGGCATTGACGATGCCCGTTCTTTCTCTTGAACGTTTTCCTTCTTTTCTTCTTAAAGATAATGACTTTATCAGCTTTGACGTGAGCCAATACTTTTGCGGTAACTTTTGCGCCTTCAACTTTCGGCGTACCGATCTGAATGTTACTTCCGTCTTCTACCAGAAGTACATTATCAAATTCTACCTGAGCGCCTTCTTCTGCCTCAAGTCTGTGGACATACACTTTACGGTCTTTCTCAACTTTAAACTGCTGTCCTGCGATTTCAACAATTGCGTACATTGTAAATTGTTTTAATGTTAGTACCATGGGGTGGGTATTTATCCGCTTATTGTACCCCTGAGGAAAAATTTGTGGTGCAAAAGTAGTATATATTTTTTTATAATCAAAGAGTTTCTTTTCTATTTTTTATAACTCCCGGGGCCGGGGGTAGGTGCTATATTTTCGAGGCCCGGAAATTATATAAATAGAAGCAGTAATTTATAATAAATTTAAGAAAAAAATATTTATAAAAATTTATTTTTGTTTTCAATTTTAAACTATATACAGCGTATTACGGAATATTAAAGAGAAAAAATATAATTTTTAAAGAAATTAATTATTTTTTACAATATGAAGGCATTTTTTTTATGTATGTTTTTGGGGACCCTATTGTGTATGCAGGGAAAGGCTCAATTATTAAACGGGCAGATAACAGATGAAGAAGGGAGAGTGATAGAGGGGGCTACTCTTTATGTTCAAGAGACGATGCAAGGGACGGTAGCGGATGAAAACGGGCATTTTCAGATTCATCTGGAAGAAGGGGATTATTGTATAGAAATAAGTGCGTTGGGTTATGAAAAGCAATTCTTAAAATTATTAATCTCGGGAAAAGAAACGGTTTTATATATTCGTTTGAAACCGATAAGGTATATGCTGAAAGAAGTGAAAGTGACGGGTAAGGGAGAAGATCCTGCTTATTACATTATGCGAAAGGCGATTGCCAAGGCTCCTTATCATCGTCTTCAAGTGAAGCGGTATTTCTCCGAGGTGTATAGTAAAGGGAATTTGCGGATAGATAACCTTCCCCGGGTGTTGAAATGGGGTAAAACAGGCAGGGAAGTGTTTGATACGATAAGAGGAAAGACTTTGTTGATGGAATCGGTTATGGATATTGAATTCCGGTCGCCGAACATTTACAAGCGCAATATTTTGGCTTTTAATACTACGATTCCGGAGGATATAGAGCCTAAGAGGACATTGAATATTGTAACCTCTTCTATTTATGATCCTGATATTTTAGGTATAGCTTCTCCCTTGTCGGCCGGAGCTTTTTCTTCTTATCGGTTCCGTTTAGAGGATTCCTACCGGGAAGGGGAAAGAACCATTAACAAAATAGAAGTAAGATCGAAAATAAAAGATAACCGTTTATGGAATGGCTGGATTTATATTGCCGATGAGGACTGGAGTGTAGTGGGTTTTGATTTTGCCTATGGAGTGCAAGGTTTTTCGGCTCAGATACAAGTCGGATTTAATGAAATAAAGTCTGCCGTTTTCCTACCGACATCTTATAATATAGCTGTCGGTATGGATATAATGGGATTAGAGGGAGAGGCTAAATATTTTTCTTCATTGAAATACAAAACGGTGGAAGTGGACACAGTACAGCTGGCTTTGGCAGCAGGGGATACAATCGTGAAAAAAAGGACGGTAAGCCGGAAAGAGCAAAAAATACTCCGTAAAATAAAAGAAATAGCTGAAAAAGAAGATTTATCCAATCGTCAGGCTTACGAACTGGCCCGTTTATCTCAACGTTTGCAGGAGTTACCTCAGTCTGATTCTGTTTCGCCTTTTCAAACATATTCCCGGCGTTTAAAGGATTCGGTGACAGTTGATTCTATGGTACGGCAAAGAGATTCCCTGTATTGGCAAAAGATCAGGACAGTTCCTTTACTGGGAGAAGAAATAAAAAGTTACGAACGGAAGGACAGCTTGCGGAAATTTATGGAAAGGGTATTTGGTCCTTCGGATACAGTACCTGATAAAGCAGATATTATATTTTTTAAGGTTCTGTTAGGAGATACTTTTTCTTTGGATAAAAAAAAGAGGTTAGCATTGGAGATTGGCGGAGTTTATGAAGCTTTTCCACAGTATAATGTCGTTGACGGACTTTGGGTGGGGCAGGATGTAAAATTAAATATCTATATGAATAGAGGAAAGAGAATAAGTTTTGGTCCTTCTCTTTATTATGGAACAGCCCGGAAAGTGTTATTATGGAAAATGCAGGCGCAGATGCTTTATGCTCCTATGAGGCGTGGGCAATGGGGAATAGAGTTCGGGGAGATGTCCGAAGATTACGGGCATGCCGGAGAAGGAACCTTGTTTGAAAATTCAATTTCTTCCTTATTTTTTAAAAAACTCAGGAAAAATTTTATACGTTTTTACGAGAAGCGTTTTGTTTATCTGAAACATTCGATTGATCTTGCAAATGGTTTGACTTTTACTGCGGAGGAAAAATACGAGAAAAGGAGTTTGTTAAGAAACCATATTTCGAAGAAAAATATCGAGCCCAATGAGCCTGTTTTAGAGGGAGGGGTCAATATGCCGGAAAACAAATCGCTGACCGTCGGAGTTCGTTTGGAGTATACTCCTTTTTATTATTTTACTGTGCAAGATCAGCTGAAAGTATATGATCATTCAACCTGGCCTACCTTTTCCCTTGGCTATACCATAGGATTGCCGGCAGATGCCCCTCATACAAGTCGTTTTCAGCGGTTGGACCTGGGAGTAAAGCAAACGATTAAATTGGGATTATTCGATTATCTGTCTTATACTGTCAATGCAGGTCAATTTTTATCGCGTAAAGAAATTTATTTCCCGGATTATATGCATTTCACCACTATCGGTTGGTTGTATAGTGCCGATCGTTTTTCGGAAGACTTTTTTTTAGGACAATACTATTCCTGGCATACGAAGGATAAATGGTTGAGGGGAGCTGTGAATTATACGTCGCCGTTTTTATTTCTAAAGCGTTTGCCGTTTATGCAGAATCTGATGTTTGATGAAGGAATTCACGGTCGTTATTTGTGGACACCCGAAATTGGAAATTACGTGGAATGCGGGTATTCTATCGGATTACAGGAATATACCCGTTTTGGGGTGTTTGCCGGTTTTAATCGTCATGGTTACCAGGAAATCAAAATAAGACTTGCTTTACCGCTTCGGTTGAAAGAAGTAAAAAAAATAATCCGGAACTATAAGTAACGACTTCATTCAGGAAGAAACGGAGCAGTTTAAGAAGAGAAGAATGTAAAAATCCCGTACTTTTTCGTAAATTTGAACCCGAAAGCAAATGCGAAATAAGTTTTGTTGCCTATCGGAAGAGTATAGAAGAAGGAATAGGAAACAAAAATTCCATGGGTCGCTAAAAGGAAAAAATAGATATATGAAATATTTGGCACGTTTTATCATGTGGCTAGCCGGGTGGAGGTATAAGGGAGAAATCCCTCAGGTAAAGAAGGCGGTGATTATTTCCGTACCTCACACCTCTAATTGGGATTTTGTATGGGGAGAACTGGCTTTTCTGAGCCAGGGCATTCCGGCTTATATTTTAATGAAAAAAGAATTTTTCTTTTTCCCTTTAGGGTTATTATTAAGGGCTTTGCGTGTCATTCCGGTGGATCGTGGGAAGAAAGATAGTCATTTGGTTCAGCAGATGATAGAAGAATTTAAGAAGCGGGATTCTATGTATTTATGCATTACTCCCGAAGGCAGCCGGAAGAAAAGGAAAAAATGGAAGAAAGGATTTTTAGTGATTGCGAAAGCAGCCGGCGTACCGGTATATTTGGGACGTATTGATTATAAAGAGAAATTTTGTGAGGTTGGTCCTCTTTTTTATCCGACAGCTGATGTGGACGCAGATTTGGGCTATATCATGCAAACCTATAAAAATGCTCATCCGAAGTATCCCGAACAGTTTTCTTGGGGAGAGGAATAGAAGGGGGAATAATTGGTTTTATAAATTTATATCGAATGAAAATTGCATTATTACAATCGGCTTTAATATGGGGGAATGTGGAGGAGAATTTAAGGCATTTTGATCAGAAGCTGACCCGGAATTTAGATTGTGATGTGATCCTTTTGCCGGAAATGTTTCCCTGTGGTTGCATGATGGTAAAAAAAGAAAAAAGTCTTGCAAATGCGGAAAAAATAAAAGTTGCTTCCTGCTACGGTGAGATTTGCTGCCGGATGTCGGAATGGGCTGTACGGCAGAATGCTCTTATTATGGGGAGCACGGTATATGAGGAGAGAGGGTGTTTTTACAATCGCCTGGTTGCTGCTTTTCCCGGGGGGGAATATCAATACTATGACAAAAGGCATTGTTTCCGGATGGGGGGAGAAAATGAACATTTTACTCCGGGAAATAAACGGTTGAGTTTGTTATTCCGGGGCTGGAAAATAGCTCCGTTTATTTGTTATGATTTGCGATTTCCGGTGTGGAGCCGGAATACGGATCATTATGATCTGGCCGTATATATAGCTAACTGGCCTGAATCGCGGAGAAAGGTTTGGCAAAGTCTGCTCGTTGCCAGAGCTATAGAGAATCAGGCATACGTTGCCGGAGTAAATTGTGTGGGAACAGATAACGGAGGCTTGCGGTATGCCGGGGATTCTGTTGTGATAAATGCCCGCGGAGAAGTGTTGGGTGAAGGAAAAACTTTTGAAGATCAGATAATTATAGCGGAAATAGATAAGGAGGAATTGAATCATTTCCGTCAGAAGTTTGCTGTATTGGACGACCGGGATGCTTTCCGGTTTGAATAAGGGTATACGAATGAGAAAGACAGCAGAAAAGTGAGCTGAATAAAAAACGCTAAACAGTTATATTATTTATGAATTATTTGTTATTTATTTGTTTGAGCTTTGGTGCAGTGATTGCATTGGGGACTCAGAATGCAACGGCTATGAAAAACGGGGAAGAGACACAAAAGGGGGATAAAATATTGACGATGGAAGAAGCTGTATTGGGATATGAGCTCCGTCCGCAATCCCGTGTGATACAATGGCAGGGGAACCGGAATATTTTGACCTGGACGGAAGGAAGGGAATTGTGGGCTGAGGCTGTGGAATCGGAGGAAAAGAGAGTTCTGATGACAGTAGAAGAATTGAATCGGTTGATTCAGGCAGATTTAAAAGGATGGCCGAAGTATTCCTGGAAAGACGGGAAAACCTTGTCTTTGATCCGGAAAGGAAAATATTATGAGATTGATATAGAAACCAAACAGTTGGGACGGACTATTCCTTTGCCTGAAAAAGTGGCTGACCTGACGTTTAACGGACAGGATGCTTTTGCCTTTACCCGGGGAAATAACTTATATTATTGTGATGAAAGGGGAAATGAATATGCTGTTACGACTGATGAAGATCCGGATATTGTGAATGGGCAGACGGTGAGCCGGAGAGAAATGGGGATTTCCGAAGGTATTTTTTGGTCACCGGATGGAAAAAAACTGGCTTTTTACCGGAAAGATGAAAGTGCTGTAAGTACTTTCCCTTTGCTGGATATTACTACCCGTACCGGGAGTTTGCAGGAAATAAAATATCCGATGGCGGGTATGCCTTCAGAACAGGTGAGCCTGGGTGTTTATGACCTGGCTTCTCAACAAACTGTCTTTATGGAGGTAACAGATTTCGGGCGGGAACAGTATCTGACCAATATAACCTGGGGACCGGCTTCTGATGTTATTTATATTCAGGTGGTAAACCGGGACCAAAATCAGGTTCATTTAAATAAATATTGTGCTAAAACCGGAGCATTTATAAAGACTTTGCTGGAGGAAAAAAACGATCGTTTTGTAGAGCCTACGGATAAACTGGTCTTTTTAAAAGGAGATCCGTCCCGTTTTATTTACCGTACAGACAACCGGCACGGGTATCGGAATCTCTATTTGTGCGATACGGAAGGAAAACAAGTAAAGCGGTTGACGGATACGGATGCCGATGTGGCTTACGTAGCACAAGACGGGAAATATATTTACTACACTTCTGCTGAAGTGAGTCCTATTGAAAATCATTTATTCCGGGTGGATATAAAGACAGGTAAGAAAAGCCGTTTAACAAAAGCTGAAGGGTGGCATTCGGTTACGATGAGCGGAGATAAATGTTATTTTGTTGATACTTACAGTAGTCTGCATGTTCCCCGTGTAATCGAATTGCGACAGTCGGATGGGCAATTGCAAAGAGAGCTATTGAAGGCAGAAGATCCGACCGGAGCTTACAGTTTTGGGGAAATCACTTTGGGAACGGTCAGGAGTGCCGATGGACAGTATGATAACTATTATCGTTTGATTAAGCCTATGCATTTCGATCCTGCACAGAAATATCCGGTTATACTTTATGTGTACGGCGGACCGCATTCGCAGATGGTGAAAAATACGTGGCAGGGAGAATTAAGGCGCTGGGAAATGTATATGGCTCAGCATGGATATATTGTATTTGTCATGGATAACCGTGGTACTTCGAACCGGGGAGCCGCTTATGAAAAAGAGATTTATAAACAATGCGGGCAGGCGGAAATGGCGGATCAGATGAAAGGCGTGGAATTTCTCAAATCCCATCCGTGGGTGGATGCGGAGCGTATCGGGGTTCATGGATGGAGTTACGGCGGATTTATGACCATATCTTTAATCACCAATTATCCGGAGGTATTTAAAGTTGCTGTAGCCGGAGGTCCGGTAATTGACTGGAAATGGTATGAAGTCATGTATGGGGAACGTTATATGAGTACTCCTCAGTGCAATGCTGAGGGCTATGCAAAAGTCAGTCTGCTTTCAAAGGCGAAAGATTTAAAGGGAAAATTACTGATATGCCAGGGGGCTGTAGACGATACTGTTTTATGGCAACATAGTCTGAATTTTATAAGGGAATGTATAAAAAAACAGGTGCAGGTAGATTATTTTCCTTATCCTTGTGCGAAGCATAATGTAATGGGAAAAGACCGCATTCATTTGATGCAAAAAGTCACTGATTATTTTGAGGATTATTTAAAATAGAAAACGTTCGTGAAATCGGACATTCCTGTAGAGAAAAAGGGAATTAATCGTATAAAAGGAAGCTGAATAGGAGGAAAAGCGGGGGAGATTGAGTAAAGATTATAAAATATGCGCATTGATATTTTAAGTGTAGTCCCGGAGCTCTTAGAGAGCCCTTTAAATCATTCGATTATAAAGCGTGCGCGGGATAAGGGAATTGTGGAAATACACATTCATAATATCCGGGACTGGTCGAAAGATAAATATCGGAAAGTGGATGATTATCCGTTTGGGGGGGAAGCGGGGATGGTCATGATGATTCAGCCTGTATTTGATTGTATAACGGAATTGACTGCCCAGCGGAAATACGATGAAATTATCTATACTTCTCCGGACGCAGCTGTATTTAACCAGCAGATGGCGAATGAGTTGTCGTTAAAAGAAAATATCCTGATCCTCTGCGGGCATTATAAAGGAATTGACCAGCGTATACGGGATCATCTGGTTACCCGGGAAATATCGGTAGGTGATTATGTATTGACCGGAGGGGAATTGCCGGCTTGTATGATGACTGATGCGATTGTACGTTTGATACCGGGGGCGATGAGTGATGAGAGTTCGGCTTTAAGTGATTCTTTTCAGGATCATTTACTGGCGCCTCCTGTTTATACGCGTCCGGCTGAATTCAACGGCTGGGGAATTCCGGAAGTTTTGTTGTCCGGAAATCATGCGAAGATACGGGAATGGCAGGAACTGCAGGCGTACGAGCGGACGCGTTTGCTTCGTCCGGACCTCTTGGAAGAATAAGATTTTCGCATCAAGAAATCCGGTGTGCTATTGGGAAAAGTTTCATAAAGAGTTTTATTTTTAGCGAATATTATGAGACGATTTTATTTTCTTAGTATAGGGATATTTATGGTGTTGTTTGCTTGTGAAAGACAAGGGACAACAGCTGAATATTCAAATTTACAAATAGATAGTCTCCGTATAAGCCGTGGATTACAATTACGGAAAGAAAAGAAATACGAAGAAGCTTTAATGGTATTGGATACCTTGGTGAAAGAGGGAAAGAGTACATTTCTTTTTTCTGCGATGCGTCAGATGATGGCTTTGTATACTTTGTCGGGCCGGAGAGAGGAAGGAGAAATGTATTTTATGAAGAGGGCGGAAGAAGAAGGAGTAATCGGGGAATATAGGCGGGAATGGTTCATCGCTGCGGCCCAGTTGGCTTTTGAAGCAGATAAGGATAGTGTGGCGTTGAGGCTATTAGAGCAGGCTGAGAGATGTGAGGAAAAGAATATTCCGGAACGTCTTCTTTTTTTCTATCGTATTGCCGGTGGAATTTATATGTTCTGTGATAAGGAAAAAGAAAGGTGTATCGCGACTTTTCAGAAGGCAGTAGAAATAGTTGAAAAATATGGGGATACAGGGGAGATGGGAATGCAATGTATAGGACGTTTGGCATCTGTATATCGTACAGAAGGAAGATATGATGAGGGGATAAAGATGTGCTATAGAATTTTGGATGTAGGAAAACATTCCGGGAATACAGAAAGCATATCGCGTGCATCCAGTGAACTGGCTTATTTTTATGGGGTGTTGGGAGAATATGAAAAAGCTTTGGAATGGAGTCAACAGGCTATCCGGATTTGTGAAGGAAAGTCAGAGATGGTGAGTGTTTTGGCCGATTTATACCGGGCTCGTTCCAATTGGTTGAATGAGTCGAAGCGGTTTCCGGAGGCCATGGAATGTGTGAGATTGGCAGACAGTTGTTACAAAGTTACGGGGAATAAAAGAGCCCGTTTATTTACCCGTATGAATGGGGCTCTTTATCGTTTGAATGTACCGGATTCTTTGGAAAGGGGGATAGAGATACTGCAATCGGTAATACAGGATGAACAGTTTAAAGCGTTGCCACCCAGGCATCAGTATAGTACCTGGTTTGAATTGGGACGGGGATTGTTGATGGCTGGCCGTGAGAAAGAAGGTTTACCTTTGGTACAGGATGCTGCGACATGGTATGACAGGCACGAAGACATAGAGATGCAGGATTACGTGTATTCTTTTTTGACAGATTATTATGCCCGGAACGGATTTGAACGGGAATTGGCGCGTTGTTTTTCGGTATACCACAATGTACGGGATACGCTTTTTAAGCGGGAGAAAGTACAATATATGGTAACAGCTAATGTAAAATTCGAAACAGAAAAAAAAGAACAGCAGAATCGAATATTGGCAACCGAATTGGCTTTACATAAACGAACTATTCAATATTACATTGTTTTTGGGTTAGTTTTTATTTGTCTGGCAATAAGTTTAGTCGTATGGTTATGGATGCGGCAGCGGGCTTTGCAATTAAAACGAACCATAGATAAAATGCGGATCCGTGCTCAGGAGGAAGAATTGTATTCTTTGTTGAAGTCTCAGCGGGCTTTAAACCGTAAAAATGAGGAGTTAAAAGCTGAAATTGAAGGGATTCTAAATAATATATCTTCTCAGGAAAGACTTCAGCCGGATATTACTTCTGTATTGGGGAGTTTAAGTCCACGTTTACTGACAGAACAGGAGGAAATGAAATTCCGTAAGGCTTTTAACGGAGTATATCCGGATTTTATAAGAATGCTCAGAAATCGTTATCCCGTCGTTTCTAAAAATGAAGAATTGATTTGTATGTTAATATATATGGGTTCTTCTTCTGAAGAAATCGCTTTTGCGTTGGGAATTTCTAGGGAGAGTGTGAATAAAGCCCGGTATCGGATCCGGAAAAAGCTGAACTTGCCTAAAGAAATAACCTTGGATTCCTGGGTAAAAGAAATTATTAATTGATGAGGATATTTTAATGAAATATGGGAAATGCGGCTGAGAATCAGTCGCATTTTTTGTCTATTCAATTGTCTATTCAATCATTGAAAATAAGAGCTTGATTTGGATTATTTTTATATGGCTGTGTTTTAATAAGGCAGAGGCTGTATGGCTATGTTTCGGATTGGTTTGAAAAACTGAATTTTTGTTTTGTTTATAAAAACCTTTTTATGATGAAATTCTAATATTTGTACAAATAATATGAAAACAGTGTTTATTACTGGGGGAGCTACCGGAATAGGAGCTGCATCTGTAGTGAAATTTGCCATGGAAGAATGGCGGGTTGTATTTTTAGATACCAATAAAGAGGCCGCTTTGAAACTGTGCCATAAGTTTAATGGCCATAATGTTGTTTTTCGGCAGGGGGACACACGCAATCGGGCAGAGGTCCGGGAAGCTGTGAGTACTGCTGTGCTGATGTTTGGAGGTGTGGATGCTGTTGTTGTCAATGCCGGTATGCCGTGGAAAAATTCTTTGTTTGATATTCGGGATGAAGTATTGGATGAAATGATAGATGTGAATATAAAAGGTACTATTCATACCTTACAGGTAACAATCCCTTTTTTAAAAGAACGTTCCGGTAGTATTGTGATAAATACTTCGGACCAGAGTTTAATAGAAAAAAGCAATAATTTCGCCTATGGTTTAACGAAAGGTGCTTTGGAACAGATTACAAAGAGTCTGGCTATTCATCTGGGACATTATAAAGTAAAGGTAAATGCGGTTTGTTCCGGTACTCTTCCTGCTTCATTGGCAGATGAAACAATTTCATCCCGGGTAGAACTCTATGAAACAGAGGTGGAATGTCGGCCGGGGAAAGCAACTTTATTTCCTTTAGGGAGAGTAGAAACACCGGAAGAGATAGCGGAATTGATTTATTTTCTGGCCAGTGATACGGCTCCTTTTTATACAGGCGGAGTGTTCCCGGTAGAGTGAAGAATAAAATGATTTAAAGGCTGGGTACTCAAATGTTTTGTTTTTCCTTTCGGAGGAATACTTTTTTAAATCCCAAAACAAGGTTTTCCGGTTTATTTTTAATCGCAGACGGAGCTTTTTTAAATGTTTAAACATTCCCTATGCCTTTATATTTAAACGTTTTTACACTCAACTTCCTGTTTTCTATTTTTTAATTGAAAAAGGGGATATACAGGGTGTTTGAAACAGGAGAAAAGAAGATATAATATCAATTGAGTGAGAATATAAGAAGAAAGGTATTTCCCCTGATTTTCCCTGCTTTATTTTGTTAAATTTTATTAGAAAAAGCATGGTAGTCCGGATAATTATTTCTACTTTTGCAGCCGTATTTTAATATAATGTCTAACTTATTAGATAAGAAACAATTCATTTATGTCAGAAGAACAAAAAGAAATGCAGGTTGAGTCTGCAGAAAAAGAAATTCAGAAGGTTGCTCCTGTAACCAGTGCAGAAGCAGATGACAATTTTGATTGGGATGCATACGAGAATGACGATGTGACTCCTGTATCTCAGAAAAAAGAGCTGGAAGAAAAATATGCCGGGACTCTGTCTCAGATTGCTGAGCGTGAAGTTGTAGACGGCAAAGTGATCTCTATGAATAAGAGAGAAGTAGTCGTAAATATCGGCTATAAATCGGACGGTATCATTTCCTTGAACGAATTCCGTTATAATCCGGATTTGAAAGTAGGGGATACGGTTGAAGTATATGTGGAGACACAGGAAGACAAAAAGGGACAGCTTACCCTTTCACACAAAAAAGCCCGTGCCATGCGGAGTTGGGATCGTGTAAACGAGGCATTGGAAAAGGATGAAATTATCAAAGGATTTGTAAAATGCCGTACGAAGGGCGGTATGATCGTTGATGTATTCGGCATAGAGGCATTCTTACCGGGTTCTCAGATTGATGTAAAACCGATCCGTGATTACGATATTTATGTCGGAAAGACGATGGAATTCAAGGTAGTAAAAATCAACCAGGAATTCAAAAATGTAGTTGTTTCCCACAAAGCTCTTATCGAAGCTGAACTGGAACAGCAGAAGAAAGACATTATATCTAAACTGGAAAAAGGACAGGTACTGGAAGGTACGGTTAAAAATATCACCTCATATGGTGTATTCATTGATTTGGGTGGTGTAGACGGATTGATTCACATTACTGATCTATCATGGGGGCGTGTTAATCATCCGAATGAAATTGTGCAGTTGGATCAGAAATTGAATGTTGTGATTTTGGATTTCGACGATGAGAAGAAACGGATTGCTTTAGGTTTGAAGCAGTTGACTCCTCATCCGTGGGATGCTTTGGACGCAGAATTGAAAGTTGGGGATAAAGTAAAAGGTAAAGTAGTGGTGATGGCAGATTACGGTGCTTTTGTAGAAATTGCTCCGGGAGTAGAAGGATTAATCCATGTATCTGAAATGTCCTGGTCTCAGCACCTGCGTTCTGCTCAGGATTTCATGAAAGTAGGAGATGAAGTAGAAGCTGTTATTCTTACTTTAGACCGGGAAGAGAGAAAAATGTCATTGGGTATCAAACAGCTGAAAGCTGATCCTTGGCAAAATATTGAAGAGAAATACGGCGTTGGCAGCAAACACAAAGCTATTGTACGTAATTTTACCAACTTTGGAGTATTTGTAGAAATTGAAGAAGGTGTTGATGGACTGATTCATATTTCAGATTTGTCTTGGACGAAGAAAGTAAAACATCCGGCAGAATTTACTCAGATCGGTGCTGAAATCGACGTAGTGGTTTTGGAAATCGATAAGGAAAACCGTCGTTTGAGCTTGGGACACAAACAATTGGAAGAAAATCCATGGGATGTTTTCGAAACGATCTTCACTGTAGACTCTGTTCATGAAGGTACGATCACTGAAATTTTTGATAAAGGAGCTGTCATTGCATTGCCTTATGGCGTAGAAGGATTTGCGACTCCCCGTCATTTGGTGAAAGAAGACGGTACACAGGCTAAGGTTGACGAAAAACTGGATTTCAAAGTAATCGAGTTTAATAAGGCTGCTAAGCGTATTATCCTGTCTCATTCCCGTATCTTCGAAGATGCCCAGAAGTCTGAAGAAAAAGCCAAAAAAACTGCTGAAGAAAAATCGACTAAAAAAGCTGTTAAACAAGTAAAAGAAAAACTGGAAAAAACAACTTTAGGAGATATTTCAGAACTGGCAGCCTTGAGGGACCAGATGACCGCTAAGGCAGAGAAAGCTGCTCCGAAAGCTAAGGAAGCAGAAACTGAAACTCCGGAAGTGAAGACCGAAGAATAATTATTGGGAAGAATCAGTGAAGTTTGAACTGACTATATTAGGGAGCGGTTCGGCCGTTCCCACTTCCAAAAGAAATTCTGCCGCTCAAGTATTAAATATACTTGAGCGGTACTTTCTTATAGATTGTGCTGAAGCTACTCAGCATCAGTTAAGGCGTTTCCATATTCCTTATACCAAAATAAGTCATATTTTTATATCTCATTTACACGGAGACCATTTTTTCGGCTTAATAGGTTTTCTATCCAGTCTTGCTATGCAAAACCGGAAAGGAGAAATGCATATCTATGCAGACGGGCGGCTACAGGAAATTATAGAATGCCAGCTTGGAATAATGAGAAATCGCTTCCCTTATCCTTTAGTATTCCATGCCTTAAGCCGTGAGGAAGAATTAATATACGAGGACCGTTCGGTTACCGTAACGGCTTTTCCTTTGCTCCATCGCAAAGACGCTCCGGTATGCGGTTTTTTGTTTCGGGAAAAGGAACGGGAGAGAACAGTTTTAAAAAATGAAGCGGAGAATTGGAAAGTGCCCCTTGCTTTTATGCAGTATCTGAAAAAAGGAGCAGATTTTATTACCCCCTCTGGTGAAATTGTACCGAATGCCCGTTTAACGGTATCTCCTCCTCCGGCCCGTTCCTATGCTTATATGACGGATACTCTCTTCCGGGAACGTTTTGCCGGTTATATACAAGGAGTAGATATGTTGTATCATGAAGCAACCTATGGAAAAGAATTAGAAGCTGTTGCTAAGGAGAACTTTCATAGTACAGCAGAACAAGCTGCCCGTATGGCCTGTCTGTCAGGGGCCAAAAAACTGTTATTGGGACATTTTTCCGCCCGTTATCCGGACCCTTATTGTTTATTGGCAGAGGCTCAGGCTATTTTCCCTGAAACTTTTATTTGCACTGATGGAGATCGGTTTGAAATCCCGGCTTTAAGACGGAATGCTTAGTTGAGTACTTCTTGCATCAAACTTTCGGGTATGAGATGGAAACTGCCTAAAACGTAGATAATTCCTACCACAATTCCTGCAAACAGTAAAGTTAATAGCAATAAAAGCAATGACCAATAAAACAACAAAACAAGCGTTTTCCAGAAGGCTTTTATAAAATTCAGCTTGAAAAGTTGTTGGATATCCCATACCATAACTGCAAAATAAAGCAGATATATCAGGGTATTATTGTTTTCCAGCATTTCGTCCTGTCCCCATTGATCTATATTCGTGAATAGGAGTAGGGGAATACCAATAAACAACCCGATAATCAGCCGTTGACATGCTATATAAGCGAAAATGAAAATATATTCTGTAAAATTGTAAGAGTACTTATGGTGCTTGTTCAGGTATTTTAAACGGGCTGTATAGGTCGAGATAAATTTGTAATCCGATAGGATCGGTATATACGTTTTTCTTTTCTTAAAGGGAGTAAGGTAATAATAAAACCAATTCGAAATACTTTTAATAACACTGGGTCTGAAAGGATGAAATGAAGGGATATAAAAAGTATAGCGGGCTGCCCATGCAAAAATCGGAAGTGTTACAATGGCGACAAAAGACATACTGGAATGTGCCCAATTGAACAACATTTCAAAAAATCTTTCCCAGAAACCGATATTGTTTTGTAAAAAAGTGAATTCTGCTTCTTTTGCCGGAACGAAAATTTGGGAAATAAGGCCATAAAGTCCTGCTGTAATAAATAACATGGGGAATGGTTGAAAATAGATAACTCTTTTTCCCCGTATATAATCTGCCATCATGCGGCCCGGACGGGTAAACAATTCCTTACATGTGAATAGAATACCTGTATCGCAATTGGTAAGACCATACATCCAATTGTCTATAACAGAGCGAAAGGTTAATCTTCCTACTTTGGCTTTTTGCCCGCAATTATTGCAATAATTACCGGAGTATTCTGATCCACAATTTTTGCATACCGTCGTCATATAAGTATTTTAAAATTTGCATCCGGCAGGATTTCCGGCTTTACGAACGCTTTTATTTTATGTAATACAAATTTATAAAAAATAGAGAAGGTTGCTAAAATTTTGATATAAATATGAAAGAATTATAAAGAATGAAAAATGAGCGGAACTTTTTAAGGGTATACGGGTGGAGGGAACAGTTCAAACAGTTGTTGGCGTACTGCCTGTGTGTTATTTCTGAACGCTCTGTCATCTCTGCCTACACCGGTAAATCCATTGAAACCATTCAAAAAGTTATCCGGATAATAAGTTTTATTACTATTTTCACGGTATTGTCTGTAAATATCTGAATAACGGCCCAAGTCTTTCAAGGCTTTTTGGCTATCCAAAAGAGGGGGTAATTTTTCGAAAAGGAGGGAATCATAGATACCGACCGGATTACGTTGGGTTACATGGATTTTAACGTTTACCCCGGGATTGCGGAATTGCTTGGGTATGTTTTGATAATTATAACAATAAAAAGCTTCTTGTTCGAGCAGATTTCCTTTCTCCGGATGCATACGGGAAGGTTGTTCAATAATTACAAAATTATCTCCTAAATCGTATTTCCAGCGGCTTTCCTGTTTACAGGATTTGATATAAATATGTCCTTGTTCATCATAATCAAACCGGATTTCAGCTTTTGTCGAGAATGGAGAACTTACTTTTCGCTGATTAGTAAGTAACACTTGCCTGTACAATTGATAGTCAATATATTCAAAAGAAATTTGTTTGAGAATATGCCGGTGAAAGTCGATGACCAACGTCCCTTTACAGGATATTTTAGTTTGTTCCGGATAAGCTGTCGTTTTTGTCCTGAATGTATATACATAATCCAGACTATCAGAATCCACAGGTGTGAACTCATAACAGTCTGTGCCTGAAAAGAGGGGGCCGTACAATTGGATAGTCCGGAGTAAAGTAAAAATTTTACGGGTTCCGGCATCAAACCGTATGCCTTCGGTTGTAATATACATGGTGGATAAAGTATCTGTACCGTCATTGGTGAGATTATAACTTCTGGCGCTGTAGGCCGGCACAAAATAGGATTTGAATTTCTCATCCCAGTTATTTTTCGGCTGTATATCGCCGGAAGTAAAGTAATAACCATATTCCCGTCTGTATTCAACTGCTGAATCCCGGTACTCCGTTATTTTTTCATATTGGGCTTTTCCGTAAAAATGGCAATAAGGGGGAGTATTCCGGGAGAGTTTTTTTAGTTTTGAACTTACTTTTTCCAAAAGTTCCTCCGTAGAGATACCTTGAATTACAGTTTCTTCCAGTTCATAATGCAGGGATTCCAGGACAATTTTTCCAGTTTGTTGCAGGTCGGCCAGGGTATAGGTTTCAGTTTTATACCCCATTCCCTGAAACTGAATAGAGTCCGAAAGTGCTATTAAAGAAGTATGGAGAATGCATTCTCCGTCGATATCCGTTGTCGTCAATAAATAACTTTTGTTTTTATTTACTACATATACCCCAAATAAAGGATGAGACCGGGTATCCGTGACTTTAAGTTGTAAAATCTCTGGTATTGTTGTTTTTGAAAGTTGTGCCTGAACTGAAAACAGAAGATTCCAGAGGCATAATAACAAAAAGATTTTCTTCATATAGAATATCAGTTGTATTTTTCTAAAACCTGTTTCAAACTTTCAGCAGATAAGGGTTTTGTTAGGAAATCGTTACAACCCGCCTTTAGTGCTTCGTTTTTATCGGATTCAAAAGCAAATGCTGTCAGAGCGATAATAGGAATATCAACCGATTGTTGCCGGATCCGGCGGGTTGCCTCCAGACCATCCATATCCGGCATTTTGATATCCATGAGTATCAGCGAAGGGGAATGGCTTTGAAACTTTGCTATGGCTTCGTATCCATTTGTGGCCCGGATTAACTGATATTTTTTTCCGATTAATGCCTGCAACAATAAATAATTACTGTCGACATCCTCGGCTACTAATATGGTTTTCTGATCTTTAGCTGAATATTTAGGTTTTGTAAGAAGCTCTTTTTCCTGTTTTTCTTCTTTTTCTTTCTGCTGTTGGTAAGGGATAACAAAACGGAAAACCGATCCTTCCCCTTCTGTAGATTCCACCCAGATACGGCCCCCCAGGTTCTCAATGATCATCTGGCATATCGCTAATCCCAAACCGCTTCCCTGAGCGAAGGTATTGAGTTTGATAAAACGGTTGAAGATATTCTGAATATTTTTGGGTGCAATTCCAATTCCGGTGTCTTTGACATAAAATTCAATTTCATTTGTCTTTTCTTCAAAACCAAAATGTATTTCTCCTTTGTGGGTAAACTTCTGGGCATTTGTCAGTAAATTGGAAAGCACCTGAGCCAGACGGTTTTTATCGCTGATCGTGACAATATTGGAAAAAGAATCGTCATATATCAGTTGTACATTTTGTGGGGTTCTCGGTTTATGTATATCGTAAAGGCCCAGGCATAATTCTCTTAAATCAACCGGTTTCTGAACAAATTCCAATGTTCCTGCCTCGATTTTTGATAAATCGAGTATGTCATTGATCAATTGCAATAATAAGTCTGTATTTTTATCGATAATATCGTAGTATTGTTGTTTGTCATCCGTTTCGTCCGTTTCGGCAATTAATTTGGAAAAACCGACGATGGCGTTTAAAGGAGTACGGATTTCATGGCTCATATTGGCCAAAAAAGCGGATTTTAATTTGTCTGATTCTTCTGCTTTAATCCGGGCTTCAATTAATTCTTTTTCCGTATTTTTTAAGTCTGTGATATCCCAGGAAATACCGATGATTAAAGGGGGTTTATCTTCAGAGGGGACCAGCGTCTTAATCGTATTGACAATTCTTTTCTCCCCGGAGGCGGAACTATATTCTTCCTGGAATTCAATTTTTTGGCCTTCGTTTAAAAGCCGCAGATCGTCTTTTTTGAATTTTAGCGCATCTTCTTTATTGGGAAAAATTTCTTCATCCGTTCTTCCGAGTACCTTTTCTGCCGGAATATGGGAATGCTCTTCGAAAGCTTTATTCCAGTATAAATAACGGAATTCATTGCCTGTATCTTTTACGAACAGGTAAACGGGGACATTATTGAGGATAGTGTCCATAATATAATTCAGTTCCCTTATTTTTTTCTGTTGCTGTTTGCTTTCGGAGATATCATGGGCAAAGGTCCATACAATTTCTTCTCCTGTCAGATTTTCAATGATATAAGTAGTAATTTCTAAGCAGACGGTTTTGTTCTCTTTGTTTGTATGCGTCGTATGGTAAGTTAACGGACGTTTAAGTCGTTTGAGTTGGGAGATAAACCTTTCCCATTGGTTTTTATTGCTATCCGGATAAATGTCGTAGATTTTATAAGCATGAGGTTCTCCCTGAATTGAATAATGTTTGCGGAACTGACTGTTTGCAAAGATGAGATTCCCTTCAATGGTGGAAGCATAGATTTCTTCTACAGAATTATTGATAGCCGATTTTACCATTTGTAATTCATCCTGTGTTTTGACAGCCTCTGTGATATCACGGCAAATACAAAGCACATTGTGATCTTCCAAAGGAAGCATACGGTTTTCGAAAAAATGATTTTCGTTATCTATTTTTAATGTATGATGCGAAACAGAAGGGGATTGGGTCATAACCGAATGGTCTAAATTCGATTTGACGATGGAATAGGCGTCCGGAGGGAGTATTTCCCGTATATTTTTCCCAATCATATCCCTTGAAGATCCTCCGACATGTACTGTATTTTCGGAAGATACTAAATCGATATAATTACCTTGCTGATCCAGTATAGATAACATATCGGGAAGAGCATCCAGAATATGATAACTGTTCTCTTTCTTATAAGCATGTATATTTTCTTTCAGAGAAGAAGGACTGTTGTTACTAAAAGAGCCAGGACAATCTTTTTTTTTCAGATCTGTTTGTGAGATTCGTTCAATCGTATCTTCTAATTCCCTGATCCTTTCTAATAGTTCCTGACGGGAATACTGCTCATAAGATTGCATATATATATATTGTTTTGAGGCAAAGATAGAATAATTCATTGTAAAATGAAATGGAAGAAAATTATTTCATCCGGCGACAGAAATAAAATATATGAAATTGATTATAAATGTATTATCCGGAATATAAACACTCTGTCAGCAGAGGTTGTTATTCGTTCTTTTCATTTAGGGGTTGATGACCTTTTATTCTTGTATCCGTTGGGCTTTTTCCCAGGTACCTTTCCCTTTGTATTTATGGAACGAAAAGAAAGCTTTCAGGACATTTGCATTCATAAAAAGAAAATAGTAAGGAATAAATAAGATTTTTATTTTGATCTTTTTTCGTTGTACTAAAGCACCGCATACTGCCAGCAGATAAAATAATATTTGAAATGCCAGCAGGAGAATGTATATAAGCTGCGGGTTAAGCCATACTAATATAATATTGAGAAAAGGCAGGAGGAAAAGTGCTATCGGAGTTATAGACCAGCGCAGAACCCTGTGGGAAATGTATTGAAAACGCAACAGGCCCAAATGAAAAGGATTGGGGATAAGTAAATTTCCCAGCCTTTTTATGGATTGAAGGCCTCCGGCAGCAATACGTACTTTTCTTTTCTCTTCATTTTTAATATCGGCAGATCCTTTTTCCAAGGCATAAGCGGACTTGCAATAAGCAATTTTATATCCTTTTTGGGCAATTCGCATCGATAGAATAAAATCATCCAGTAAAGTGTCCTCCGGTAAGGGTTCAAACAGAGAAGTCCGTATCGCAAAAAGTTCGCCTGCGGCCCCGACGGCACTGTATAAACGGGAATCCCATTCTTTCAGTTTGGATTCATATGTCCAATAAAACCCTTCCCCCCCTGCTGCTGCCTGGTCTTTATTGTCTACGGCTATTCTTTTTTCTCCCGCCACACAGCCGACACGGGGATCCGAAAATTCTTTTATAATTTCGTGTATTGCTTCTTTATTGAGCATGGTGTTGGCGTCCGTATAGATAACAAACGGAGTTTCTACGAATTGAATGCCCCGGTTAAGGGCAGCGGTTTTTCCTTTTCTCTGGGGAATGTAATGTACAGAAACTTCTGGATACCGGCCTAATTTCTCATTTGTTTTGTCGTTACTTCCATCTGTGATCCAGAGAATTTTTAATTTCTGCGGAGGATAATTCAGTTGGAAACAATTTTCCATTTTTGCATCTACAATGGCTTCTTCATTATAGGCAGCAATAAATAAAGTGATTTCAGGCCATTCCCCGGGTTCGTACCGGATAGGAGCCGGGGCGAAAGCTTCTTTTAGTTTAACCAGAAAATAGAGAATTATCCCATAACCGATAAAAGTATAGAAAACCAGGAATATACAGATCCAGAATAAAATTTCAAGTGTAGGAGTAAGATACATATCAGGTCGTTTAATAAGTCGGTTTTAATTCCAGTTCCATCATTACGGGTTTATGATCACTCCAGGGTAAATTCGGAGACTGATATTGCAGACCATAAAAGGAAGAGGAATAAAGAATAAAATCAATCCGGAGTAAATTTCGTAAGCCCCGGAATGTGTAACCATATCCATTGCCACATTTCCGGAAACCGTCAGAAAGCCTGCCTTTGATGTGATGATAAGTGTAAGAAGCAGGAGTATCATTAAAATCTCCGCATACAATGACCGGATAAGAAGTCGTATCGATCACGTGTCGCACAATATCTGCTTGTTGCGCCCGTATTTTAAAATTTTTTCGGAATGTAGACAAAACATCCCGAAAGTTATTATTAATTTGGCTTAGGTTATTATTGTATAGCTCAGTGGGACTTAATTCCTTTCTTTTCTGACTAAAATCCGTTGTTTGCAAATGACAGTTGATAACCCGGATGGTTTGCGTTCCGATTTGTATATCGGCCCACATAGCATCGTTTTGAGTAACTCCCAAAGGAATTTGTCCGGAATTGATAATCGGATATTTACTGAATATGGCAGATCCCGTATTCGGAGATCCCGGCAGATATTTTACTGTAAAGAAGGGTAAATGCAAGAGCTTACTTAAAGAATCGTTTGGTAATTTAGGATTGTTCCAATATTCCTGGAAACAGACGATACCTACAGAATGTTCGGAAAGATAATCTGCTATGGGGAGTTGGCTGTTTTGTTTACTGAAATCCTTGAAATTTAGTACATTATATGTGGCTATCCGAAAAGAAGTACTATCCGGGGAAGCCGTTTTGGAGGAATGGAATTGAAAAATTGATAACAGGAAAGAGATATTCCATAAAATAGCAATAGCCGGGAGGAAAGCCCATTTCCTTTTTTGTATTGCCCAATACAGCAGAATCAGGAAGTTAAGAAACAAAATAGCAGGCATCCCCAAGCCTGCAAAGGCGATTAGCCCGGATTTTTCCGGAGGAATATAAGCTGCCAGAAAGGCCAGTCCACTGCCTATACTTGCTAACCAGGTGACGAGTATCATAAAAAGGGAAAAAAAATATCTGAGAGCTGCCATACCAGATTTTTCTGCTAAAAGTTTACCGGAAATCAATAAGCATTTCCGGTTTTTATCATACTGTTTTTATTATTTTTCAATATTGTTGAAATCATAATCTTATTTTGATTTGCCTTCAGGAACGTTTTTTATATAAGTAATTTGTATTTGGAGAAAGATACCAATCCTCGTCCTGTTCCCGGTTACTCTGTACCCAGGATTCAAAATGCGGGTAAGCAAGGGTTATTTTTTCCCATTCATGCGGATAAAGGAAAATTCCCGGAATTTGAATTGTCCACATATAGTTGTCGGTTACCACTTGCTGCTGTGCCGGAGTGCCGCTTAAACCTGAATGTTTATAGGTAGGTAAATGAATTTCTATTCGATTTTTCCTTCTGGTCCCGACAATGACAAAATAGTTTAATTTTTTTAATTCGATGTCTTTTACGTCTACCGGGGAGCTGAACTCTATGGATACCTCAAAAGAGTCGGGCGTAGCGTCATTTATCCATTGGGGATAATTACTAATCGTATTGATTATAAGGGACGTATTATTCGATCCCAGCATTTGATGGGCATTGTCAAAGAGAGGAACGACTGTGGAACCCGGATTATTTTCCGTACCATTTCCGTTTCTTTGGAAAATGGATAGCGGTACGTCTTTGGAATAGGAAACGCTTTGAATATCATTTACTTCCAATTGATCAAACTGGATAGCGGCTCCCAATTGACGAGCTGCTCCTACAGCTCTGATAGTCAGGTGTAAAGTCATTTTACTGACAGCATTCTCTTCTTCGTTTTTTATGTAATAATAAGTCATAGAGTCCAGACTGACAACTAAATCATTCAAATCGAAATCGCCCGGGCTGGGAAAATTATCTTCAGAAGCAAAAGTATAGGGGGAGTCAAAAACTATTTTTTGGGGGAATTCCGGTTTTACCGGTTTTTCTGGTGTATAATCGTTTCCCTGGCTACATTCACTGGGTTTGATTTCTATAATAGGGCCGCTGTCCGGATCCTGCATTATTCCCAATATTTTATAGGAATGGGAATTTTGAGGATATGTTTTACAATCCACAATAATATTTTTGTGAAAGATAACAGTCGGCTTATGGTTGTCCGGGCAAATTAATTCTCCTATTTGAACCAAAGCATATTCTCCTTTTTCCCCTGTTCCCTGAAAATTATTTTGTCCCTCATTGGCCGTACGCAGGATTTCTGTTTGTAACATGGCTGAAAAATCCATATTAATGTGAGAATTCACTATACTGATTTCCTCGCTTGTAAAGGAACATTCAGGGGCAATATTGAGCACAGAACCGGAAGGCATGTTCACTTGTTTGATATTGGTATAACATTCGTTCGTAAATTCATAAGAATCTCCGCTTTTTAAGAGGTTTGCGTAGCATTTCCCTTTATTGAGAATTTTCATGCCCCTTCTTTCCGAAGTAATTTTGTCGCAATAGAGGGTTCCTTCATTTTGAAGGATACCGTTATTCTGGAACTGAAGTGTAATGAAAAGTTTCTCTTCCTCTCCTAACTGGCCTCCTGGGGCAATATACAAAGGAGCATCAGGGGCATTAAACTGAAGTCTGCAAGGCGTTTGTGCAAGTAGTTTCCCGGATTCCAAAACATAAATCTTTTCATTCCTTTCCAATATTGTCAGTTCGCTTGTATTATTCCATGTCCCCGTAATGTACAATGAACACCCTGCTCCATAGCCGGGAAACGTAATTTTTCCGGTATAGCTCGTCCGGATAATATAATTTTTCCCTGGAGAAAGATTGGTATTTTGCTGGGTTCCGCTGATTTCAATAACACCTTCCGGAATATCTACAGTCAGTTCCTGTAAAGGGGGATTGAAGGAGGTAAGCTTTTGATTGGATATGTTGGTCTGGGCTACGGGAGCAAAACTACAATTCAGTTGTCCTTGTTCGATTGCGGCCTCTTTTATACTTTTTCGTCCTCCAGGGCTCGTCTGCCGGATATATAAAATAGTTTGTGTACGGGGAACCGTAATATTTTTTATTAAAGGTTTAGAAGCAGTACCCCATCCTATTGCACAGAGAGCTGCTGCCGGATCTAAAAGTGGATTTTTATCGAAAATTTCGATTGTATAAGGGTATTGTCCGTTGTACAGATCGTAAGGTGTAATTTCTACGGCAACCGAAGTTGTCGTTGACCAGTCAAAATTATCCGGAATGTTTTGAATAAAATAATCCCGGCCCAAAGCTTCCGGGTCGTAAGTATCTTTGTGACAACTGCTGAAAATAAGGATAAAACCTAGAATAAAAATTACCGGTCGGATAAAAGATGTCATCTACTAATTATTAAATTTACAAATACTGCTCTCTTTCCTAACTAGGGACAAAAGTATAACATTTTTTGAGGAATGACAACTCTTGGTTATCAGATGTCTGCTGAATACACTAGATTCTTTATTCAGGTGTCCGGTCCGGGGAAGGAGCACTGCTTAGAGATAATTTCATAAGAATCGGATTATGGTCACTCCAGGGCAAATGAGGAGATTCATAACTTATACCTTTAAATAAGGTGTCGTAAGCTACGAAATCAATCCGTAAAAGACCTTTGATACCATTAAATGTATGTCCGTAACCTTTCCCGCAATTTTGAAAACCATCCAATAAATGGTTTCCTTTAATATGATTATAGGCAAATGAGATGGGAGTATCGTTAAAGTCTCCGCAAACAATAACCGGATAAGGGGTGATATCTATGATTTCCCGTACCTGCCTGGCTTGTTCTGCACGGATTTGAAAATTTTCTTTTAATTGCCCTAATAATTTTACCAATGTCCGGGCCTGGCCTTTCCAATTTTTGACACTTTTATATTTTTCATATTTTTCCCGGTTTATATTTACATCAGTTGTTTGCAGATGATTATTGAAAACCCGGATCGTATCATTTTGAATTTTTATATCCGTCCACATACTGGAATTCTTTTCGGAATTGAAATCAATTTTTCCGTCTCGGATAATGGGATAACGGCTGTATATACTGATTCCAAAATTTGCCCAATCCGTCTGACGGTTAAAAAATACCCGGCGGTAAGGAAGTCCTAACCTGGTCTTTATATAATTTGTATCTAAATCTGCTTCTTCACAATGTTCCTGTATACAAAGAATATCGATGTGATTGTCTTTTACAAACTGTTTTATATTATATTGAGGATTTCGTGCAATATAATAGAAACCTTCGACGTTATAACTGGCAACTGTAATCTGTTTCCCTCGGGAAATTTCCGGTAAATCTTTCCAGGGGGATTGAAACATGGCCTTAAAAAAATTATAATTCAGAAGGATGGTTAATAAGGGTAACAAAGCCCACCATTTTTTTTGAAAAATCCAGAAAAGAAAAAGGAGAAAATTTCCCACTAACAGCAGGGGCATAAATAAGCCTGAAAAAGCCGGTACCCACCATTTATTCGGGTCGGTAAAAGGAGCCAGTAATCCTACTAATCCTAAAAGAGCAAACCCCAAAGCTGCCGGTTTCATCAGCAAATAAAAGAAAAACCTGAGTGCAGCCATTTTTATAATACGTTTTGGGGATTAATTGCTTGCAAAATTAGGAATATTCGGGAAAAAACGGATTTATTTCTATTATTTTATCAGATTAGAGTCTTCATCTTTATATTCTGTTTTCCGGGTAAAAAGATTTCCGATATTTTTTATATTTTTTATTACCCGGATTTTAAAACTATTGAAAAAAGAGCCGTCTTGTCCTACCGTATTATATCCTGTTACAGCGCGGGCTTTACGTTTACGGACAAAACAGATTTTTCCGTATTTTTTCAGACCTAGAGCCATGGATCCATCTTCTCCCCGGATGATATCTACCCGGTAGCCTACTTTTCGCCCGTATTCAGTGTTATAAGCGAATACCAGGCCGCGTACACTGAGTTCCGGTCGTTTGATTGATTGAAGGTATAGATGGATATCCCGAAGCAATTCGTACAGTTTGACTCCTAACCAGGGATGCTGTTGATCCGGAATATAGCTCCAAAGAGAAGAGACGGCCACAATACCGGGTTTTTCAAGCTGATTTACTAACGTTTCCACGTATTGGGGGGGATACAGGGTGTCGGAGTCAATGCAGATATAGTATTTTCCCCGGGCATGTGACAGGCCGCAGCGGCGGGCATAGCCACAACTATGTTGATGTTCAGTGTAGAAAGGCACACCGGTAGCTTGAAATATTTCAGCAGTTCTATCGGAAGAATCGTTATCGACTCCTATAATTTCCAAAGGATATTTGCATCGGCTGTCACTCAGGGACCAAAGATTGGCCAACAAGTGTTTTTCTTCGTTATAAGCAATCACGACCACAGAAACCAGGGGCTGATCACTTTGAAGGTGCCGAATATTCTCTTTTACCTGACTGATAATCGTTTGAGAAGCCTCATGAAAGGGTTTTTCGTAAACAGAGAGATATTTTTTATACCAGGTCATAAGCATTCATTTTTAAAGTTTGTAAACACCTTAGCGTAAGAACATACAAACATTTTCTATTTTAAAACATCTTCGAATAATTTTTCCCACTGCTGTCCGATGTTTTCCATTTTAAAACGTTCCACATGCTTGCGGGCCGTTTGTCCCATGCGTTTGCGTATCTTATCGTGTTCGATAAGGTAACAGATTTTTTCGGCTAATTTTTCAATATTTCCGTTTTCAACGAGTAATCCGTCTATACCATCTTCGATGATATCCCGTGGACCACAAGGACAACTGAAAGATACTGGAGGGAGACCGCAAGCCATAGCCTCAATGATTACCATACCAAAACCTTCGTAACGGGAACTCAATACAAACAGAGAACTTTCTATGTATTTTTCAGTAATATTGGAGACAGAATGTTCTAATTTACATGTATTTTGCAGGTTTAGGCGGTCAATTTGTGCCTGTAGTTCTTCCCGCATCCCGTCCCCATATATAGAAAGAGTCCAATCCGGGTGTTTTTCCGATACGATTTTCCAACTATCAATCAACAGGTCGAAACCTTTCTGGGGTACATATCTCCCTACGGCAATCACTTTTTTATTTTCGCAAACAGACGTATTTTCTGGAAAAAAAGATAAGGGATTATAAATGACTGAAACATTGTTGAGTTCCGGCCATTTTGCTTTGTCTTCTTCGCTGAGGACAATAAAACGACGGAGTTTTTTAAGTTCCCGTATTAATTGTCCCATCCAGTATTTGGCTATACCGTTTTGCACAAAAGCAGGAAGGCGGTAATTTTTAAAATCGCGGTAATTTGCACGGCTGAAATGAATTTCTCCCAATTTGACACTTCCGTCATCAATTTTATTAATAAAATTGATGTCCCGGCGAAGCAAGGAAATGGTGATGTCGGGTTTTATCTGTTTTAAGCACGCTGTCAACTGACGGCGAAACCGTTTCTGTTTTTGAAAATAACCCGTAATTTTCTTTACAGGTGAAACCGAATATAGATCGTCGAAATTAATGCCTAGCTGGATCAGATGTATTTCCGGTGCTAATGGATAATAAGGCGGGGTATTTCTGCCTTCGGTGAGAATGATATAAATTTCGTATTTATCCTCTTGGCCGGCTAAGTAATTAGCTTTAAGAGAGAGCACTCTTTCCATTCCACTGGGATAATAAAGACCGGGAATACAGTAGGCTATTTTGATTTTCATAAAATAATAACTTCTGTTGCAAATATAACTATTTATGAAATATTTAAAACCATGTAAAGAATTATTTTGACAGAGCAAATTCACAGGGAAAAGGAACTATACAAAGGGGAAAAAACAGTTTGAATATTGAAAATGTTAGTTATTTTTGCAGCGATAAAATAATAGTAATATTTTTCAAAAAATTTTTTCAATAAATAAAGAAGTATGAAATTTTGTGTGGCATATTGTCGTATTTTCTACCTTGTCTGTATTGTTTTATTGCTGTGTTCTTGTTTAAAACATGCTGGTTTGTATAAGGGACCGGATCCGGGAGTATTAAAAGAGCCGCTTTATATCTATCCTTTTTCCCGGGAAACCAATGGAGTAACTGCTGAGATTACGATACAGACCAGAGAGAATGTGGATCTGGAACAGTTGAAAGTCGAAATACCACCACTTAAATATAATAAATCGTGGTTGTTTACTTTGACACAGGATGATTGTAAACATGCTGCTTATTGTTATACCTGGGCGGCGATAAACGGGCGTCCCCTAACGGAGAAATATTACTACGACGTCCGGCATTATTTGTACAATGATCTTCCTCCGGATGTGTATTATCTGGGAAAAACACTGGGCTCAACAGATGGGGCTGGAAACGAGGTAAGGTTCAATTTTACAACGACATTGGCTCCGGAATGGAATTTTATGAATGCGGAGTGCGGAGTGTCTTTTGGGGGAGCGACCAATAATTATCGTTTTTATATGAAGTCAGGACTAATTTGGGATGATGTGGTGGATATGGTAAATTACGGGACAGGAATAGCTTTTCATGATGTAAATACGACTAATGTGGAAAACGTAGATTCTATTGTATTGCACTATACCTGTTCTCAGGATAGTATACTCAAATATTTGGCTGGACGTGGATGTAAAATGTTGGCAGAACCGAATGGGAATAAAACTTATGTTATGGCGGCTCAGCGGTATACTCCGATTCAACTGATGACGGCTCAGGCTCAAACGGTAAAATTATTTCCTTTTAAAGTAGAAAATGATCTACAGGGACAATTGATAAACCGGATGTTTTCAGATATAGATTATACAAAGAAATTTATTGAATCGCAGTTGCAATTAAAGCAGGAGGAACGGGAAGCTGTTTGTGTAGGAGTACACGGTACGGGTACGGACTGGATAGAATTCTTTTTATGGCTGAATGATAATTATGGAAAAGACGGAGAGGATTCGATGTGGTTTACGAGCCTAGAAGAATATTATGAATACAATTATTACCGCATACATGGAAGAATTGAAAAAGAGATTCTGAATAAAAATAGCTTTAAGTTAAAGATTGATTTACCGGCAGGAGAATATTTTTATTATCCTTCAGTAACGTTAAATATAGAGGGACTGGCTAAAACAGATATACTTGCAGTATCTGTTGATGATGCAGTAAAAGGATTATCCTGGGGAGAATACGGGGAAGGGACAATGGTGAATATAAATTGCAGTAAATGGCTGCTCGAGCATGCTACACATTTTGTTGAGCAATATGAAAAGAATCCGACGGATATTACCCGTCGGGATGCTCATTATTTTGTGGCAATGTTAAAAGAATCTCCTCAGAAAGAGGCTTTATTGAAACGAATTAATTGACTATTTGTGGTTCTTTCTGTATTTTTATCTTTCACTGAAATTTTACCGGTGAAGGGATGTTTGTTTTTTATAAAGAAATATCCTGCGTAGCATTTTTGTGAGGTGTTCTGATGCCAGATGTAAAATGTAAGCGCAAGAAATTATACCAATAATCGACAATAAGAATCCGGTAGGAAACCGGAATTTAGAAAAATATCCCATTATAATGAATTGTACAATATAAATATCTAAGGTTAATTCAGATATAAAAGAAATTACTTTGATGATTTTTACCTGATGAGTATGTTTGGCAAAGTAACTGCAAAGTTTGAACATATATAAGGAGAATAAGCTTAAAAATATGGGTAATAGCAGTTGTAAATTATATACAGGTGACTGTGTGTGGAGTATTTGGATTTTTAATCCGTAATATATAGCCAGAATAATAAACAAGAACAGTAAAATTAATTTTACATTGCCTGTAATCAATCGTTTTGATGCTGTAATGGCACCCAAAAGCATGATGATATAATAGAAATACCAGTGTAAAAAGTAATTGTCCGAGATATTTTCTATAATCCAGTCAGAATGAGGTGTAGCAAAGTAGGTGATTAAAAAAGGGAGTAGAAAAAACAGACAGACATATAAAAGAGAATGAGAAAAATATTTTAAAGTAAAAAAGAACAGAATATAAAATAAGAGAATGGCTTGCAGGAACCAATAAGGTGGAATAATATAATCTATTAGACTATAATGGCTTATTCCTAATAAAGAACAAAAGGCTATAAATATCCATAAACTGGGATATATTCTGGTATATCTTCTGGTAATCCAATAATAAAATCCTTTTTCTCTGTTGCTTAAATAGAGGGCATATCCGGATGAAAAGAAAAACAGTGAGTTGCCCAGAGCTCCGCCAGTGGATAAAAGTTGAAGGGAAGGAGGGTAGAGCGGCCCTAAATGGGCATTTGTTATGAGTATAGTAGCGAAAAAGCGCATAAAAGATATTGCTAATCTTGAAGAATCTGTATTTTCCATAGATTTGTCAAATTTGGGGAAACTTACTTGGTAGATATAGGTGCAGGAATTTTTTCCAGAACTAATTTCATTTGTTCTTCCCAAGAAAGATGACGAACCGTATTCCGGATTTCCTGAGGAGACAGGTGGACAGTGGGATAGAAGCGGATGATTTTTGCTATATCAATGGAAGATTCGTCTTCGGGTACTTTCAGGATATAGGGCATTTTTTCAAAATCTTCATCTGTTTCGGAATAGATGAAAGGAATGCCGCGGGCAGCATATTCCCTGTTTTTAAGGGTCTTTATTTTATGAATACCGGAACGGTGACGGCCCAGACTGCCGATTCCAAAATCACATTGTTCAAATAATTGTTCGAGGGCTTCTCCATGTTGTTTCCCGTGAAAAATTACATAAGATTCCAGATGATTCTCCGCAATAACGGGCAGAAGTTCATCGCGTTCGCGTTGTCCGCTGAGATCTCCTACGATATGAAAATATACCTTGTAGGTTTGAGGAGTGGTGTAATATTCGGCTAACCCCCGGATAAGACGGTCGTATCCGTGCCAGTAATGAATTTCGGCCACTCCGATGAGGTGAAGTTCCCGGTCGGTATTGTTGACCTGTTTCTTTACGGGTATTTCCGAAAAGTCGATGCCATTGGAAATCTGTATGGTCGGTACTCCGAATATAATTTTGTAGTCGGAAAAAGTGACGATGGCATTCAGCAGATGAGCTAATTTTTTGCGGAAACAACGGTCGATGAATCGTTCCGCTTTCATAAAAGGGGTGATATATTCCTGATCATAGGGATAGGTCGGTATTTCCATTACAATCTGTATACCTGCTTTTTTCATCTGACGAAGCATTCCAATGGTAAACGGATTCGCATTGTGATTTGAGCGCATATAGACGATGTCTATCTGATGGCTGATAGCATAATTGACAACGGAATGGTATTCCAGCCTTTTCCTGATTTTTCCGTAAAAGGCCCTGCCATAATCTGCAATTACCTGATCGTTTGCTATCCGGCGCTTCCCGGAAGCATTTTCCTGAAGATAACAAAGATGGGTTTCCAGGCCGTTGGCTTTCAGTGCCCGGACCTGTGCCTGTATCTTTTTACTGATCCCATTTGCAGGATCGAAATCATGGAAAATCAGAAAAAGTGCTTTCATTTTAGGAGAAATGGAATATTTATTCTTTAAATCAAACTGTTTTTATACTTTTGTTCAATTTATTTAAAATTGATGGTAGAATCACGGGTCCATAAAAGTATCGTAAATGCAAAAGTAAATTTAATATTTTACTTTATTACTTTATTTTTATCCTTCTTTTCGCGGAAGATATTTTTAAACTGTCTGGGAGATGATTTTGTGGGATTGACCGGAACCCTTGCGAACTTACTGGATTTTCTGAATTTAGCGGAATTAGGAATTGGTGCAGCTATCGGAACAGTGTTGTACAAACCTTTATTTGACAATGATAAAGAAAAAATCAACGAAATTATTTCGGTGTTCGGATATTTTTATCGCATGGTGGGTTTGTTGATTTTAGGAGGGGGGATACTATTATCCTGTTTTTTACCTTTGATTTTTGCTAAAACAGGTTTCCCGCTGCCGTTAATTTTTTTCGCTTTTTATACCTTCTTAACTTCTTCCCTAATCGGTTATTTTGCAAATTATAAGCAGACATTATTAGGAGCTGATCAGCGGAATTATGTTGTGACGGCTTGTTTTCAGACTACTAATCTGTTAAAGACGCTGGTACAGATTATGCTGGCTTATTACACCGGAAATTATTATTTGTGGGTAGTTATTGAACTGTGTTTTGGAATTATTTATAGCATTGTGCTGAACCGGAGGATTCATCAGGTATATCCCTGGCTTCGTTCTGAAGTGAAAAACGGGAAATTATTACGTAAGCAGTATCCATTGATTATGACTTATTCCAAACAATTATTTGTGCATAAAATTGGATCGCTTGTACAATTTCAGATCAAACCTTTGCTGATTTATAGTTTCGTGTCGTTGCAGGTCGTTGCTTTTTACGGCAATTATGCTTTAATCGTAGATAAAGTAGCTTTGCTGATTAAAAATATTTTAGGCAGTACGGGGGCCGGGGTCGGCAGTTTGGTTGCAGAAGGGGATCAGAAGCGGATCCGGAAGGTATTTTGGGAATTAACGGCTTTGAATTATTTTATTGCGGGGGTACTGGTTTTTTCTATTTTCCATTTAATTGAACCGTTTATTGTATTGTGGGTTGGAAAGGAGTATGTGCTGAACAAGGCGGTAATAGTGATCATTTTGGGAAATATGTTTATCATGCAGACGCGTGGGACGAACGATCAGTTTTTGTTTGCTTACGGTTTGTTTAAAGATGTCTGGGCCCCGGTTGTTGAAACCGTATTGAGCATTTCCATATCTGTAGTATGCGGTTCTTTCTGGGGATTGGAAGGAGTACTGTTGGGAAGTGTTGTCAGTATGTTTATGATTGTGGGATTATGGAAACCTTATCTGCTGTATCATTGGGGATTTAAAGATAGAGTGAAAGGGTATTGGAAAGAAATCGTCCGTTACATAGGATTGATTGGTGCGGGATGGGGTATTTGCGCTTATCTGATCCGGTATATTCCTGTGGATCCTTATCGGGGATATGGCAGCTGGATAATGTATTCTGCTATTATCGTCCTGCTGATTAGCGGTTTGCTGGGAGGGTTATTTTATTCCTTCACGAATGGATTCCGGTATTTTGTTTCCCGTGTATTACTTCGTTTGAGGGGACGGTAATCCATGCATTTTTTTAGTGAGATACCAGGAGAATAAGCGGAAGAAAACGTTTACTCCCAGAATTTTTAAGGTTACTATCCAAGGGAAAAGAGATTTGTTGTTACCGGTAAAAATGTCCTGCCAGCGAGGTACATAGTTGTTTACCTGTTTCAGATAAGGACGGACATCTGCTTCTGGCGCGGAGAGATGGGCGGAGATCAGTCGCCGGAACAAACGGGAAAAGGCTTTTACCCGCACGGGTTTTAAAAGGGAGTATTCGCTTATCTTTGCATAATTGTGTAAATGGGCTTCAAAAAGGTCAATATGTTTGCTAAAATCATAGGAAGAAGATTGTGAATTATTGCGTATCAGCACAAAATATCCCCCTTTTTCCGAAATAAAGACGGTATTACATTTTTCAACAAAATCGGCAATTAAATAAGTATCTTCGGAAAGATGCCCTGTTCGGTAACGCAATCCTTCGAAAACAGATCGGCGAAAAATTTTATCCAGATTAGAAAAATGAAGGATACTGCCAGACCACCAATTCAATAAAATTTGATCTTTCCCTTGTATGAGGCGGGAGGGTACTTCGAGTTTTTCCGTTTTCCCGTCCGGATAACAATTAAAATACGGAAATTGGAGTATATCAATATCGGGATGTGTTTCCAGATCGTTTACATTTTCATAACTATCGGGTGCAAGGGAATCATCCGGGTCTAACATGGCTATATATTTTCCGGCACATATATCCAAGCCGGCATTCCGGGCACTGCTTACTCCTCCGTTAGGTTTGTGAATAACTTTAAAGCGGCTGTCTAAAGCCGTATATTGATCGCATATTTTGCCGGAATCATCTGTGGAACCGTCATCTATCAGTATGACCTCAAAATTTTGGAAAGTTTGAGCCAATACGCTGTCCAGACACTTTTTTATATAAGGTCCGACATTGTATACGGGAATGATAATACTTAGCAAAGGAGAATTCATAATTCGTCTGTTTATTTTTCTGCGAATATACTTATAAATTATTAATTTTGCCTTAAAATGAAAATATGCCGTTGTTAAGTATTGTCATTCCGGTTTATAATGCGGAAAAATATCTGGAAGATTGTGTCAGTTCCGTATTGGCTCAAGAGTTTACGGACTATGAGGTGATATTGGTGGATGATGGTTCATCGGATTCTTCTCCGGATATATGCGACCGTCTGTCAGCACGAGAGAAGCGTATACAGGTCATTCATCAATCCAACCAAGGGCAGGCCGGAGCCCGTAACCGGGGAATTGAACGGGCAGAAGGTGAGTATATCGGTTTTTGTGATAATGACGATATGCTGGCGCCGGAGATTTTTAAAATACTTATTGAACAGGCGACCGCGGGTAAAACAGATGTATCAGCCTGTTCGTATCAAGTGAAAGAAGCATCGGGTAAGCTGACGCATGCTTCTCATTCAGGGCAACGGTATCAATGGAACCGTTTTGAAGGTATGCGGGAATTCCTGAGCCGTGAGAAAATGGATATTTATGTATGGACAAAGATATACCGGAGAGAATTTTTAAATAATTGCAATATTCGTTTTGAAATAGGACGGAGTGATGAGGATTTCTTGTTTAATCACCGGGTATTTATAGCGGCAACTTCTACCGTATTCGTAGATAAGGGGCTTTATACATATTATGTAAGGGAAGCGTCCGAATGCCGGATGCTTTATCGGAGAAACCTGAAAAAATATCTGCGGGATACGTTATACCGCACTTACCGTATAGAGAACATAACGGCCCGTTTGTTTCCGGATTTACTATATTTAGCCAAAAGGCAGACGATCTTTTATCATGTGATGATGCTGGGCCGGATTACAGAGACAGGTATTCAGGATTGCAGACGGCTGTGGATATATATCCTTCGTTATCTCCGGTCGAATTACCGGCAGGTCGTAAACGAACGCCATTATTGGAGCATGTCACTTCCGGGAGTGTGGCTGATGATGATCATACCCCCGCAATTGTATTATATTTATCGCAGGAAGATGCGTAAGAACTAATGTTTGAGAAACATTACGGCCAGGTATTTGGGTTTCAGGTATTTTAGATAGCCTTCTTTGATACAAATGCGGAAGATGCGGAATTTTTCTTTTGAAAGTAAAGTTCTGGCCTGCCAGATAACAGCGTTGAGCGTCATACGGAAATATTTGTCAAGGATAGTTTGTATCTCCGGGGATTTGTTTTTTCTGTAACAGGATATCTGTTGAAAAGTGGTGAAATAACCTTCTATATTCTTCCATGTAAATTGCTGTCCCATAATAGAAGTATCTCTAAGCCTGTGTTGGGGAAATATTTGAGGAATATAGCTTACTTTAGAGGCGTTGAGATATAATAGAAGGGTGTACAATTGGTCTTCGTGTATGATTCCCGGGAAAAAAGAGAGGTTCAATTGTTTGAGGTAATCGTGCCGGATAAAGTTCAACCACACGGGGACGCGAAGAGTAGAGGTATCAAGCTGATATGTGAGCCAATTGATTCCACTTTGGGTTTGAGGGCCCGGATAAGCCTGGTGGGTATAACTTTGTCCGGTATATTTATTGTGGGTATTGATACAAATGGCATCGAAAAAGACAAAATCGAGATTTTCCTGGGTGCATTTTTGGTAACAGGTTTCCAAAGCCTTTGGAGCCAGCAGATCGTCGCTGTCCATAAAGTAGATGTATTTGCCCTGGGATTCCTGTACACCCCGGTTACGGGAGCCGGAAGGGCCCTGATTTATGTTTTGGTGGTAGACTTTGATGCGGGGGTCTTTGTTCGCCTGTTCCCGGATAATTTCCAGGCTGTTGTCCGTAGAGCCGTCGTCAATAGCAATGATTTCAATTTCCCGAAGCGTTTGAGCACAGATACACTCCAGTGTTTCCCGAATATAAGAGGCTGTATTGTAGACAGGGATAATAACGCTAACTAAAATAGATTCCATAAAACCGGTCCTTGTTTGTGTATATTAATAGGATTTTATCCATTTTTGCTGTTGTTGATCATAATGTTTGATCGGACGGGCGGGATTACCTGCCACGATACAATAGGGGGGAACATCGTGGGTGACGATACTTCCGGCAGCCACAATAGAATGCCGGCCGATAGTAACTCCTGCCAGAACAACAGCATTGGCTCCGATCCAGACATCGTCTTTAATCGTAACGGGCGATATTGTTACTCCCTGAGAGATGATCGTTTGCTGTATTTCCTGATAGTTATGGTTCAGGCCGGAGACGACTATTCCCTGGGCCAAATTGACGTAATTTCCGATATGAACGGGACCGATGATCGTATTACCTATGCCAATGCGGCTATGATGACCGATATAAATGTCTCCTACCATGTTGTTGACCGTAGAGTAACTTTCCATTACCGAATAGGCACCCAGGCTGAACTGGTTGAAAGGAACGAGGTCTTTCCGGGCATTTCGGTACAAGACAGAACCTTTTCCGCGTTGAATATAGAGAGGACGGACCCACCGAAGCCAGCGTCGCGGACGTGTTTTTACAGGATGTATCAATAGCCCGTGGATAAAGCGTTTTAAACGGGGATTCCTTTTAATTTTTTCTTTTAAACAAGCAAACATCGTTTACAGTTGGGTTTGTTCAATGATTTTGATGATCTGTTTCTCAGCATTCGTTTTGATCCGGAATTCTACCCGGCGTGAGCGGACTTTGTCTTCCTCTCCATTGGAGGTGAGAATGGGCTTGCTGGAAGAAAGCCCATTAGCCGTTAAATGATTTTTAGTCCAGGTAAACAAATCTTCGTCCTGTATATTTGAGAGCAGATATTCTAATACATTCCGCGTACGGTTCTGGGATAGTTCCATATTGTAAAAATACGCTTTCCGCAGAGAAGTTTCACCCTCCCATTCACTGGAAGTATGCCCTTCGATGCGAATTTCTTCAATGTCATTCTTGTATTTGGGATCGTTCAGGATTTGAAGAAAGCGGGGGAAAAAATTATTGAGGATAATCTTAAAATGATCATTAAGGTCGGCGCTACCTACCTTGAAGAGAATTTCAGGGTATTCGAAACGGATGGAGAGAGAGGAAGGATCAATTGTGGCATTCCATTCTTTAAGATTACTGGAAAATTCTTCCCGCAGATCGTTTGTCAGTTCTATCTGGACTTTTTTATAATCGGTAGCGACTGTTGTTACTTTGTTTTTATCCTGGATAGCATTGGTCATATAGCCCACGGAGATAAATAAGAAAATAAGCATCAGAACAAATACGACGCCGGCGACAATTGCCCAGGGGGATTCTTCGTTGGTTTGAAAAAAGTTCATCACTTATAAGTTTTAAATGTTCATTACTCTTCCGGAGATTTATAAAGAGCGTTATGACTTTGGTTCAGTTTTTTAATAATGTGTTGCAAGGTTTGAGTGAACAGGATCAGTTCCTTTGTATCCCTTTCGCGTTTTTCATTCATTTGTTTGATTTGTACCGTAACTTGTTCACCTGTGTTTTTCACCAATTGAGAAAGTTCATCTACTTGAGCAGTGATTTTTTTATTACTGCGGTTAATGCCCCTTTCCAGTAAAGTTTCAAGATTTTTGTTTGTAGCTTCTGTAGCAAGCAACAAGGTTTCAAGGCGTTCGTAAAGGCGCCGGTTTTCTTCCTGTGTAATACTGAGGTATTGGGCTTGCTTTTGCATGATTTGGGAAGTGTTACGGGCCAGATCGTACAGGGCTTTGTCCTGGAACAATTCCGTTGCCTGTACTGTTCCGTCGGGATTCAGCACAGGACCAGCTTTGTGAATGTTTTCTTTTATAGCAATCAGTTGGTTGAGGATTTCTTTCATTACCGGTGCAGGAGATCCGTCATTGACTTTATTTTCTGCATAACGGATACCTTTATCCAGTAAAATTTCAAGGTTTTCGTTTGTCGTTTGACTGCTTTGCAGCAGTTGTTGCAATTGTTCGTAAAGGCGCCGGTTTTCTTCCTGTGTAATACTGAGGTATTGGGCTTGCTT
>ERZ1673753.531-NODE-531-length-46685-cov-23.602959_pt1 | contig 46685 bp, 46 predicted proteins | sample MGYA00580201_ERZ1673753 | MGnify/ENA primary metagenome ERZ1673753 (study PRJEB41218, sample SAMN15661747) | gut metagenome | host: Homo sapiens | place: Canada: London | collected 2015-08-20/2019-03-30 | study: EMG produced TPA metagenomics assembly of... | reverse complement strand
AGATATAAATATTGCCTCCCTTGTAAAGGGAGGGGGACCGCGTAAGCGGTGGAGGGATTTTAGAAATGAAAAAGTTCTTTTTGATGATCGCAATAATGTTACTGACGCCTGTGTATGGACTTTGCTATGAAAACGTCGTTCCGCACTACGTGAGCGTAGAACATACAAATACTTATGGGGTTTACCAAGCACCGAGCGAAATTGTTTTATATAAAGAGCCTACGGAAACTTCTAATATTGTCCACAGTATAAGCTGGATAGGAGAAAAGATTTTTCCTGAAAGTGTTAAGGCTGATGATTTATTTGTAGTATTTATTCCTTCAAAAAATTTGGGACTGCTTGCCGTAACTGATGAAACAGAAGATTGGGTTCAGGTAATTTATAATAACTCAACAGGCGCGAAGGGTTGGATTAAAAAAGATGACCCATACAGATTTATGAGCTGGATAATGTTTTACAATATGTACGGAAAAAAATACGGTTTAACGCTTTTGAAAGAAGCTCCAGCCGAAGCAAAGGACTTACATACATCAACAGATGATAAATCTCAGATTGTCGGAACAATCAATATGCCGCAAAAGATTAATCTAAATGTAATGCGCGGAAACTGGGCTTTGGTAAGCGTAATGGATATAGATAAAGTGCCAAAAACCGGTTATGTAAAATGGCGTTCTGATAACGGCGTAAAATATTATTTCCCGGCAATCAAATAAAATTATAAATTATCAAAATTGCATAACTCTTGTACAGTTATGCCAAAAGCTCCTGCAATAGCTTCTAATGTGTCAAAAGTTGGAGATTGTGTTCCTCTTTCAATCGCACCTATTGTATTTTTATTAACATTAGCACGAAAAGCTAAATCCTCTTGTGAAATGTTTAGTTTAGTTCGTTCTAATTTTATTTTTAAACCTATTTTAGTATTTTTAACACCATTTTTCCTAGTCATATTAACTATTATATTAGTCACTTGACAAATAAATTTCAAACTAATATAATGGTTTTATAAACTAATTTACTAGTTAGGTGTTATATGGAAGAAAAAATTAATAATATTCTTGAAAATACGGTAAATGTCTACAATCAGATGAAAGTTTTGAATGATTCTCTTATGCTTTCTTTTCAAAATGATAAGGATAATTATTACCAATATGCTTGCGCTGAAATGATATTGGATAATCTGGCCAAAGTTTGCGAAAAACTTGAAAACTTAGACTGCGAAGTTTGTGCTTTACAATCCGAAAAAAATGCTCGACATTAAGTTTTGTTTATTGTAGTATAGGCTTACTTGCGAGATATAAATAGAAAAGGAGATATAAAATGCAGGTTATATTAAAAAAAGATGTTCAAAACCTCGGTGAAGCAGGTGATATCGTTAATGTTAAAGACGGTTACGCAAGAAACTTTTTGCTTCCACAATCTGTAGCAGAAATCGCTACTAAAGGTGCTTTGGAAAACAGAGAAAAGAATTTAGCAAGAATTAAAGCTAAACAGGAAAAATTACACGCTGAAGCTTTAGAAACTGCTAAGAAAATTGAAGAATTTGCAAAACTTGAACTTTCTGCAAAAGCAGGTGAATCAGGTAAATTGTTCGGTACTATTACTACTAAAAAATTGGCTGAAGAATTACAGAGCAAAACAGGTATCGAAGTTGACAGAAAAAATGTTTCTTTGAATGCTCCTATCAACAAAGTTGGTGAATACACAATGTTAATCAAACTTACTTCTAAAGTTAAATGTGAATTAGCAGTTGTTGTTACAGCATCAGAAGTTCTTAAAGAATCTGTTGAAGAAGCAGTTGAAGAAACTGAAGAATAGGTACAAATGGCTGAAAATTCTAAATTGACACTTGAATGCTTAGCAATAGGTTCTTTGCCTCATATCAATTTAGAAAAAGCAATGGAAATCGTGAAAAAAGACTTTAACGAAATCCCTTTTTGGCCGCAGCTTACAAAGATTAATAAAAACGAAGACATGATTTTTCAATTTTTGGAAAATATGCCTTCGTTTTTTATTGATAAAGAAACAGGAAAAACGTATCTTGAATCGGAAAGTGACAAATTTTTTGAAGATATTGAGCAGTTTTTTTGCGACTATGAAGAAATAATTTCAGATATTAATAGTGACAAAACTGATAAATATGCAATAAACTATTCCTGCTCGTTTCCCGATTTTATAAAAATAATTAAAAATTCAAACCCTGCTTACGCGAAAGGTCAAATTGTCGGGCCTTTTACTCTGTCAACAACACTTGTTGATAAATCAGGAAGATGTGCTTTTTATGATGAAACTTTGAAAGAAATTATTGTAAAAACATTAACATTGAAAGCCTTATGGCAGATTAAACAAATTAAAACGGCAAGCCCGGATACAATTCCCATAATTTTTATTGATGAACCGTCTGTTTCCCAGCTCGGGACTTCTGCTTATATTACGGTTTCATCCGATGAAGTTGTGGAAATGATAAAAGAAATTTCCGATTTAATCAAAGCAAATGGTGCATTGAGTGCAATTCACTGTTGTGGCAAGTGCGATTGGAATATACCTATAAATGCAGGAGTTAATATTATCAATCTTGATGCTTATACATTTGCCCAAAATTTAAGTCTTTTCAGTAAAAAAATAGAAGAATTTCTTAAAGCTGGTGGTAAAATTGCGTGGGGAGTTGTTCCTACGCTACATCCCGAAATATTAGAACAAACAGATTTGAATTCTATGATTTCTGTTTTTGATAAAGCTGTAAAGTATTTGACGGAAAAAGGTATTGATGAGAAAATTATTATAGAAAATTCACTTGTTACACCTTCTTGTGGTGCAGGGGCTTTGAGTGAAGAATTAGCAGAGAAAGCAATGGATTTAACAAAACAATTGTCTATTAGTTTAAGAGAAAGGTATAAAGTTTGACTTTTAAATTAGCAATTACAGGAAAAAGCGGAAGCGGAAAAACGACTGTTACAAAGGCTTTTTTGAGAATTTTCCAGGAATATTTTCCCGAAAAATCAATTCTCTTGTTTGATAATGATTTGACGAGCGAGCTTGCTCACAGTTTTGGACTTGATATCAGAAATACGATTTACGGTATAAGAAGCGGAAAGCATGAATATAAAACAGGAATTCCTGAAGGGATGTCAAAACAGGAATTTGTTGAATGGGCAATGGAAGATATTGTTGTTTCGCTTGATGAAAATGTAGATATTATTGTATCATGGTTTGTAGGCTCTAAAGACTGCCGCTGCCCTATTACAGGTCAAATTAATGATGCTGTTTTGAAACTTATAGATAGATATGATATTGTAATTTTTGACTGTGAATTTGATTTGAAATATTTAAATCAGCTTGTAGATACTGATATTGATACAACAATTATAGTTGCAAATCCTACTGATGAAAGTGCACATCTCGCAAAGCGTATTGAAGAATTCAGCGCCAAATATGCAGCAGGAAATCAGCTGGGTGTTGTTATAAATAAGGTTGATAATACAAATCTTCCATCTGTTTATGAACTTTTAAAACGTTTTGATCTTGATGTTTTAGGAGTGATTCCTGTTGATAGCGAAATGAAATCCCATGCAATGGACAGAGAATCTCAATTTATTCAAGATTCTATTAAGCAGTTTTATTTTAGGTTAAATCTTCCTCAGGTTAGAGAGTAGGTAAAATGGCAATAATTTTAGACGGTAAAAATTTAAGAGATAAAATATTCTGTGATTTAAAGGCAAAGCTTGATAAAATGCCTAAAAAGCCGACTTTGGCAGTTATTTTAGTTGGAGATAATCCGGCAAGTCAAATTTATGTTCGCAATAAAAAAAGAACTGCAGAAAATCTAGGGATAAATTCGCTGGTTATAAATTATCCGTCTGACGTTTCGGAAAATGAGCTTCTTGTCAAAATTGACGAACTAAATAATGATAATTCTGTAACGGCAATTCTTGTTCAGCTTCCTTTGCCCGAACATATAAATAAATTTAAAGTACTTGATTCTATCAGTCCTAAGAAGGATGTTGACGGTTTAACTCCTTATAACAGCGGTAAACTGTTTGCCGGAGAAGAACCTTACGTTTATCCTTGTACTCCGAAAGGGATACTACTGTTGTTAGATGAGTATAATATTGAGCTTAACGGAAAACATGTTGTAGTGATTGGGCGTTCAAATCTTGTAGGTAAGCCTGTAGCACAAATGTTATTAAAGCGCAATGCTACAGTTACTATGTGCCACAGTCATACAAAAAATCTCTCCGAAATAACAAAAACTGCTGATATCGTAGTGTCAGCAGTAGGGAAAAATGTTATAGGGGAAAAAATGTTAAAATCTGATTGTGTTGTTATAGATGTTGGTATTTTTAGAGACGTGGAAGGGAAAGTCCGCGGCGATGTTGACTTTGAATCTGTTTCAAAAATCGCCGCATACATTTCGCCTGTTCCGGGTGGTGTAGGCCCGATGACGATTGCTTCATTAATGCTAAATACCGTCGAGTTGTTTAATCGTTGAACTTTATCTTTATAACGGTGATGGATTAAGTCCGTTAGCTGCCGATTAAGTTCAAGGTACAAGATGTTTTAATATTGTTGTTAACAAGGTTTTTCAAGCTGGAAATTTCGTTTTCCATTAAGCTTATCTGTGAATCCAAAGAATCTTGTCTTGTCTCCAAATACGATTCTTCCTGTTGCAGCTGAATGTATGTTGGATCGTCATCCGGATCTGTGTCGTGTTCTTCCAGTTCTTGTGCTCTGTAACCCATTTGTTTAGTAATATAGTTTGCTCTGCTCATTACTAATGTCTGTTCGAATTGCAGTTGGCTTTTCTGCAACGTGAATAAATTCTTCTGTGCATCAATTGCTAAAAAAGTCATCTCGTCTCTCCTTATATTTTTTTTAATCTCTCTTACACATATAAAGTATTTTAAGAATCTCTGATTTCACGGTTAGACTTTTTCGTTACAATTGTTAACATAGTAAATGTTATTTTACTGGCATCCATTTTTTTTGTTACTTTGCTCAATATTGTAATGTCATTCTAAACTTATTTCAGAAGCTCAAGTTTAAATAACAGTCTCTGAACTAAATTCTGGGGGATAGGGGGTATCATAACGTTATTCAGAGGGCTTCTGTCCGAAAGAATCCAGCTTATGTTTTAATAAACAAAGGCTGGATTGCCACGCTTTCGCTCGCAATGACTTATGATTTTGTCATTCTGAACTTGGTTCAGAATCTATTATTATATAGGCACCTATAATATTTATTATGAAAGAACCGGCAGAAATGCCGGTTCTTTGTAAAATATAATTTGATAATATAATTATCTTTTTGAGAATTGGAAACGTTTTCTTGCACGTTTACGACCGTATTTTTTACGTTCTTTAACACGTGGGTCACGAGTTAACAATCCTTCTAAACGTAATACGTTTTTGTATTCTTCGTTAGCTTTTACTAATGCTCTTGAAATACCATGTCTGATAGCTCCGCATTGAGCAACAACACCGCCGCCTACTGCTTTAACTTTTACATCGTATTTTTCCTGATTATCAGTTAGTACAAGAGGTCTGTATACTAACATTTCAATTGCAGGTCTGTTACCGATATAGTTTTTTAATGTTTTACCGTTAACAAAAATTCTGCCTTTACCTTTAACAAGTTTTACAACCGCAATAGAGGTTTTTCTACGTCCGGTAGCCATAATTTCTTTATCTGCCATTATTTAGCCTCCTTTTCAAGCACGATCGGTTTTTGTGCTGCATGCGGATGTTCTGATCCGTTGTATACTTTTAATTTAGTGAATTGAGTATCACCTAAAGTATTGTGCTGAAGCATACCTTTAACTGCTTTTTCAATTAATAATCTTGCATCTTTTTCACGTAATTCTTTTACGCTTGCTGATTTTAAACCGCCTGGAAATCCTGTGTGGTGGTAATAAATTTTGTCAGTTTCTTTTTTACCTGAAACCAAAACTTTGTCAGCATTGATTACGATTACGAAATCACCTGTATCAACATTTGGTGTATATTCAGGTTTATTTTTTCCTCTTAAAATATTAGCAATTCTAGTAGCTAATCTGCCGAGAATTTCTCCTTCAGCATCGATTAAATACCATTTTCTTTCAACTTCAAGAGGTTTTGCTGAATATGTTTTCATATTTTTATTTTCCTTCTTTTAGTATTCTACTTTCATCAACGTCAACCCGTAGGGACTGACTGTTTGTCCTGCTTTTTTTCTGTCACAAGCTATCAGAACCTGTTTCATATGTTCTGCAGAACGCTTATGTCCTTCTATTTCTAGAAGGGTTCCGACGATGGTTCTTACCATATTATAAAGAAACCTGTTTCCTACAATATCAATAATAACTTTATCACCGTCTTTTTTACATTCGGCTTTTTCTATAAAACAGATTTTGCTCGGGTTAAGCGTTCCTGAACTTTTGAAACTTGAAAAATCATGTTCGCCAAGAAGATAATCCAAGGCATTTTGCATTCTTTCAATGTTAATGTCAAATTTTATTCTCATTAAATCTCCGTCAAATGCATTTTTACATTTACGATTAATAAAAACGTATCTGTAATATCTGCGTTTAGCGGATTTTTGAGCGTGAAATCTGTGATCAACCTGTTTCAAATCACTGACGGAAATGTCTTTAGGTAATATTTCATTCAATTGATAGACAAACTTTGAAGCAACAATAGGTTTGTCTGTATCAAAATGAACTATTTGACCTTGTGAATTAACACCTCTGTCTGTCCTTCCGGAAAAGACTGTTTTAAGTTGCCGATTATTATTTTCGGTATCACCGAATATCAATGTGCTGATTGCTTTCTCAAGTTCTCCTTGTATTGTCGGAGTATTTATTTCTACACCGTTTTCAAATTGAATTTGGCTTCCGGCATAGTTTTTACCGATGTAGTGAACCTGAAGCGTATACCGCATTGGCTTATACCAGTTGGATTAAAGCCATTTCAGAAGCGTCGCCGCGTCTTGGCGGTAATCTGAATATTCTTGTGTAACCGCCTTGACGGTCAGAATATTTTTTGCCGATGATTACGAAAAGTTTTCTTAAAACTGTTTCTTCAGCTAATTTTTTATCAGCAGAAGGTGTTTCGAAAACTTCGCCTGTTGCTAAATCCATATATTTTCCTGTTTCTTTGTCGAAAATGAATTTAGCTGCTTGACGGCGAGCGTGTAAGTCGCCTCTTTTTGCAAGGGTGATAATTTCTTCAGCGTATGGTCTTAAAGCTTTAGCTCTTGCCATAGTTGTTTTGATTTCACCATGTACAAAAAGTTCGGTAGCTAAGGAGCGTAACAAAGCATCTCTTTGATCCTTTGCTTTTCCCAGCGTATGTTTTTTAGTTTGGTGTCTCATTTTTTTATTCCTTTATTTTTAACATAGCTTACGTTTTTGAATTTTGCGCTTCTAACAATTATGTATATATTTAACTTAATTGGTATTAACACTTTTTTCAACTAATGCACTCGAAGTATATTCTTATTATAATCTTGCGCATTTAGAAACTTGTCTTCTCGCATCTGTTTTGCTTTGAAGATTTTTTGTCTTTCTTATACTTCTTCTTCAACTTCAGGGTTTGGAGCTAAGTCTAAACCGAAGTGGTGAAGTCTTTCGATTACTTCGTCAGAAGATTTCTTTCCGAAGTTTTTAATATTTAATAAATCATGTTCTGATTTTTTCAATAGTTCAGCCATTGAATTAATGCTTGCACGTTTTAGACAGTTGTATGCTCTTACAGAAAGTTCCAATTCTTCAATTGTCATTGTAGGAGTATTTGTATCGTCTTCAACTTTTTCTTCAATAGCCATTGAAGGTGTAATTACAGGCTGGCCTGTGATTGCTGCGATTTGCATAAAGTGGTCAATCAAAAGATTTGAAGCCTGACTTAATGCATTAGTTACATCAATTGAACCGTTTGACCAAATTTCCAAAGTTAATTTGTCAAAGTCGATAGAATCACCTACACGGGTGCTTTCTACGTTGTAGCTTACACGTTTGATAGGCATAAATGTTGCATCAATAGGAAGAACATCAATTGAAATGCCTTTAGAATCTCTAGGAACGTCATGAGCTACATAACCTTTACCGGTTTCAACAACAACGTCAGCGTGGAAGCTTCCGCCGTCAGCAACCGTACAAATTAACCAGTCAGGGTTAACAACTTTAACTCCTGCAGGAAGTTGGATATCACTTGCGAGTACTGCACCCGGACGGTCAACATCTATTCTTAAATGTTGAGGTTCTTTGGAATCAGTTTTTACAACTAATCCTTTAAGGTTAAGCATTACATCAATAACATCTTCCAATACACCCGGAATTGCAGTGTATTCGTGAGTAATACCTTCTATTCTAGTTGAAGTAACAGCTGTTCCTTCAAGGCTTGAAAGAAGTACACGTCTTAAAGAGTTACCGATTGTTGTACCAAAACCTTTTTCTAATGGTTCAATTACGAATTTGCCGTATTGAGAACCGTCAGAACTTGTTGTTGTATTAACACATTTAATTTTCAATTCCATTTTTTTAAATCTCCTAGTTGTTGCTAACTATTTGTTATTTAGATGGTCAGATGAACAGAGGTCAGGAGGTTTGGTTATTTATAATAAATGATTTGCCTTCCTGCCTTCCGAACTTCTTGCCTTCTACTTAGAGTAGTACTCAATTACAAGTTGTTCTTTGAATTCAGGGTCTAATTCTTCTCTTTCAGGAATTCTGTCGAAAGTGATTTTAAGAGCCTCTTTATCAATTGTCATCCAAGCCGGTGCACAAGCCATATCAATCATTTCTGTAACGCCTTTTAAAAATGCATTGCTTTTTGATTTGATAGTGATTACATCACCTGCTTTTACAAGATAAGATGGAATATCAACTTTTTTGTCATTAACAAGTACGTGACCGTGGTTCACGATTTGTCTTGTTTGTTTACGTGTAATACCCAAACCTGCTCTGAAAAGAACATTGTCTAATCTTGATTCAAGAATTTGTAAAAGGATTGTACCTGTTACACCACTGCGTCTTGCAGCTTCTTTATAATATTTAGCAAATTGTTTTTCGCTTACCAAATATGTAAATCTGATTTTTTGTTTTTCTGTTAAGTGAATAGCATATTCAGAAAGTTTTTTTCTTACTGCGCCGTGTTGACCAGAAGCAGTTTGTCTCATTGATGAAGTTAATTTTCTGTTAGACAAATCTTTAACTTTTTTATTTCTGAATAATTTATTTGATGGTCCTGTATATCTAGCCATTTTAATTTTCTCCTTTTTTTATTTTGCAGGGCATCTATGGTTTACTTTTTGGCTTATAAAGCAAGCCCCTGCGGTTACTGTGAGGTCAGGTCGATTGGGATTTAGCCAATCGCTCATCCTGCCTTCTATTACACTCTGCGTTTTTTAGGCGGACGGCATCCGTTATGTGGGATTGGAGTTACGTCTTTGATTAATGTAATTTCCAAACCTGCAGCTTGAATTGCTCTGATAGCTGTTTCTCTGCCTGAGCCCGGTCCTTTGATATGAACTTCAACTTTTTTCATACCTTGGTCGATTGATTTTTTTGCAACAAGTTCAGCTGCTGATTGAGCTGCGAAAGGAGTTCCTTTTCTTGCACCTTTAAAACCTGAAGCACCTGCTGTTGCCCAAGCAATAGCATTACCCTGAGTATCAGTTGAAGTTACGATTGTATTGTTAAATGTTGACTGAATGTGTACAACACCTTGCAATACGTTCTTTTTTTCTTTTTTCTTAGTTTTTACTGGTCTTGCCATTTTTACTTTCCTTTATATTTTTGTATTTTATTTTCTAAATTAGAAGATTTGATGTTCAGAGGTCGAGATGTAAGGCTGTTTTTGTTAAAATAGCTATCTTTCGAGCCGTCTGATTAACTTGTCTTCTTGTTAAACTGTTTTCTTTTTAGTGATAGCTAAGCCTTTTTTACCGCGTCTTGTTCTTGCGTTTGTTTTTGTTCTTTGACCGCGGCAAGGAAGGTTGCGTTTATGTCTTAAACCTCTGAAAGAACCGATTTCTTGAAGACGTTTAATATGTAATGTAACTTCACGGCGAAGGTCACCTTCGATGTGGTAGTTAGCTAATTCGTTTCTTAACAATTTAATATCTTCATCTGTTAAATCGTCTGTTCTTAAATCCGGTGAAATTTTTGTAGCATCAAGAATTTTTTTTGCTCTTGTCGGTCCGATACCGTAGATGTATGTTAATGCTATTTCCATTCTTTTGTTACGAGGTAAATCTACCCCTGCAAGTCTTGCCATTTTTTGTATTCTCCTTTTCTTGGCTTGCGGTGCGGGTTAAGTAACTTATAGCCGTATGGGTTGTGTTCCTTATTTTCCGCTTCCTGTTGTTAGATTTTTTTTTGTATGAGGGTTAAATACTTCCTCACCCTTGACCGTTTGTAAGTCCGTCAATTCGACTATTTTTAGATTGTATTAAATTATTGCTTCACGCTCTACTGTCATTCGCTCCATTTTATTACATAAAATTGTCGCTTATTTTGTTGCGCGCTAATTCGAGTTCGTTCACTTACGTTCACTCCACTCTACGCAAAATTTAACCTTGTCTTTGTTTGTGTTTTGGGTTTTCACAAATTACAGCGATTCTGCCTTTTCTTTTAATACATTTGCATTTATCGCACATTGGTTTTACTGATGATCTGACTTTCATTTTTCTTTCCTTTATATTGTGTTTGTACGTGAGATTTTTTATTTCAGGCGGAAGGTAATTCTTCCTCTGCTTAAATCGTATGGTGTCATTTCAACTTTTACTTTGTCGCCCGGCAAAATTCTAATGAAATTTTTTCTGATTTTGCCTGAAATGTGGGCTAGTATTTCGTGGTCATTTTCGAGTTTTACGCGGAACATTGCGTTCGGCATTGCCTCTAAAATTGTACCTTCTATTTCAATAACGTCTTTTGACATATTTTCCTCATTCGGTTAAATTCGGCTGTTAAATGTACACCTATTTTCAGGCGTTACTATAATCATACTTGTAAAATATTTGATTGCAAGCGGTTTTAACATGTTTATAAGGAAGAATTTGTTGATTTTTATTGAATGTTTTTCTAAAAACGCCACACTAACAATATTTGCTTGATTCTTTAAAAAACCTTATTAAAGCAACTTTTCGGATGTTTGTAAAATTTTCTTAATAATTTTAATTATTTAATATTTAATTAAACAAATTATTTGCAGCGAGTTTTCTTTCCCCACTCTAATCCGTCGCAGTGCAGATAATCCATATTTTCATTATATATGACCCAAGCAGTGCATCCATAACCGTTATATGCACCTTCTTTGCCGTTTACGCAGTATTCTTTAAAAGGTCTGATTTGAGTCCCTTTTCTGCCTAAAGGTCTTATACCGTTTTTTGTTATTTCGAAAAAGAAAATGTCGCGTCCTACAGCATTTGGACCTTTATTGCCGTTCAAATCTACTGATAAATCTCCGCAGTAAATATTATTTTAACAAGATGTTGATTGTGTCTGAAGCCATGTACTCCTTACTGTAGTTCCATCATTAAAACTCCAAAATCGTTTTAATTGGCTTTTGTCTGTAAGTTTTGACTTTTTGTCCATTCCATAAATCTGTTCTATGTTACTGCCTTTTTGTTCTGTAAGATGTATAAATTTTGAATATCTTGTCCAAAAAAGTTTTTGACTTTTGTTTTTAGCGTCTATTTCTCCTTGTGTTGATGAGTCATCTTCAACAAAAGAGTCTGTTAGCCCCCATGTGTCGATAGAACCGTATTCTTCTTCAACAAGTCTGCCGGCGTTTTCCATAACAGAATAAAATTTTTTTAATTTTGCTGTGTACTCTTTTTCTTTATAGCTTTGAATAAGGTTAGGTATTGTCATTGCTGCAACTGCGCCGATAATTCCTAATGTTATCAGTACTTCTGCCAGTGTAAAACCCTTATTCATAAAATTTTCCTCCAATGAATCTTTGCGCATATTTGAACATAATAATGTTATTAAAAACATTATTTAACATTTTTATATATTTGTCAATAGTATAGGATTTATATATGAAAGACGAAAGACTGCTTCAATTGGGACAAAAAATAAGGTATGAACGGCTTAGAAAAGGATTAAGCCAGGAAGATTTGGAGGAAAAGTCTTTAGTTTCAAGACGGACTATCAGCGAAATTGAAAGAGGCAATGCAGACATTAGATATACTAATCTTTTGCAGATTGCCGAAGCTTTGAATATGACTATATCCGAATTATTAAACTTTAAGTTATAATTATTAATTTTTTTTACAAAATTTATAATTTCTGAAATCGGGCGGGAATAATATACTTAATATTAATAGAAGTAATATTAAGGAGAGATTCTATGGCTATAAAAGTTGACGGTATTGAATCAGAAGACGAATTGAGGCGGGCTCAGGCTGCGGCTCAAGCTCAGGGAACCTCTATTACTAATTATAACGAGTGGGCGCAAATTTTGCAGGAATTTCAGGAAAACGGTATTGAATCTACCGGTTCTTATTCCGGTGATAAGGCAAGAATGCAGGAAATTCAAGCCGCAATGCAGGAATATGCCGCACAAATCCAAGAACAGGAAAGAATTCAGCAGAATTCTCCTGATAATAAAGAAACCGAAAAAGTTCAAAAAGCTTCGGAAACCGACAGAAATCAGGAGATGAAAGCAACAGTTGCAAATGCTACAAGCTCACAGATAATGGCTGATTATATGAAGTATTATCATTTGTTAATGTAAAAAGCGCCTTTTAAAGGCGCTTTTTTAGAATGTTTTTATACGGTTTAAAGGCCAAAAAAGAAATACGGCACGTCCGATAAACCTGTCTTCTGGAAGTAGTCCCCACCATCTGCTGTCATAGGAATTTCCTCTGTTGTCACCCATCATGAGGTATTGATGTTCGGGGATTTGTACAGGACCGCAAAGCATATCTTTTGTACATGGTTTATCGTAATATTCGCTTCTTATATATGGTTCGTTAAGAGGTTCGTCATTTATATAAACCGTACTTTTCCCGTTTTTATCGGTTTTTATTTCAAATTTGTCGCCTGGTGTTGCGATTACTCGTTTTATGTAGGCTACATCTTTGCAGAAAAATCCGGTAAGGCGAGAAAAAACTTTCCAGGGTGTATTTTTCAGCTTTTCAAACGGCGGATAAAATACCATGATGTCACCGCGTTTGGGTGTTGTGTAAAATCTTGAAAATCTTTCGACAATAATTCTGTCGCCTTCAATCAATGTCGGGCGCATTGATGCTGAGGGTATCCAGCGGATTTCGCCTATGAAAAATCGTATTAGTATTACCATTACAACTACAAATACAATAGTTTCTATGGTTTCTCTTGCCATAGGGTTAATCTTTAAATAATTTTCTTTAACTTTGTGTATAAATTTTTTTATTTTATTCATTTTTAATAAGTCCTAAAAGCTCTATCAGTGCTGTTTTATACTTGTTGTTTTCAAATTGTTGTAATTCTAGCAAAGCTTTATCTATGTAATTATTTAACAAAGAATGAGTTTTTTCAATACCGTCGGCATAATTTTCGATATTGCCCGAAAAAATTACAGGGGCTGTGTATATCCCGTCATTTATATCGGTTTTTGTTGTTTTTGCATTGATTAAATCATCTCGAATTTGAAATGCAATCCCGAAGTTTTTTGCAAAATTAAGCCCGTTCAGTTGAGAATTTGCGATTAACAAACTACCACACAGAGATGTCTCAAAAAGTTTTGCCGTTTTTAATTCTGTTTTTTCTATGTACTTGTCAATTGTAGGAATTTTAAATTTATCAAACTGTTGAATTATCTCTCCTTTTGACATATAGGCAAGTGTGTCTGAAAACATTTTAATCAGAGCTGTTGAGTCTAGTTTAATCAGCTTGTTAAGCGCAAATGAAAGAATGTAATCTCCTGATATTACAGCAAGTTTGTTGCCAAATTCCGAGTTTAACGTTTTTGTACTTCGTCTTACGGCACTATCATCAATAACATCATCATGAATAAGTGATGCGTTATGTACAAGCTCAATAGCGGTTTGGTGTAAAATTTGTTTATTATCAATTTCCAAACCTGCTGCTTTCAGATACAGAAAAGAAGTGAGCGGTCTTATGTGTTTTGAGGGTGCATTTAATAAAGTGAAAAGCTTTGTTTTTAAAGGCTCTTGTAAATCAATACCGGAGGTTAAACCTTTTGAAACTTCTTCTACTTCGTTTTTTACAAGCTCAAGAATTTTAAGATATTTTTCATGAAAACTCATGCTTTGTATTTTAACATAAAATTTTTATAGTTATATTACAGGGTGCGGCAGTATATTTGTAATTTGGCAAAAAAAAAACGACTTGCTTTGTGCTTGTCGTTAGAAAATCAATAGGAAAAAGGGAAAGGAAAAATTTTTATTGTTAATAGAGCGGTTTTGCTCTTAATTAGTGTTTAGTGTAGTTTCTTGCGTGATTCTTTAATACTCCTAGCCGAAGGTTTTAAATGTTCCTTCTGTGTTCTTTTCGATAACTTTTTGAACAGCATCCATTTCAGTAGAAATTGCATCTTGTTCTGTATCAAGTTGTTTCAATCTTAATTCAAGATTTTTATCTTGAGCCTGAACGATTTGAATTTTTGCATTGATTTCGTCAATAGCCTGATCATATTCATATTTTTCGTATTCATACTGGTTCATTGCATCTTCGTATGCTTTTTGATCTGTGGCTGTAGATGTTGTCAGTGCGTATGTTATACCTGAACCTTTAATAGGATCTCCGTTTTCGTCATATTGAGGTATGGTAATATTTATGTAACGGCCTGAACTGTCTTTTTCTATCTGACAGCCTACAGAAGCTTTAACTTCTTCTGATTTTGTTTCGCTGCCTATTTTATAGCAGTTGATATTAGATTGAGAGTTGCCGTTTCCATCATAGTTTGCACCTGTCAAATCTGATTTTTTATAGAAGTAGGGGCTGTATTCTCCTGTAGTTGTATTTTTAACATATCTTACAAGATAATCGTCATCGCCATATTTACTTTTAAGAAGCTTAATATATTCATCTTCTTCTTTTTTCAGTTGTTCAATTTGAGGAGCGGATAGGGATTCAAGATATTCATCAGCGCCACCTTTATCAGCATCGTATGTGCCATCTGCTTTTGTTGGTATAGTTCCTAATGTTCTTAATGTATTTGATCCGACTTTAAACACCGTTTTATCGGCATTGGCATTAACAATACTTGTTGATGCTCCTACAACTGAGAAATCATCAGTCCACTGTCTTAGATAGCTTACGGTATATGAACCGTCAGTTTGAGCTATCATTGCCGTAATCTGATTGGTTAATGCTCCGTCCTGAAAAGAGTACACAGTTTTTGTGTAGTCGTCGACAGACGGCGGAACAGGTACTGACATACCCAACAAATCGTTGTAGTAGTTAGCAGACTGGTTTGACAATGTTGTTCTTTGTTGGTTAATTTGCTGACCTTCAAATTCAACATTGGTTTTTCTGGCTGTCAGACCTAAAAATCTAGCTTGTGACGCTGCCATTCCCATTGCTGTCGAACTTCCTTTCTTTTACTTAGTACTCGTAATCATGTTATCGACACATGGGTTTTAAAACTTTAATCATGTTACAAAACATGTTAAGATTTTGTAACATGTTATTTTTGAGGCTGATTTCTGAAACGGTCTGAAATGTATGATAGGATTGCCCCTCCGATTTCTTCATCAGGATCAAAATTAGAGGTTTGGGGGTGCAGAGAATTTCTTATTAGCATTTTTACAAGTGGGCCGAATGCGTCAGGAACTTGTGTTTTTCTGTAAATCCCGGCAAGATAGGTTTGAATATTAGGTGAGGCGGTATTGTTAAAACGTGAAAGGACAGGGTACATTTTATCAATGCCTTTAACCCCGTTATCGAGCATTGAATTAACTATATGCAGGGTTTCTACGATTTGTGCTTCGTTGTTTGAATGAGTCAAAATATCCGCAAGGTAAGGCAGTGCAGCTTCTTTTTGCGAAATAAAACAGTCAACTTTATTTTTATCAACGATTGTGTAATTCCTGTTTCCTGATGGAAGTTGGCACAGTTGATATTGTGATATATTATTATATGTTATTGGCGGTATAGTAATATAATTATACATTTTGTCTTCCTATGAATATACGAACGGAGGGCCGTTTTTAATTTCTAATAATATGTTATCTGCAATAATTTTTAATTCTTCTTTTGGTTTACCGTTTTTTGCCTGTTTATAGAATTCGTCGACAAGCGGCTGTATTGCAGCTTCTTTTTTCGATTTAAAGTTTCGGAGTTCTGTTGAAACAAGTCTGTTTTGTAAATCTATTTCGGTTTGAGCATTAAGTTTTTTAACCTGAACTTCTTTTACGGCATCTCCTGCAAGTTTTCCGCCATAACTCAGTGCTGTAAGACCTGTTATTCCGAAGAATAATTGCTTAAACTGTTTGTTATCCGTATCTAAAAGCCAGTTATAGAAAAATGCCCTGTAGTCATCAACGTGTGAATAGAATGTTGGTTTTGGAGTACCGTCACCGCCAATTGTTTCGTTTACTTTTGTTGTCGATGTCTCTGATTTTTTTACAAGTTTTCTGATAAATTCTTCAGTTTCTGTTTTATCCCAATTAAGACCTTTCAAGTATTCTTTTATTGTATCTGCGTTTGCGTCAATAGATTGAAAATGTGCTTCAAGAAGTTTTTTGTCATTTTCTTTTGTATTATTAGTTGACTTTTGTACTATTTCTTTAATTATATTTTTTCTGTCTTTTACATAATCTTCCAGTAAAGTTTTACTTTTGCTTAAATTTTTCAAAGATAAATATCCTAATCCTATTATTGCGGCTACTGTCCCTGCTCCGAGAAGAAAATAATTTAGACTGTTTTGGTTATCTGCATTATATTTTTCGTTTTTTCCTGTAAATCTAAGATGTTTACCGAAATTAGGCAGAATTTTTTCATTATCATCAGAAAGATATTTACTGAATTCTCGGGCTTTTTCCGAGAGCATACTTCTGGTTATTTGAATTTTCCCTGCAAAAGACTGGGTTTCAATGTTGATTAATTTTTCCTGCATATCTTTTTGAATATCGGCTTCTTGTTTTTTGACCCATACATCTTTAAAGCCGTCAAAAAATGTTTTCCCCATAAATCCCATGGCGCTGAGAGTTAAAACTCCAATACCTGCAAGAATCGTTTTCCTTGTAGGGCTTGCAATCATCTGATAAAGTGCTTGATGTTTTTCGTCGTTCAGTGCCACGTTTCTTGTAAGCTGCGGCAAACGTTTTGTGTCTGATATTTTTAGATTAAGCCGTGTATTACGTTTTACAAAAGCTGAAAGCAGGGTTATTGTACCCATAACTCCTGTGGCTATAGCGCTTATAGGCAGAATATTTTTTTCAGATGAGCGGTTTTTTTCATAAAGTCTTGGTGGCATTTTGGAGTTTTCAGAAATTACAAGTGTGTCGCAGGTATCTTCAAGGTTAACTTTGCAGTCCGGACAATCTTTTATAAAATTGTTAACAAGAACACCTTCTTTAGTTTCCGTGTTTGCACGTTTTTGTGTCGTTGTAAGATTTCTCTGCTGTCTTAATGTTTCACTGTCATGCAGCGGCTTAATTGTCATTTTCTTCTAAATCCTTTTCTGTTTCGGTAAGCTTTTTATATAAATCGTGTATGAACGTTTTCAATTCAAAAGTTTTTTTAGTTTCGTCAATTTGTTTATCATCATTATCGGCGTTCAGCGGCTGGAATATGGAGAAAAGAGATTTTACTTTCTTTTTAATGTCTTTGAATGCTTCTGAGATTTTCTTTTCGATTGAAGCTTTTAATTCGCCCATCATTGCCGTGAGTTTATCTGAAATATCAGCCAATTTTTGTTGAATTGTTTGGATAGTGTTAGAGATAGCTGTTGGAAGATTTGCGATTGTTCTTATAATTCCGCCGAGAACGGTGTTTAACACAAAATTTACAGGTTTTGCTATTATTGCAGGTGTATTATTTGAGAAAAACTGTGCAATATTTGCTAATTTTTGGCTTGAATTCATTAATGCGTTTTGGAAAGCTTGAATATTTTTTGCAAAATTTTGTGCATCCTGCTCCCGTTGAAGCTTTGCATTTTGCTGTGCTTTTAAGAATGCTCCTATTGCGGCGCATTCATTCCAGCTCATTTCTCCCGGTTTGGCTGAAAAATCTGCTTTTTTCGTGCCGCCGCCACCGCCCATGCCGTTACAAATCGGGCATGCTCCTAAAGGCAGCCCGTGCGGGCATGTTCCAACTCTTGCACTGTTAGTTTGTACGGCTGTTAATGACATAAAAAATCCTCTACATTTGTTTAGAGGACCCAAAGAAATTATTGCGACACATCCAATCTGCGCGTGGAATGTGTTTCCTTTGAGTGTTCCGGCTTTTACGGCTGCGGCAGCAGCTGGAGATGTTCACTCCATTTCCTCTCTATGTAGAAATCGTAAAATAAGAAAATAATCATGTCAAATAAATCTTATGATTTGTTGACAAAATTTAAACAAAGTTATAAAATTGTAGATACTTTGATAAGGAAAGCATGGGTGAAATCCCCACACTGGACCGCAACCGTGTCCTCTGTATAAAGTTTAAAAACTTGTACATGACCTCCCAAATTGGTGAGAAAGTCGGAATGCTTATTAAAGTTGATGTTACCACGGAAATCTGGGAGAAATGTTTATTATGAACAACACAATTTTGAACGGCAGTAATGTTGTCAATTTAGACTCTGCTAAAAAAGCTTTTATGTCCAATCCTGTTACGTCTGATAGGGATGCAAATATTAATCTAGTGGATGGCTATTTAAAGCAATTGGATTGGAAAGTTAATGAAAATTCAAATATGGCTTATTCAATTCAGGGATTGAATAACTATATTGCATCTGAAATCAGCAAACAGTACTGGTTGAATAAAGTATATCCTGCTGATGTTAGAAATGCGCATCTAAACGGTGATATTCATATTCATGATTTGAATATTATATCTGTTTATTGTGTGGGCTGGGATTTAAAAGATTTGTTGACAGAAGGTTTTACGGGAGTAAGAGGTAAAATCGAAAGTGCACCCGCAAAGCATTTCAGAACCGCTCTCGGACAGATTGTAAACTTTATGTATACTATGCAGGGTGAAGCGGCAGGAGCACAGGCTTTTTCAAATTTTGATACACTGCTTGCACCGTTTATAAGCTATGATAATCTAGATTATACACAGGTTAAACAGGCTGTGCAGGAATTTGTATTTAATATGAATGTTCCGACCCGTGTAGGTTTTCAAACTCCGTTTACAAATATCACAATGGATTTGACAGTTCCTTCTTATTATGCTGAGCAACCTGTTATAATTGGTGGAGAATTGCAGGAACGTACGTATAAAGAATTTCAGAATGAAATGGATATGTTTAATAAAGCGTTCTTTGAAGTAATGATGGAAGGCGATAATTCCGGGCGTGTATTTACATTTCCTATTCCGACTTATAATATTACAAAAGATTTTGACTGGGATAACGAAAATATTAACGGTCTGTGGGAAATGGCTGCTAAATACGGCATTCCTTATTTCTCTAACTTTATTAATTCTGATATGTCACCTGAAGATGCACGTTCTATGTGCTGTAGATTAAGAATTGATAATAGAGAGCTTGAATACAGAGGCGGCGGGTTATTCGGCTCAAATCCTCTTACGGGCTCTGTGGGCGTTGTAACGGTTAATCTTCCCAAAATTGCAGGAAGTTCTAAAACAAAAGGAGAGTTTCTTGAAATTCTTTCTCGAAAAATGGAAATTGCTAAAGAAAGTCTTGAGATTAAGCGGAAATTATTGGAAAATTTGACAGATAAAGAATTGTATCCGTATACTAAATTTTATTTGCGTGATATAAAATCACGTTTTGGTGTTTACTGGAAAAACCACTTCTCAACAATCGGCTTAATCGGTATGAATGAAGCCTGTTTAAATCTTCTTGGAGATGATATCGGAAGTTTCAGAGGGAAACAGTTTGCGCTTGATGTTATGGATTTTATGAGAGCGAAAATTGTTGAATATCAAAAAGAAACAGGAAATAACTACAACTTAGAAGCAACTCCCGGTGAAGGAACTTCTTACAGGCTGGCAAAACTTGATAGGGAAAAATATCCTTATTACACAAATTCTACGCAGCTGCCTGTAAATTATACCGATGATATATTTGAGGTTCTTGATCATCAGGATGATTTACAGACAAAATATACAGGCGGTACTGTTGTTCATATTTATGCAGGTGAGAGAATTCAAAGTTTGGACTCAATGAAAAATCTTGTTAAAAAGATTTGTAATAACTATCATTTGCCTTACTTTACATTTTCTCCTACCTTTAGTATTTGCCCAAACCATGGTTATGTTACGGGAGAACATTTTACCTGCCCCGAATGCGGCTCATCGTGTGAAGTATATTCGCGTGTTGTCGGTTATATAAGGCCTGTGCAGCAATGGAACAAGGGTAAAAAGAAAGAGTTTGCTGACAGAAAAGAATTTAAAATAGAGGAATGCCAATGCAAATAGGCGGAGTTCAAAAAACTTCCCTGCTTGATTATCCCGATAAAATAAGTGCAATTGTCTTTACATACGGGTGTAATTTCAGATGCGGATATTGTCATAATCCCGAATTAATTGTCATGAAAAATGAGCCGGCATGGACTATTGCCGGCTTTTTTGAATTTTTAAATACTAGAAAAGGGAAGTTAGACGGGGTTGTTGTTACGGGCGGAGAACCCTGTCTGCAAAAGGGTTTAATTGATTTTATAAAACAAATAAAAGATATGGGATTTCTCGTAAAGCTTGATACAAACGGTACATTCCCGTCGGTTTTGAAAGAAGTTTTACCATTTGTTGATTATATTGCAATGGATATTAAAGCTCCGCTTTACAAGTATAAAACAATTACTAAAGTTAATATTGACACGGAAAAGATTAAGGAAAGCATAAATATTATTATGAATTCCGGTATTGACTATGAATTTAGGACAACTGTTGTAAAGTCTCAACTTAACATGGAAGATTTTGAGGCTATAGGAGAACTGATTAAAGGAGCTGAAAAATATTATTTACAGAAATTTGTACCATCCAAAATTCTTGACCCAAATTTGATATCAGAAAAAACATATTCAGATAATGAATTTTGTGAAATTATAAAAATTTTGTCAAATGATATTAAGAGTATAATGTTGCGGGGGTAATAAAATTAAAGTATTTTTTTATTCCTGTAACTTTTCTTAAAATAACCCGTTTTGCTATTTGAATATTTAATGTTACTGCGGTAGAATAGATTTATGGTAGTTGAGGAACAATTATATTCTGACATCCCCCCTACAAAGCTTAGGAACAAGGAGGAGAAATTTAAACCGGCTAAAACAAGTAAGTTTTGGCTGTGGGTAGCGAGCATGTTTTTCTTTAACATGTTGCAAAATCGTTTTTATGCTTTCAGATACAGGGGAGAAGAAAATTACTTTGACGGGGATACAAGTATTCCCACTATTTTGTTTGCACCGCATTGTAATTGGTGGGATGGTATTGTTTTTTACAATATTACTCACAGAATTTTTCATAAAGAAATTCGTTTGATGGTTGAGGAACTTAACAGGTTTCCTTTATTAAGACGTGGCGGAGCATATTCTGTTAATAAAAAATCTCCGCAGTCAGCTATGAAAGCTTTGCAGTATTCTGTTGATGTCGCAGGTGATTTGAGAAACATGCTTTGTATTTTCCCTCAAGGTATAATCAGACCTCCTCATTACAGACCTATTGAATTTCAAACAGGTTTGGCATATATCGCGCAAAATGCGGTTAAGCGATATGGAAGAGTTAATCTTATACCTGTTTCTATTGACTATTGTTTCTTGAGAGATAACAGACCTGAAGTTATTGTGGAATTCGGGAAAAGAATAGAATTATCAAAAGATGTGCATATTGACAGAAAATCTATGACGCATATGTTTGAACGTGCTCTTGAAGAGGTTTGTGATAATCAATTTAGAGAAATTTCACAAGGTGATATTTCAAAGTATAATATCCTTTTTAAACAACATTTGAAATGGTACAGACGGATTGAACAAAGGTTGAAAAGTATTGATTTACCTCCTGTATCAGGGGTGTAAATATTGAGATTCTGATGCGAGTTCAGAATGACATTATGACAACCCTGTCACCCTGAATTTATTTCAGGGTCTCAGATATTTAATTGAGATTCTGAACCAAGTTCAGAATGACGATATAATATATTATGTCCTTCGCGGGCGGCGGGAACTTTGTGTGGACAAAGTTTCACAAAACCGGCTGAACGCTCAATTCATTAATGATGATATAAATTTTTATGCATTATATCTTTTAAAAGATTTTTCAATGTTTTTTGATATAGTATTTTTGACTGTATCATACTCTGTTGTGAGTGATGAAATTTCTGTATCCAAATTTTTCATTTTTAAATCTAATGTTTGTTCTTTAGCATTTAATTTCGCTTTTTCTGTTTGATATTTAGCTTCAGCCTCAGCTATTGCAGTGTCATCTGAAATTTCTTTAATATATGAATCGGTTGCATAATTACCTTGGTAGTAATATCCGTCATCTTTTGCCTTTGAAATGTACAACATACCGCTTTGAAGCATTTCTTTTAAGTATTCTTTATCATCAATTTTACTATTTTCAGTCCAGCCATTAGCGCAAATTTGGTTAAACAGAGTATCATAGAAAGTTGCCTGTCCTAAATCGTCGCTTGAAACTTCAGAACCTGTTTTTATAGTATATTCAAATAAGAAATCATCTTTTGCCAGGCGGCTTTCAGATAGATGCCCTTTGTTAACATAATATTTTTCTTTGCCGTCAGAACCTTTATTTGCTACACCGTCCATATACTTAACAAAATAAGTCAAAAAAGCATCTACTATGTTATTTAAATTTATAGCTGCATAGGAGTTCCTACGTTTATGTCCTGCGCCTGATTTTAATTTAGTGTGAGTAAAGCCTATATAATTAGGGTTTTCTTGATTGTTAGCATCACGGTTACTATTTGTTTCTTTAAAGTTTCCAAGTTTTGATGACACGTCATCGAGGCTGCCTGTTAATAATTTTTTCGTTTCAGTAGATGCATACTCAAGTGCTTTTGCAGTGTATCCGTCGCCTAAATCAAGTATAGATGCGAATTCGTCATGTAACCAATCAACGAATCCACCGTTACCGGTTAATTTGGAAGCTACATCTGCGACCTGCGTATCAGGATAATGTTGTCCGTCATTACTTGACATGATTACACTATAGTCAGTATCTCCCATCAAATCTGACAATGTAAAAGTAGTTTTAGAATCTGCAATATTTGAAATAGATTTGTTTACAGCGCATTCATAGTTTCCAAATACGCTGAAACTATATTCATTTGTACAATTTTCTTCTATATATTGTTTAAGTGTATTTATGTTTCCTGTTTTTGTTGTAATAGCAGTTGTAGTTCCTCCGCCAAAGCCTGCCTCCTGATTATACGGTAAACCTAAGATTGTTTCTGCTAATTTTTTATTAATCAAACCGCTTGTATACAAACCTTCGATAAAAGCATTACGCATTCCTTCTGAAGGTAATGTGCCCAGGCCTTCCTGTGAAATTCCTGCAGCTTTAGCTGCTGATGCATATTTACCATTTAATGTTACACGTCCTAATGCATCTGTAAGAGTTGTTGGCATATAATCATTTAATGTTGAAGGTGTCATTAACAGCCCGTAAGATAACGGAGTTGTTGTATCACCTTTACCGTAATAATCATATACTAACTTTGTTTGATTTAGAGAATTCTGATATTCATTTGAAAGGTCAGCAAGCTCTCTCGCCATAGCTATTTTTTGGTGAGAAAGCTTCATTGAAGTATATTCACAGTCAGATTTTCTGCCTGTTATCGTTAATAATCTAGCTTGTCCTGCTGCTAATCCCATTGTTAACGATTTTCCTTTCAAAACTAGTAACGTTCATGTAGTATTACGGAATTTATGATGCTAAACTTTAAAAATTAATTAAATTATGTAACATTTGTTTACATCGTTAGAATAAAGTGTATTTAAGTCTATATTAAGGTTTGTAAAATTGCTACTTGCGTAATACTTTTGATTGATGAGATTTGTGAAAAAAGTGGTATAATATAAGTAGAAAGGTGAACTGAATTTTAAATTTTTAAATTAATTTCGCAGCGGGAGCGGAATTGTTATCAGCCGGTAATTATTTTGTTATTATATATATACAAAATATCAGAAAGGCAGAAAAGAAAATGAGCAACCTACAATTTCAAAACGATTTAGACCGCTTAACAGAGGTCTTACCTGACAAAGTCAGAAGGTATATTTCCTATGAAAAAATGGAGGACGTTATAGAAATTGTATTGGATATCGGGCGTACTCCTGAAATAAGACATTCGGGCGGGAAGATTGAATATCTTGGTTCGGATTTTGTGACAGAAGATGATATTAACTATATAACGAGCCGTATTCAGGAGTTTACATCAGATAATCGTTCTGGAATCCCAGGAACACTACACAGAATCAGTGCAATCAGAAACAGACAAAGTAAAATTATCGGTTTGACCTGTAGAATCGGTAGGGTTGTTACGGGAACAATTGCTTGTATAAAAGATATTTGTTTGTTGAATAAGAGTATCTTATTTTTAGGACGCCCAGGTGTTGGTAAGACTACAAAATTAAGAGAAATTTCAAGGTTGGTTGCAGATGAATTGGGAAAACGTGTTGTAATTGTTGATACTTCAAATGAAATTGCAGGTGACGGTGACACTCCGCATCCTGCAATTGGACATGCAAGACGAATGCAGGTTACTCAACCAGAGTTTCAAAAAGATATTATGATTGAGGCTGTTGAAAATCACACTCCCGAAGTTATTGTTGTCGATGAAATAGGTACGGAAGCGGAAGCTCAAGCCGCACGTACTATTGCAGAACGCGGTGTTATGCTGATTGCAACAGCCCATGGTAACAGTTTAGAAAATCTTATTAAAAATCCGACTTTATCAGATTTGGTCGGCGGTATTCAATCTGTAACACTGGGTGATGATGAAGCAAAGCGTAGAGCTTCCCAAAAAACTGTACTGGAACGCGAAAAACAGCCGACTTTTGATGTTGTAATTGAAATTTTAGATAGAAATACGCTTGCGGTTTACAAAAATACGGCAGAGGCTGTTGATTATATTTTACGCGGTTGGCCTATAAGACCTGAAATTCGTAAAGTTGATAAAACTTATGAAGGAGAATTGCCTTCGACTCAGGATGTCAAAATAGAGCCAACCGTTGCTGATATTCCAAAAGAAATTCAAAAACTTGAACAAAAAATTCAGCCTGAACATAATACTGACAGCCTTAAGTTTAGCTTTTCAAGGCAGAAATATGTGGAAGAAGTTAAAGGCTTTAAAAAAATATACTTATACGCAGTTTCAAGAACTATTGTTGAAAAAGTTATTGAACGCTTGAATCTAAATGCTGAAATTACAAGGAATTTAGACGATGCAGATATTGTAATTGCCCATAAAAACTTTATAAAAGGCGGGGCAAAAGTTTTAAGTGTAGCAAATGATTACAGATTGCAAATCTTTTATGTAAAGACGAATTCGATGGCGCAAATTCAGAAAGTTTTGAAAGAAGCATTGCAGATTACAGAGGCGTCAGAAACTTTATGCGGGTATTATGATGATGCCGAACGCGCGCTTGATGAAGCAAAAGCTGCGATTAATAAGATTCTTGCAGGTGCAGAGCATGTTGAACTTACGCCGCAAAATCAGCATATAAGAAAATTACAGCATGAACTTGTTGAACAGCATAACTTGGAAAGCAAATCTGTCGGCGAAGGTAATAATAGACATTTAAGAATAGTAGGCGGCAAAGATTTTAACTGATTTGCATTATAAAATATATTTGTTATAATATTCTGACATATATGGAGGTTATTATGAATAAAATTGATATTTACACTACTTCTACTTGTCCTTATTGTATAAAAGCAAAAAAACTATTATCAACATTAGGCTTAAATTATATCGAACATAATGTTGATGAATCATTTGATGAAATGACAAAAGAACTTTCTGAAAAATTCAATAAAAGAGTTATGACTGTTCCTCAGATTATAATTAATGGAAATTATATTGGAGGATATACTGATTTGGAAGCCGGCTATAAAAGTGGAAAATTAAAAGAGATTTTGATATAAAATAAAAATCCCCGAATTGATAATTCGGGGATTTTAGTAAAGAAATTATTTACATCCGAGAGGACCTTCTTCCTCTTTACTGTGTTTGAATTCGATAACCGCTTGAGCTGCCGCAAGTCTTGCCTGAGGAACTCTGAACGGAGAACAGGATACATAGTTTAATCCTATTCTGTGACAGAATTTAACAGATGCCGGGTCACCGCCGTGTTCTCCGCAAATTCCGCGTTTTAGGTGCGGTCTTACTTTTAGTGCTTTTTCTAATGCGATTTTCATTAATTGTCCGACACCTTCCTGATCAAGAGTTGCAAACGGGTTTGCAGGCAGGATTTTTTGTTCCACGTAGTTTTGTAAGAATTTGCCCTCCGCATCATCCCTTGAATAGCCGAATGTCATTTGTGTTAAGTCGTTTGTCCCGAATGAGAAGAATTCCGCATATTCTGCAATTTTGTCAGCCGTTAAAGCTGCACGCGGAATTTCAATCATTGTTCCGAACATGTAATCAACTTTTACACCTTTTTCATTCATAACTTCTTTTGCTACGCGTTCCAACAAACTTTGAACAGTTTTAAGTTCGTTTACATGCCCTATAAGAGGTATCATAACCTCAGGCTTAACGTTTAAGCCTTCTTTTTTCAAATCACAGGCAGCTGAGAATATTGCCCTTACCTGCATTTCGTTAATTTCAGGATAAGTTAAGCCTAAACGGCAGCCTCTCAAGCCCATCATCGGGTTAGATTCCGACATTGATTCTACAATATTAAGCATTTTTTCATCTTCTTTGTAGTCTTCATTTTTTGCCTTTTTAGCTGCAACTTTTGCAATTAATTCTTCCTTGTTAGGTAAAAATTCATGTAATGGCGGGTCAAGAAGTCTTATTGTCATAGACTTTTCGCCTAATGCTTTAAACATTGCGTAGAAATCGCCGTATTGCATAGGCAGTAAGTGATCTAAGGCTTCTTTTCTTGCTTCCGGAGTTCCTGCGATAATCATTTTTTGAACCCATGGAAGTCTATCAGGATCCATAAACATATGTTCCGTACGGCATAAACCGACACCTTCAGCACCTAATTCAAGTGCTTTTGCAACATCTTGAGGTGTGTCGGCATTTGCTCTTACTCCTAAAAGCTTTACTTCATCAACCCATTTAAACAATTTTTTGAAGTTATCATCCATTGTTGGAGGTACTAAATGAACAGCTCCGTCCATAACTTCTCCCGTACCGCCGTCGAGTGAGATTATGTCATTTTTATGGTAAACTTTTCCGTCTGCTGCGGTTAATGTTTCATTTTTTAGATCGATTGATAAATCTTCACACCCCGCAACACAGGGTTTGCCCATACCTTTTGCAACTACAGCGGCATGAGATGTCATTCCTCCTCTTAGTGTCAAAACACCTTGAGAAGCAATCATTCCGTGAATATCATCAGGGCAGGTTTCAATTCTCACTAAAATAACTTTTTCTCCTGCTTTTCCGCGTTCTGCAGCTTCTTCCGTGTCAAATACTACTTTGCCGACAGCTGCACCAGGTGATGCTGCAAGCCCCTGTGCTATTTTATGAGCTTCTTTTTTAGCTTTAGGGTCAAAGTCAGGTAAAAGAACTTGATACAACTGGTTAGGATCAACAAGTTCGATTGCTCTTTCCTTGTCAATAATTCCTTCTTCAGCCATTTCAACCGCAATCCTTACAGACGCTTTAGCAGTTCTTTTACCGTTACGAGTTTGTAAGATAAATAATTTCCCTTTTTCAATCGTAAATTCCATATCTTGAACATCTTTATAGCCCTTTTCAAGTTTTTTAGCGATATCTACGTATTGTTTGTATAATTCTGGCATTTCATTTTCTAATTCTGCAATAGGTTTTGGTGTTCTGATACCTGCTACAACGTCTTCTCCTTGAGCGTTTGTCAGGTATTCCCCATAGAATTTGTTTTCACCTGTTGACGGATTTCTTGTAAACGAAACTCCTGTTGCACAGTCATCGCCCATATTCCCGAATACCATTGTTTGAACATTTACGGCTGTTCCGTAATTGTGGTCTATTTTATAGTGGTTTCTGTAAGCAACGGCACGCGGAATATTCCATGATCTGAATACAGCTTCTATGGCTTCTTCTAATTGAACATAAGGGTCTTGCGGGAATTCTTTCCCTGTTTCTTTTTTGATTAATTCTTTATATGGTTTGATTAAAGATTTCCAATCATCTGCAGTTAGATCTGTATCTGATTTATAACCTTTTTCTTCTTTAATTTTGTCGAGGTAATCTTCAAATTTTTGTCTGTCTATTTCCCACGCTACAGAGCCGAACATTGTTAAAAATCTTCTGTATGAATCATAACAAAATCTCGGATTATTGGTTAATTTAATCATTCCTTCAACGGTTTTATCATTTAATCCAAGATTCAGAATTGTTTCCATCATACCCGGCATTGAAAGTCTTGCACCTGATCTAACTGAAACTAAAAGCGGATTTTCTGCATCTCCGAACTTTTTACCTGCTTGTTTTTCAACATCGGCAAGTGCTGTTCTCACCTCATCCATAAGTCCGGCAGGCATTTTATTCCCGTGATTTATATAATCCATGCAGGTTTCTGTCGTAATCGTAAGTCCCGGAGGTACTGGTAAACCTAAATTTGTCATTTCTGCAAGGTTTGCTCCTTTGCCGCCAAGCAGGTTACGCATATCTGCATTCCCTTCTCTGAATAACCATACGCGTTTTTCAGTCATAGTTAATCTCCTTTCTTATATATAATAAACACTTTTTGATGAGTTAACTATAACATGAAAATATGCAAAACAACACGTTATTAATATTATTTTCTAAAATAATCACAAATTAAGGTTTTCTTATGGGGAATAAGGCTTTTGATGCTTTCAATAATTTTATTTTTTTGAGAATTTTCTAATTCTTTTTTAAGGATTGCTTTTTCTAAAACGACTTTATTGTATAAATCAGAGCACACTGAACTTTTTTCAACGTGCTCTTTCAACTTTGCCAGCTGAATTTCTTTTTCTCTAATTGATTGGATTAGTTCTTTTTTCACGTTTTAAGACCTCTCGAACTGTACCATATTAGAATAAGACTAATTCAGTTTTTTTAAATCGACTTTTTAGTTGATTTAGTGTTATGCGGGCAATAAATCATACTCATAGCCTATTTTTAAGGCTTTAATATTTAGAGGCAGTAAATTCTTTCTATGAGGCGGAATTACTGCATCAAGGGCTTGATTTAGAGTTTCTAAAGAAACTATATTATCTGCTTTAGCAAGTATGCCAAGTGATAGAATATTTGCCATTTTTGCATTGCCTAAATCATCTGCAAGTTTTGTAATGGGTGCAAACAAATAGTTAATATCAGTTCTTGATTTACTTTCTTTAACAAGGGTTGAATTGGCAATCATCCAGCCGCCTTTTTTAATTTTGGGCAAAAATCTGTCAAAGGAAGCTTGATTTAGAGCAATTATGTAGTCTGCATCTGATTTATTAACTTCACTAACTTCTTCATCACTCATTACAACTTCACAGTTAACTGTTCCGCCGCGCATTTCTGCTCCGTATGAAGGATACCAGGTTACGTTTTTCCCTGCGAACATAAATGCATTAGCCAGTACTTCACCAGCTAATAGAACGCCTTGTCCGCCAAATCCTGCTATTATAAAATTTTTCTCACTCATTATTTTAGTTCCTTATGTATTTAATTTTGAGATGTTACGTCTTTATATGTGCCGGGTTTAAATATAGGCATCATTTCATTTCTTACTCTGTCATGGGCTTTTTCCGGTGACATTTTCCAGTTTGTCGGGCAGGTTGAAAGAATTTCAACAAAACCGAATCCCAGACCGTGAATTTGTGCTTCAAATGCTTTTTTGATAGCTTGTTTAGCTTTTCTTATATTTGCAACCGTATCAAGTGACACTCTGGCTGAAAATGCTGTTCCGTCGCAAAGTGCGATGTGTTCTGCAATTTTTATAGGATAGCCGTAATATTCAACATTTCTTCCTGTAGGCGATGTTGTTGTTTTCTGTCCCAAAAGGGTTGTTGGCCCAAGTTGTCCGCCGGTCATACCGTAAGTTGTATTATTTATACAAATAGCTGTGAGATTTTCGCCGCGTAAAGCTGCGTGCATGCTTTCTGCAAGCCCGATTGAAGCAAAATCTCCGTCACCTTGATATGTAAATACAACTTTATCAGGTCTTGCTCTTTTTATGCCGGTAGCTTCTGCTAAAGCTCTGCCGTGAGGCGCTTCTAAAGAATCTACATTTATAAAGTCATATAAAGTAACAGAGCAGCCGATTGATGCAGTAAGAATAGTATTTTCTCTAATTCCCAATTCATCAAGCACTTCTGCCACAAGTCTTACTGCAACGCCATGGTCGCAGCCGGGGCAGAATGAGTATTTTACGTCCCCTTTTAGAGATTCAGGTAATTTAAAAACTTGTGTTGCCATTATAATAATTCCTCAATTTTTGTAACTATTTCATTAGCTGATGGCGGAGCGCCAACGCCTTTATTTATTAATTCTACAGGACATGCTCCATTTACCGCAAGTCTTACATCATTAACCATCTGTCCCATGTTTACTTCCACGGTTACGAATTTTTTTGCAGTAGCGGAAAGTTCCTGCAACCTCTTAGATGGGAACGGGAACAGGGTAATTGGTCTTAAGAAACCTGCTTTTATCCCTTTTTCTCTCAGTTTCTTCATTGCAGTTTTTACATTTCTTGAAGTGCTGCCAAAACTTACAAGGACAATATCAGCATCTTCCGTATTAATTTCTTCCCATTGCGTTTCATTTTCTTCAATTGTTTTATATTTCGCATACAATTTGTCTAAAAATACGCACTGATTATCTGCAAGCGGTGCGTATGAGCGGATTATACGTCCATTGCGTCCTTTAGCTCCTGAAAGAGCCCAATCTGATGTATCAACTTCAGGGTACGGATAATCATAAAATTCTACAGGTTCCATCATTTGTCCGAGAAGTCCGTCTGCTAAAAGTACGGTCGGGTTTCTGTATTTTTGAGCAAGGTAAAACGCTTTATATGTTAAATCCACACATTCCTGTACCGTAGAAGGGGCAAGTACTATAAGTTTATAATCTCCGTTTCCGCCGCCTTTTGTTGCCTGAAAGTAGTCGCCCTGTGACGGGTAAATATTTCCGAGTCCGGGGCCGCCTCTCATAACGCTTACAAGTACAACCGGCAGCTCATCTGCGGTTGCGTACGATAATCCTTCCTGCATAAGTGCAACAGCACAAGAAGATGATGATGTCATGGCTTTTACCCCTGTTGAAACTGCGCCTATAACCATGTTAATTGCAGCAAGTTCACTTTCTGCTGAAACATAAGCCCTTTTCAACTCCTGCATTTTTCCGCTCATGAATTCTCCGATTTCGCTCTGCGGAGTAATCGGGTAACCGAAGTAGCACTGGCATCCTGCAAGTACTGCAGCATTAGCTATTGCATAATTCCCTTTTGTTAATACTTTTTTATTTGTTAAACATTCCATATTACTAATTTATCCTTTATAAACTTCTGTTATTGCTAAATCAGGGCATCTTGTTGCGCACATTGCACAACCCAGGCATTCATTGTTAGGGTCATTAAATTCTACAACATGAATTCCAAGTTTGTTTGTAGCATCCCCTATTTTCAATAACTTTTTGGGGCATTCATTTATACAAAGATAGCATGCTTTGCATTTATCTTTATCTATAACTATGTGGCTCATTTTTCACCTCTTTTATTTTTCGTGTCTAAGCAACATTATAGCACTTAATACCAAATGGGTACATTATATCTTTACAATTGTAATAATAAACGTTAACAGTTTGCATCGTTTCTTATTATTCTGTTAATATATATAAGTAAAGAGGGATATTTTTAGGAAAGAGAAACAAATGGCACTAACTGTAGATGAAATCGCTGAAATCCTCAACACTATGCGTGTTGAAAATGAACATAATGTTGAAAATTTTGAAAAACTTTTAACAGGTATTAACACAAAACTTGAAATTATGTCTGATGACAGTGAAGCTACAGATTTGATTAAATTATATATTTCTGAGCTTAAAAAAGCAGTTGAAGATAAGCATAGTACTGCAATTCAAAAATTCAACAGTTTGGAAAATGCATTTCAGAAGCTTTTGATTTCTCAGGATGAACTTGTAAAAAATTCAGAATTGAAAGATTTATTCCATATTTTAAGTGCAAATTTTGATAGCTTTTCAGCTGAAGTTAATAATCAAAAAAATGTTTTGCAGGACTTGGATGAAAGACTTGCAAAAATAAATGAGAATACTTTTAATAAAGATGAACTTGCCTCTTTGATGAGTGACTTTTCTTTAAATATCTCCTCAATGAATTCAAGTGCCGAACAATCTTTTAAAAATATTGAAAATTCATTTGCAGAACTTTCTTCTTTCGTAAAACAAACTGACACAACAGAAAAGGTTAATGATTTAAAAGAGCAGATTCAAGCACTTTCTTCTGATGTAAATTCTATTCCGTCCAGAATTTCATTTGAAAGTCTTGAAGATAAAATATCATATTTTCAAAATCTTATTGATACCCTAAAAACAGTTGTTTCAGATACTTATGTACAAAGTACCGGAATTATTTCGGATAAGTTTAAAAGTCTTGAAAATGCTTTTGAAAATATTGTAACCGATTCTGATTTTGCAAGTTTTAAAGCAGATCTTGCTGACTTTGTTCAACGAGTTATTGATAATTCTTCAGCATTAAATAACAGTTTGTCATACAGTACTGAGCGTATTGAAAATATTCTTGCAACAGTAAATTCTCTTGATTTTCATGATGACTTTGATTCTATTTCTGATAATTTTAAAGAATTGCATAAAGCAATAGCTGATTTAACAGGAAGCAATTCATCAGTGTTTGAGAATATACAAAATAGCCTTTCTCAAATCGTTTCTGATACGGATTTCTTAAATTTTAAACAAGAAATAACGAATTATGTCAGCAGAATAATTGACAATACTACCATAATAAATAATGATTTAATTTATAACAGAGAGCAGGCTGAAAATATTGTAAAATCAATCAACGCTCTTGATTTTAAAAATGATTTTGAAGATATTTCTGTGAAAATAGCTGATTTAGAAAATATTATAAAAGGCATTTCTCAATCAAACAGTTATGAATTTCAAAATTTGGAAAGAACTCTTGCTTCGATTGTAACTGACTCTGATTTTGCAGGATTTAAAGCAGATCTTGCTGATTTTGTTCAAAAAATTATTGACAATTCTTCAGCATTGAACAGCAGTTTGTCTTACAGCACAGAGAGAATTGAAAGTATTTTATCCTCAATTAATTCTCTTGATTATACAAATGATTTTGAAGGTTTGGTATCGCTTATTTCTGAATTAAAGTCTGCTGTTGATGGTAATGCCGTTAGTACAAATTCTTTAAAATCTTATTTGTCGCAGCAAACAGATAGTGTATTAAATCAAATTGGTGATTTAGAGAAAACTTTATTGAATGTAAGCACTAATGAAGATTTGACCTCTTTTAAACAAAGTTTTACGGAATTGATTGAAAAAATTCAGTCAGATACTAATGCTTTAAATTCAGAGTTGTCTTATGGGGTTCAAAGAATTGAAAATATTTATGATACTGTTAATTCATTGTCGTTTAAGGATGATTTAGCAGGCATTGAAAATAAATTTGAAGAATTAAAAGAGCTTGTGAATTTAGTATCTTCAGACAGTTCATCAGCATTTGAAAATCTTCAAAATACTTTATCTAATATTGTAACCGATTCTGACTTTGCAGGTTTTAAAGAATATTTGGCAGAATTTGTTCAGAGAATTGTTGATAACTCAACTGTTTTAAATTCTGAATTATCTTATAGTACAGAAAGAATTGAAAATATTCTAACAACCGTAAAATCTCTTGATTTTAGAGAGGATTTCGAAAATATAATATCAAAAATTAGTGATATTAAAGAAACTTTTGAAGACGGTTCAAAAATAAATTACCAAAATCTTTCTTCGGAAATTTCTTCGTTGACTGTAAAAATAGATAACAGCTTTTCAAATCTAGACGAAAAACGTCAGGAAATATATGGCGATTTAAAAAATGAACTTGGAGAAATCCTGTTAAATCTTAATAATTTACTGGAAACAAGCCCGCAAAAGTCTATTGATGAATTATCCGGTATAACAATGAAGATGGCGGAAGATATCTCTGTATTAAGAGATGGCATAAATGCAGATATTCAGTCAGATTACGGGGATTTAAAAGCCGCTATAAATGCGCTTATATCTAATTTGCAGATTGTTAAAGAAGATATTATTGATAAAAATGATAACTCGATAAATTTGTCAGAGCAAAATTTCAAAAAACTGGAAAATAAGCTTGATGAAAATATAAGAGAACTTTTCGGTTTAAAAAATGAAATTGCTCAAAGCGATCGACTAGAACCGTCTCAAATATTAGAAGCTTTAGATAAAATTTCAGTCGAGATTTCCGATATTGGTGCGGTTATTAAAGAAAATGATAATTCAAATTACGAAGCGGTCAAAGAATATATTGAAGAGTTAAATACAGTTGTCAGCAATCTTCAAACTGAATTTGACAGCAGGTCGGAAGCTAATTCCGTGAAAATTATCGAAAGAATAGATTCTGTTTCAAATTCTGTTAATTCTTTTAGAGATGAATTTAAGCAAGCAGTTGAAAGTAATCTTGAAAATTCTTCAAACATTATGACAGGTGTTTCTGATATTGCTGAACGTATTAACAGTATGCAGGATATCTTGTCATTAAATTCTAATGATAATTTTTCATCACTGCATGATGCTTTAGAATCTTTGTCTCAAAAACTTTCTGCGGATTTAAAATTGCAAAAAGATGTATTTGAGCTGGCAAGCGAAGAAGGTGACAGGAAAAAGTTTGAAGTATTAAGCGCACTAAGTGAAGATATTAAGAGAATTGAAAATCTGCTGGGGACAAATACTGAAATATTTAAACAAGCCGTAAAAGAAAATATTTCTGATATAAAAGATTATATAACTGAGGCTAATAATTCTATCCATGAGTCTCAAAATTTGAGTGAAAATAAACTGGCTGCAAAATTGGAAGCAATAGAAGTTTTATATCAGGAATTTGAAGCTTCTGTTTCTCAGGTTAATTCGGGGATTCAAAATGTTCTTAATAACATAGTTTCTCTTGATGCTACAGAACAAAATAGTATTATAAAGAATGAGCTTGATAATTTGGCTTCTTCTTCCGAATCGTTGTTGTCGGGGATTAATGATATAGTCAGACAAAATGATGCTTTTTCAAATATTATTTCAGCTTTTACGGAAGTTGTTGCAAAAAAAGATGATATTATTTCAATTTCAGATAAATTGGATGAATATTCGGAAATTATCTCATCAGTAAAAGATTTAATAGCAGCTTCAAATGCCGGACAAGAAACGTCATTTGAAAAAATGTTTGAAAAATTGGAAACCTCTTTTAACTCAATTGTTTCAGAAACAGATTTTACAGATTTCAAAAATAATCTTTCTGATTTTCTGCAAAGAATTCTAGATAATTCAAATATTTTAAATTCAGATTCTGTAATTAACAGAGAAAAGATTACTGAGATTGCCGAAAAAATTTCGAAATTAGAACCTTTAGATTATTCTTATGATTTGGAACAAATTTCTTCAAAAATAGATGATTTGTCTGAGTTATTTGAAAATTCTTCCAATAACAATTTTGCAAGTCTGAGTGATAAGATTGATGAAGTAAAAAATGAAATCATAAATAACAATAATCAGGAATTTATAAATAATAAATTTGCAGATTTTTCAGATGTTATAAATTCTGTAAAAGATTTAATATTGAATTCATTGAAAACAAATTCTGATGTTATTGATGATCAATTTACACAATTTGAAGATAGTTTTTCGCATGTTGTTACAGATGAAGATTTCACGAATTTTAGAACGGATTTTGCAGATTTTATTCAAAAAATACTTGACAATGCAACGGTTCTTCATGTAAATTCCGAAGCCGGTAAAGAACAGCTTTTTGAAATAACGGAAAAAATAAAAACATTAGATTATTCTTCAAACTTTGAAGATATAACAGGCAAGTTGAATGACATTAAAAATTCTTTTGAAAATAATTCAAAAATGAATTATGAAAGTATTATAAATGAGATAAATAATTTTAAAGAAGAATTAAATAATAATATTGCAGAAGCAGACAGCAGCAAAAATGAAAAACTCGAAAGCATTAATGCAGAATTATCTGATATTTCTTTGAATGTTCAGTTCTTAAGAGATTTGTCTTCTCAAAAATCCGCAGAAATTCTTGAAACTATCTCAGGTGAGTTACATACTTCAATTGAAGAATTAAGAGAAAGTATTAATCTTGGCTCTAGACTTGATATGGAAGCTTTGAAAAATTCCATAGCCGATATTACGATAGAAATCGGTGAATTTAAAAATGATTTTGTTCAAAAATACGATTCCGGGGCATTTAATGTCGCTTCGGGATTTGATAATGTCAAGCTTTCTATGGAAAATCTTGTTGATGCGTTCTCATCATTCCGTGATTTTTTAAACGATGGTGCTTCAAAAAATACGGAAAGTTTAATCGCTAAACTGGGTGAAATGACATTTAAAGTTGATGAATTGATTAACGAAATTCATATTACATCTGCAGATTATTCAGACAGAGTTATGAGTGCTGTTAATGAAATAGTCTCAAAACTGGATGTTATTTCTGACGGATTTACCGACGAATTAAGTGCAAATATGTCGGCTTTCAAAGAAACATTTGCAAACTTATCTGATAATTTGCAATCAATGCATGATGAATTTTCTCAACAGCTGAAAGATAATCATGAACTCCAGCTTTTTGAATTAAAAAGTATTGCGGGAAATATTGGGGATTTTAAATCCCATATTTCTGAAGCTGCAGACAGCCTGAAAGATTATATCGCAGAATTAAATTTGGCGGCTAAATCTGCAAAATCATTGAGCGATAGTAAGTTCTCCGAAAAACTTCTTGATTTGGAAGCTGCAATGATGCATTCTTCTGATATTTATGAACAAAAAATGGAACTTTTGCAAAGCAAGCTTGCAGAATTTGCTCAAATTATTGAAGGAAGTGCTTCTGATACTGAAGGGAAAATTGCTTCTTCTGTAGAGGAAATTTCTGAGGTTAAGGCTGAATTGACTTTGCTTAACGATTTTATTAAAGCAGTAAAACTTTCTTCTGATGAAAAATTTACGGAAACTGTTGCAACTGTAGAAACCGGTATCAGTAGTATAATTAATAACCTTAATGACGTTAATAATTCAATAATTAACGGTATTGATGTAAGCGTAAAAGAAAATATTTTATCTGTGGAAGAAAAATTTGACGGTCTTTTACAAATTATAAAAGAAGGTAATTCAAATAATTTTACAGATCATATTGATGAAAGAATCTCAGAATTAAAACAGGAAATTGCACTTATTAATACTGATATTTCTGTTATTTTACAGGATAAATCAGATAATATTCTGAACTCTCTTGATGAGGTTAAATCCGGTGTTAAAGATCTTTCTGATGTCGATTTTGCAGGAATCCTTGCAGAATTAAAATCACAGCTGGAAATATCATTTACTAATTTTAGTGTTGATATAAACGGAGAACTTGCTTCAAGTACAGAGGCTGTTTATAGATTGGAACAGGCTTATAAGGAAACATATAACAGAATATCTGTTATAGAAGATTGTGTAACAGAAAATATTCAAGACAGTATTGAATTTTTAAATGTCACAGTAGAAGCCTCTGCACGTGATATTAAACAGTATTTTGAAGAAAAACTTGATGAATATATAGCCGATTTAAAAGAGCAGCTTGATATAGTTTTAAATAGCACAAAAACTATTGATAAAATTGATAGTTTAAAAGATGAATTATCTGTAAAATTGGATTCAGTAATAAATGAACAAAATTCTCTTTCAGAAAAAACTGAAACTATCAATAATATTGGAGAAAGACTTGAACAAAAACTTGATGTACTTGTGGAAAGTTCTGATACGGAAGAAATCCTTAATTCTCTAGCTGAAATTGACTTTAAAGCACAGGAAAGAGGTGCGGATTTAACTGAAATTATTAATGCTTTGAGTTCAAAGGTTGATATAATCGCCTCTGATAACGGGTTGAAGCTGGCAATAGGAACTGTTGCAGATAAAATTGATGCAGTTGCAGATAACAAAACGCTTGATATTGCCCTCAAAATGATATCAGAAAAAATTGATATTATTGCTTCTGATACTTCTGATGAAGAATTCAGGGAAGCAGTGGAAAGTTCTTTTTCAGAATTGAATTCAAAACTTGATGTGATTGCTTCTGATACTTCTGATGAGGAATTCAGGGAAGCAGTGGAAAGTTCTTTTTCAGAATTGAATTCAAAATTTGATGTGATTGCAACTGATAATTCTGTAGGGGAACTTAATAAAAATATCAATGAAGCTTTTGTAGGTTTAAATTCAAAAATAGATATACTGGCTGCAGATGTTTCTGTTGATGAACTTCATGAAAAAATTGATGAAATTTCCGAAACGGAAGATAAAGTTGCGGAAATGCTTTCTGCATTACATGAAAAAGTTGATGTTCTTGCAATGGACAGCAGTGAATTTAATCTTGAAGACGAAATTGATGATATTAAAGATTTAATTTTCGAGCAGAGAAAGTATTTTGAAGCAACTTCCGATGAAAAAGCTGCTGCTATAGATAAATACTTGAGAGATGTTCTTTTAAAACTTGATAATGTTGATTTGGAAAAAAATTCCGAAGATATAAAAGAAACAATAATGAATGCTCTTGTGTCATTGTTTGATCAAATATCATTTGTCGAAGAAACTGAAGAAATTAAAGATTTTGTTGAAGAAAAAACAGATGAAATTAATCAAAATCTTATAGAAGTTCAAAATCAGCTGCGTCAAATTGCAAGTTCTAATGATGACTTCGACTATTCTTACACGCTGCAGGATGTAGAAACAGATATTGCGAAATTAAGACTCGCAATAAATAATATGTCGGGCAATGACTTTGAAAGTTTGTCAGATGATATTAAAAAGATTGTTAATTCTGTTGAAGAACTTGAATCTACGCTTACTCAGGATCAGGTTGTAGATTTAAAGGGAGATATCGAAAAATTAAATGAAGATATTTTAAGTATCAGTTCAAGAACTAATAAACTGCTTTTAACATCTGATGAATCTTATAAAGCATTGAATGATGGTTTGAATAATTTTAGCAGCCTTGTTTATAAGCTTGAGGACAGAATTAATTATCTTGATAATACTGAAGTTAGTGAAAGACTTGAGAAGAAAATTGATAACATACATTCTATGTCTGTAGCTTCTGCAAACGCAGATAAGGTATTTCATCAGGTTATGATGTATTTGGGAGAATGGATAGATTCTACAACTGAAAATATATCAAGCATTACTGAAAAAACTTCGGAAATATCCCAAATTAAAGAAAGTATAGAGGAACTAAGGGAAGCAATTCCTGAAAAAACTTCTATATTGAATGAACTTGAAGAAAAGTTTGAACAGCAGGAATTGCGAATTGACAGATTGGAAATGAAATTAGAGAAAATTTTATCAACACTTGAAGAAAAAGATGATATGATGTTAAATAGAAAAGTAGATAAAATTGAAAAATTATTATCCAGACTTGGTACTAATATAGAAAAGCTGACATCATATGTTGATGAAGAATAAATTAATTTCTGATTTAAAAAAGAATATATCCGCCTCAAATGTTCTAGATACATTGGAGGAGCGTTATGCTTATGCGCAGGATGCTTCAAATATCAGACGGATTGAAAATCTGCCTGATGCTGTCGTTTTTGTTGAAAATACCGAGCAGGTGCAAAAAGTAGTTAAACTTGCTAACAAATATAAAGTGCCTGTAATCTGCAGGGGAGCTGGAACTAACGTTGTCGGAGCATGTGCGGTTGAGCATGGCGGAATAATTCTAAACTTTTCAAAGATGAATAAAATTTTATCAATAAGCAAGGCAAATATGACAGTTTGCGTTGAGCCGGGAGTTGTTCTCGGGGATTTGCAAAAGGAGGTTGAAAAATTAGGATTATTTTATCCTCCGGATCCGTCAAATCTTGCAGTTTCAACAATAGGCGGCAGTATTGCTCAATCTTCAGGCGGTGCAAAATCTTTTAAGTACGGTACAACAAAAGATTATGTTATTGATTTAAAAGTTGTTATGGCTAACGGAGAGATATTAAAGACCGGTTCAAATACTATTAAAAATGCGACCGGTTACAATCTGAATACTCTTTTTGTCGGCTCAGAGGGAACATTGGGAATTGTTGTTGAAGCAACTTTGAAATTAATTCCGAAACCGCAGAGTAAAAAAGTTATGATGGCATATTTCAATACGGTAAGGGAAGCTGTTCTTGCAGTAAACGCAATTATTGAACAGAGAATTTATCCTGCTACAATTGATTTTATGGATAAAAATGCAATTCAGACAGTTGAAAAATTTTATCCCGCAAATCTTTTAACTGACAAAGAGGCTGCACTGGTTATAGAAATAGACGGGTTTGAATGTTCCTTGAAATATCAGGAAGATGTTATTACCGAAATATTGAATTCCTGTAATGCTTCTGAAATTCAAGTATCACATAATGATGATGAATATAATAAAATTTGGACGGCAAGACGTTCTTCAATGGGAGCATGTGCAAAATTAAAGCCGAATGTAACAACTGATGATGTGATTGTTCCGCGTGAAAATTTGGAAGCTCTTGTATTAGGAATTCGTGCAATTTGTGAAAAATATAACCTTGAGGTTTGCATGGTCGGGCATGTCGGAGACGGGAGTGTTCATCCGCAAATTCCTATAAATTACAATGACGAGGATGAATATAAGCGCTATAAGCTTGCGAAAGCACAGATATATGATTTGACTGCAAAATTAAACGGAATTTTGTCGGGAGAGCATGGTATCGGGTCTGAAAAACGTGAACATATTAATAAGGTCATTAATTCTGTCGCGCTTGATTACATGCGTAATATCAAGAAAACTTTTGACCCGAATAATATTTTGAACCCTTATAAGATATTTTAAATAGATATGGATAAAAAAGAACTTATTAAATATTTTCAATCTTTGGGCTTAACTGTCCATACAACTACAAAAGCGCGCGGACATCAGGGATTTTTTTTGAAAAACAGAATTGATATATCAAAAAATATTCCTGAAAACAGGGTTGTACCCACATTACTGCACGAATTTGCACATTACATTCATTCAAAAATAGAACCCGATATGAATAAAACAGGTGGAACACTTGCCAAGCTTTTTAAAGATGACAGCCGTGTTTTGTTTGATGAACTTGTTAAAGTTACAAATTTTGTTGATCAAAATTCCTTGTGCGTTAGGCTTTATGAACATAAAGACAGGGTTAAATCGAGAATTAAAGAATATGAAAATATAATAAAAATATATTATCCACAATTCATGCGTTCTAAAAAGTTTAGGGAATTTGATAAATATATTAAAAAGTCTGATGCCAGATATCTTTTAAAATACGACAGAGTAAAACTTATTCAGGGCGGTTTTTTCAGGAAAACAACAAAATTATATACAATTGATAATTTAGAAAAAGATTTTACAGACATCCCGAAAGCATTTGCTGCATATATCAGGCTTAAGTCTTACCAAAAAAAGCAGGCAAGAATCTCTGCAAGAATCAATAAATATAAAAAATATTATGAACGCCCGACAGAGCTGTTTGCAAGACTAGTGGAGGCGCTTTATCTTGATAAAGAATGGACTCAGGCTATAGCACCTAATGTTACAAAAAAGTTTTATGAACTTCTCAGGGATGATTATTATTATGAACTAAAAATTATACTCGACCGTACATGTCTTCATAACGTATAATATCTTCTTCAATAAGAGGATCCCCTTTTTGTACTTCTATAATTTCCAAATCGTTTTCATACGGGTTTTGCAGCGAATGAATTGCCTTTAGCGGAATATCCACGCTATGACCTGCAGAAAGCATTAATTCTTTCCCTTCCAATACAACTTTTGCTGTGCCTGAAAGTACAACCCAGTGCTCACTTCTAAAATTATGTGATTGTACTGACAGTTTTTGACCTGTATTTACATGGATTATTTTTGTTAAAAATCCTTCTCCCTGAGCAATTACGGTATAAAAGCCCCAAGGACGGTAAACTGTTTTATGTACAAGGTGTGTATTGTCGTTTTGTTTTTTCAATGTTTCATAAATTTGTTTAACATCTTGTGTTCGGTCTTTTTTGCAGGCAAGAATTGCATCTTCTGTTTCAACTATAACAGTATCTTCAAGCCCTATTGTTGCTACAAGTTTTGATGATGCGTAAACGAAAGAATTTTTTGAGTCTTTATCTAGTACATGACCTACGAATACATTTCCTTGTTTATCTTTATTGCTAACGTCATATATAGACTGCCATGAACCTAAGTCGTTCCAATCGCTTTCTAATTTTACAAGTGCAATTTTGTCTGATTTTTCCATAATTGCGTAATCTATTGAAATGCTTGGCATTTTATCAAAGTTAATAAAAGGAATTTCATTTGATTTTGTAAAATCAAATTCCTCGGAAACTTTTGCAATATCAGGGGCATGCTTTACAGTTTCACTTAGCAGTGTAGACGCTTTGAACATAAATATGCCGCTGTTCCAAAAATATGTGCCTTCGTGAAGATATTTTTTTGCAGTTTCCAAATTCGGTTTTTCAACGAATTCTTTAACCTTAAATCCTTCGCCTGTTTTTTCTGCAGTGTTAATATATCCGTAACCAGTTTCAGGATAATCAGGTTTAATTCCGAATGTTACAATGTAACCTTCTTGTGCAAGTTGTTCTCCTTTTTCCACCGTAGATAGAAATTTTTTGTTATCTTTGATTAAATGGTCAGACGGGACAACTATTATTATCGGATCAGAATCAGACTTTTGCATTACATATTTTGCCGCAAGAACAATTGCAGGAGCTGTATTTTTTGCAACAGGTTCTGAAAGTACTGTCGGATTTTGGCTAATTTCAGAAAGCTGCATCCGAACATTAGATGTATGCTTTGTATTTGTGATGCTTAGAATATTTTCTTGAGGCATACAATTTTTTAGCCTTTCAAATGTTGATTGAAGAAGACTTTTATCTGAATTTAAGTTTAAAAGCTGTTTTGGATAAAGCTCTCTTGATAGTGGCCATAATCTGCTTCCTGAACCGCCTGCTAATATAATTCCGTACATTTACCCTCCAATATTATTAACTATTATACTATAAAATAAAAAATTTTATTATGATTAGAATTTTAATGTAACTTTTTATTAAAAAATTTCTGTTTAAAAGTTGAATGTCTCAAATATCCTTGAATAAAAAATAATTTTTTGCTAAAGTATGATTATAATGTTTGAGTGGGATTTGAAAAAGAAAGTTATAGCCGGAGCTTTAGCCTTTGGAGTTATTTCTGCAGGTGTTTGTATTTCTGCTATTTATCAGCCGCCCGCTAAGACTGACAAGATTTATGCATCAGCTCTTGCAGATTTTGAAAAAGGTGATTACCAAAATGCATATTATCTGTTTTCTAAAATTAGTGTATTTTCAAATTTAAAGCCTATTGCGATTTATCACAGAGCAGAATGCGCAAAGATGTTGGATGATGATAAATCTGAAATAAAACAATACCAAATTCTGTTTAACAATTATCCAAAACATAAGCTCAGTGTGCGTTCCCGTTATCTAGCGGGGCAAAAACTTGTAAAAAACAGACCGCAGTTAGCAATGAAATATTTTGAACATATTATCCATAATGCGCCTGATACTGATTATGCAATTGCTTCAGAGTACTATTTGGGTGTAATACTTAAAAATAAATATGAAAATGCTAAAATTATTCCTAAATCAGTTAAAGACGATATTCAAAATTGTTTCAGGCATTATATAGAAAAAGCTCCTGCAGGAAAACTTGCATTGAATGCTGTATATGAATGGCTGGCTTTTTGTGATGATATTTCAAAAGATGATTATCTGCTTATGGCGAAAACGTGTTATCTTTTCGGCGAATATGAGAAAGCGCGTGAGCTTATACATAAAACAGATATTCATGAGGCATGGGCGCTTGATGTTAAAAATTCGTACGCCATGAAAAATTATTCTAGAGCCAAATTTTTAACTGAGAACGGACTTCAAAAGCATGCTCAATATGTTTCCGAAGATGAAATTATTGATGCTGTTGATATATACACGGGTTTATCTGCCTCTAAACCTCAAGCTGTTGACAGATTACTCGGGCTTGCGCAAGGTAAAGGCAGAGATTATCTTTTAAGTTTAAAATGTCAGAATGTTTCTCAAAGTGATAAAACAACATGCTACAGCCATTTATACCTTAAATATCCTGATGGAAGATTTTCTGCAGATGCCCTTGCAAATATCTTTTTTGCAAAAATTAAGGCTCGAGATTATGAAAATGCCAAAAAAATCGGACGAGATCATTTGAAAAAATTCCCTAATTCAAACTCATCCCCTATGGTTATGTTTTGGCTTGGAAAACTTGCGGAAAAAACAAACAGTTATGAAGAGTTTTCAAATTATTACAAAGGCGTAATCGAAAGATTTCCGGATTCATATTATGCGTACAGGGCTTATCTTAAGTTAAGCGGTTTCAGAGGTCCTTTGATAACAAGTTATATTAACCCTCATCCTGTTGTATATCCTTATAAATATACTCGTAATAATATAATTGTAAAACTTGTTGAGCTTAAAGATTATGATATTGTGAGCGAACTTGGCGGTGATGATGAGTTTATAAAAAGCTGGGTTTTATACAAAAAAGGGGATTACTCGCATTCCATGCTTGTTGCGCGTGATGCAATGGAAAAAATTCAGAGTAAGCCTGATAAGTATGATTTAAGATGGCGGCTTGTATATCCTGTAATTTATTACGATGATATAAAAGAATATGCGGAAGAAACAGGGAATAATCCTCCTCTTATGCTTGCTTTGACAAGAGAAGAAAGTTATTTTGACCCTCTTGCACAAAGTGTTGTCGGCGCTAGCGGTTTAATGCAGCTTATGCCGTCTACAGCAAGTGAAATTAATTCTAAATATAAGCTTGGCATGGAGATATCTGACGGTTTGTTTAATCCTTATTCAAATATTAAACTCGGAAATTATTATTATCAGTTTCTTAGAAGAAATCTTGAAGGTTATGATATATCTTCTGTTGCGGCATATAATGGTGGAATAGGTTCTATTCAACGTTGGAAGACAACACTGCATTATAATGATACTGATGAATTTGTGGAGCAAATCCCTTACCCTGAAACACAAAATTATGTAAAAAAAGTTTTTAGAAGCTACTGGAATTATATAAGAATATACAACGGTAATAATTAAATAAAGCGGTCCATTTTAAAATAGACCGCTTTATAATTATTCTTTAGAAGCATGCTTTTTATAACATGTTTTTTCTGATATTTTCTTTTTGCTTATCTATTTTTTTGATTCTCTTTTCGATAGTTTTGATTTGTTTACTCAAAGCTTTTCTTTCTGCTTTAACAGCAGTGTATTGAGCATCTACGTCAGAATATTTCGTTTTATAATTTAATAACTCGTTTCTTACGTCAACCTGTGCATTATCCAATTGAATAATTGCATTTTGCATTTTAACGTTTCCTGCAGGTTCTTCATTCATGCTTGCATTTGATTTTGGTGCAACAGGTGCAGCTGCAGGTGCTGATGATGCAGAAGATGTTCTTACAGGTGTGCCATAAGCAGTATCATCAAAGTTTAACGGTGTAAATGCGTTTCCGTCTGCAAATGCTGCAGCTGAGCATGCTAATAAAACTGATAGAGATAATACACAATTTTTTAATGTTCTTTTCATGCCAAATTCTCCTTTATTACTATGATTTCTACAATTCGATAATTATATATGAATAGTATATGTTATGTTTCTAGAAAAAAACTCATTCAAAAAAATGAAAAATTATGGAACATTTTTAATGCATCTGCGTCAGAGTAATTGTCAATATTTGAATTATGAATTTTTGTAAACGGGTAAAAGTATTGATATTATTGTGTTTTGAAAAAATATACTAAAACATGCGAAAAACATGGGAAACATGGGCTTGATTTCAAATTTTCTTTTGCATACAATAAGAGACGTGCCCAGTGCACAAATGAACATTCAAAATCAACAAAATTTCGGTTAAGAAATAAAAATAAAAAAACTCTTGACAAAAGAAATTGATGATATAAGATAAGAAATGCAGATGGCACTAGCAATTAAAAAACATCTGTTTAGAAAAATAACTGGAAGTAAACCCCAATTTTTGAAAATAAAAATTGTGTCTGTGATAACAGAGCTCTTGATGAGTGGTCGAAAAATAATATATGTACATTGACAACAGAATAGCTGAAAAAACATACTTTGTTAATTCAAAAAACGAA
>ERZ1673753.508-NODE-508-length-48262-cov-5.269629_pt1 | contig 48262 bp, 37 predicted proteins | sample MGYA00580201_ERZ1673753 | MGnify/ENA primary metagenome ERZ1673753 (study PRJEB41218, sample SAMN15661747) | gut metagenome | host: Homo sapiens | place: Canada: London | collected 2015-08-20/2019-03-30 | study: EMG produced TPA metagenomics assembly of... | reverse complement strand
TGTTTAGCTACGACATCAACGACCCGGATAACCCGGAGGGGCGCAACCAGGAGGATTCCGCCCCGCACGCGATGCGCTCGGTCGTGATCAACCCCTACTTCGACTGGCACCACGACCGTCGTCCGAACATTGAGATGCACAAGACCGTCATCTACGAGACCCACGTTAAGGGTCTGACGATGACTCACCCGGACGTCCCGGAGCACCTGCGCGGCACCTACGCCGGACTGGGCCACCACTCCATCGTGGAGTACTTCAAGGACCTGGGCGTCACGGCCGTGGAGCTGATGCCGGTGCACCAGTTCGTCCACGACGACCGCCTGCGCGAGATGGGTCTGCGCAACTACTGGGGCTACAACACCCTGGGCTTCTTCGCTCCGCACCGGGACTACGCCGCATCCCCCAGCGCCGAGGGTGCGATCGCGGAGTTCAAACAGATGGTCCGCAGCTACCACGAAGCGGGCATCGAGGTGATCTTGGACGTGGTCTACAACCACACCAGCGAGGGCAACCACATGGGCCCCACCCAGAACTTCCGCGGCATCGACAATGCCGCCTACTACCGCCTGGTCGACGGCGACGAGGCGCACTACATGGACTACACGGGCACGGGTAACTCCCTGAACGTCCGCCACCCACACACCCTGCAGCTGATCATGGATTCCCTGCGCTACTGGGTGACGGAAATGCACATCGACGGCTTCCGCTTCGACCTGGCCTCCACCCTGGCTCGCGAGTTCCACGACGTGGACCGCCTCTCCGCATTCTTCGACCTGGTGCAGCAGGATCCGGTGGTCAGCCAGGTAAAGCTCATCGCCGAGCCGTGGGATGTCGGCGAGGGCGGCTACCAGGTGGGTAACTTCCCGGCCCTGTGGAACGAGTGGAACGGTAAGTACCGCGACACTGTGCGCGACTTCTGGCGTGGCGAGCCCTCCACTCTGGGCGAGTTCGCCTCCCGCCTCACCGGCTCCTCGGACCTGTACACCGGCCGACGCCCGACTGCCTCCATCAACTTCATCACCGCCCACGACGGCTTCACCCTCAACGACCTGGTCAGCTACAACGAGAAGCAAAACGAGGCCAACGGCGAAGACAACCGCGACGGCGAGAGCCACAACCGCTCCTGGAACTGTGGCGTGGAAGGCCCGACGGATGACGAAGAGGTTTTGCAGCTGCGCGATAAGCAGCGCCGCAACTTCCTGACCACCCTCATGCTCTCCCAGGGCACGCCGATGCTCTCCCACGGCGACGAGATCGGCCGCACCCAGGGCGGAAACAACAACGTCTACTGCCAGGACAACGAGATCGCCTGGATGGACTGGGAAAACATGGATAAGGATCTGCACGCCTTCACGCGCTACCTCATCCACCTGCGCCAGGCGCACCCGGTGTTCCGCCGCCGCCGTTTCCTGGCGGGCGGCCCGCTGGGCCAGGACGTGGCCAAGCGCGACATCGCGTGGCTCACCCCGGACGGCGACCTGATGTCCGATTCCGATTGGAACGCGGACTTCGGTAAGTCCCTGATGGTCCACCTCAACGGCATGGCCATCGAGGAGCCGGATCCGCAAGGCCGCCCGGTGGAGGACGATTCCTTCATCTTCTGCTTCAACGCCCACCACGAGCCAATCACGTTCACGCTGCCGCGCCGCCACAAGGTGATGCACGTAGAGCCGAGCGAAGAGGAAAGCTGGACCGTCGTCGTGGATACCGCAGAGCCGACGGGCGTACCGGAAGAAACCCGCCGCTTCGCCGGTGGCGACACACTGGAAATCGACGCGCGCAGCACTGTGGTTCTGCAGCGCCCGATCACCACGGAGGTCAAGCTCTAGGCATGGCTGCCACTGCGTCCCCCTCCCCCGCCACCTTTCCCGCCCGTGGCGCGGAAGTCACCCTCTCTACCGAAGAGATCCGGGTGACCCGCTCGCCGCTGGCTTCCTCGCTGTACCCGGATGTCGCTCGCCCAGCCGACGAGCTCATCGGCTGGTACAAACAGGCGCCGGAAGGCTATTCGCCGGGGTACATCCAATTGCTTTTTGACGCCGAACGTCCCCGCGTGAATTTTTCTCCCTCACAGACCGAGGAGTTCGCCGCGCTGGATCTTCAGCTCACCAACCTGCAGGCGGGCTACCCCCTGGAAGCCGGGGCTGGATCTGCTGGGGCGGACACTGCAGGCGCTGTTGGCTCTGCGGGCACTGAGAACACAGAGATCTCCACCGCGGATTGGGTCAGCTCCGCTGAGTCAGCTGGCGACGGAGACGAAGGGGCGTCACCAAAGAAGACATCAAAGAAGACATCAAAGAAGACACAGCAGCGCGCACCGGCGCCGTGGGCGAAGGTAGCCACCCCTGACGAAGTCCCCGAGACCAACGATGAGGCGGACATCGACGGGCCCATCTACGGGCAGACGGTGTGCGTGACCGGCGACGTGGAGCCCTACGACAAGGGCGAAGTGTGGGACATGATCGCCTCCCGTGGCGGTGTGGTGGCCAAGAACGTGACGAAGAAGACGACGATGCTTATCGTCGGTGAATGGCACTCCATGACCTCGAAGGAAAAGCGCGCCCGCGAGCTACAGGATAAGGGGCAGGATCTGCAGATCATTGGGTTCCAGGAGTTCCTGCAGCTAATCAAGTAGGCAAGTAGCCTAGAAGGCATGTCAGCGACCTATCGCCTTCAGCTCCGCGGACCTGGATCCGACCCCACCCAAGCCTTCACTTTCGCAGATGCGGAAGAGCACCTGCCATACTTTTCCCGCCTCGGCATTTCGCACCTCTACCTCTCCCCGGTGATGCAAGCGCCGAAGGAATCCACCCACGGCTACGACGTCACCGACCCGTCCGTCATTAACCCCGAGCTCGGGGGCATCGACGGGCTACGATCCCTGGCCGAAAAGGCCCACGACGCAGGCATCAAGTTGCTGCTGGACATCGTGCCGAACCACGTTGGCGTGGACGATCCGCAGCTAAACCCCTGGTGGTGGGACCTGCTGAAGAACGGCAAGGAGTCCGAGTACGCGGAGTACTTCGACGTGGACTGGTCCGAGGACAACGGCGCGGGCGGACGGCTGGGCCTGCCGGTGCTGGGCAGCGAGGACGATGTCGCAGAACTGCGGATCGAAGAGGGCCCTTCTGGCTCAGAGGGCGCAGAGACAGAGACAGAACCGGTGTTGTGCTACTACGACAACCGCTTCCCCATCGCCGAGGGCACGCTCGGCGGCACACCGCAGGAGGTGCACGACCGCCAGCACTACCGCCTGATGTACTGGCGCGACGGGGTGATTAATTACCGCCGCTTCTTCAGCATCAACGGGCTGGCGGGCCTGCGGCAGGAAGACCCGGTGGTGTTCGAGCACTCCCACCGCATCCTGAACCAACTGATCGCGGCGAACATCATCGACGGCGTGCGCGTGGATCATCCGGATGGCCTGGCGGATCCCTTCAACTACCTAAAGCAGCTGCGCAAGCTGATCGGCGACGAGCGCTGGCTGCTGGTGGAGAAAATCCTAGGGGTCACCGAGCCGCTGGATCCCCGCCTGACGGTCGACGGCACCACTGGCTACGACGCGCTACGCGAGCTGGACGGCGTGTTCGTTCACCGCCCGGCCGTGGGCACCATGGCCAACTTGGCGCTGGACATGACCGGCTCGGAGTGGGACGCAGAGGCCTTCGAGAAGGCCGAATACGAGTTGAAGTCCGAGGTCGCCGGGCAGGAGCTCGCGGCCGAGGTACGCCGTCTGGCCCGCGCCGTGCGCAGCGACAACTGGTCCACCTCCGGCGAGGCCGTGTCCGACGAGGAGCTGCGCGAAACCCTGATCGAGCTGATCGCCTCCATGCCGGTCTACCGCGCGGACTACGAGTCCCTATCCCGCGTAACCAGCACCGCGATCGCCCAAATGATCATCCGCTACCCGGAGCGCGCCGACGCGCTGGATCTGATCGCCACCGCCTTGATCTCCCGCGGCGAGGCGAACGTGCGCTTCGCGCAGGTCTGCGGCGCGGTGATGGCCAAGGGCGTGGAGGATACTGCCTTCTACCGCGGTTCCCGCCTGGTGAGCCTGCAGGAGGTCGGCGGCGCACCCGGCCGCTTCGGCGTTTCCCCCGCCGAGTTCCACCTGCTGCAGGCCGAGCGCGCCCGCCTGTGGCCGAAGGCGATGACCGCGCTCACGACCCACGACACGAAGCGCGGGGAGGACGTGCGCAGCCGCATCAGCTGCATCACGGAATCCGCCGAGCGCTTCGCGGAGCTCTGCGACGGCATCGAGTACGTCGACGGCGGCACCTGCCACTTCCTGCTGCAGAACATGATCGGCGTGTGGCCGGTGGACGGCCAAGTCACCGACGAACTGCGGGAGCGCCTGCACGCCTACGCGGAAAAGGCCATGCGCGAGGCGGGCGTGCACACCACCTGGTTCGACGTGAACGAGGAATTCGAAGCCTCCATCCACCAGTGGGTCGATTCCACCATCGACGATCAGGGTGAGGAAATCACCGCGTTCGTCGCGGAGATCGCCCCGGCGGCGGAGGTAGTCTCCATCTCCAAGAAACTGCTGCAGATCATGGGGCCGGGCATTCCGGACATCTACCAGGGCACGGAGTTCTTCACCGACTCCCTGGTGGACCCGGATAACCGCCGGAAGGTGGACTTCGCCGAGCGCATGGAGGCCCTGGATCGCGTCTCCCGCGGCGACGTGCGCAGCATCGACGACGAGCGCCTGTATGTCATCGCCACCGCCCTGCAGATCCGCAACCAGTTCGAGCTGGACGAAGCCAGCTACCTGCCTGTCATGGCCACCGGCACCATGGAACGCCACGTGCTGGGCACGCTGCGCGGCGAGGACGTAATCACGCTCGTCACCCGCCGCCCGCTGGACATCCTGCGCGACGGCTGGGCCGACACGACAGTCGCCCTGCCCGAGGGCGTGTGGGAGGATCGCCTCTCCGGCAGCATGTGGGAGGGCAAGGTCCCGCTGGACAGCCTGTTTAGCGAGCGCGGCCAGGCGATCCTCACGCGCATGGGGGCCTAAGCCTTGGCCAAGAAAGCCCGTCGGGCGCTGCAGGACTACGACGCCTGGATCCACGCACACCCCACCGTCGCCGCCGACCTGGAGGCGCACATTATTGATGTTCTTGATGACGCCGGCCTGACGTTTGACCGCGTGAGCGTCCGCATCAAGGACCGGACGAGCTTCGCCCGCAAACTCTCCAACGAGGATTACCCGGACTACGACTCGTTTACGGACGCCCACGATGTGATCGGCGTGCGCGTGATCACCTTCCACTCCTCGGAGATCCCGCAGCTCAAGGACGCGCTATCCGGCCTGTTCACGGTAGTGCGAGTGATCGACAAGGCCGCCGAAACCGCCCGCGAGGGGCGCTTCGGGTACGCCAGCCAACACCTGATTGTCTCCGCTAAGGATGAGCCGTGGGTGGCTGAGGACGGGGCGTCACCAAAGTACATAGAGATACAACTGCGCACCGTGTTGCAGCACGCATGGGCCGAGTTCGAACACGACGTGCGCTACAAGAACCAGCAGCATCCAGAGACCAGCTCCCCCGAGGTGCAGCGCGCATTTACCCTGGCCGCGGGGCTGATCGAGCTGGCGGATGAGCAGTTCGACAAGATCGCGGGCATCATCGGCACCTCCGGCGAGGAGGTCGAGGGGGCGCTCGACGAGGAGTCGTTGCCGCGTGTGCTGAGCCGCATAGTGGGTTCGGAGTACCCAACTTCGCGCGTGGACTACTACCACTACGCCATCGAGATGCTGGCCGCCCACGACATCACGACGGTCGCGCAGCTCCGCGAGCTGCTGGCTCCGAAGCGGCTGAAGGCGCTGCGCAAGGCGATGAACTACCCGTACTACCCCGGCCAGGTGCGTCTGGTGGACGACATGCTGCTATTCGCCTACGGGCGCGAGCACATCCGCAAGACGGTGCACATCGGCGACAATGCGCAATCCCGCCCCGGCAGGCTGGGCAACAGGTGGCAGCAGCTGGGGCAGAAAACCGGCTAGAGCTCGCCGCGCTTGAAGCGCTCCAGCTGGCGGCGCTCCCGCTTCGTCGGGCGGCCCGCTCCCCGATCCCGGCGCGGCATAGCGGGGATCACCGGCGGGGGTGGCGAATGGTCAATATAGGCCTTGCGGGCCAGCTCCGCGCCCACCCGCTTGGAGAGCAGCTGCGTGACCTCCACGATGTGCTCGCGGTGGTGGATCCACACGCGCACCGTATCGCCCACCACGACCGGCTGGGCGGGCTTCACCGAAACGTCGTTGATCTTCACGTGCCCGGCGCGGCAGGCCTCCGCGGCTTGGGCGCGGGTTTTGCACAGGCGAACGGCCCACACCCAGGCATCGATGCGGACCTTGCTGGAAGCGCTGGAAGGGCTGGAAGGGCTAGAAGTTGCAGGCTTGGCCAACGGGGTGCGTCACCACTGATCTTTATGCTCGACGATGCCCTTGATCTGAAAACCGCTGTAGGCGATGAACGCCACCGCCAGGATCGGCACGATGATGGCGAAGAAGGTGGTGGGCAGGATCGTCACGCCACCGATCAGGCTGACCACGCCGATGCCACCGGCGATCTGGATGTTCCGGGTGTGCTTGCGAACCTCCGCCTTGCGCTGGGCGATGGGATCGTTGCCCGGGCGGTTGGCGGGCAGGTTGCCATAGTTGCTCATGCTTAGCCAGTGTAGTTAATCGTCCAGCGGGTGCTCGATAACCTACAGCAAACTACAGCGCGTCCTCGATCCAGCGCTGCCCCTCCAGGTGAGCCTCCACTGCCCCGCTGGTGATGCTTGCCAGGAAATCCGGTAGCGGCGCGCCGGGTTCGCAGGCGATCGCCAGCTCCGCCGCGGCCTTGTATTCCACTCCCACCACGGTGTATCCGGCGGCACGGACCTCGGCTTCCACGCGCCCGGCGTCTGCGTGCGGCACCTCGCAGGTGTACAGGTCCAGCTGGCGGCGTAGCGCCAGCGGCACCTGCTGCAGTGCCTCGCGGGTGGCCTCCTGGTAGGCGCGCACCAGCCCGCCGGTGCCCAGCTTCACCCCACCGAAGTAGCGCACGACCACGACCGCCACGTCCTGCAGCGGCTCCGGCTCGTGCCAGCCCTTCAGCACCTCCAGCATGGGCTGGCCCGCGGTGCCGGCGGGTTCGCCGTCGTCGCTGGAGCGTTCGATGGGCTGCGCGGCATCCACCTGCACCACGAACGCGCTGCAGTGGTGGCGCGCGTCCGGGTATTCGCGGCGGATGGCGCCTATGAAGTGGCGCGCCTCGTCCTCGGTGGCGCAGCGTGCGGCTAGGGCGATAAAGCGGGAGCGTTTGATCTCCACCTCCGCGGTATACCTGCCCGGCTGCGGGCGGACGTACGAGGGTTCGGGGTGGGAGGCGCTCTGCGGCGCTGTATCGTCAGGCATTCTCCCATTATCGCAGCTAGGGTTGAACACATGTATTCCGTGTGGGCTCCCCTGGCCGAAAACGTAGAACTAGTCCTGCAACCTGCGCAAACAAGCACAGGTACCGACTCCGGCGCCGCCACAGGCACCGAACAGCGCATCCCCATGACCCGCGAGGCGGATAACTGGTTCCTCGCCGACGTACCCGCCAACCCCGGCGACCGCTACGGCTTCTCCGTCGACGGCTCCCCCGTCTTCCCCGATCCGCGCTCCAAGCGCCAGCCCGACGGGATCCACGGCCTGTCCGAGGTGTGGCAAATCGACAAGCCCCGCAAGCAGCTGGGCCGCCCGCTACGCGGCGAGGTTCTCTACGAGCTGCACATCGGCACATTCACCCCGGAAGGCACCTTCGACGCCGCAATTGAGAAGCTCGACGAGCTCAAAGCTGTGGGCGTCACCGCCATCGAGCTCATGCCCGTGCAACCCTTCGGCGGCGAGCGTAACTGGGGCTACGACGGCGTGATGTGGCACGCGGTCACGGACGTTTACGGTGGCCCGGACGGACTGTTGAGGCTTATTGACGCCGCCCACGACCGCGACCTGGCCGTGGTGTTGGACGTGGTGTACAACCACTTCGGCCCCGACGGCAATTACACCGGGGTGTTCGGCCCCTACACCGCCGGTGGCTCCACCGGCTGGGGTGACGTGGTGAACCTGCAGGGCCGGGATTCCGACGAGGTACGCACTTACATCCTGGAGGCAGTGCACCAGTGGACCCAAGAGTTCGGCGTGGACGGCCTACGCCTGGACGCGGTGCACGCGCTGGACGATACGGGCGCGGTGAGCCTGATCGAGCAGATCCGCGACGCGGCCGAGCCCGCCTGGATCATGGCCGAATCGGATCAGAACGATCCTGTGTACACCGAGGGCTACAAGGTCGCGCAGTGGAACGACGACATCCACCACGCGATCCATACCGTGGTCTCCGGCGAAGACCACGCCTACTACTCCGACTTCGGCACGGTGGAGGTGCTGGCCACCACGTTCCAGCGGGTGTTCTGGCACGACGGGCGCTATAGCTCCTTCCGCGGGCGCACACACGGCAGGCCGGTGACGGATCCGGAGCTGTGGCGCTTCGTGACGTACACGACCACCCACGACCAGACCGGCAACCGCGCGGCGGGCGACCGGCCGAGCATGAACCTGTCGGTGGACCAGCAACTGGCGAAAGCCACGCTGGTGCTGACCAGCCCGTTCACCCCGATGCTGTTCATGGGCGAGGAGTGGGGAGCCTCTACCCCGTTTGCCTTCTTCGTCAACCACGAGAACGAGGAGCTCAACCAGGCCACCCGCGAGGGTCGTATGCGCGAGTTCGCGCGCGCCGGGTGGGACCCGAAGGAAGTGCCGAACCCGGCGGCGGAGGAAACCTTCCGAAACAGCGTGCTGCAGTGGGCGGAACGCACGGAAGCCCCGCACGCGGAGGTACTGCGCGGGTACACGGAGCTGCTGGAGTTTCGCCGCACCCACCGCCTGGCCGAGGCGGAGCTGCTGGACGTCCGCTGGTGGGCCGACGGCGAGAAGCCGGTCAGCGAGGCCCTGGCGGGAGTGAACCCGACGGTGCCGCCGATCGACTCAGCCGACGAGCTGGCGCACGGCCGCTGGATCGAGCTGACCTACCAGGCTCCGGAATCGCTGGTGACAGTCACCGTGAACTTGGCCGACGCACCCCACGACCGCCTGGGGCTCGGCCCGTGGGAGGCGCGCTACAGCGTCCAGTAGCCGGTAGCAGTTGGCCACGCAGCTGGCCGGTTATTGCCAGCTGCGCACGTGGTGCAGCAGCATGCGGTTCTTGCGCTGCGAGCGGTCCATCTTCACGCCGATCTCCCGCAGGATCGCGATGGCCTCCGGAATGTGTGGCCCCTTGTTCAGCATGATGCATTCGGCGCGTAGTGCCCACGCCACGTCGGTGATCTCCGCGCGGGTCGGCAGCCCTGACTTAGCCATCGATTCCAGCACCTGCGTGCCGATGATCAACGGCACGTGCGCGGCCTCCACCATCGCCATCACCTGTCCGGGCACCTCCGCCATGCGGGCGAAGCCCATCTCCACGGCTAGGTCGCCGCGAGCCAGCATCACGCCAAACTTCGCGTGCCGCATGCCCTCCAGCAGGATGGTGGTCAGGTTTTCGAACGCCGGAATCGTCTCAATCTTCAGCACCAGGCCGAGGTCGTCAGCACCCAGCTCGCGGAACTTCTCCAAGACGTAGGCCACGTCCTCGCGGGTACGGATGAAGCTCACCGCGGCCATGTCCGCGTGCTCGGCTACGAACGCCAACGCGGCCTCGTCTTCCTCTGTCAGGCTCGGCAGCGGCAGCTCCGTGTCAGGGAGGTTGATGCCCTTGTATTCCGCGAGCTTCGCCCCACCGCGGGTGACCAGCAGCTCCGCCTCGACTGTCCCCGCTGTGGCCTCTGTGTCCTTAACTTCCCGGATCTCCACCACCTTCGCTGCGATCGCCCCGTCGTCGAACAACACCTGCTGGCCCACCTCGAGCGCTCGCACCGCCTCCGGCAGCGTACAGCTGATTTTCGGGATGCCGCCGACCTGCGGGTCGCACACCACATCAGCGCTGGTCAGCACAATCTTGTCCCCGGTCTGCGGCCGCAGCTTCTGCAGCACCTGCGGCACCGAGCCCACCGCCGTCCTAGCCTTCTCCGTCCGTAGCTCCGCGCCGAGCTGCAGGTAGATGTTCTGCTCCCCCTCCGCCAGGGCGCCCTCGCTGTCTTTCTTAATGACGCCTAACTTCCGTTTCTTGCCGCGTGCGTCCTCCACACGGGTCGTCTCTCCAACCTCCAGGGCATCGAAGAACTCTCGGGATACGTGCACGCTCACGATTGGGCGACCCAGCGTGTTCTCCGCCATAGGAGCCTCGGCCAACTCGCGATCCTCCGGGATCATCCACAGGCGGCAGGGCTGAATGACCGTGCCCGCGTCGTCCCGCTGCACGCGCACACGCACCACCGCCGGACCCGGCGCGATGCGGCCAGTGCGGATCTTCGGTCCGGCCAGGTCCATACTGATGGGGATGTAACGCCCCGCGGCCTCGCCTGCCGCGCGGACGTTGTCGATCATCCGCTTCCACACCTCCGGCCCGTCGTGGGCGCAGTTGATGCGCGCCAGCTCCATGCCGGAATCCACCAGCCGGGCTACGAGCTCCTGGTCGTAGGCGGCCTCGATCGGCAGGGTGACCATGATGTACGAGGAGTCCCCTGGCAAAGCCTCCGCCCCGAAGAGAGCCTCCGTGTGCTGTTCAAGCAGCTCATCGGCCCCCACGATGGCGTCAGAAACGTCCTCCTCAGCGAACTGCGGCGAGCGACCATCCAGAGCCGAGACCACGTTGTGCGCGGCTTGCAAGCGCGCCTTAACCGCCGGTTCCGCGGTAGACAGGCGTGTTGCCCCTAGGCTCTCCAGGTTCCCCTGCAGGCCACGGCGGTCGCTGGTGCGCAACGTGGTGTAGTGCACCAGGTTCCGAGCACCGACGAAGTGGGTCGGCGCGGTGGCGCTGATCTCCGGGTACCAGTGCAGGGTTTGGCTATCGAGTTCGTCGAGGAGTTCCTCGATCGCTTCTAGAACGGCTTGCTTGTTGACCTGCATGGTGAAGGGACGTCTCCTTGGGAAGTGCGCGGCTGCTGCTGCGCAAGCGTTGTGTCCCTTCTATCGTGTCAGGTTGGCCGGGGTTGCGCTCGGCAACTGCACTAGGAGAAGATGCCCTCCCACGTGGAAGCCTTCAGCGCCCCCATGAGCGACGGCGACTTGTTCACGCGCATCTCCGGGGCCAGTAGGAACTGGACCTCCTCCTCGCCATCGATGAGGGTGAGGTAGACATCCGAATCGCCCTTGTTCTGGCTGAGCACGCGGCGCAGGTTGGCCATATTGCCGGGAGTTGCCTGGTCCACGCGGATGTTCAGGCGCAGCGGTACGCCGGAGCCCGCGCCGACGGTGAGCTCTGCGGACTTGATGTCCTGGCAGAACAGGCGCATGTCGTCTTCGCGGTAGTTGATCTTCGCCTTGGCCAGAACGATAGCGTCCTCAACGATCTGCGGAGCGACAATCTGGTAGGTCTTCGGGAACACCAGTAGCTCCACCTGCGCGCCATGCTGGTCCTCCAGCGTGGCGATTGCCCAGGGGTTGCCGTTGCGGTCGATGCGGCGCTCAACGGCCGAGATGATGCCGCCGATCTTCAGATCCTTGTTGTTCGGCAGTTCGCCGGACAACACAGTAGTCAGAGGAGTGTCGACCTGTGCATCCAGCGCGTCCTCGAAGCCGTCCAGCGGGTGGCCGGAGACGTACAGGCCCAGCATGTCTCGCTCGAGAGCCAGCTGGTGCTTGCGCTCCCACTCCTGGTCGGGCACCTCCACGCGGAAGACATCGCCCGCGCCATCGTCGCCGCCCAGGCCTGCAAAGAGGTCGAACTGGCCCTTCGCAGCGGCCTTCTTAGTGGCGGTGACGGCATCCACCGCATCCTCGTGGACCAGCACCATGCCCTTGCGCGGGTGCCCCAGCGAGTCGAAGGCGCCGGCCTTAATCAGAGATTCGGTAACGCGCTTGTTCGCCGCTGCCAGGTCGATCTTGTCCAGGTAGTCGGAGAAATCGGTGAACGCACCCTTTTCCTCGCGGGAGGCGATAATGGAATTCACCACATCCTCGCCCACGTTGCGCACTGCGCCCAGGCCGAAGCGGATGTCCTCGCCGACGGACTGGAAGGTGTAACGCGAATCGTTAACATCCGGCGACAACACACGAATGCCCAGGTGGCGGCAGTCTGCCAGGTAGATCGCGGACTTGTCCTTCTTATCCGCCACGGAGGTCAGCAGCGCAGCCATGTACTCCGGCGCGTAGTTGGCCTTCAGGTATGCGGTCCAGAAGGAAACCAGGCCGTAACCCGCGGCGTGGGACTTGTTAAAGGCGTAGCCGGCGAACGGAAGGATCGTATCCCACAACGTCTTGATGGCATCGGCGGAATAGCCGTTGGCCTTCATACCGGATTCGAAGGTGACGAACTCCTTTTCCAGCACCTCCGGCTTCTTCTTACCCATTGCCTTACGGAAGCCATCGGCCTGACCGGCGGTGTAGTTCGCGACCTTCTGGGAGATCTTCATGATCTGCTCCTGGTACACGATCAGGCCGTAGGTCTCTTCGAGGATCTCGTGCAGAGCCTCTTCCAACTCCGGGTGGATCGGCACAATCGGCTTGCGGCCGTTCTTGCGGTCGGCGTACTCCCAGTGCGCGTCCACACCCATCGGGCCCGGTCGGTACAGCGCCAACGCGGCCACGATGTCGTTGAAGCCCGTGGGCTTCATACGCTTCAGCAGCTTCTGCATGCCCGCGGAGTCCAGCTGGAACACGCCGAGCGTCTCGCCGCGCGCCAGCAGTTCGTAGGTGGGGTCATCCACCGTGTCGAGGTTTTCCAGGTCCAGCTCGAAGCCGCGGTTGGTCTTGATGTTTTCGAGGGCGTCACCAATAACCGTAAGGTTTCGCAGCCCCAGGAAGTCCATCTTCAGCAACCCGATGGCCTCACAGGCGGGGTACGGCCAGCCGGTGATCAGCGCGCCATCCTGCTTGCGCTTCCACATGGGGATGCAGTCCAGCAACGGCACGCTGGACATAATCACAGCACAGGCGTGCACACCGGCTTGGCGGATCACGCCTTCCAAGCCGAGTGCGTCCTTGTAGATCTTCGCCACGTCCGGGTCGGTTTCGATCAGCTGGCGAACCTCGGCGGCCTCGGGGTAGCGCTCGTGCTCGGGGTCGGTGATGCCGTGCAACGGAATGTCCTTAGCCATGATCGCCGGCGGCAGCGCCTTAGTGATCCGGTCGGCCATCTGGAAGCCCGCCTGGCCATAGTGGGCACGTGCGGAGTCCTTAATGGCCTGCTTCGTCTTCACCGTGCCGAAGGTGATCACCTGGGCGATCTTGTCCTCGCCCCACCTGTCGGCAGCGTAGCGGATCATTTCGCCGCGGCGGCGATCGTCGAAGTCGATATCGATATCGGGTGCGGACGGGCGCTCGGGGTTCAGGAAGCGCTCGAACAGCAGGCCGTGTTCCATCGGGTCGATGTTCGTGATCGTCAGGGCGTAGGCGACTAACGCGCCGGCGGCCGAACCACGGCCGGGGCCCACGCGGATGCCGACGGAGCGGGCGTGCTTAATCAGCTCGGCGACGATCAGGAAGTAGGACGGGTAGCCCTTCATGTCGATCACGCTGATCTCGTACTTCGCGCGGTCGATGTACTCGGCGGGCACCTCCTTGCCCGGGAAGCGCTCCTCCAGGCCCTTCATCACCTCATGGGTCAGCCAGGTCGTCGGCGTGTGGCCTTCCGGCACGTCGGCGATGGGCATGCGATCGTGCGGGTGCTCCTCCCAGACCTCGGAGTAGTCCTGCACACGCTCGGCCACCCACAGGGTGTTGTCGCAGCCCTTCGGCACTTCCTTATCCCACTGCGCGCGGATGTCCTCAGCGCTGCGCACGTAGTAGCCGCTGCCGGAGAACGCGAAGCGCTTACCGCCCTGGTCCAGGGTCGGCTCGTCCAGCGTGGAGCCAGTCTGCACGCACAGCATCACCTCGTGCGCCGGGGCCTGCTGCTCCAGCACGTAGTGGCAGTCGTTGGTCACCAGCGGCGGCAGCTCGAGCCGGCGGCCGATCTCCAGCAGGTCGTCGCGCACCCGCTTTTCGATCTCCAGGCCGTGGTCCATCAACTCCAGGAAGAAGTTGTCCTTGCCGTAGATGTCCTGCCACATTCCGGCGGCTTCCAGGGCCTTGTCGAACTGCCCCAGGCGCAGGCGGGTCTGCACGTCGCCGGAGGGGCAGCCGGTGGTGGCGATGATGCCCTCGGAGTGCTGGGCGATTAGATCGGCATCCATGCGGGGCCACTTGCCCAGCTGGCCTTCGTAGCTGGCCATGGAAGACAGGTAGAACAGGTTGCGCAGGCCGGTCGCGTTCTCCGCGATCATCGTCTGGTGCAGGTAGGCACCGGAGGCCGACACGTCGTCGGACTTCTGCTCTGGCTTGCCCCAGCGCACGCGCTGCTGGTTAAAGCGGGATTCCGGGGCGATGTAGGCCTCGATGCCGATGATGGGCTTCACGCCAGCGTCGGTCATCGCCCGATAGAAGGCGTCCGCGCCGTACATGTTTCCGTGGTCGGTCATTCCGACGGCGGGCATCCCCTGCCGCACCACCTCTTTGGCCAGGAGGTCGACCTTGGCCATGCCGTCGAGCATGGAGTACTCGGTGTGGTTATGCAGGTGGACAAAGGAGGAACCGCTCATGATTGGCCATCATAGCGCGTCGCAAAAATCGCATTTTTCGGCACATGCGATTCCTTATCGCTATACAGTTATTTTTCATGAAAAAAGATATTCGCCTCGCAGTAGCGCACCTGGACGCACCCTTTGCGGTGTTGGATCTGGATGCCGCCAGAGCCAACGCCTTGGACATGGCGCACCGTTCCCGCGGCACCCCGATCCGGGTGGCCAGCAAGTCGCTCCGCATCCGCTCGCTGATCTCGGAGGTCCTCACCCTCCCCGGCTATCGCGGCATCTTGGCCTATAACCTCAACGAAGCCCTGTGGCTGTGCCAGGAGCAGGTCAGCGACGATATCCTCGTCGCCTACCCCTCCGCCCACCGCGAGGGCCTGCACCGCCTGATCCACGATGCGCGCGCCATGGAGTGCGTGACCCTCATGGTGGATTCGGTCGCCCACCTGGATCTTATTGACGCCGTGGTGCCGCCCCACGAGCGTGGAGAGATTCGGGTTTGTATTGATATTGACGCCGCACTTCGCGCCGGCCCCGTTCACATCGGAGCTCTGCGCTCCCCTCTGCACACGGCTGAGGAAGTACGCAACATCGCCCGGCAGGTCCGTCAGCGCGAGGGCTTCCGCCTGGTCGGCCTGATGGCATATGAGGGCCAGGTGGCGGGCACTACCGATACATCCCCGGCGATCGCGGCGATGAAGGCGTTGTCCGTCCGTGAGTTGGCCGGCCGCCGCGCGAAGATCGTCGCCGCCGTCGCCGAAGAGCTGCGGGTGGCGGGCCTGCCTCCGCTGGAGTTCGTCAACGGCGGTGGCACCGGGTCCATCGAAACCACCAGTGCAGAGGCCGCGGTCACCGAGATCGGCGCGGGCTCCGGCATCATCGGCCCGGCCCTGTTTGACCACTATCGGCAGTTCCAGCCCACCCCGGCGGAGTGGTTCGTGGTGCCGGTCGTGCGCCGTCCTGCCGAGGACACGGTGACAGTGGCCGGTGGCGGCCGCATCGCCTCCGGTCCGGCCGGCAAAGACCGTCTGCCAGTCGTCGACTGGCCCCGCGACCTGAAGATGGCACCCCTGGAAGGCCCGGGTGAGGTGCAGACTCCCCTGACTGGCCCCGCCGCCCGCAACCTCCGCCTCGGCGACCACGTCTGGATGCGCCACGCGAAGGCCGGCGAAGCAACTGAATACATCGATACCGTGCTGGTCGTCTCGGCCGGCGAAATCATCGCGGAGTGGCCCACCTACCGCGGCGAAGGAAAGAGTTTTGTCTGATGAGCACCCCCACTACAACCCGCAAGCCCGCTTATAACTCTCGTTGGGTCAACTGGTCCGGAGTCTCCGCCGCCCAACCGCGCAAGCAGGTCGCCCCGCGCGACGAGGCCGAGCTGATCCAGATCATTCAGCGGGCCGCCGCCTCCGGCGAGAAGGTCAAGCCCATCGGCGCTGGCCATTCCTTCACCTCCGTGGCCGCCACGGAGGGCATCCAGGTGAGCCTGGACAACTTGGCCGGGCTGATCCGCTTCGACCCGGAGAAGATGACCGCCCGCCTGCGCGCGGGCACCCGGCTGCGGGATGTGCCGGGCATCCTGGCTCCCCTGGGCGTGGCGCTGGCCAACCAGGGCGACGTAGACCCGCAGTCGCTGGCAGGCGCGATCGGCACGAGTACCCACGGCACGGGGCTGGGCTTTACTGGCTTCGCCGGCATGCTGCGCGCCTTCCGCATCATCACGCCGGACGGCCAGGCGCACGAGTGCTACCCGGGCGCAGACGGCATCGCCGGCGAGCTGTACGACATCGCGCGCGTTTCCCTGGGTGCCTACGGCATCATCACCGAGGTGGAGTTGGACGTGGTGGATACCTTCGTCCTCCACGCGGTCGAGCGCGCAGAGCCGAACGACGACGTGGTGGAGAACTTCGCCGAGCGGGTACGTGGCAAGGATCACCTGGAGTTCTACTGGTTCCCCGGCACCGACGTGGCCCATGTGAAGACGAACACCCGCCTGCCGGGCAACACCCCCACCAACCCCATCCCGCGGTGGAAGGAAGTGCTGGACGACGAGCTGCTAAACAACGGCGCCTATCGGGTGATGAACGATCTGGCGCACCACTTCCCCTCCTTAAGCCGGCCCTTCGCCAAGCTGAGCGCGAAGACGCTGGCGCAGCGGGAGTACTCCAACGTGGCCCACGACGTGTTCGTCAGCGCCCGCCGGGTGCGTTTCAACGAGATGGAGTATTCGGTGCCGCTGGCCGATGCCCGCGAGATCCTGCGGGACGTCCAGCACACCATGAACACCTGCGGCGAGCAGGTGCTCTTCCCCATCGAGGTCCGCGCCACGGCGGCGGACGACGTGCCGCTATCCACGGCTAAGGGCCGCGAGTCCTGCTACATCGCCATCCACCGCTACAACAAGGACAGCCACCAGGCGCTGTTCCGCCACATCGAGCCGATCTTCAAGGCCGCTTCCGGTGGCCGCCCGCACTGGGGCAAGCTGCACACCCTCACCCACGAGGATCTGCTGGAGCGGCACGAGGATCTGGCGCGCGCCTGCGAGATCCGCGCGAAGGTGGATCCGCAGGGCATGATGCGCAACGCGATGATCGATCGCGTTTTCGGGCTGGCCTAACTCAGCTTCTTCACCCGCCGCACGCGCGGCGGACGGTGGCGCACCAGGTCGACAATGAAGACGATCACCGCGATCCAGATCAGCACGAAGCCGACCCAGCGGGCGGGCTCGATGTGTTCGTTGTTCACGAACACCGCCCACAGCATCTGGATCACGGGCGTGATGTACTGCACCATTCCCAGGCTAGTCAGCGACATTTCCTGCGCGGCACGGGCAAAGCACAGCAGCGGCAGCGCGGTCACCACGCCCGCCAGCATCAGCAGTGCTGCGTGGCCCGCGCCCAGCTGCACAAAAGTGTTGGTGCCCTGGGATTGCAGGAACCCCAGGTAGATCAGCCCTACCGGCGCCAGTACAAGAGTTTCGGCGGTGAGGGACTGAATGGGCGTCAAACGAACCTGCTTTTTCACTAGCCCGTAGAACCCGAAGCTAAAGGCCAGCCCCAAAGAAATGATCGGCGGCGAACCGAGCGCGACCGTCAGAACAACCACGGCGATGGTGGCGATGCCGACGGAAACCAGCTGCAGGCGGCGCAGCTTCTCCCCCAGCACGATCACACCCAGAAGCACGCTGACCAGTGGGTTTACAAAGTATCCGAGGGCGGCGTCCGCGACGTGGTTGTTGTTCACAGCGTAGATGTACAGCCCCCAGTTCACGCTGATCAACACCGCGGCTGCCGAGACGATCCACCATTGACGCGCCGTGATCGCCCGCAGCTGCTTGTACCCGCGCAGTGCCGCGAGCAGCAACAGCATGAACACCAGAGTCCACACGAAGCGGTGCGCCAGGATCTCCATCGGCGTCGCCGGCTGCAGGAGTGGGAAGAATGCGGGGAAAAGCCCCCACATCAGGTAGGACAGCAGGCCCCAGATCACTTATCTAGCTCCCATCGGTCGAATTCCAATACGCCCATAGACCGCCTCGGGGTCGGCGGGTTCCACGGCGTATGCGCGCTGTGCGAGCTCGCGGAGCTGCTCGGGCGTGGCATGGACCAACACACCGTCGATAAGCAGTTTGTCCGGTTCAGTTTGTGCGCTGCGAGCCATCCGGTCTACTACCTGATTGATCACGTCGGCGCGGGTGCGGCCCACCGCCGGCTCGGGCAGTACAGCCTGCGCGGTCGCTCCGAAGTAGAGGGTACTCACACGCATATCGAGCCCCTGCACCAGGTCGATCACCGCCTTAGAGTCCCAAGGGTGCTCCGGGTCGGGGGAAACTAGTGCCCAGCGGGGTTCGTCTCCGGTCATCTGGTCTAGCTGCTCGCGCGCGTGTTCCCGGTACTGCGCCGGGGTGCCGTCGAAGGGGCCGAGCTGGTCGCCGTTGATGTTCGGCGGCTTCAAGGTGAGGTCCGAGGTGCTCATGGCGATGACGCCCAGTCCCATCGCAATGAGGCATAGTCCGGAAAGCCAGGCCACCCAGGCGGGCCGACGCGTATCCTCCCAGTCCAGCTGGCGCTGCCGCTTCTTGTTCGCCTTCAACTGCTGGGGGCTGCGCCCCCGATAGTGCTGCTCCTGGCTCACGAGCGGACCCCTTCGCCGGAACCCGGCGCGGCGATGCCGTTGGCATCCCGCAGCCTGTCAAGGGCCAGCTGCAGATCCTCCGGGTACGGCGAACGGACGGTCTTCCACGAGCCATCCGGGTGCGGAAAGCCCAGCTCCACGGCGTGCAGCCACTGGCGGGTAAGCTCCAACTTCTCCGCCAGCTTCGGATCGCTGCCGTACATCGGGTCGCCGCACAGCGGGTGGTGCAGTGCAGAGAAGTGCACACGGATCTGGTGGGTGCGTCCCGTCTCCAACTTCACCTCTAGCAGGCTGGCCTGGCGGTGCGCCTCCAGGGTGTCGTAGTGGGTGATGGCGTGCTTGCCGTCTTCGCGCACGCTGAAGCGCCAGCCCGCGGACGGGTGGCGGCCGATCGGCGCGTCGATCGTGCCGGAAGTCGGATCCGGATGGCCCTGAACCAGTGCGTGATAGGTCTTGGAGACCTCCCGGTCGCGGAAGGCATTCTTCAGCACGGTGTAGGCGCGCTCACTGGCGGCGACGATCATCACCCCGGAGGTGCCGACGTCCAGGCGCTGCACGATCCCCTTGCGCTCCGGTGGGCCGGAGGTGGAGATGCGGAAGCCTGCGGCGGCCAGGCCGGAGGTTACGGTGGGCCCCTCCCAGCCGACGGTGGGGTGCGCTGCCACGCCGACGGGCTTGTCCACCACGATCACGTCCTCGTCGGAGTAGAGGATGTCCATGCCCTCCACGTGGCGGGCGGGCTCGGCGGCCAGATCCCGCGGCGGGGCGGGCAGAGTCACGTCCAGCCACGCGCCCGCAACCAAACGGTCGGACTTCCCCACCGGCGCCTGATCCTGCAGGATGTCGCCATCGGCCGCCAGCTCCGCCACGGCGGTGCGGCTGAGCCCCAGCAGCTTGGATAAGCCGGAATCCACGCGCATGCCGGCCAGTCCGTCCGGCACGGGCATCACTCGGTTCTCGCGGGTCATCGGTTCACCTCCTCGCTGGCGTCCTCCTGTTCCTCACTGGATTTCTCCGGTGCTTCCCGTTCTTCTCGCTCCTCCCGCACGTGATTCGCCGGCTCGATGAAGAACGCATAGATCAGGTAGCAGACAACACCGACTGTGATGGCGGCGTCCGCAACATTAAAGATCGCGAAGCTACCGAAAGAAAGAAAGTCCACAACATGCCCGTGCATGCCCCCCGGCTCGCGAAAGATACGATCCACCAGGTTGCCTGCCGCACCGCCGCCGATCAGGCCGATCGGTAGCGCCCCGGCCATGTAGCGCGTGCGCAGGGCCAGCACAATGCAGGCCAGGAAGGCGACTAGCTGGAATATGGAGAAGATGATGGTGGCGTTCGTCCCCATGGAAAAAGCCGCGCCGGGGTTGCGCACCAGATAGAGCCGGAAGAACTCGCCGATGACGGGGTAGGCCCGTTGCTCCTCTAGATTTTCGACGACCGCCCATTTAGTGATCTGGTCGACGACGATGATCCCGAACATCAGGGTCAAGGCGGCGAAAGATGCACGTTTTGAAGTCACGCTTATTCAGTCTAATGTCCGCCTGTTACGCTGTGAACTTGTGGGTATTTCTAGCAAGTCCGCGCTGGCTGTTTGCAGCGCCATAGGCCTGGCCTTCACGGCCGTCGCATGCTCTGACTCCGAGCAGCCGCAAGCTAAGCCGGCAGACGTTGCCGTGCCGGGCGTCAAGGTGGAGCTTCTAAGCCGCGGGGCTTCTCCCCAGGAGCCGATCGCCTGGTTCTCGCAGGAGGGCAGCCAGGAGGTCACGTACCACGCCACCCAAGGGTTCGCGCAGCACACGGTTGGTGCGTCTGGTGGTTCTGGCGATTCCGATGATGCTGATGATGACGCCACCGCATCGGCCACCGACGCCTCAGAGACGGCGAAGGAAGATGAGCAGCCGGATGTTGACGAGCTGGACTATGACGAGGTCACCATGAACCTGCCCTTGTCCGCCGAGGTCACTACCGACGGTGAGGGGCGCCAGACCAATGTGACCGTGGGCGAACCGACCGGCACCAACGACGAGCGGAACGAGGACATCGCCACGGCCAAGGGCTTCAAGATGACCACCGAGCAGGAGGTGGACGGGCGCGCAACCTCCCGAAGCTACACAGCTCCCGATGAAGCCAGCGCCACCGCCCGCGCCAGCGTGGAATCCGCGCTGAACCAGATGAACGACTTCCCCCTGATCTTCCCCACCGAGCCCGTGGGTATCGGCGCAAAGTGGACGGTTTCCAACCGTGTGGACGGCGACGTTTCGATGACCCAGAAGGTCACCTATACGCTGCTGGAGCGCGAGGGGCAGACGGTCTCGCTGAAGGTGGAGGTATCTCGCAGCCCGGCAGTGGCTACGTTGGCGCAAACCGATCTGAAGGTGCTGGACGTCAAGACCGAGTCCAGCGGGCAGATCGCGCTGGATCTAAACAAGGTGCTGCCCACTCGGGGCCACATCAACGTGGAGACGAAGGTCACCTACGGGCAGGATGATTCCCCGGTCCGCGTGGTGCAAACCTCCACGTCGAAGTCGAAGTGGACCCCTGAAAAGTAATTCCCCCCAAAGAACAGTGTCCTTAGTACTCTAAGCGGCCTAAGTGATCTAGAGGTCCTTGCACATCGGCGGCACCTGATCCGGCAGGACGTTTTCCACCAGGGTGCAGGCCCAGCCCTGATCCAGCTTCCACTTGCCGTCCTCGCTGACGAACTCCACGTCGCTGACCACGTGCGGCTCCTGGTCGGGCACGGTCAGGTTCACGGTTGCGTTGACGTTGCCGGGGGTCAGGCTTGGCAGTACGGGGTCGACGACTTCGAGGGTCGCGCCGGACTCGGTGCGGGACTTCGTCAGGGCGTCAAAGAGCTCCGGGGCCTGGTCGCCGTTCACGACCGTGTCCACCTTTTCTTCGGTCGGAACTTCCGGGTCTACGGCGCGGTTCAGCACGCCCGACAGCTCCTCCGCCGTCGGGGTCTGGTCTTCGGCTGCCTCGGAAGATTCAGCGGCGGTGGTGGCAGAGGAAGAGGAGGAATTGTCGGAAGAATCGTCGTCGTTGCCGCAGGCGGAAAGGGTCAGCCCGGCAGCCAGGACGGCGGAGACAGCCGTTGCGCGAGTAAAGATCTTGGTGCTGCGAGAGTAGCGCTGGGTGGAACGCACGAGAATGCTCCTTCGATGGTTGGACAATGTAATGCTAATGATCGTGTGCAATTAGCCGAGTAAGAAAACAGTGCTCGGTGACACACTGCCGTAGACAGCTGTGCACATGGAGTACACATCCCAAAATTTTTGGGGAACCAGTTTCCGACTATACAAGCCATGCTGTTGCAGATGTTATTCGTGTGACTTGCGCCCGTGCGCGCGTGGTCCTGTCCGGGCCGTCACGTACATTGGTCACATGACTTCCACCCCCTCGCGGAATTGCCAGCAAGTCCCCGTCCTCGGCACCGGCGGCACCATCAGCTGCGCCCACTCTCCCGAAGGCGACCTTGTACCGTCACTGACCTGCGCGGACATCGTCGATCAGGCTCGCATTCCACAGGAGCTCGAACTCCTTCCGCACGACATCATGAGCATCGATTCCAGCTCCATCACGCTTACCCAAATCGACGAGCTCGTCGCCCACATTGCTAGCTTCTGCTCCACCACCCCAGCCGGCGTCGTGGTGCTGCATGGCACGGACACGATGGAGGAATCAGCCCTCGCCGCCGCGTGCGCCCTGGGTCTACCCTGCCCTGTAGTGTTTACGGGCGCCCAGCGCCCGGGTGATGACGCCGCACCGGACGGCCCGGCCAACCTTTCCCGCGCGCTCGCCGCGCTTGCATCGGGGGAACTTTCTGCGGGGGTTCACATAGTCTTCGGGGATGCCATCGTTCCCGCCCGCGGGGCTTACAAGGCCCACACCACTGCCGAAACAGCCTTCCGCAATGCACTGATTGACTCCGGGAACCATGATGACGAGTCCCCCAGCGCGGATGGCACTGCTCTGCCTCCACTACAGGTAGCGGGGCTGTACGTGCCCATCGTCAGCGCCTTTGCGGGCGATGACGGTCAGCTCATTCGGGCGCTGCGAGAGCAGGACAAGCGGGAGCCGGACACAAAAATGGGTGCCAAGGTAGGTGCCGTGGACGGCCTGGTGCTGGCTGCCATGGGATCCGGCAACATTCCCACAGCTGTCGCCGAGGAGCTAGAGGCGTGGCGCGCGGAGCGTACTACCGAGCTGCCGGTCGTGGTGTGCAGCCGGGTACCAACCGGCGGGGTTTCCTTCGTCTACGGAGGTACGGGCGGCGGCGCCCAGTTGGCCCGCGCCGGCTTCCGTAGCGGCGGGGCACTGCGCCCCAGCCAGGCGCGCATCGAGTTGCTCTACGAACTCGCCCGCGCTCGCTAGTCCCCTCTCAGTTTCTAGTCCTCCGCCAGCCCGTCGAGGTCCCAGGCCAGGCTGTCCAGCGGGTCGGCGGGGCTTAGGTCTTCATCGTCAATGCGGAAGGTGCGGGTCTTCCCCGGGCCGGTCGCGGCGGTTTCGAAGCGCACGCTGACCACCCCGTTGCCGGCTCCCTGCACCCACCCGTGCCCGAACTCCACGTGCGATACATCCTGGGTGGCATGCCACACGGGGCGGGCCGTAGTGGCGTCATCAACCAAAGAACTAAACCCCGCATCGGTTTCGGGGACGGCGGCGATGGGCACCGGCGGGCCATCGAGCTCGGGGAACAGCAGCTCCTGGCGATCGGCCACCAGCCCGGACACGCTCACCCCGACCAGGCGAAAGGCACCGGCCTGCTCGGGGCGTGGCATCAGGCGCTGAGCGAGGGCGAAGATCTTGTCGAAGTCCTCCGTCGGCGCTGGCAACCCGGCGGACTTCGTGTGCAGCTGAAAGTCAGTGGTGCGCGTCTTGACGGTCACAGTGCGGGCGGCGCGGCCATCCTTCAGCAAGCGGCGGTGCATGGCCAGCGCGGTCTCGTGCAGCACGCGCATGGCCTCGGCGGTGGTGCGCGCATCCACCTGCAAAGTCCGTTCCGCACTGACCTGTTTGGCGGGCGCGCGGGGAGCGACGGGCCGCGGATCGTCGCCGGCGGCCATGCGCTGCACCTCCACCCCAACCGAGCCCAGCGCGCCGCGCACATCCGTGGTGTCGGCGGCAACGAACTGTCCGATTGTGTCGATCCCCATGGTGTGGAGCTTGCCCTGAGCGACCTTGCCTATCCCCCACACGTCGCCTACGGGCCGGTCGGCGAAGACCTCCATGCGCGCCTCGGGCGGCACGACGAACACCCCGTGGGGCTTCGCCAGGTCGCTGGCCATCTTCGCGTCCAGCTTGGTGGCGGCCATGCCGACGGAAGCGGGCAGGCCGGTCTCCTCTTCTACCCTGGCCTGCAGGTTCTCGGCCCAGGCGCGGGCCTCCTCGGCGTTGTCCAGCCCCTGCGGTTCGGCGAAGCCCTCGTCCACGGATAGCTGCTCCACCACGCCAGCGTGGGCACGGATGACCTGGAAGATGCGGCGGGAGGCGGCCGCGTACACCTCCTTGCGCGGTTTAACCACCACGGCGCGGTTGTTGCACAGGCGCACTGCCTGCCCCATCGGCATCGCCGAGCGCGCACCGAAAGCCCGGGCCTCGTAGGAAGCTCCGGCGACCACCCCACGGCCGCCCAGCCCGCCAACCAGCACCGGCCTATCGCGCAAGGTCGGCCGAGTGAGCTGCTCGACGGAGGCGAAGAACGCATCCATGTCGATGTGAGCCACCCAGCGCATGTGAGTACCCTGCGGGTCTTTGTTAGGACGCCACCGACGCGACCGCGATGTCAGCCGAGCAGCCGTCGGCGACGTCGTGGCTGAGCTGCTCACCGACGACCACCTTCACGTCCGTGGCCAGCACTTCCTTGGCAATCGCATCCGCGTGGGTGCGCGCCCACTCTTCCTTGTCCGCAGGCACGGATAGGGTCAGGTGGATCCGGTCGGTGATCTGCAGGTCGGCGGCCTTGCGGGCCTCCTGCAGGCCGCGCACGCGGTCGGCGGCCCAGCCCTCGGCCTCCAGTTCCGGGGTGGTCTGGGTGTCCAGCACCACCAGGCCGTCCTGGCCGGAGACCTCTGCGGTGTGCTCGGGCTCAGCAGCGACGAGCTTGCGGGTGAACTCGCCGTCCTGCAGCTCGATACCGTCGGCGGTGACCACGCCCGCGTCGTCGACCGTGTAGTTGCCGGACTTCACGGCCTTGATGACGCGCTGGACGTCCTTGCCCAGGCGCGGCCCGGCCACGCGGGCGTTCACCACGACCTCGAATCCGCCGACCTGGGCGACATCCTCGGTCAGTTCGACCTGCTTGACGTTCACCTCGTCGGCGATGATCTTCGTGAACTCCTCCAGCGCGCTGGCGTTCGGCAGCGCGACGGTCAGCTTCGGCAACGGCAGACGGTTGCGCAGCTTGTGTGCCTTGCGCAGGGAACTCGTAGCGGAGCTGACGGCGCGCACGGCATCCATGGCGGCGACCAGCTCTGCGTCGGCGGGCAGGTTCTCGGCCTTCGGGAAGTCCGCCAGGTGCACGGAGCGCTCGCCGGTCAGGCCGCGCCAGATCACCTCGGTGGTCATCGGCAGCAGTGGAGCTGCCGCGCGGCACAGGGTCTCCAGCACGGTGTACAGGGTGTTGAAGGCCTCGGGGTGGACGGCGTCGCCCGCCCAGAAACGGTCGCGGGAACGGCGGACGTACCAATTGGTCAGTGCGTCGCAGAACCAGCGGATCTCGTCGCAAGCGGTGGCGATGTCCGTGTTATTCAGCGCATCGGTCACGCCCTGCACAGTGTCGCGCAGCTTCGCCAGGATGTAGCGGTCCAGCACGTTGGTAGAGGACGTATCGTACTGCGCGGGCTGGGAGGCGTAGAGGCGCAGGAAGGAGTACGCATTCCACATGGGCAGCATTGCCTGGCGCACGCCCTCGCGGATACCCTGCTCGGTGACGATCAGGTTGCCGCCGCGCAGGATCGGCGAGCTCATCAGGAACCAGCGCATGGCGTCGGAGCCGTCGCGGTCGAAGACCTCGTTGACGTTCGGGTAGTTGCCCTTGGACTTACTCATCTTCAGCCCGTCATCGCCCAGCACGATGCCGTGGGCAACGACCTTCTTGAAGGCCGGGCGGTCGAACAGTGCGGTGGACAGAACGTGCATGGTGTAGAACCAGCCACGGGTCTGGCCGGAGTACTCCACGATGAAGTCCGCCGGGGAGTGGGTATCGAACCACTCCTTGTTCTCGAACGGGTAGTGCTTCTGCGCAAACGGCATGGAGCCCGACTCGAACCAGCAGTCCAGCACCTCCGGCACACGGCGCATGGTGGACTTGCCCGTCGGGTCGTCCGGGTTCGGGCGGGTCAGCTCATCAATGTCCGGGCGGTGCAGAGAGGCCGGCTTGCGGCCGAAGTCGCGCTCCAACTCCTCCAGGGAGCCGTAGACATCCATGCGCGGGTACTCCTCAGAGTCGGAGACCCACACCGGAATCGGCGCGCCCCAGTAGCGGTTGCGCGAAATGTTCCAGTCGCGTGCGCCCTCCAGCCACTTGCCGAACTGCCCATCGCGGATATGGGAGGGCATCCACTCGATCTGCTCGTGGTTCAGCTCCACCATACGGTCGCGGAACTTCGTCACGGCCACGAACCAGGACGGCAGAGCCATGTAGATCAGCGGCTCGCCGGAGCGCCAGGAGTGCGGGTATGAGTGCTCGATCGTCTGGTGGCGCAGCACGCGCCCTGCGGCCTTCAGGTCCTTGATGATTGCCTTGTTCGCGTCGAAGACCAGCTGACCCTGGTAGTCGGGTGCCAGGGAGGTGAACTTGCCGTCCATGTCCACCGGGATCTCCAGGTCGATGCCCGCAGCCTCGCAGGTGAACATATCGTCCTCACCGAAGGCCGGAGCCTGGTGGACCACACCGGTACCGTCGGCGGTGGTGACGTAGTCGGCGCACAGCACGCGGAAGGCACCCGCCTTGAACTGGCTGCCTTCGCCGCCCTCGCTACCCTCGCCGGCTGAGCCGGCCACAGCCTTCTCGCCCGCACGCTCGGCGAAGTAGCCGAACAGCGGCTCGTAGGTCATGCCCTCCAACTCCGCGCCGGTGAACGTGCTCAGAACCTCGGCCTTCTCCCCCAGCTCCTTGGCATACGCACCGCGCAGGTCGTCGGCCAGCACCACGGTCTTGCCGTGCATGCCCTCGGCGCCGTCGGCACCGATGGCGTCATCCCCAATCCGCACCGCGGCGTAGGTCACCTCGGGGTGGACCGCCAGGGCGAGGTTCGCCGGCGTGGTCCACGGGGTGGTCGTCCAGCCGATAAACGCGGCATCGGCGAGCTCCGGGTGCTCGGCCAGGGTCTTCACAGAGGCAGTGTCCTCGGTCGCGCCGGTGATCGGGAAGGTCACCGTGATGGTCGGGTCCTGGCGCATCTTGTAGGAATCATCCAGGCGGGTCTCCTGGTTGGACAGCGGCGTGTGCTCCGCCCAGGAGTACGGCAGAACGCGGAAGCCCTGGTAGATCAGGCCCTTGTCGTAGAGGGTCTTGAAGGCCCACATGACGGACTCCATGAACCCCGGGTCCATCGTCTTGTAGCCGTTGTCGAAATCCACCCAGCGCGCCTGGCGGGTGACGTATTCCTTCCACTCGTCCGTGTAGCGCAGCACGGAGGTGGCACAGTACTCGTTGAAGGAGCGCATGCCCATCTCTTCGATGCCGGCGCGATCCTTGATGCCCAGCTGCTTCTCCGCCTCCAGCTCGGCGGGCAGGCCGTGGCAGTCCCAGCCGAAGACGCGGGCGACCTTCTTGCCCTGCATGGTCTGGTAGCGCGGGACGATGTCCTTGACGTAGCCGGTCAGCAGGTGGCCATAGTGCGGCAGGCCGTTGGCGAAGGGCGGGCCGTCGTAGAAGACGTATTCCTCGTTGCCCTCGCGGGAGTTAACGGATTCGTTAAAGGTGCCGTCCTTCTCCCAGTACTTCAGCACGTTCTCTTCGAGTGCGGGGAAGGCGGTCGAGCCGCCATTGGACATATCGACGCGCGGGTAGGCGCCGCCTGCTGGGGTTGCTTCGCTCATGGTGTGGTACCTGCTTCTTCGCTCTTTTTATTGACGCCCACAGTTTTGCTGTCGGCGACGTTCTCGCTAGAAAAACAGGGACGCATTGGCTAGGAAACCCTGCGCGGTACCACCCTGATTGGCGTAATTCGTGATACGCCCTCTTCATCTCTTACGGCGATGACGTGCCGCGACTCCGCCTGGGTCTAATAAATGTCCGCCCCCAGCTCTTGGCGAGCAGGTGCGGACACCGTTCTTCCAGGAACGCTCCCCGGTGATGGCCGGATCTATGCGTGGTTTTGAAGGATATTCAGTTACGGCTCCTACCCTACACTTCCGTGTGCGGGATAGGAGCCTTAGCCCTTAGCGAGTCCTTAGCGCTTGCGGTGGCGGATCAGGTCGTAGACGAACAGTGCCACGCCGATCAGAGCCACGGTCACGCAGATCCAGGCCCACGTGGTGGACCCGATCGTGAGGCTAACTACGAGAGCCGCAAAGCCGAGAACCGCCAGGAGGATCGCTGCAACGAGCATCGTTACTTCCTAAGGCGCTGGGGCTACTAGTTGTCTTCGCCCTCGACCTCGATGGAGCCAGCCGGTGCGGCGGTGCCGCGGCTGTTCAGCTCCTCCAGCTGGGACTCCAGGAAGGTCTTCAGGCGGGTGCGGTACTCGCGCTCGTAGGTGCGCAGCTCCTCGATGCGTGCCTCGAGGGTGGTCTGCTGCTTCTTCACCGTGTTCATGATCTCGGTGTGCTTGCGCTCTGCGTCCTCCTGCAGGGCGTTTGCCTTCTCCTGTGCGGAGCGGATCTGCGCCTGGGACTGAGCAGTAGCGTCGGAGATCATGACCTCGGACTTCTGCTTTGCGTCTGCCAGCTGTGCGTTGGACTTCTCCTCCGCGTCTGCCAGCATCTTCTCGGAGCGGGTCTTCGCATCTGCCAGCTGAGCCTCGGAGCGCTTCTGTGCGTCCGCCAGGGTGTTCTTGGAGCTGCTGTCCGCGTCGTCGATGGTCTTCTTCGCGGTGGCGCGAGCCTCTTCCAGCATGGTGTTGGACTCCGCCTTCGCATCGCCGGTCAGGCGGTCGGCCATCTCCTGTGCCAGGGACAGCACGCGGGCTGCCTGCATGTGGGTCTCGGCGGTTGCGACGCCGGACTTGCCGTCGCCGGAGGCGGCCGGAGCGGCAGCAGCTGCGGAAGCCTGGGCCGGAGCCTGCTTCTTGGCATCCTCAGCGGCCTTCTCGGCCTTAGCAGCGCGATCTTCGGCTGCCTTCAGCTTGGCCTCGTAGTCAGCCTTGACCTTCTTCTCGATCTCGGCGACATTCGCCTGGGAAGCGGCCTGCGGCTGTGCCTTGCCCTGCTGTGCCTGAACCTCAGCGCGGGCGTCCTTGCGAGCCTGCTCCAGCTTCGCGGAGTACTCGGACTCGAACTTGCCACGCAGGTCGGACTCGATCTGACGACGCAGTGCGGCCTCGTCAACCTGGGAAGCGCCAGCAGCGCCTGCCACACCGGCGCCAGCAGTACCAGCGCCATTCGCAGAGCCGGACTCCAGCTGCTCGACCTTCAGCTTGAGGTCGGAGTTCTCGTCCTGCAGTTCCGCAAGAGTGTCCTCCACGAGATCCAGGAACTGGTCGACCTCGTCCTCGTTGTAACCACGCTTGCCGATCGGCGGCTTGCTAAAAGCTACGTTGTGCACATCAGCCGGAGTGAGTGGCATAGGTTGTCCCTTTCCCTTTCGGATTGCCTCAAAGTGCTCGAAGGCGTTCGCAACAGTAATGAACTATTGATGGTTTATGAAACAGCTACCAAGCATACCAGCATAAGCTGGTTCAGTCTCAACTTTAGATCGAGATTAGCCGCGTAGCACGGCATAACACCGTATAGCTCAGCCTCAACAATAATTTACTGCAGCCACATAAACACCACAGGCTGAGCCCCACCCCCTGGTTCCACCCCCATACGAAAGTTTTCCGACTTTCTAACTTGAACACGTAACGTCAGAAACGCGCCAACGATGTAACAGGTGAAGGGAATGAGAAAACCGCCACCGGCCAAGACCCACATTCTCGACCGGCAGCGGCTTTCGTCACTACACACGACATCTCCGCAGCCTCACTCACTTACCGCAAAGATGTCTCCAATTCTAGCCCCGTGAACGGATATTCACAACAGCTTGTGAATATCCGTTTCCTTCGTCTCCCCCCGACATCCACCCCCTTAGTTTTATAACTTTAAGGATGTGCTGATATCAGCCTCGCTAGTGAACTTCTAGCGAACTTTGTAGCCGATAATCCCCCCCCTACAAAAGTTTTCCACTGCACTGTCACCGTACCGTCACTGCACCGGCACTGTACCGTCACCGTACGGTCGCTGCGCTCTCCCCGTATCAGCGAATGAATGCCCCCAAGAGCATGCTCAGCAACTGCAGTCCGAAGAACAATACCAGTACGGAGACATCCAGCCCTACGCCACCGAGCTGCACCGGCGGAATCAACTTCCTTAGCGCCTTCACCGGGGGATCTGTAACCACAAACAGCGGCTCGGCCACAATGCTGAACCATCGCTGCGGGCGCCAATTGCGGGAAAAGGACTGAATCATTTCGATAATGATGCGCAAGATCAGAATCAGAATGTAGAAGCGAATCAGCCACATCAACAGAAGCAGGATTTCGTTCACTTATGAGCTCTCTATTGGTTAACGACCTTTATGAGTTAAAAGACTTCTAAAACGGCTGGCGCGCAGACTAGATGGTCTCCGCGATGGCATCCAACTGATCCTGCGCCAGGGTCACGCCCTTCGGCAGCAGAATGAAGTTACGCACACCCTTGAGCTTCTTTAGCTGTGCATCCAGGCCGCGGCTCAGGCCAGCGGCGAAGTCCAGTACTCGCTTTGCCTCGCCCTTTTCCATTCCGCTGAGGGAGAACACGACAACCTCGCGAGCTTTGAGGTTTTCCACCAGCTCGCCGGCCTGGGTGTAGGAGCTCAAGGTAAAGGACACGAAGGCCGAAGGATCCTTCTCCTCCGCCGGAGCTTCCGTGTAGGAGGCGGAATAGTGGCTTCCGCCACGGGAAGAGTAGCGATCCTCGCGGTCGCCCCGCTCTGCGCGGTCAGCATACTCGGAACGGCCATAACGGCCGCCGCGCTCGGCGCGGTCGCCAAAGTCACGCTCAGAACGGGAACGGTAGGAAGGCTCGTGGGCATCACGCTCAACGCGGTCTGCGCGATCAGCACGGTCGCGCTCGCGGGAGCCGTAGCCGTCGCTGTAGTAATCCGTGTTGTAGGTTTCCACGGAATCAAAACCGAAGAACCGCTTGGTCTTGTCCATGAAGTTTTCTGACATTGCTCTGTAGGAACCTTCCGTTGGTTGAATCTCTTAGCTTGTTAAGGACTGTATGCAGCTATGTGGTTTAAAGTACTGGTCGCGCGCCCATTATATCCGTACCGACACGCACCAGCGTGGAGCCTTCCGCGATGGCAATCTCCAGGTCGCCGCTCATTCCAGCGGAGTACACGGGAGCGCCCGTCACGCGGTCTGTGATGCGCTCGACGAGCTGCCGACCCCGGGCAAAAACGGCTGCCGGATCGGCGTCCAGAGGCGGTACCGTCATCAGCCCGCGCAGCTCCAGGTTCTCGGCCGCGGCCACAGCATCGGCCAGTTCGTCGATGTCCGTCTCCACTGCCCCGCCGCGCTGCGGATCACCGTCGGCGCTGAATTGTAGGAGCACCGGCAGGCGTTCGCTTCGATCGCCGCGCTCCAACGCCAGGCCCGCGCCGCGATCCAGCGCATTCAGCAGCTTCAGCGAATCCACGGTGTGCACGGCGGCTGCCCACCGCGCAACGGAGTTCGCCTTCTTCGTCTGCACCTGCCCCACCATGTGGAACTGCAGACCTGTATCTGCCAACTGTGCGTGCTTATCGCGCGCTTCCTGTTCGCGGTTCTCGCCGACGGCGGTGACGCCCAGCTGTGTCAACAGCTTCACGTCCTCAGCAGGGTGGAACTTGGTGATGGGCAGCAGATCCGCTCCCCCGGCCACCGCAATGCGGCGCCTGACGCGCGCCAGGTTCTCAGCAATTTCCTGCGCCCGGGGGCTAAGGTTCGCCGAACCACCGGGAAGGTCATCGGCCACCTGGTTTTCGCGGTTCACGCTCTTCTGCTCCGTCATGGCATCCACACTACGCCCGCCTGACGGCCAGTCGTCCCCTCCCGGCGGTAGGAGAAGAAGCGATCGGCGTGCTCCGAGTCGATTGTGCAGCGCGGGTCCGCATCAATGCTGCGCACTCCGAGGGAGAGCAGTTGGCGAGTCAGACCAGCACGAATGTCCAACCCATGGGTGCCCTGGGCGGTGGTGGTTGCCGAGCCGGGAAGCTTGGACTCCACATCCGCGGCCATAGCCTGCGGCACTTCGTAGTTCTCCCCGCTGGCGGCGGCGCCGAGCAGCGCGTGAATGTTGCTGGGCACAGCTCCCAGGTCTTCCATGCGGGCAATAGTACGGCGCAGGATTCCGTTGCGGGCTCCCATTCGCCCAGCGTGAACCGCAGCGATCACGCCCGCGTCCTCATCGGACAGCAAAACCGGAACGCAGTCAGCGGTGAGGACGATCAGCGCAGTACCTCGCAGGGTGGTAATGAGGGCGTCAGTAGCCTCGATGACGGGCGACGCAGGAGCCTCAGCGGGCGCAGAAGACACAAGGTGGTCGGCGGTGACCTCCGTGACGTTCGGCGAGTGGATCTGCTCCATGAACACCAGGCGCCCCACGTCCAGACCCAGCACATCCGCCAGGCGCTGGCGGTTGTGAGCCACAGCCGCCGGGTCATCGCCCACGTGATCGCCCAGGTTGAACGAGGCGTAGGCGCCCGTAGAGATCCCACCGTTGCGGTCGGTGAAAACCTTCCGCACCTTCGGGCTCTGGTCGTGGCTCAAAGCAAGCTCCTTAGTTTGGCATCTGGCTGCATCTGGCGAGGTTATATCTGGCGGACTAGTTGAAGTCCGGCAGATCCAGGTCGTCCTCTTCCTCAGTCAGATCCACGCCAGAGTTGGAGGAGTTCTGCGGCTGCTGCGGTGCAGAGGTGAACAGGCCGCCACCCTGGTTAGTCTGCGGCTCCGGCTGCGCGTGCTGCGGCACGGTGCCACGGCGCTGCGCAAAGCTGGACTGGGTGCCAGCCTGCGGTGCGGCCGGATCGGCCTGCGCGGAGCCTGCCTGCGGGGCCTCCTGCCCCTGCACTGCGTACTGGGAGTTCTGGCCAGCCTGCGGAGCCTCCTGGCCGCCGAACAGGTTGGTCGACTGTGCAGCGCCGGCGCCTGCAGCCGCATCCGCGCTCTCCTGCGCGTGGTGCGCACCGGAACGCTGGTTGTTGGATGTCGCGGACGGCGAATCGTCGAAGCCGGTGGCGATGACGGTCACGCGGACCTCGTCGCCCAGCTGGTCGTCGATGATGGTACCGAAGATCAGGTTGACGTCCTCGTCGGCCTTCTCCTCCACCAGGTCCGCGGCCTGGGAAACCTCCAGCAGGCCCAAGTCGGAGCCGCCAGCGAAGGAAAGCAGTACACCCTTGGCGCCCTCCATGGTGCTCTCCAGCAGTGGGGAGTTAATAGCCGCCTGGGTGGCCTTTACCGCACGCTGGTCGCCGCGGGCGGTGCCGATGCCCATGAGGGCGGAGCCCGCGTCGGTCATGACGGAACGCACGTCGGCGAAGTCCACGTTGATCACACCCGGGGTAGTGATCAGCTTGGTGATGCCCTCAACACCGCTGAGCAGCACTTCATCGGCCTTGCGGAAGGCCTCCATCATGGACAGCTGTTCCTCGGACATCTTCAGCAGCGAGTCGTTGGGGATAACGATCAGCGTGTCGCAGACCTCGCGCAGGGCCTCGATGCCTTCCATGGCCTGCTTGCTGCGGCGACGGCCCTCGAAGCCGAAGGGGCGGGTAACCACGCCGACGGTCAGGGCGTTCTGCTTCTTCGCGATGTTCGCCACGACCGGGGCTGCACCCGTGCCGGTGCCGCCACCTTCGCCTGCGGTGACGAACACCATGTCGGCACCGGCCAGGATCTCTTCGATCTGATCCTTGTGGTCCTCGGCGGACTTGCGGCCAACGTCCGGGTTAGCACCAGCGCCCAGGCCGCGGGTCTCCTCGCGGCCGATGTCCAGCTTGATGTCCGCATCGGTCAGCATCAGGGCCTGTGCATCGGTGTTGATGGCGATGAACTCCACGCCCTGCAGCTGCTCGTCGATCATGCGGTTGACGGCGTTTACGCCGCCGCCGCCGACACCGACCACCTTGATCTCGGCGAGGTGGTTTCCAGGATTCGTCATGTGCGCTTTTCCGCCTTCCTAAAGAATTTTTCGTGCTTTGCGGTTTACCGGTTTGCTGTTGCGTCCATCTTCCTAGCCGTCAAGCATTTAGCGGTGCACATTTTTGGTGGCGTGTCGTATCCTTAAAGTTCAACTTAAAGCTTAAGCTGGGGTTTCATTCCCACTTCAGCCCTGCCTGACGGTAGGCATGGCGGGGTTCGAAACGTTCCAATTTCCCTCGCGTCCCAGCACAATGCGGGTCGCCTCGGCCTTCTCGTCCGCCCTATCTGCCGATCCCCAATACACAGCCTGATTAGGGAAAAAGAGGCGAATGCTATCCGCCGACTCAGCCTCGATCCCCTCCAGCTTCCCGCGCAGATCATCCGAAAGCGCAGTCAACGCCTTCGTCGCCGCGTCGATAGCTCGGGAATCGTCGGCCTTGGTCTTCTTAAACTCGAAAGCCCCTTCAGGCTTCACACCCGTCAAGAACACCTGCCCATTGTCATCCACTACGTGTGGCGTGTCGCCATCCATGACGTAGCCGATGGCCTGATGCTCGGTCACATCGACCGTCACCGTGGTGGGCCAGGAGCGCTTAACGGTCACCTTCTCCACCCACGGCACGGCAGAGACGCCCTGGGCGGCTTCTGCCATGTCCAGGCGCAGCATATTATCGCCCGCATTAATGGCGCTGGCCTCCCGGATCGCCTGCGGATCCGCGTTCGTCGTGCCCTGCACATCAATCTGCGACACCTTTACGATGGGCGCCGCATACACAAGCACACCCAGCAGCACAACCAGTGCGACGAGCCCCGCGACCAGCCACTGCAGGCGCTTACGCGGCGGGTTCTGGTTCTTTTTGTTTTTTGTTCTTGACGCCCTACTCACCCGCGATCACCACGGTCCAGCTCCAGCAAAATCTCGTCCGCCAGCATCGTCACGGTGCCCGCGCCAATCGTCAGTACCATGTCGCCAGGCTGCACCAGCCCGGCGACCACGCCAGCAACGCGCGAGAAATCGGGCTCAAACACGCACTCGGTGGAGGAATCGATCTTGTCCCCAATGATGCGCGAATCCACGCCTTCCACTGGCTCCTCGCGGGCGCCGAAGATGTCCAACAGCACCACCTGATCCGCCAGGGACAGGGCCTCGGCGAACTCGTCAGCGAAGTTGATCGTGCGGGAGTAAAGGTGCGGCTGGAAGACGGCCACGATGCGCCCACCGCGGGCTTCCACGCGCTGACGTGCGGCCGACAGGACGGCCGCGACTTCAGTCGGGTGATGTGCGTAGTCGTCGTAGACCTCCACGTCCTGGCGAGTGCCGTGATATTCGAAGCGGCGGCGCACGCCGTCGAAACCACCGATGCCCGCGATAACTTTCTCCACGTCCGCGCCCAGCAGCACGCTGCCCAGCACGGCCGCGGTGGCGTTCAGCACCATGTGGATGCCCGGAATGGCCACGCGCAGCGAATAGATGCCAGCGCCCTGCTGTGCGGCTCCGTTCACGGCCTCAGTTAGTCGCAGGACGGAGACGGTGCCCTCGGCGGTAACCTCCGAGCTTTCGATGATCGCTGCTGGGGGCACGGAAGAGTGGGCGTCACAAGCCTCGGCAGTGCCATAACCGACAACGCTAAACGGCAAGGGCTCGCCGGCCTCAGCGCCGGCGATAAGCTTCTCGGCAAGCGCGGCCGAACCCGGATCGTCCAGGCAGGCGACCAGGAAGCCACCCGGCACGATGCGGTGAGCGAACTTCTCGAAGACCTCCCGGTAGGCCGCTTCCGTCTTGAAGTAATCCAGGTGGTCGGGCTCGATGTTCGTGACCACCGCGATCTCGGGCGAGTAGGACAGGAAGGAGCCATCGGACTCGTCGGCCTCGGCCACGAAAATCTCACCGGTGCCGTTATGGGCGTTCGTGCCCGCGCGGTTCAGCTGGCCGCCGATGGCGAAAGAGGGATCCTGCCCCGCGGCCTGCAACGCCGCCACGGCCATCGATGTCGTAGAGGTCTTGCCGTGTGTACCCGCCAGCAGGAAAGCACGGCGATCCTGCAGCAACAGCGCCAGAATGTCGGAGCGGCGGAGCACCGGAATGCCTGCCTCGCGGGCGCCGACGAGCTCCGGGTTATCCTGCGGAATCGCGGCGAAGGACGTGACGACTACCGTGGGCATCTCCCCCAGCAAGCGTAGGTTTTCTGCCGCGTGCCCCACCTGAATCTGTGCACCGGCCGCGCGCAGCGCCATGATGCTGCGCGACTCCTTCATGTCCGACCCGCTGACCTGGTAGCCGCGGTCCAGCAGGATGCGGGCGATACCGGACATGCCGGCACCGCCAATGCCCACCATGTGAACGCGGGAAAGGTCCGTGGTCTGAGGCTGCTCGCTCATCGTGGAAGAAGATGCCTTTCTGGAAAGAGGGGGGGAATGGTCTTTGTACTGGGGTTAGGCTTCGGCGGCTGCGATGATCTTCTCGGCGATCTTCTCTGCAGCGTCCCTGTGGCCCGCGGCGAGCGTCGCCAGGCTGGCGGCGTGCCAGCGGGTTTCGTCGCGCAGCAACGGGATGACTTCCTGGGAAACGCGGTGGCCGGTGAGCTCGGCATCCTTGATGATCACCCCGCCGCCGGCATGAGTGATCGGGCGGACGTTGAGCTCCTGCTCGCCGTTGCCGTGCGGCAGCGGCACGTAGATTCCCGGCAGGCCGACGGCGGAGACCTCAGCAACCGTCATTGCGCCCGAACGGCAGAGGATCGCGTCCGCGGCGGCCAGCGCCAGGTCCATACGCTCGATGTACGGAACGGCCACGTAGGGAGGCGTGCCCTCCTTGACTTCCGCCGGCAGTTCAATTTCGTTCTTCTTGCCATAGGCGTGCAGCACCCCGATGCCCGCGTCCTGCAGGGTCTTCGCCGCATCCACCACCGCGTTGTTGATGCTGCGCGCGCCCTGCGATCCGCCGGTGACCAGCAGCAGCGGAGCTTCCGGATCCACGCCGAAGAACTCGCGAGCCTCCGCGCGCAGGGCTTTGCGGTCCATCTTCAGCACGGATTCGCGCACGGGGATGCCTACAATCTCGGCGTCCAGGCCGGAATCCTCCACCGCGGCCAGACCAGTTCCGCCCAACTTCACGCCCAGCTTGTTGGCCACGCCCGCGCGGGCATTGGCCTCATGGACGAAGAAGGGAATCTTGAGGGAACGCGCCGCCAGGTAGGCCGGAGCGGAAACATAGCCGCCGAAGCCGATCACCACGTCGGCCTCCACCTCGCGCAGCACCCGCTTCGTCTCCTTCAGAGCCTTGCGCAGGCGCAGCGGCAGCGTAGCCAGATCCTTGTTCACCTTGCGCGGCACCGGCACCGGCGGGATCAGCTCCAGGTCGAAGCCGCGTGCCGGCACCAGGGTGGTCTCCAGGCCACGGGTGGTGCCCAGCGCGGTGATACGCGCGTCGGGGCGCTGCGCGCGAACTGCCTCTGCCACGGCCATGGCGGGTTCAATGTGCCCGGCCGTTCCGCCGCCGGCAACGACGACTGATAGCTTCCGGTCGGCTTCTGGCTTCGGGTTCACTTTGGCTAGCGCCTCCTGTGTCGGTTATCGATAGTTCTGCGAGTCTTGCGAGCCCTCGGCGGACCCGCCTCGTCCGCGCTGTAGCGGCTACGCGGGATCGGCTTCGGTATCGCGGTGGGCGGCAAGTCCTGCCTTCGCACTCCATCGTAGCCACGTAGGCGCGACTCGCCGCCGACGCGGCGGATGGACTGTTCCACCCGGTCGCGTTCGCGGCGGACATCCTGGCTCCCCCGGCCAGCGCTCGCCCGCTGCCGGGTAACCGGCTCGCCGTAGCTATAGGCCGTCTCGCGGCGCTCATTTCGGCGCTGCTCGCCCGCCTTGTAGCCCTGCGGCTCCGGCAGCAGAAGGATGCGGTCGATGAGTGGGCGGCCTTCGTGCTGCATGGAAGAGATCGTCTCCGGCTCGTTACGGGCACAGTTGCACAGCAGCCCCATGGAAAGGAGGGTGATGATCGCCGACGAACCGCCGGCGGAGATCAGTGGCAGCTGGATGCCGGTCACCGGCAGCAGGCCCACAACGTAGCCCATGTTGAAGAAAGCCTGCACGGAAATACCGATGGTCAGCGTTGCCGCCAGCAGCCGCAGGAAAGGATCCTTTTGCGCCAGGGCTGTGCGAATCCCGAACCAGGCCAGCATTCCAAACAGGAACACAACGAAGAGTGCACCAAGAAGCCCCAGTTCCTCGCCCACAATGGCAAAAATAAAATCATTCTTTGCTTCTGGCAGGTAGAACCACTTTGCTCGGGATTGTCCCAAACCGACGCCGAACATCCCACCGTCAGACAGAGACAAAATGCCCTGGTGGGAATGGTAGGCCGCATCTTGGGTCGTGGACTCGCTGAAGTTCAGCGTCAGGGCGTCCTTCCACGTCTTAATGCGATCACCGCGGAAGGCCTGGCTGGTAATCGCGAACACGCCGAGCACCGCGGCTAGCCCCAGCGCCCAGGTAATAACCCGGCGAGCAACGCCAGCAAAGAAGATAAGCGCGGCGGCCACGATGCCCACGGAGAACATCATGCCGAGGTCCTTCTGCAACAGCACCAGTATCACAATCGCAGCGCTTACGGCCAAGAAGGCACCGAGGCCAGTATTAAGGCGCTGCGAAGCGCGTGCTCGGTAAGAAACGGTCGCTGCGCCCCACACCGCCAGCGCTAACTTCGCCACCTCAGAGGGCTGCACGCCAACGGGGCCAATACGGATCCACGAGTTAGAACCGACCTCTTCGCCGCCGATGCCAACTCCAGGGATGAGCACCGCGATCAACATCACGATCGCAACTACCAGCAGCCACGGGGAATACCTGCGAATCGTCTCCGGGCGCATCCGTAGCGCCCCCCACATAGCCACCAATCCGAGGAATACGACCACGGCCTGCTTAATAAACTCACCAAAGACGCTCGCGCCGCTGGCGTAGGAAGTCACCATCGACGACGACAGCACCATGACGAGCCCCAGGATAGTCAGGCACGCCGTGACGACCATCAGCACCTTGTAGTTCAGCTGCGGGGTGGCCAGCTGTGCGGTGAACTTGCGGTGCAGGGATGCCAGGCCGCGCTCGGCGCCAGATTCCTGGTTCGCGGTCTTGCGCTCCGGCTCGGGTCGCTCACCGTGCGGGCTGTTCTCCCCTGCGCCAGGGATGCGCCGGCGCTTCGAATTGGACGTCGGAGTGGACATCGCGCGCCTATCCCCTTTCCTGTACTTCTTGAGTCTCTTGAGCCTCTTGTGACTTTTGTTCGGCCGTATCGGCCCCAGCATATGCCACCGCATACTGGGCGAACAGGTCGCCACGCTGGCTCATGCCGGTATACATATCCAGCGACGCTGCCGCCGGGGCCAGCACCACGCTGTCGCCGGGTTGCGCCAACCCGTGGGCGGCGCGGGCGACGGCACGCATCGCTTCTTCTGGATCGGTGGCGTCAATAACAGTGACCGGCAGGTCGGGCAGCTGCCGCGACACCTCCGCGACAAGCTCCGCGCGATCCACGCCAAGGGCCACCACTGCCTTGAGGGCGCCGCCGATCGCCCGGATTAGCCCGTCGACCGCGGCCCCCTTCAGCTGCCCGCCGGCAACCCAGATCACGTTGCGCTGGCCCCGCAGCGCGGCCTCGGCGGCGTGCGGGTTGGTGGCCTTCGAGTTATCGATCCAGGTAACGCCTCCGTGCTCCAGCACAACCTGCCCGCGGTGAGCCTGCACCTTGAATCCGGACAGCGCGGTTTCGATGGCCGCCGGTGCCACGCCCAGGGCGCGCGCCATCGCCGCACTCGCCGCGGCATCGGCAAGCCCTGCGGGCCCGGGAGGGCTAATGCCCTGTGCCGGAGCGAGGTCCGTCGTCTGACTCGGGTCGCCGATGATGACCTCGACCAGGCGCCCGTCGCGCACCCCGACTACTCGTTCCGTATTTTGTGACGCCACCTCTTCAGGATCGTGAATCGTGTACCCAAGCCGCGCCACTACCTCGCGGGCGCGTGCGGTGGCCACAACGTCTGAGTCGTCCAGAGCCAGGACGGAATCCTCGGCGGTCAAGACTTGAGCCTTGTCCGCACAATAGTTTTCGTAGCTTCCGTGCCAATCCAGGTGGTCTTCGGCGAGGTTCAGAATGCAGCCAACGGCGGGCTCGAACATGGGCGCCCAGTGCAGCTGAAAGCTGGACACCTCGGCGACGAAGACGTCGGAGCGGGGTTCGCCGCGGTGCTGGCCAGCCAGGGCAGCGGAAGGGGCGATGCCAATGTTGCCCACGGCCAGGGCAGCGCGCCCATCGGCGATCAGCATGGAGGTCAGCATCGCCGTGGTGGTGGTCTTACCGTTCGTTCCCGTCACCGCCAGCCATGTGCGGGGCTCACCGAAGGCCCCGGCCTGGTCCGCCAGCCAGGCTGCGGCAATATCCCCAATCACGGGGATTCCCAGCTCGGCGGCACGGGCCAGCAACGGGGATTCGGGTTTCCACCCCGGGGAGGTCACGACGAGTCTCGGCGCCAGGTCTTCTAGGGAGTCGATGGCCTCGGAGACATTCAGGAGCCGCAGTTCCGTCTCCCCATCGTCGGCGATGTGGCCAAGTGCCTGCGCGTTATCGTCTGCAACCAGAACCAGCCGGGCGCCGAGGGCACAGAGCATGGAGATCACGCCCCGCCCGGCCACGCCCGCGCCCGCGACCAGAACGGTCTGGGTGCGCATGGTTTCTAGGGCGTCTGCGGGTTGAAGTGCGGGTGTCGATTCCACGGCTGGATTGTCCTTACATTGCTAGCGAATTGTGGGTTTGTGGGCCCGCCACCGGCAGGCTTAGAAGCTGGCGCCGTTGAGCCACTCCGCGTAGAAGATAGCGAAGCCGGACATCGCCGCCAGCGCGGCCAGCAGCCAGAAGCGGATAACGACGGTGGTCTCCGCCCACCCTTTGTTCTCGAAGTGGTGGTGGATCGGCGCCATGCGGAACACGCGCTTGCCGGTGGCCTTGAAGGAGATCACCTGGATCACCACGGAAGCGGCCTCGATGACGAAGATGATGCCGACCAGGATCATCAGCAGCTCAGTCTGGGTCGTGATGGAAAGTCCAGCCACCAGGCCGCCCAGAGCCAGCGAGCCGGTATCGCCCATGAAGATCTTCGCCGGAGCCGCGTTCCACCACAGGAAGCCCAGGCATGCGCCCAGGCCGGCGGAGGCGAGCATCGACAGATCCAACGGGTCGCGCACCGCGTAGCAGGCGGTCTCTGCGCTGGCAGCGCAGGAGTTACGGAACTGCCAGAAGGTGATCAGCACGTAGGTGCCCATGACCATCGCGGTCACGCCACTGGCCAGACCATCCAGGCCGTCGGTCAGGTTCACTGCGTTGGACCAAGCGGAAATCACCACGTAGATGAAGATCAGGAACAGAACCATGCCCACGACGGTCGGCCCGATGGCGATGTCGAACGTCGCAATATCGCGGACGAACGACAGGTGCGTGGAGCCCGGGGTGAGCCCGTGCGCGTTCGGGAACTGCAGGATCAGCAGGCCAAAGACAATCGCGGTAACCAGCTGCCCCACGAGCTTCGCCTTCGCGTTCAGGCCCAGGTTCCGGCCCTTGACCAGCTTGATGTAGTCATCGGCAAAGCCCAGCCCGCCCAGGGCAAGCGTCAACCCCAGCACCAGCCAGCCGCTGACGCCCGGCCCGGCGCCGGTGGTTATGAGACCCACCAGCACGGCCACCAGGTAGCCGAACACGATGCCCGCCAGCACGGCGATGCCGCCCATGGTGGGGGTGCCGCGCTTCTTGAAGTGCGACTTCGGGCCTTCCTCGCGGATCTCCTGGCCCAGTCCTTCGGCAGAGAACCAACGGATCAGCACCGGAGTCAGCAGTACGGACACAAGGAAAGCAACCGCACCTGCGATAAAGATTTGCAACATGGGATTTTTAAGCTCCTTGGTCCTCGCCGATGAGCAGTCCTTCTGCTACCGCCCAAAGTCCGTCTGAATACGATGCCTTGATCAGCACCACATCCTGCGGGTTCAAACTCATATCTAGGTAGTTCACCGCACCGTCGATGTTCTCGACGGCCTGCGTTTCTACTCCACTCTCCCGGGCAGCCTCGGCCAGTGCACGCTGGTTCACCCCGTTGCCCACGATCACTGCGTGGTCGATGCGCCGTTGCGCCAGAACGTGGCCGAGTTCGGCGTGCTCGTCGCTCGCGTCCTCGCCCAGCTCGCCCATCTGCCCCAGCACGGCCCAGCTTTCCGCCTCGCGGCGCCCCTTGGCCGTGTAGGCCAGCGCGTCGATTCCCGCGCGCATGGATTCGGGGTTGGCGTTGTAGGAGTCGTTGATGATGGTCACACCGTCGGATTCGCGGGTGCGCACGTCCATGCGGTTCACGCTGGCGGCGACGTGAGAGCTCAGCAGGGACGCAACCGTGGCGGCGTCAATACCCAACTCGATACCAACCGCCGCGGCGGCGAGCGCGTTCGAGACCTGGTGGGCGCCGAACACCGAAAGCTCCACGCGCACTGGCTGACCTGCCGGGTGGTGCAGCATAAAGCTGGCGCGGGCCACGGCATCGAGCTCGATGTCGGTGGCGTAGTAATCCGCTGGAACACCCGCGGCACCCGTCGCGCCCTCCGTGGAGAAGCGCACAACGCGTGCCGCGGTGCGCTTATCCATCGCGGCGACCTTGTCGTCGTCGGCGTTCAGTACGGCCAGGCCACCCTCGGCGGCGGCTGGCAGTGCCTCCACGAGCTCGCCCTTCGCTTGCGCGATGGCCTGACGGGAACCGAACTCGCCCAGGTGGGCGCTGCCGACGTTCAGCACCACGCCCACGCGCGGTGGGGTGACGGTCGTCAGGTGCTGGATGTGGCCCACACCGCGGGCGGACATCTCACTGACGAGGAAGCGCGTGTCGCGGCCGGCTCGCAGGGCGGTGTACGGCAGGCCGATCTCATTGTTGAAGCTGCCGGGCGGGGCGACGGTCTCCCCCGCCTCTCGCAGCACCGCGCCAATCAGGTCCTTAGTGGAGGTCTTGCCCGCGGAACCAGTAACGCCGACGACGACCATGCCCTCTTCGGCGGCCAGCACGTCGGTGTTGTAGCGCGCGAGCTTGTCCACGGCGGCCAGCACTGCGGCGCCGTGGCCTTCCACGTCGAATTCGAAGGCAGTGGCGTTGGAGGTCTGCTCGTTGACCTCCACCGGAGCGGCCAGCAGCGCGGGCTGCTCCACTTGACGACCGACGATCAGTAGCGCGGCGCCGTTCTGCAGTGCAGCGTCGGCGAAGTCGTGCCCGTCGGCGCGGGCTCCGGGCAGGGCCATGAAGATCGCGCCCGGGGTGATCCTGCGCGAATCGAACTCCGCCGGGCCGGTCACTACGGCCTGCGGATCCACGTCGTTAATCAGCGTGCTGCCCGTTACCTCGGCGATTTTCTGGGTTGTTAGTTCTATCATCGCTTCTGCCTACCTTCACCATTATTTGCCTCGCGCTCTTGCCGCACCCGGTTTTGCAGAGCTGCCGCCAGCTCCTCCACATCGTCGAAGGGGTGCATCGTGCCGGCCACCAGCTGCCCCTTTTCGTGCCCCTTGCCGGCCACGACCACCGCGTCTCCGGGGCGTGCCCACGCCACAGCCGCGGCGATTGCCTCTGCACGGTCGGGCACAATCTCGCACACGGTCTCGCCGTTTGTTGGTTGTTCTTGTTCCTTCTTCTGGACGCCCTCTCGCGCCCCCGCGTAAATAGCCTCCCTAATCGCGGAAGGTTCCTCATCCCGGGGATTGTCATCCGTGACGAACACCGCATCCGCCCGCTCCGCGGCGATGCGGCCCATGATCGCGCGCTTGTCGTGGTCGCGGTTTCCGCCGGCCCCGAGGACGATGCCAATGCGGGCTTCCGGATCCGGCAGGTAGTCGTGCAGGCTACCCAGCACGGCCTGAACAGCGCCCGGCTTGTGCGCATAGTCAACCATCGCCAGGAAGTCCTGGCCTTCCTCGACCAGCTGCATGCGGCCGGGCACCTGCACGTCTTGCAGGGCCTGTACGGCGGCGCTGTCGCTGGTCAGCGCGTCTCCCGTAGCTGCCTCGATGCAGGCCAGCGCCACCAAGCTGTTGGCCTGGTTGAAGGCACCGGCCATGCCAATGCTGTAATCCAGCTCGCGGGTTGCGGCACCGCCTGCGATGGCCAGGCGAATATGCTGGCGGCCGCTAGGGGCCACTTCGGCGGAGGCAATGGACCATACCGGGCCGCCTGTTTCGGCCTCGTGGTGGCCTCCCTGGGGATACAGCGCCACGGTCGGCGAGTGCTTCGCGGCGATGGCGCGCATGCGCTCGCCCCACTCGTCCTCGCAGCAGATCACAGCAGTGCCCGGCACGGCCCCGTCCTCAACGCGCTCGAATAGCAGCGCCTTCGCCTGGAAGTAGTCCTCCATCGTCGGGTGGAAATCCAGGTGGTCCTGGCTCAGGTTCGTAAACGCCACCACGTCGAAGTGCACTCCGCGCACACGGCCTAGCTGCAGGGCGTGGCTGGATACCTCCATCACCAGGTGCGTGGCGCCTTCGGCGACCATGCGCGCCAGCAGGGCCTGCAGGGTGGGAGCCTCCGGAGTGGTCAGCGAGGTCGGAATCGGCTGGCCGTTGATGCGGGTACCGGTGGTGCCGATCAGTCCCACCTGCAGCCCCGAATCCAGCAGAGCCTTTTCCACCAGGTAGCTGGTGGTGGTCTTGCCAGACGTGCCGGTGATGCCAATGGTCTTCAGCTGGCGTGCCGGGTGGCCATAAACCTCCGCAGACACCGCGCCCATCCACTCGCGAACGTCGTCGACGACAATGCACGGCAGCGGTGTAGGGGCGTCATCAATAATGCGCTGGCCTGCGGCGTCGGTAAGAACGGCGGCGGCCTTGCTATCCGCGGCGAAGGTCGCGCCGTGGACCTTCGAACCAGGAACAGCACAGAATAGGCCGCCCGGCTGCACATCATTAGAACCGATCGCGGCAGAGTTCACCTCCACACCCTCCCAGGGGCCGGTGAGGGTTCCTCCGCAGATTTCGGCGAGCTGCTTCAACGATGTCATTGATTTGCCTCCAGCATCAGCTTTGGTCCTGCTTCCTTGGACAGCGGCACGTTGTAGTGGTCGAGCATCCACGCCATGATGTCGTGGAACAGAGGCGCCGCGCTGCCACCCGCGCCCCCGTCAGTACCGCGCTCGGGGTCATCCAGCATGATGCCCACCACGAAGCGCGGCTTGTCCGCGGGTGCGATACCCGCGAAGTTGATCCAGTACTTGGAGTTCGAATAGGCACCCGTGTCCGGGTCGACTTGCTGGGCCGTGCCCGTCTTGCCGGAAACCTGGTAGCCGTCGATGGCTGCCGGCGCACCAGAGCCCTGCTGAACTCCGGTTTCGTCCTTCTGCGTCACCGCGCGGAACATGTCCACGGTCGTGCGGGCGGTCTCCGGGGAGACCACGCGGGTCTCCTTCGCCGGGTCGGAATCCAGCTCCGCGCCGTCGGACGTGGTGATCTTGTTGATCAACCTGGGCTCCACGCGCACGCCGTCGTTGGCCAGCGCCTGGTAGATGCTGGTCATTTGCAGCAGGCTCATGGACATGCCCTGGCCGATCGGCAGGTTGGCGAAAGTGCCGCCGGACCACTGGTTCAGCTCCGGCATGTAGCCGGCAACCTCGTACGGCAACCCCACGCCCGATGTCTGGCCCACACCGAACTTGCGGAAGTATTCGTACATCTTCTCCTCGCCCACTCGCTCGGCGAGCATCAGGGTGCCGACGTTCGAGGACTTACCGAAGATGCCGGTGGTGGTGTACGGAACCTCGCCGTGGTCCCATGCATCCTTCACTGTCACGCCGGACATCTCGATGCTGCCGGGAACCTTTAGCACCTCATCCGGGGTGGTCTTGCCCTCCTGGATGGCTGCCGCGGCGGTCATGATCTTGGCCACGGAGCCAGGCTCGAAGGAATCAGCCGTGGCGCGGTCACCGAAGACCTTCTTGCGCTTCAGCTGCTTTTCGATGTCCCCGTTCGGGTCGATGGAGTCGCTAGAGCCCATGGCGATAATCTCGCCGGTCTTGGAATCCAGCACGACGGCCGAGGCCGACTTTGCGCCCGACTTCTCCCGCGCCTGTTGCAAAGCCTGCTGCACGTAGGTCTGCGCGTCCAGGTCGATGGTCAACTCGTAGGAATCGCCGTTGACGGCCGGGTGCACATCGCGGGTGGAGCCCGGAATCAGGTAGCCATCGCCTCCAATGTCCACGGTGCGCGAACCGTTGATGCCCTGCAGGCGCGCATCCTGGGAAAGCTCCAGGCCGAACTGCCCCTGGTTATCGGTACTGATCTTGCCGATCATGTTCTGCGCCACCGCGCCGTTGGGATATTGACGCAGATCCTGGCGTTCGACGGTGATCTCGGGGAATTCCTTGCCGACCTTCTCGGCAACGTCCGGGTCGACGTTGCGCACCAGCACCTCGTAATTCCTATCGCTGGTCAGTTTGTCGCGGATATCGTCTTCGTCGATATCGTCGCCTTCTTTATTGATCATCTCGGGCAGACGCTTGGCGATGTCTTCAATGCGCTGCTTGGGCTCGGGGTTCTTCTCGGGATCTTCTTCATGACTTTCCTGCATGTGTTCCCCGGCCTGCTTCGGGAGTACAGAGAGGCTGCGTGCGTCCATGGTGTAGGCCAGCACCTGGCCATTGCGATCCGTAATGCCTCCGCGCAGAGCTGGTTCGGTAATCACCGAGGTACGCTGCATCTGTGCTTGATTCGACAGCGATGGGCCGGCGACCAGTTGTACCCAGACGAGGCGCAGCATCAGGGCGAGAACCGTCAGGAAGATGACTAGGAATACGAGGCGGACGCGCTTGTTAAAACGCGCGAAGGAGGTATCCAGGATCAACCACGAGTTAGAGTCAACCGTCCGCGGGGAGCGGCGGTTGTTGGGTGTGGACACGTGGTTGCCCTCCTTTCTATTCACTCTTGGTTATTGTCCCCGTAAATACGAAAACAGGCCGGGGTTGGCCCCGGCGTGTCTGAAGTTTTCGGTTCGCTTTCCGCGGTGATCTAGCGCGGTGCCGGGGCCGGCGCCTCCGCCGCGGGCGCTGGAGCGGGAGCAGGAGCAGGTGCCGGCGCTGCCGGAGCCGGCGCGGGCGCCGGTGCAGGCGCCTGACCCGCCGGGCCGCCGGAGTACGGCAGACCACCGTTGCCCTGCGAGTTGTTACGTGGACCGCTGACGTTTACATCCGGGGCGCGGTCACCCGCGAGGACCGGGTGGTCCGGGTGCAGGCCCTCGACGCGTTCGGTCTTATTCGGATCACTGGTTGCGCCACGACGCTTGGCTTCGCCGTTCACATCGACGACTTCCTTGCCATCTTCAGCGTTGGCCGGGCGGCTTTCCTCGATCTTGCCGCCGCGATCCTCCAGAATGCCGGACTGCTTCGGGGTAACCATGCCCATCTCGCTGGCTTCCTTGGCGATGTTGGCGGAGGACTTCGCGTTGGCGACGTCCCGGTTCAGACTCTCGATCTCGTTTTCCAACGTGGTGCTGCGAGACTGCGCATCGGCGATCTGGAACGACTGCTTAGTCGTGGCGGCGGACAGCGCCATCACGGAAACCACACCGAGGATGAATACAGTCACCGCCAACACGATGCGGCGGGTGAGCTTCGGGTTCCCACGCTCCAGGGCAATAATGCGCCGTCCGCGGACCGAGACCTGCTGGCGCGAGCCCACCCGGCTACCGCCGAAGCGGCGAGTGCTGCGCCCCGGGGCGCTGGTGCGGTTGGCATCCCAGGCACTTCCGCGGCGGGTCGGCTCGGCGGTGCGCTGGCTAGAGCGCGCCGGGCGAGCCTTGGCGCGTGAGCGGTCGGCAACGCCGCGACCGGCTACGGTGGTGCGATCGCGATCGGTGTGCTGGCCTCGGGTGCGGATGGTGCCTGGTGCTGTCATGTGATTCCTTCCGAAGTTTCGGAGGTTCGGGTCTGTTTCTATCAGTGGTATTCGGGGGTTTTGCTTAGCTAACTGGGCGTGTCCAGCGGAAATGTTGTTTTTCCTCTGTCACTGACCCTGCTGTAGGCCCTCACCCTCACGGGGGCGGCCCGGGAGTTCTGCTCTATCT
>ERZ1673753.500-NODE-500-length-48754-cov-8.019282_pt1 | contig 48754 bp, 92 predicted proteins | sample MGYA00580201_ERZ1673753 | MGnify/ENA primary metagenome ERZ1673753 (study PRJEB41218, sample SAMN15661747) | gut metagenome | host: Homo sapiens | place: Canada: London | collected 2015-08-20/2019-03-30 | study: EMG produced TPA metagenomics assembly of... | reverse complement strand
ACACAGTATCTTCACTTGGAAAAGATTTCAGTTTTGGAAAACCAGATAATTCATCTATCCCATCAGTAACATACGTCCAAAAGTCACCTCTATAACTATCACTTTCCTTTATATAGAATAAGCCATCCCTTTTCTCAATTTTAACAAAATCCTTATTACTCATTATGCAATGTTTAAAATAGGTACTCAATCGAGTACCTATATATTGATTTTAAGACGTTCTAACGCATTTCTCTGTCACGAATGACCCTTTTACTCTCCATAGCTCTATAAACCTTGTTAATGTCCTCTTTTGACACAATAAGAGTATCAGAAGTTTCAATACATTGGAGACGAACAAATTCTTTCAACCTTGTAAATCTGATTTTGGGGAAACTTTTAGATGAACCACCATCAAGTTCTCCATCAGCAATTTTCTTGATGGCATTTAAACTTTCACGGGTAAGAATAACACTATTTTCATCAGCATTTTTTCAATTCTAAGAAGCGAGTTTTAGGATTGAAGTAGTAAGTAACTCTCTGACTTTTCAATGGAATCAATTTCTTTTCGTTCATATTATTAAAGTTTTATATAATTGTTAAATATTATCTCTGTCTGAAATTTTTATTGTCAATAATCAAATTATAATTCTTTTCATCTTCACTGGTCTTAGTAAGCATGACTTGATAACCACTATTAACAATTTCTAACATTATTAAAGGTAAATTAGCAATTGATACATGGGCAGCATAGCCATGTGAATACCCGAACTTCGCCATCAGTTTATCATCGGACATCCATGAAAAGAAATTAACAGTAATGAAATTAGGTGATACAGTAATCGCAAGATGTCTAACTAACTCTATTAACTGTTTGTTAGTCAACATTGTAACCTCTGCATCATACTCATATAACACGCCATTCAATTCTCCCTTAAACAGAACTGTGTGAGATTGATTTAGTTTTACAAGTTTCAAGCCATCTACTTTAATAACTCCATATTCTTCGCTATGAGTGTGATACATAATCCCTTCTATAACATCGGAATATCTTTGAAGAATGTCTACAATCTTCTCTAATTTTACTTTTTTACTCATGTAATATATTATTACTCCACAGGAAATTTCTTAATAATCTCCTTTGGATAATTACAAACCAACTTTACTTCTGATACTGTTTCATCATACATTGAAACATAATCATTAAACGCATTTTCAGCTTCTCTAAGCGACTTTCTATCTTCAATGATAGGAGTTTGTCTTTTCTCACCGAAAACTCTCTTAAACTCAATTATTACACTATATCGGTTCATAATACTATCAGTTCTTTAAAGACAAAGGATGATAATTTAAAGATATAATTACCACCCTTTGTACCCAATTAAAAACAATACAGATTATTTGTCAAGATTTGCTAATTTATAGCGACCACTCTTAATGTGCGCTTCAATTTCTTTCTTTGTGTCACTTGTTCCTAAGAACTGACGCAAGTAGTTACAAGTAGTGTTTGAAATCCAACCACCATGATTGTAATACTCTTTATTGATATATACTTGTCCCTTATTGTCGATTTTTGCGACAATGGTGTCATAACTTTGGAAATATCTGCCATCATTTGTACGAATGTCATACTGATTAGCAACAATGTTTCCTGTTCCCTTGTAACTTTCCATACCATTTACTTTTACCATAATCTTAAATTTTTAAATATTGATTTATTAATTTTTACTCTGCAAAGATAATGCTTTTATTTGATATATGCAAACTTTTATTTTAAAAAGATGTTAATTAAAACACTCTTACCCAAGAATCCAAAAGTACATCGCATTGTTCATCATTACAGAAATTCTGTAAATTAGTAAGAGAAACTTTTTGGCAATCACCATAAAAGAACTTTTCTTCACATGTAGCTTCATCCATTGATTCTACAAAATCTCTGTCATACTTGTCTACTGAAAAAATATACATCACTCTCATAATCATAAAATTTTAAATTGTTTTTCTTAATTATTAATTTTGATACTGCAAAGATAATGCTTTTATCTAATATAGCCAAATGTTTTTAGTTAAGGAATGTTATAGATAACATTTAAATTGTCGTATCTTGGAAGAATTACCATCTTGTCTAATTTTATTAACATGTTGTTTCAATTCCTCCATACTTATAAAATGAAATGGTGTCATACTCATTTCGTCACCTGTCGATTTTTTTCTACAATATGTAGTAAAACATTCAATCCCTAACATCTTGAAAGACACATACTTGAAATAGTATTTATTTTGTGAAACTTGATAAACTTTTATACGATATTTACATATTCGTCCTTTTACCCATTCATGACTTAATTTATTCTTGTTCAATTTATAGATTGAATCATTGATAGCAAAAATACACCAAAGTATTATAAGGCAACCAAAAAGAGAAATACACATTGTAGTAGAATAGTTCAATGTCACCATATCAATTTATTTTAAAGTTATAATATGCCATGAAAGCAGAAATCAATATTGTAGCAATTAATGCTAAAATCAAATCTAACATTTGACTATCTTCTTCAAAATTTTTAAACATGAGATTGTTTGAAAATATGAAGTAGAGTACATCTATCAATACACAGATAAACACAAAACATATAATACACCAAATTACTAACATTCTTTCCACAAACGTTTAAAGGTATCAATAATATTCATGTCTCGTCTCCTTTGCCATCTATATTTATTATAGTCACTATCTTTAGCAAGATATTCTTTACCCTTAAACAGTTCAGAATATCTCACCCGTTTAAAAGACCATAACAGACAAAAAATGTTGGCGATAATGTAATATAAGATAGCACAAACACAACTTACAATAATCCAAATAATATCAAATATTCGGAAAATAAATTTCATTATTGGTATTAAAATCCATTTCATAAAATTTATTTTTTATTAATAAACAAATAAAGTATTTTAAATTTCTTACAAATGTAATTTCTATCTCTTTCAGAGATATTATTTACACTTTTAACATATTGACTAACAGCTAAATATGAAAATGTTTTATTCCATATCCTTACTGCCTTAATGAGCAATTCTGTGCAATCAGAATCCAAATCTTCAACATAAAGCAAAGTCACAGTATCAGTCACATTAATAACTGAATAGTAATCTCTACCAAATTCCAATATTCTTTCTATTTTTTCCATAACTTATTGTTTTTAATTTTTATGTTACAAAGATAAGCATTTTATCTGATATATGCAAATTATTATAGTTAATAAACGTTATTAATCGAAAACCCCTACCTGTTTTAACCTTTATAACAAGTAGAGGAAAATTCTTAGTGGAATTTTTAGATAGTCTTACACAAACAGGGAATATAAGACTACAATATATTTAACCTAAAATATATGCTTCAATCAATCTACATTGTAGACATCATACAATACTTTGTCGATTTCATCAAAACTATCGACACAATATTGGTCTGCTTCTTCTTCAAACTTATCTTCTTCCAAAGCTAATTGGATAGCTTCTTCCTCTGTCAAAGGTTTTTCTGATTTAACAGCAATCGAATAGCCACATTTAGGCATTTCTACATGTAATTCGTAATAGAACATAATGTTAAAATTTTTAATTAGTTTTTAATTCCAATAATGATGTTGCTTTCCTGTATATGGAGAGTAAAACGGAACGATTGAACCCTCTAAATAACCCGATTCAATTCCTAAAACCCCATCATCATCAATACATAAGATACTCAATTTGATAGGATTATTATTCAAATATTCTTCTGCTTCTTCTTTGGTTTTACCTAACTTCATCAGTTCTTTAATTTTCCAAGCATAAACAGATGGAAAATTTTCTTTAGTTAAAATAATTTCTTCTTCCATATTGTATTAATTATGAGTTAATAAACATCTGCATCATCGCACCATTCACCTGTATAGGGTGAGCAAATTGAACCCGATTCAACATTGTCAGCTTCTACGCCAAACAATCCCTCTCCTTTTTCATAATACAATTCAAGTTGGAATGGAGTTTCAAGAAGAAATTTTTCAGCATCTTCTTTGGATAAACCATTTTCAATTAGTTCATTAAACTTAGCTTCATAAGCATTAGGAAATTGTTCCTTTGTCAAATAAACTTCAATAACTTCAATGTTATCACTGTTGTGTAATTTTACTGCCATAATTGTATTATTTATAAGTTATGATAAAATCTGCATATTTAATTGGTTCGCTACCACCTTTTTCAAAGATAGCTACCTCTCCCGAAGAATGGTATAGTTGAATCTGATAATCCTTACCATCTTGTTCAAACTCTCCCCAAAAGTCATTTGATTCCATCAAATCCTCTGCCAATTCTTCAATTGTAATAAGAACTGAAACCTCTTTATCATTAAAACTAAATTTTACTTTCATAATCATTTCATTTTTGATATTACAAAGATAAGACTTTTATCTGATATAACCAAATGTTTTTGGTGAATATTTGTTAAACCACTTTATAACTAGCGAACATTAAAAGAGAATTTTCTAATCTTATTTCGGATAATGGTGGCACATTAGCATCATTACTGCCCTCCACAATTCCAATAGCTTTCACTAAAAAAACTCTGATGGTTAGTTTATCAGTACGTTTTGGCAATGGATTACCATCTTTATAACCAATATCATTTATTATGGTTAAATTGTTTCCCCAAAAATCATTAGAATCAATACTAATATCTCTAAGACGAACATTTCCAATTACTTCATATTTGTATTTCTCCATCTCATTTAATAGAGTAACTTGGACAAAGTTCTTCTTCCCATTTTCAGTTTTATATTTGTCATATTGTTTCTTGTTCACATAGAAATCAATAATACAATTAAACTTTACTATTCCAACACTCATTGAATCCATAATCATATTGTTTTTAATTATTATACCACAAAGATAATGCTTTTAAATGAATTACACAAACATTTAAAGTGAAGTATTGTTAATGAATTGTTAACAAATAAAAAAGCTACCACGATTCACATCGTAATAGCTCCAAAATCAAAAATCAATTAAAAATCACGACTATGAAAAATCAGTATTTATTATCCCAACAAAGGAATAGGAAATTACTCTTAATATCATCAAGTTTCTCTTTCAAGTTAATGATAGTGAAATCCCTGTTTTTATATTCCCCAATAATCTGTGGCAGATATTTTAACAAATCATCGGGTACTTCAATAGTAGCACAGAATTGACAATTGTTTGGATTGCTTTTCATTTTGATAAGTTCATCCAAAGCTGTCATGAAATCTTCCAAACGCTGGTCATCAGTTTTAACCTCTCCATAAGTAGCTTTTAGATATGCGTCTTTTGCGCTTACTTTATGACCGCCTTTGCTCCATTTTGAGACAAAATCATTCCAAGCGTTTTTAATCTTATTCTTACCATTCTCTGCAACAACTTCGGTTGCTACAACATCAGTAACATTTTGTTCACTCATAATTATTATTGTTTTAATTATTACTTTGTAAAGAATTTTTATATTTAACTCTTGGGCATTGGTTTTCCCAATAGAGAGAAACTTTACCAACTAATGTTTCATCTTTCCCTAATTCTTGTCCATACGAACGCATAAAGGAATAAGTTTTATCTATGGTATCATATATGACTAATTGGTCGTAACCGTCCCTCATTGCAGTTTTTTTAGCATTATTAATCGTTTTACGATAATTATTAATATTTTCCATATCTCTTATTGTTTTTAATTATAGTACAAAGATACGAATATTTTTTGAAACTACAAAATAATAATTGTTAAAATTGAAAAACATCATTATCAATCATTGCACAATTCTTTTCCCAAATGACGCTATACATAAGTGCAGATTCTTCTTTTGTAGTCTTTCGTATATAATAATACTTATCCAAGTCATGAATGGCATTATGTACAAAACTCCTTGCTTTGCCATCTTCCAAATACAATATAGCAGAAACAGTTTGTCCATCTCTATAAATGAGAATTACTTCTCCCTCTATGCTTCGACAAAAAAGAAATGTTCCTTTTTGGGGAGTGATTCTGTACTTTTCAGCATATTCTTTCCACTCTTTATTCTTATCTTCCCAAAACTTTTCACCTCTTTTTGTTTCTTTCCATTGAAAAGATAACTCTATAATGCGATGGTAATCATTGTTACACAAATTTCTAACATGAGGAAAAAGCGTTTTTTTATGTCTAAGAAATTCTTCAATATAATCAACAACCAAATGGTTATCAACTAACCAATTCATAAACACTTCCAAATAATACTCATTGAATTTCATAATTGTATTGTTTTAATTATTACTCTGCAAAGATAAGAATTTCTTTTGGAATAACAAAACTTTTATAGTGAAACAATGTTAATGAATTACTTTTCTAAGAATATCTCTCCCTTTTTGCTTCTACTAATTCTCTCATTCAAAGATTGAGGAACAGGATTCACATAACAACTTTCAAAAGTGAAACGTGATTGCTTTCTGTCACTTTGATTGCTTGCCAAATTTTGTGTTTTAACAAATGAAGTGAAATATTGTTGAGTTAAGTCATTAATTTTGACATCACCATCAAATTCCATATCTACCTCATTGTTTCTAGTAATGTATTGAGGTTTACCATTAGGAGCTTTCACCAAAACACTATCTTGGTTGAATTTATCACACATCTCAACAGCAAAATTCTTTAAGTCGTTGAAATCCAATTCATTGCCTTTTGTATCATAGTTTAGAATAATGAAAGATGATTCATATACATGTTGTTCATTTTCACTACCCATATTTTCAATGAAACCGCCAAATACAGGGACAAAAGAAAAACCTCTTTGTCTTATATCGTTACCTAATTCAGCCGTTTTCTGATTGTTAATCTGTCTGTTTTCCATCTCATTATCAGACCAATCACCACGACAGGCAGAAACAATCGCAAAACCTGCTTGATAATGCTTTCCAAGCAATCTGTCAACAGTCATTTCATTTAAAACAACCATTGGTGAATTATTTACATAACTTCCACCTACTGTTTCATTGATGAAATTACGTCTCGTTTCTACTTTGCAAATCTTTACAAAATTTTCTCTGATTAAATCTATTTTATTCTTATTCATATCTAAAATTATTTTTAATATAAATATTCTTATTCAATTAGAACACTGCAAAGATACAGCTTTTATTCCATTTAACCAAAGGAATTTAGTGAAAAAATGTTAACTAAGGTAACAAAATGCCATCTTTAAATTCTTTAGGAATATCAAGTTTAACATTTGCATCCCCAAAAACCTTTTCTTTAAATTCTCTTACACTAATACCACGATACATGTTATATTGTTCTCTTCCAACAGCATCATAACTATATGTGTGTTGTAAGAAAAATTCATCTCCATAACAAGTAATATAAAGTTTATAATATGTCCTATGCCCATTAATGACTGGGAACGAATCAGAAGAAACTCCTACTTGCCCTCTCCATTTTGCTTTTTCATTCCAAGAAGTTTCTTTTTCATGTTGAAACCACCAAAAAACATTATACTCAATACCATTGATAGTCAAATGTAAATATTGTTTATCATACGGAACTTTAATACCAATAGGTTTTTCAGTTTCATCTATTCTTGCAAAACTTTTTGGAAGTTCACTAAATTTACACCCACCTGCATGACTATTATCTATAACACTACGTAATGTCACTTTATAATCTTTGCCACCATCTATGAGAGATACTTTTTCAATATAATATGGTTCACTAGAACCCTCTGAACCACACCCATAACCATTAGTAATTGGATGATATAAAACTCCACCACCCTCATAATAATGTGGCGTAGTAGCCCTTTTATATTCTTTATATAAAGATGGCTTATGTTCTAACACATAATCCTCTAATGTCATTTTTGTATTTTCCATAATCAAATAATTTTTTTACGTCTCATTGATGTTTTTAACAATTCTTCATATTCACCCTCTGACAATGTTGCACCATGAATCTTACCTTTTCCTGTACATGCTGTAATTTTTGCAAGTAGTTTATGGTTAGAATGAATCATATATGTCTCTTTAATGTTTTGATTATTTTTTACAAAATGGGTTTCAAAAACATTTATTCTATTTCTTGTTGGTTTAATTACAAACTTTTCATTATTATCCATCTGAACCAAAAAAGCCCAACTACGTTTTTCAATATTCATTTCATAGTTGCCTGTTTCTTGAACTGTTACATTCCACCCATACGCATTTATTTGATTCATATATCTGTGAAACATTCTACCATGACTATTATTATCCTTAAACCCTTTATAACCAATATAGGCATGAATCATTTCATGTAGCAATACATTTTGATAGTCTTTTTCAGATTTATCATAGGCATTAGAAATGCTAATAGTGATAGAATAAACCACACCACCCAATAAACACATAGAACAAACACCTGCTCTACGAATAGCATTATCAGTTGCAAAATGCACCATATTGTTTGGTATTTCATTATTGAAATATGCTTTATTAAATGCTTTGAAATTGTCATTCATCCATCTTACATTAACTTTCATAATCGTATTACTTTTAATTATTAATTTTGATACTGCAAAGATAGAAAAAAAGTAGGAACTACCAAAATAATTCCTACTAATTTTTGTTAAAAGAAAAATGAATCAAATACTGTCTAACTGTGAATTTATATATGCCTTAAAATCAGAAAGTTTATAACATGCAAATAGTGTTTCAGATGTATATTCCAATGGTGTTAAATCTGTATATGCAATAAACAAATATTCTACACCCTGTTCCATTGGACAAATATCTTCTATCCCAATCTTTTTCCATTCAAATGGCGATTTTGTACCTTTTACTAAGGTGTAAAAACCTTTTTCATGCTCCAAATCTTTAAGGAGATTGACATATCCAAGAGTTTTAAAATATTCACCCACAGAATAATTAACATTATGAATGAATTTAAAAGCAATAAAGTCATATTCACTATCTCTGACATAAATTTCTTGCAACAATTCATTATCAGAAACATCAACAATTCCCATATCAGAGAGTAACTTCTGTCTTTTTTCTTCTTTTTCTATTTCAGCTTCATGTGCTAAACACAATTCTTTTGAAGAAAATTTTTGTCCATCAGAAGATTTGTAAACATAAACAACTTCTTCCACTATTCTTTTCTCAATTTTCATAGTCTTTGTAATTAAATGATGTATTTTTTACTTTGTAACAATTCTTCCAAAAATTAGTCACCAAATCAATTGTGCCTTTATTTGGTTTACGATTAGGATTATAATTTGCTTCACTTTTTTCATGTTCGGTAGTACAAACAGAATAAGCCCATTCGCCACCAAAAGCAAAGATATACAAATCCCCTATTTCAATAGGTTCAGTATTAGGATATAATTCAAAGAAATGGTATCTACCATCATCATATAATTTTAATACTTTCTTTTTCATAATCGTAATTGTTTTATTATTATGCTACAAAGATAACGCTTTTACTTGATATATGCAAGTTATTTTAGTTAAATAGTGTTAATAAGGCACTCAGTCGAGTACCTATATCTCAAATACTTGCAACAGCAATCAAGAATTTATTACGTCCGATGGTATTGGTATTCGTTACCCTATAACCATTTTCCTTACAATAACCCAATACTGCTTCATAAGAAGAAAAACGTTTTCCATTACAGATATAAACTTCATTATTTACTTTTGACATGATTTTAACATTTTTAAATATTCATTAACAATATATTTTCTTAACTCTAAACCAGCTTCATCTGCACGAAACCATGATGTACCAAATACAAAATGTTTACTTTCAGCATATTTAAGAATCTTAACATTAGGAAATTTATCTCTGAAAAGAGAAGATGAAACAGTTTGGTTTGCTATTAATCTTAAATCTGAAAAATTCAAGTCTAAAAATTCTTCAAAACCACAAGAATCAACATGATTTATTTCATAATCTCTTAATACATAAGCTATTACATGATTCCTTATATTCAAACAGATATATGGTCTATCTAAATTCAAATCTTGTAAAGTTTTTTTAATTAAATAAATCTTTAGTTCATTTGTCAATGGAGTACGAGAAATATATATTTTCTTCATAACTATATTGTTTTAATTTTCACTTTGCAAAGATAGGTATATTTTCAATACCTACCAAGCAAATATAGTTAATAGATGTTACCAAACAATATCTTTATCGTCATTCCAAACAACAAATTTGGTATTTGGTTTATGATAAACACTATTTACATAGTTATTAGCTACCTTATGATAAGTCAAACCACAGATTTGTCCACCATTATCCAAATAACGCATATCATAACCATTTGCATCCACCACATCAAAACCACGCCATTTTTTAGGCTGTTTACGGCTCTCAAATACGACAGCGACCTTTCCACCATTTAACAGGACTTTGTGGCAAATATCCCAATTATAACCGTTATATGAGTAGGTTAAATCATAGTTATTATATTTTTGAGAAAGTTTCATCCTACCATACACTTTTGTATAATCATAGAATTGGATATTGGGAAATATTTCTAAAATATTTTTGCCATTGTAAACAAAATCTTCGGGTGATATATCACTTGTACCATTAAGACGTACTGAAAACTCTTTTCCATCTGCTAATGCTTTGGAATAAGCATTTTTTATCTCATTGATTAATAGAATCATGAAACTTTCCTTATCCTCAAAAAACATTCTTGTTTTTCTAATACGAGCAATATTTATGCGAGATAGTTTTTCGTCTCCCATCTGAATTATGCCCATCAAGTTTCTTCCGCAACCATTCAAACAAAGCTCCCTACAATGCAGACTATTAGGGCAAACGTTATATCCCGACAAGTCTGATGGAGCAAGGTATAAACAGTAAGTATTTGTACCTTTTTCGAATGATTTGCGCATCTTTACAGAAGTCTTAACGCCACCCAAATAAGAGATATTATGACGCTTTTTAATTGATGCCAAAGTAACTTTTTTCATAACTGATTTTCTATTTTTGATTTTGATACTGCAAAGATAAGACTTTTATTTTATATATGAAAGGAATTAACAGTTTTTAACTTGAAATTTATCTGTAAATATTTTTTATCTATATGTGGGTATTGGATACTATACTCTAGTATATTACTACTACTTATGTCCATTTCTGAACAATACAAAGATAAATAAAAAGAATGAGACTACCAAAGAATCCCATTCTTTTTATTTATTGTTAACTTTTACTCTGCTGTATTTTTAAGTATTTTGAAATACTCTTGGCATTTTGTTAGATGATATTCCAATTCATCCATCATATTGGCTCTTTCCTGTTTAGTCAAAGGACGAACAGTATATGTAATGTCCTCTACACTTTCAGCAATCCCTGCTGTTACATCAGACGGAAAATGAGTAACCAATTTCACTTTACCTTTCATTCTTGGCAGAGAATCAATTTGCTTAAACAATTTTGCATCCTTTACATAAATTGTATTCTCCATTGTTCCATCGCTATAATGATAGGCATCAGCAATATTATAACTTTCTAATTCACAAATTTCGTTATCCGTTTCGCATACTTCTTGAAAGTTTACACCTGTTTTAGTTTCATGCAAGCGGTCAACTTCAATACTGTTATCATCTGCAAAGAACAATACTCCTACAATAACATCATACTTGGGTATCAAACTTTTATAAACAGTAATGTCCTTTTCAGTCGCTTTTCTCCACCATTCGCAAGCATCTACATATACTTCTTTGTAGAATTTTCCCACATCGCTTTTTTCACCTACTTCACCCTTAATGATATGTTCAACAACGACTGCATTTTTTAAGTAACAGCCATTAACACTGCCACAATCATATTCACCTACAATGATATATAATTTGTCACCTAAATGCTTTATATCTTCATCATAGCCTAATGTAATAATATCTCCCTGTTTAGCTCTGATTCTGCTGCTATAATTTTTTCTTTCCATAACTGTATTGTTTTAAATGATTAATTTTGATGTTACAAAGGTAGGAAATTATTTCATTCCTACCAAATATTTTTAGTTAATTATTGTTTATTCTTCTTCATCATCAGAGAAAGAAGTGATATTTTCGGCAAGTTCTGCCAATTCATCTACAAACTCAATATCATAACCATCCCGTTTTAATCTTTCTTTGTTTACCCTTACCACACAATCAGAAATCCAATGATTATGTGTAAATGTAAGGTAATCATTATTTAGCCAATCCTGTAAATCAGCTTCATTGAACTTTCTGTCAAAAAAATTGAGTTTATCCACCAACTGTTTAAACACTTCCATATTAATATGTTTCACAAAGGTAGGAAAGTGAGGTACAGAACATTCAAAAATACATAATGAATAAGCATTTTTTGGGTCAAGATGGTACTTATACATGCGATTAATGATTTTTTCTATCGTTTCTCTATTAGTCAAGAATAAAGAAGAAATCAAATCAAGTTGAATGTCATTTTTAATAATACGTTCATCGTTATTCATAATCATTACTGTTTTAAATTGGTTTATTAATTATGATACAAAGATAAAGAAAAAAAGCGAAACTACAAAAGTAATTCCGCTAATTTTTGTTAATGGGCTACATAAATTGATATGAACCATCCTTTTTGTTAATTACACATACTTTTTCTGCTTTGTATTTCCCACAAGGAACGAAAATATGTTCTTCACTTTGGATAATTGAAGAATATCCATGAGTAAGAGTACAAATCAGCTCATTTGTATTTGCATTGTAAAATTTATCACAAAAGCAATAAACAGAATCAGCATATATTGTAATATAGTCAAAAGTAGTGTTATTGATACACAATTCTTCTCCTTTGTCATTCAGAAGTACTTCTACATTGTCTAAATGTGGTTTTTCTGATTCAATAGTTGTAATATTATCAGCATAATAAGATTCAACCTGTTTCAATAAGAGAAATAGTTTCTTTCCTGTAATATTGTCACTATGAAAACCACCAATGCGATAGATATTATCATTAACAGACTGATTGGTTTCAACATCATACAGTTTATAAAAATCATTTGTTGATGGAATCACATTAAATTTTTTGCGATATTCCTTATCTAATTCAACTTCTCTTAATTCTAACATGATACTACAATTTTAGTTATCAAACATAAGTCTATAATTGATAGGATAATGTAATGCCACAACTCTTTCATAACATTCCCATACTTTTCCGAAAACATGTTCCCATTCAACAAAATCATTAACAGGAATCTCCATTTCACCTTTTACTTTATCAAAAGTGATTGCTGTAATTGGTAGCCAATTTTCATCATCTTCTTCATCATCTTTTTCTCTTTCAATAAAGACTTCATAAGCCCCATCAAGTAAATAAAGTTTACAATTTCTAACTTCTATTTTACCAACAAACAATCTATTTGTCGTTTGACTTTCGGGATTATTTACAATAATAAGAATAGGAGAATCTGTACTATAATCTTCGTCTTTATTATAACTGATTTTCAATTCACCCTTTTTATTTCTTTTAGAAGAATAACCCAGACCACCAAGCACTTTGATAACCATTTCCAAATGAGCTTCCCGTAACTGATTATCATTTAGTTCTTCTGCTAATGCAGAAATAATTTCTCTACATTGATAAGGAGAACAATATTCACTGATATGTTCATTATGCCCTTGAATTTCAAGATAGGCACATTCATTAACGTTTGAAGCCAAACTAACAATTTTGTCTATGGTTTCTTTTTTCATAATCATATTATTGTTTAAATTATTACTCTGCAAAGATAAGACTTTTAAATGAATTATGCAAGCAATTAATGTGAATGATTGTTAAATCATTCTTTCTTTTTCAAGTTTGTTAATTTCTTCACATAATTTATCTTTACTTTCACAGTTGGGTAAATGGCAAAGATTCTCTTTAATTGCCATCACTTGCTCAAATGTAAGATTATTTTTGTCAGACAAATTATGTTTAACAAAATCTTTTACAATCAAATTCGAATCTTTGCCCATAGTATTTACCAATTATAGTTAGGAATAAAATTATCTTCTCTATCCATTCTTAGACCCTCGCCACTCATTTTAAAATCTTCGGCATAGGCATCTATTATATCTTTTAATGCAATGAAATCAAAGTCTTTATCAATTCCAAACAATTCAATTACATATTTTTCATCATCATAAAAATCACCCATATAAGAATATAAAGAAACGTCACGAGTAACCATATAAGGCTCAATGGTATCATCATTTTCTTCTTCATCTTCGATACGCATATCATATTCAAGTTCAAAACTAATTAAACCCATTGCCATAACAAAAGATTGAATTTGTGGAAATTTCTTACCTAATGCTTGAACATGTTTAATGACTTCAATAGTTAATAAAGAATCAATCTCATTCCGTTTTTGGTTATATTCGATAATCGCTTGTTGAAGTCTATTTTCATCCACATTTTTTGATAGGCTAATAACGACATTATTAGTGGATTCACTATAAAACATTAATACATTTGTATAATCTTTTCCATTTCTTGACATAAACTTGAAAAACCTGTTCTGTATCATCATAAGTTTCTGACAATCAGTATAACATATATCTGATATTTCAGTACTTACGACATCAATAACTTTATAAGAGATGCTTTCAAGAAAAGTACGAACGTCTTTACAATCTACATATTGTTTTTTCATAATCATATTGTTTTTAATTTTATACCACAAAGATAAGATTTTTAAATGGCATACACAAACATTTATAGTTAATAAATGTTATTGGTAAGGGATATTAAATTTATCTGCCAAATAATTAACCAAATCGGGATAATATTCATTGGTAAACATCTGATTCTTAATTACCCATGCAGTCAACTCTGTTCTGTTCTGAATTGGCTTAATATAGCTTCTATTTGACTGAATTAGAGCTAATGCAGGGATAAGGTCATTTGCATAGTCTAATACTGTTAAACCATTAAATAAATGCTTTGCTAAATTGTAATTTCTTTCCATGATATTTTGTAATAGTTTTAAATTTGATACCACAAAGATAAGAATATTATTTGATATATGCAAGAAAAATAGTGTTAAAAAATGAAAAAGAGAACAACTAAGTTATTCACTTATTGTTCTCTCTCCAATCAAAATTAAAACATTAATACAATTATGCTCGCTTTCTTAAAATACATTTCAGATGTGTTGTATCTTTAATAGATATTTTGAAGTCTTTTTCTACATTCCTGTACAAATAAGGCAATGTAAATTCATCATAATATTCTATTACATAATCGTCTGTAATATGCTCCAAAAACGATTCAGCATACAAAGGAAAATAATTCTCCTTAACTTCTCGTTCCCAATTATTTACATAGCGATACTTACACAAAAAATGTATAAGATTTTTGTTTTGTTCAATGCTACCCCAAACAGTTTCGAAATCTAACAAATGCGCTTTGTTAGCATATTTTCGAATGTTCTTTATATCGTTAATGTCCGATTTTCTATCAATGGTACGCTTTGGTATCATATCTCTAACAGCGATGTAATCAAACTCACTACCAAAGATTCTATTCCAAAACAAATCATTCTCCAAAAGGTTACTGTAACTGTAAACTTCATGAATAATACTTGACAAAATGACACATTTCTTAGCTGATTTGTCAAATCTTGGTATTATCTGATTAATAATTTTGTCCCAATCATAAGACAAGAAGATATTTTTTGGAATCTGACCATTTTCATCTGCCAAATTGTCATGCGCACAGGATAACATTTCAAGACTGATGTCATAGCCAATATAAATGTAATTGGGAAACAACATATTCAAGAACTTAATAAGTTCTCCATTCGCACAACCAAAATCAACAAATATTTCTGCATCAATATGCCCTAAGAAAAATACTTTATCAAGTAAAGACTTTTTCATTCCCTCATTATAAGAGGATAAATCGGCAATTTTATTCTTCTCTAATACTGACATAGCTTATTGTTTTTAATTATGATACAAAGATAGGGAAATTTTAGTTCCCTACCAAATGATTTTAGTTAAAAACTATTAATCACTAAATTTAAATCTGAACTTTTTACCACAACAAAAATTCATAGAAACTTCACTAATATAGTCTATGATGTCGTTTGCAAGTTTTTCCATATCATCTTTAGAACCAAATGAGCCAAGAGTGTCATTATTACCAATAATTCTAACAAAATATGTTGGTTCTTGCCCAAAAACAACAAGTTTTTTTAGTTGCCACCATACTTGTTTGCCATTTTCATCAATACATTTAATACCAAAATTTTCTCCCTCTGACATTTCAGAAAGTCTTTTCTCTAAAGTTTGAACAGAAATACCCTCTAAGAAAAATTTTTCAAGTTCATCATGTAGTAACATAACTTCATCCTTTGTTAAAGCAGGTAAAGTTATCCATTGTCTACCACCATTAGTAGTTATACTAACAGAAACAGATTTTTCATCTTTTGTTACCAATTCATCTCTTGTTTCAATGCTAACCTTAAAATCTTCTCTTTTCATAACTGTATTGTTTTTAATTATTATACTGCAAAGATAAGAGTTTTTACTGATACAACCAAATGTTTTTAGTTAAAAAATGTAAATACTTACTCTTTTACAGGAACAACAAGAATTGAAACTGCTTTTCTCATATCACTTGAAAAGGCTGTGATAGTTTCAGAATCATCATCCATCATAACAGGAGTTAAACGGATTTTACGAATATCCCCAATTTCTTTTTCCATTAGGGCAAGATAATCTGCCTTATTATTTTTTTCAAAATAATTTACAGTATTTGTTTCAAGGTCTACAATTGTAGTATAATATTTTACTTTTGCCATAATATTTAATTTTTACATTTAAAGTATTTCTCCCAATACTCTTGATAGGTTTTGTTAAAATCACATTTATGTGAAAGATAATTTTCTGCCGTTTCAATCATCGTATCAATTCTTAATCTACCTGTTCCATTAATGTAAAGATATTGTACTCCTAAAAGAGAACAAACATCACAAGCTACTTCATGAGCCGTTTCAAAATCTTTGCATCTAATTGCAATAGGTACATAATTTCGGTGCATATCAACTACCCACCAAAATGTTATGAATAATTCATTATCACTATTTTTGAAATTCTTCTTTTTCATAATAAAGAATATTAATAGTTATAACTACGGCATTTCTCAAACAATTTTTCATCAGCTTCGAGTTGACATTGAATTGAATAATGCAAATTCTCTAATTCAGTCTCATTCAATTCTTCAAGTTCTATTTCTTCTTCATCATCGTTTTCCAATTCAAGCGTACCACTTGTATTTACACAGCACACTTCTTCACCTCTCACTTCGGGAAATGGCTTATCAAACATGATGTTTCCCTCATTCAAAACAATGTGATAAATCTCTGCAATAAGTTCTTTCTTTTTCATAATCGTAACTGTTTTAATTTCTATATTGCAAAGATAGGGATTTTTCCAATCCCTACCAAATGTTTTTAGTTAAAAAATGTTATTAGTTATTCACATTCACTACAAAAAAATTCATCATTATCTTCGTCATATTCCACCATATTGAGATGAAAATAATCTCCACAATCCCTACATTCTTCAAATTCATCTTCTGTATATTCTGTATCAGAACAATCACATTTGAGATGTAAACAATCATCCTTTTCTGAATATTCTCTATCCATTATGTTACCACATTCGGGACAAATATAATTTTCCATGACTTTATCTGTTTAATGGTGATTCTTTAAGCCTTGTAAGGTTAAAACCTATCATATTCCCACAGGACGGACATTGAAAGCCGTAATCTCTTAATGACATTCTGCCATTATAACTACACATGCAACAATAAGGTCGCCAACTATCGTACCATGTACCACCTTTTGCCTTTTTTAATCTCTCTAACTTTTCTTCATCAGAGAGATTAATATTTTCTTGTACAGTTTCCATTGTTTTTACAATAAAGAATAAATGTTATCAATTTCTTTCTGCATTTTCTTCTTTGCATCATCTCCTAATGGTTTGTATTGGTGCATTTCCTCTTTTAACAAAGCACAAAGCAAGATTTTAGGAAGAATATAATTATCTTCATAGGAGTTCAAATCTATCGCTCCGCTTGCAATAGCCTTATCAATGTTCTCAACCATGTGCTTTGAAGAGTTTTTAATCAACTCTTTAGTTTTTGCTTTTAATTGTCTTTTTGTAATCATAATCGTAATCTTTATTATTGTTTTAATTATTATACTGCAAAGATAATGCTTTTAAATGATATAACCAAATGTTTTTAGTTAACTTTTGTGAATGTAATATCAATAATGTCTTTACATATCTCTAATGAGGATTCATAAATATAATCATAGATAGTTTCAGAATCTTCTTGAATAGAAGTTCTATTATAATCATACGCATTGATATAACCACAAGAATACATGCCAACAATTAATATATCATTATCAAGAACATCAATGCGCTTTATTCCCCAAAAAAGACTTTTTTTATCAGAATTTTTAACCTCAATCATTATTTCTTCATTTTTCCTCAATGAAGAAAGTAACTTGTATAATTTTTCTCTTTCCATAATCATTATTGTTTTAATACAACAAAGGTAGGAATTTTATTTGTTCCTACCTAATATTTTTAGTTAACTTTTGTGAATCAAATGATTAATTCGTTTTCAATACAGTTTTCAATTCAAAATTACTGGCTTCTTCTTTTGTTTTGAAGTAGTTACCAATACGTTTACGATATTCATCAGCCATCACATCTTTACCTGTAACATCATATTGAACAATTCCCTTAGAAGAAATAAAGTAATATATTTCTACCTTTTGCATTGCATCAGTATATCGTGGACTGTTAGGAACAGTTTCAAATCTTGTTGTAAAGTATTCTTTCAAGGTGATATGGGTAGGATTAATATCTGTTACTTGATAAACCTTTGTACCCTCTTTTGGTCTGAACTTGTATCGAATAATGTCACCAACTTTAAATTTCATAAACATTGGTTTGAAATACTTACCGTCTTTGAAATACAACATCTGTTCAATACCTGTGTTTAATAAAATACCATTCACAAACACATTATTTTCTCCATCTACCATAAAGACATCATTTTTCTTAAATGTCGTATAAGGTATAGCACTAATCAATGTATAAAATTTATTTTCCATAACTATATAAGTTTTAAATTTGATGTTACAAAGATAAGATTTTCAGTTGATATTGCCAAATATTTAAAGTGAAAAAATGTTAGAAACGGAAAGTATATTCTGACAATGAACTTGCATCTGTTATAATTAAATCAACAAGGTCATTAGGATATAACTTATTCAAACCTTTCACAATATCATAACATTTGTTAAGACATTCACAAATTGACATGTCTCTACTACATACCATTGGTATATCCTTTTCAAACAATATGTCATGATAAGAAAACTCTTTAGTATTTTTAACAATCACTTTTAAATGATACCTACCATTCATTTCTGATGAAGAAAGTAATGTCTGATATGTTAAACGGGCAATATCTTGTATATCTCCCTCACTTTGTAATTCTGTATCAATAAACAAAGATGGAATCATAATTTCTGACAAACACTCTTCACCATATTTCAACCTAACAGTAAGGAATTTACTAACTGATAAGTTATGTTTAAAATCTTTCCGATTTTGTATAGTTTCAATTGCAATAGCTAAACTAAGGTCATTGAAAACTTCTTTAATACCAAACAATTCAAGTTCTAATTTCAAATTAATACCATTCTCTTTATTGAAAAGCACCAATACAAAATAATCAGAAACACTTTTGTTACTTATGATAACAGTATTTTTACCCTCTTCATTAACAAGAGTACCATCCATTAAAGATATATAAAAATTTCCTGCTTTAAAAGCATATTGACTTTTACCATCTGCATTTACAATGTTTTTTTTACATTGATAAAAATTTCCTTTTTTAATTTTCATAATCTATAATATTTTAAATTTGATGTTACAAAGGTAATGGTTTTATTCTAAACTACAAAATATTTAAAGTGAATAATTGTTAATGATTACTCTTTGGATAATCTTCAATAGGGTATTTTAATGCTTTCAATATCATTTTCTTAAATCGTTTGTCACCATTTATGAAAATATATCTATGCTTTCTTGGTCTTTCAGCCAAATAAAAATCCTCTCCATACTTCTCTCTCATTAACTTTGCCCTATCTTTCTGCCCTCTAAATTCATCAGCAATAGTTTGACTATGTAAATGTTCTTTACCCTTTATCTTCCAATCTGTTCGTTTTGCCGACAAACCTGTATAAATGAAGTTAGTAGCTTGATATACAGTACCAATATGTCCCTGTGAACTATCAGCAAAACTGATAATTACAGTAGGTTTTGGTAACAGTTTTAGAGACTTACTAATCAATATACTTGCTTCATTTTTAAGATTATCTTTCAAACATAATCTATTCAATTCTAATACATATTGAGCATTTTCCTTGCCACATACACCGTTTCTTAATGGAGATGAAAAAGGTGTCCCATAAGTAATCACACCTACTAAATCACCATCACGATATAAACCATAAGCATAACTAATACTTGGAATACGCTTTGCATAATGTATTTCCAACAGAAACGGATATGTATCTTTATGTGGTATCTCAATCACTTTATATTCCATACTTATATTATTATTTAATAAGACAAAGGTACGAATAATAAACCACATATCCAAACTATTAAAGTGAAGAATTGTTAATACATAAAAAATTTGGTGACTATCTTCACAGACAATCACCAAAAAATACTAACAATAATATAAGACTAGCGAATTATTATTTTTTTAATTATAAAAAAGTTGACATTTTATATGTCACCACAAGCATTATTATAACAATCCGTGCATAACCATTCCATCTTGCAAATACCATTTATTTCTTCATCAAAAGGATTGGCAATATAACTTGCATTCGAAGCACCACATACATCACAGTAACCATCTTTTTCCTTATTAGCTTCAACCTCTAATCTATATCTCTCTGCTTCCTCTTTTTCACGTTTCTTTTTCTCTGCAAACGCTTTTCTTTGTTCATCAGTATAAACAGATGGTTCAGAGTAAGAAATCGGCTTAAAATCCAAAGTAGACAGGTTTTCAAAGTCAATGTTAGGATAAAATGCAGATGGATGATAAATAGTTATCAAATGTTTTCCATCCTCACCTGTATAATAAGAAATGTCAATAAATTTCTTATACTTTAGATTTGTTGCAAAATTGAAAAAAGGATGATTAAACCTTTCAATCCATCTAACTTTTTCAGTAACCAATTTTGGTTTACCAAAAGTTAATACATGGCGATGCGATGTCATGGCATACCATATATCTAAATGGGTCTTAATTACAATATAATGAATATGTTTCTCTCTGCATATTTTTTCATAATGTTCTTTATCTTTAATCCCAAAAAATGCAGATATATCTCCAAATTCTGAAATAATACCCACAATGATAGGATGATACTTACAATCACTATCAACATCATCTAAGGTATTAATACCATATCCTTTTTCTCCCCAAAAATATTCACGATAAGGTGGTACATAATCTGATATGTTTTCATAGTTAGGAATAGGACGTTTTACTTTATCATATTCAAACTGAATGTAATTATTCAAGTTATCGCCATGATACAATAGAAAACTACCTCCATGATTACTATATACTAAACTTGCCATATTATTACTCCTTTCGTTTTTAATTATGATGCAAAGATAAGAATATTATTTGGAACAAACAAATACTATGAGTTAATTTCTGTTAATCTTTTATATTCCTCTTTCCATTCTTTATCCACAGCATCCCAAAATTTATATCCTTGTGGATTCGTAAACATAAAAAAACAGTTTAAAACTGTTTCTTCTTGAAAATAGTTGAAAATTTCTTGAAGATTTCTTAGTTTCTTTTCCCTATAAAAAGAATCAAGACCACTATAATGTTTTTCTCTATCACGACACATAAAATCTTTGTGATTCTTCACAAAGGCTTCATAACAGTTTTTCTTTTTAAGAAATTTAACAAAATCAACGAATTGTACCATATTAATTATTTTTTGATATATGCAAAGATAAGAATAAAAAATGAGACTACCAAAGTAATCTCATTAATTAATGTTAAAAACTTATTTAAACTTCTGATATAGTTTCCTTATTTCGCTGCGATTAGTAATAATATATTTCAACAAATCAATATCATATTGTTTCTTATCATCATAATAGTGGTTATTTTGATAATCATGGAAATTTTTCAACAATTGTCCACCTCTTTTGGTATAAAAAGATAAACTGTAATCTTTCTTACTCAACCAACCTGTACCCTCAAATTTAGTCTTATCTTCATCATCCTTAGAAATGTCAAAAATAAACACTTTAAAGTACCTGTCTTTCAATTCATTGTAATAGTAATCCCAAAATTTTTCTTCATGTACTAAACAATGACATGTGTGTAACATTTTCAGTACATTAGCACCTTTGAAAGATGAAACAACATAACAAAAATGATATTTATCTAGTCATTTACAAACAAAATCAACTTCATAAACAGCTTTAGATTTCTTTATACCTTTAAGTAATTTTTCTTGAAAGGATTGTTGTGTGTAAAACATAATTACTTATTTAAAGTTTTGATACAATTTCCTTATCTCATTACGATTGGTATAAATATATCGTAATATTTCAATATCATATTTATAATCAAATATCTTAGGAATACGTTCATTCTCTCGTAACTTATAGTGATAAGTCCATTCAGTTATTGGCTGATTAGAACATGTGTGATACTTCAATAATAATTCAAAATGTTCAATATAATCTATAACTGAATCATATTTACAAAGCCATCCTGTCCCCTCAAATTTACATGTTGTAAGGTAATTCTTCTGAATCAAATCATCATCATAAAGAAACGATTCATCTGATATGTTGAAAAGAAACACTTTAATAAATTTTTCATTATAATCAGAATAAAAATTGTCCCAAAATTCTTCACGAGCACAAACACAATGATAAACATTAAAACTCTTTTTTAACACTTGCGCACCAATAAAAGTTTTAGGAATATAACAGAAATGAATATCATCCATCCATTTGCAAACAAAGTCTACTCCATATTTTGCTCTCATAGTTTTTATACCTTTGAGCAATTCTTCTTGAAATGATTGTTGTGTGTAAAACATAATTACTTATTATTAATCCTCTATTTCTTTTTCCTCAATTAAGGCATAAAAATAATCACCTACGACATCAGTTGTTTCTGCCCAAAAGTGTAAAGGATTTTTACGTCTCTTCACACTTGGACTATCGAATTTATAAGGTCTACCATTAAAAACCTCTCCACTAATAACAGAATCCCGTAATTCAACTATCTTATCAATGGCAGATTCCTTTGAATAGAAAGGAAATGTTTCTGTTTCGCTTATTTCATCCTCAATACAGGTTTCAACTTGAACCAAATAAATAGTTCTCTTTGATTTAACCAAATGTGCCATATCAAAAATACAATTCTCAATGAACACATAAGTAGACTTCATATTCTTACCAAAAGAATCCTGTGCATCTGCTAAGGATTTAAAACCACAACACACAAAACATTTATCAAATGTATCAAAGTCAGAACAGTTAAAATGCTTTTTGAAAATCTCAAAAGATAATCTCTTATAAGTTTCTTCCATGATTGTATAATGTTTAATTATTAATTTTGATGTTGCAAAGATAATAAAAAAACAGAAACCAACCAAATGATTTCTGTTAAGTAATGTTAATCAATTATGCTTCTTATATATCTCATATAATTTGAAAAATAATTTACTATCAGTATAAACTATCCTACCTGTATCAACATAAGCCAAATTAGTAGATAAATTGATGGCAATAGGAATACCAACATTACGTTCATATACGAATTTAACCCAATCACCATCCACATGAACAATGTTAAAATCAAGTTCAGAAGAACCTAATAATATCTCATTTAACCTATTACATAATACTTTAATTTTCTTATCATTTATGTAAGAACAAATATATAACAATAAAGCACAAGGGATTAATACCCAACAAACTATATCCATAATATTAATAGTTATTTGAAAATGTTAAATATCCTTTCAATAATGGTCTGTTTCTTTTTTTCAACACATTCTTTTGTACGTTCTAAGTCACGGTCTAACTCATATTGCGCTCTTAACAAAGAATAACTATTATTAAACTTAGGTAACATCTTGAAATAATAGTCATAACCACAAGGTTTCTGAATAACATCTATTTGATAATAGGAGTTATTTTGAAATGCAGAGAGAAAACTAATATCAAAACTGTAAAAATGATATACATAATGTTTGTGAGTTATATATTTCCCACGCTTGAAAGTGTTCTTTGTATATACATACAATTTTGTACCCTCTTCATTAATGTAACCTGTGAAATTTACATTTCCTTGCTTGGTTTCAAAAGGGTAAATCCTCAAACGGTATAAATACCCATTTATCTCATGAATCCCATGTTGTTTTGTAACAGGGAGAGAAATATCGAACTCATAATTCAACTTAACACCAATTTCACGATAATCAAATTTGACATATTCATGGTAACGAAGTAAACTACGCCAATCATTATAGACATCATTACGTATTTCTTTTCGTATGAAAAATTCTCTCTTACTCATAATATCTTACTTTTTGAAAAGGTTAAGTATTTGCATAAAAAGAGATGGTTTCTTTTTAGTCTCTTTTGTATCTCCATGTAAGGCATAATTATGCTTATCAAACATATAAGTTTTTCTCAACAAATCATAATCATTGTTAAACTTGGGCAACATTACAAAATCATAAGTATAACCACAAATTTCTTGAATGACATTTATCTGATAGTAAGTACTATTCTTAAAACCCTCAATAAAGTAAATATCCAAACTATAAAGTGAATATCTATATTCTGTATCTGCTTTCTTTGAGTATAAGAATAACTTTGTCTTTTCTTCATTGATATAACCAACAAAATGCACATTACCCTCTATTATCTCAATAGGATAGATTTTAAGACTATGTAAATATTCATTTATATTTACAGGAAAATCAATATCAAATATATGCTTCAATTTGATACTAAAAAAATAAGTATCGGGTTTATGTTCATTATATTTGTAGTCAGTATCTAAAGGACTTCCCCTATATCGCCATTCACAATTATAAACATCATTACTTATTTCTTCATTCAATAGAATTTCTTTGTTATTACTCATACCATCTTACTACATAAAGGTTTAACAATCTCATTATAAAATGAATTATATATCGCTTTCTGATATTGAAGTGAATATTCCTCAACCAACTTATCAACCAAACTGTTATCTTTATAGGAGAAATAAAGATAGCCATAATCTACTTCATACCATAAACTACCCATAGATGTCTTACAACAAATACGATTGGAAGCAATATCTCTATCATATAAATTGGGATGCAATAATATATCATTTTCACTCAAAGTAGAAAATACATATTCCATCATTACACCAATCAAATCACTATAATTCGCTCTTTCACCCATAACAAATAGTATCTTTAATTATTATACCACAAAGATAATGCTTTAAATCCAATATACAAAACAATTATAGTTAATATATGTGAATAATAAAAACTATATTATTATATAATCATCACTAACAAATATATCCTTACCACATATATCAGTAGTAGATAAATAATATTCCGTACCTTTGGGAATATAACACTTATATAAACGTAGTTCACCTTTTGAATGTAAGGAAAAATTTGCATGACCAATAAGTCTAATATTTACATATATATTGTAACCATGAAGATAACCACCCTCAATGTAAGTTGCATTATGAATCGTAAAAGGTTTTTTAACAGTAGCAACAGCACTATTAACCTCTCCAATCTTATATTCCATCTCTTGAAAGGGAGATATTAATCTACCATCATTAGTTTTAACCAATACCTTATAACAAGGTATATCAGCATCAGCAACCAAAGGTTTTTTAGAATATGTAATCAAACACATAATAAATTCTTTTTAAATTATTACAATACAAAGATAATACTTTTCAACTAATAAAACAAATATTTTTAGTTAAAATTCCATTTCTTCACCATCTAAACAACCAATCAGAATATTTTCATCTTGGGTGATAAATTGTTTTACAAATCCTTTTATCTCTGTCTCAAAATTACTTTGAAGTAAAGAAACTTTATCTGAATCGCTTTCACATGATAACAGTTCATTGTATAACTTTATAGGAACAGTAAACCGACCAACACCATGTACACCCATAAACTCAACACAGTAAATATTAAGGTCACTCTTTGAATGTTTCTCATACTTTTCTTTGTTATGTAAATGAGAAAACCATTCATCTACACTATTATAAAAAACAACGTGTTTGGGGTCAATACAATAGTTATATTTACAAAGTTTTTCAATACTATCAATAGATAAGAACTCTTTAATCATATCAAGAGTTAATTCCATACAATCAGAATCAAGCAAAGCGCAAGAAAGACCATTCTCAATAGTAGGAGAATAAATAAAACTACACCGCCAATAATCCCAATGACCATCATAACCAATAGATAAAATAACTTTACCATTGGTTACATAAAACCATTTACGATGATACATCACCTCAATAACAGATTCCTTTTCCTTATCTGTCAATTCTTTCTGACAATATACTGTCAAACCTGCATCAATACATTCCTGCATTAAATCAGCCATTAACATCTTACTTCTTGCTACTCTTTCATCCATAATCGTATAAGTATTTAATTATTAATTTTGATACTGCAAAGATAAACAAAAAATAGGAATTAACCAAATAATTATAGTTAATTCCTGTTAATCCATACAACAAAAATAGGTACTCAATCGAGTACCTGTAATTATCATTTACTGTTATTTCTCAACATAAGCAGTTAAATAACGCTCAAAAGATGTTTTGATGGCGGAAAGCAAATACTCAATATCAAACAGATAGTAAGTAGCAGCACCATTGCGAACAACTTCGGTTAGTACATAACGACTGCCAATGTAGAAACCATCACCCAAACTGTAATCAAATTCTTCAAAGCCAACAGATTCAAATTGTTCACCTCTGAAAACCATAATCTTGGACGGGAAACGAGAAAAGGGAAATAGTATCTTAAACATAAGTCTAAAATCACCTGCACAAGTGAAAGCCCTTGACATTACACTGCCATCAGAGAAGAAATGACGTATCAGAAAATCATTGGAAACACGACCAATCTTCATATCATTTGCCAACTGTTCCATCTTAGACCTCTTACTGTCATAGTTTTGTTCATGATGGAGACAAGCACATTCACTCTCAAATTCTTTACCATCTTTGGAAATGTAAACAATTTTCTTTCTCATAATATTTGCTTTTATTCTTTAATTAATGCTAAATAATCTTTAACACAGGATTCAAATCGCTCAACAGCCATCACACGATAAGACGTTTTACTTGTCTTATTGTTAATTATTTCAACAAAAAGGTATTTTGTGTTTGCTCTAAAACGAAGCATATCAGTATAATACTTTTCGGTATCATAATATAAATGAACATCGAGAAACGCAGGAACTTCCAAAAGCAAATCTTTGAACAAACAATCAGCGCAAAGTTCTTGTTTAGGAACAAAAGTATAACAGTTGATAGTGTAATTAATTACATCCACATCCAAAGCACCAAGTAGCAAAGGATTATAACTGTCAATCTTTTTAAACTGATTATCAGCCTTAAATTTAAGATAATTCTCATGAAGCAAACAATCCTCTTTCTTAGAAAATTCTTTACCATCAATATCACATACATAAATACGTTTAATCTTCATACTATTATTGTTTTTAAATAAATTTTGACAAATAAGGTTTAAGATGTTCGAGTGTTAATACATCATAGTCAACCATTAATTCACCCATACTAGACATACCATTACCCAATATATCACCACCATCTTTGACAAATAAATTCAAATTATTATCCAAATTCTCTGTCAAATGAATTACAGTCTCATTTTCTACTCTCACCCAAATGTGGCGGCAACAACAAGCTCTGTCCTTTGTCATTACAACTTCTTTGCCATTAATCGTTACTATTAAATCAGTTCTGTCCATAATTGTTATTGATTTTAATTTTGATATTGCAAAGATATAAAGAAAAACGGAAACCACCAAAGGATTTCCGTTAAGTAATGTTAATTACTTCTTAATTACAAGACTTTCAATAGCTATATCAAATTTAGCTGCAATTTCATCTAAGGTTAATTCAACCTTTTCATGATTCTTTACAGAATCATCATCACGATTCCAAACACAATATTTTTCTAATTCTTCTTCATTATCATTAATAGAACTAAAGGTAGGAGTGTGATAAATTTTCATTACATCATATTCAACAGAATAAATACCGTTTAAATAACTTGAAAGTCTAATTACACAAGTAAAAGGTGAAAGGCAATAAAATACCATATCATCCAAATTAACAGTTTCCATGATGCCTACTAATATACGACCGTCACGTATTTTTATTATACAAGATGGTCGTCTTAGCATACCATATACATCTACATTATTGATTTTTCTTTCAATTTCCATATTAAATTGATTTTTGAATTATTACTTTTGCAAAGATACAAAATTTAAACCATATAAAGAAATTAATAGTCTTAATTTATCTAAAATTATAGCTAACTGCCTGATTATCAGACACGTTCGGTAAAACTCACGAGAATAGCCTTTTTTTGCCCTCTAAGAGACTTTAATCGTTTGGTAATGACAGACTTAAATTTGAAAAGAAAGTCTCTGATACGCTCTGAAAAGGGTTTTATTTTAGGCGTTTCGTCTTTCTCTTATATCCATTTTGATTTTTGGTAGGAAAATGATGTCGGATAATAGGGGAAAATGTAAGGAAATAGCAAAAACAAACTGTGTTCTGTTTATATTCTCTAAAAATTTTTAAAAATTGTTACTTTATGTTAAAATTAACAGATATTATATTTTTTTAACATAAATTATTTTATTTAATCTTTATTAGCTAATTTTATATCCTCTTATATATTTGCAATATATTTTAATTCTTATTAAGATACTAAGGATATGGTTAAAATATGGATTGTAAGTAAAATGAGCTAAAAAGTTATAAATTGAAAGTTCATTAAAATTTTTCTCGTGTTTTTTGAGATGGGTGTAAGTAAAACAGGCAAAAAAGTTACGAATTGTTATTTTTAACATTTTTTTAATATAGTTAAATAATTTAACTATTTCCGTTTATTTCCTTTGGAGACTATACTTTAGCGATTCACTGCTACTTCTATCATTTCTGATAGTACAAAGATAAGAAAAAAAGTTGAACTCTGCAAGGGAATCCAACTTTTTAACTTTTAATTAACTATACTCTTAATTTTTTATAATTTTAACATAATCGCTACTTTAGTATGACCACAATGTCAAACCATTGTTTTCACAATACTTCAATGCTTTATGATAGAAGAAATCAATATATGGATTTTCTGAATCCTTAATTTCAGAACTTCTCTCATAGTATTTCACAAATACTTTCTTATCAATATCAGACCATGACAATACAGCAAAAATATCATCTCTGCTGACTGCTTTAATGACCTTTGTTTGGATGATTTGATTCTTGTAATCATTACTGTAATCTACTACCAATCTCGTTGCATTTTTAATTTCCATAATCTTTATTGTTTTAATTATTAATTTTGATAGTACAAAGGTAATAAAAAAACAGGAACTAACCAAGCATTTTTAGTTAATTCCTGTTAAGGGGGTAAGTTAATTATTTATCGCAAACGATTAACTTGAAAACATCAAAATTAAAAACAATAATACACCTTGTAATCAATAACTTACTTAGAATTATCAGAATAATATGAACAAAATTCACTCATTAAGTTAATTCTAAAGCTATTTTTTTCGTGGTCAAGAAACCAACGCTTCATTAGCGACCACATGGCTTACAAAGCCATTAAAAATATCCTAAACAATCCTCTCACCGAATCGAACGGTGTCCACACTTATTTCCTAAGTCCTGTTTAAACATTTCCATGAGGATTGTTTGGTGGAAGTGGGTGGATTCGAACCACCGAAGCCCGAAGGCAACAGATTTACAGTCTGTCCCATTTGACCACTCTGGTACACTTCCGTAATGGATAGGCAATGAAACATAACGTTTTTCAAACATCTCATTTAACCATTGAGTTAAACGGTGTTTCGTTCTTCTATTATCAGCCTATCCCTTGTTTGAAAATCTAATTTCTATCTTCAAAAAAACGACCTGCCATTATTATATACTCAATTGAGTACCTATTACTTTAAGGATTGTTTCATTTCCTCAATGTACTTATCTAACCTTTCATATTCCATACGTCCAGCTTCATTTGTAACATCAATACAATCTCTTACAAATGTAAATCTACGTATTCTTTCTTGTAATGTTTCTTTCATATATCTTATTGTTTTTAATTACAATGCAAAGGTACAAATAATTCTCGAATTATCCAAACTTTAAATGTTAAAAATATACTCATTATTGTAATTACCTGTTGATATATAATACACTCATTCGAGTACCTGTACCTTATACTATCATATCTCTAGTGAAAGATAGATGCCTATGATTTGTATAATCTTGACAGCCTACAAAAGCATTGTAAGCAAGATATTCCAATATAGATGTATCAATCTTATTATCATCTAAGGAACAATTTTGTTCATAGTCCCCAAAATCAATTACAAAGTAATAGTCATTATAGACTGACTTCCATATTCTCACAAAATATGGTGAGTGATTGATTAAACGATGTTTACAATCGAACACAATGTCCCTACAATCGTCCATGTCATACTTATTGAAAAGTATATCAAGTTTTTCTTGAATCTTTCTAATAAGTTCAGCTCTATATCTTTCTTTCAAGCCATCTATAACTTTCATACTATATTATTGTTTTGGTTATTACTTTAATTTTGATGTTGCAAAGGTAATACTTTATTTTGATATATGCTAATATTAAGTGTGAAATCTTTGTTAAAATTATGATGATAGTTGGAGTATGTCAATATTTTTTACCAGACACACATATCATAGTACATACCAATATAGCCATCATTATACATACTACTATAATGTAGATATACTCATAGTAACAAGTAGTTAAACATCTACCTGTATATAATTCTTTAATATGTCTAAATAGTTTTACCAATATATTCCATATCTTTTAAAATTTAACAGGGACAAAGGTAGTGATTATTTTTAATATAATACTATGATTAACATTATTTAATTTTGAATTAATATAAATTAACTATTTTTGTTTAATTAGATTGGAGACTATACTTTAGCGTTTTATCACTACTTCTTTTTTATTACACTACAAAGATAGGGATAAAAAACGATATATACTAATTTTATATGTTAATTCTTTGTTAAAAAATAAAATGACATATCATTAACAAATTTTAAACATAATCTTTGTAGTATATTCAAATATTATCCTTATCTTTGCACCATCAAAATTAAAACATAGTATTAATTAAAAGCATTAAAGTTATGGAAACTAACAAGAAAAATTCAGTACGTTATCAAATCGTTATTAGTAAAGATACATTCTATACAGAGGATAGATATGTTGGTTTTTTTAACGACTATAAATCACTCCAAGTATGCGCAGAAAAGGCTGACTTAGATATATCAGAGGAACAGGCTATCAGTTTGTGTGATATTTTTTGTGGCGATTTTGTATATAAAAATACTTATGACGCACAGGAAAAACTTTATACAAGTATTTTAGTGCACGATAGAAAGGACAAAGGTGCTTTCTTAAACAAAGCATTAGAAACGTTGAAATGTGCTGACTATGAACCTGCAAGAATGGTTATTGGACGTTATATAAATGAACGTGTAACACGCTTGAATTTCAATTCGACAAATGATATGTTGAAAGAAAGACGTTATATTTTTGCTGATATGTGCTGTGGTTGGTATCGTACAAATGTAGGCGACATCAAAATAGGAGATTGCGAAATCACTATTATAGGAGTATTGAACGAAATAGCTACAAGGTTAAACAATAATTAACTAAAAACATTTGGTAGGGATTGAGAAAATCCCTATCTTTGCAGTATCAAAATTAAAAACATAGTATTAATCATTTAAACATTTAAAGTTATGGCAGATTATAGTTTCGCACAGTGTTACCTTAATAGTGAAAAAGATAAGTTTGTTGCTCGTAATACGGCACAATACAAAATGTATGAACTTTTCATCGAAGCTCTGAATGTTATCAAAGAAGAAGCGGTGAAGTTTGATGGTAAAGTTTTGAGAGTGACTTTTAAAAATGCTGTTAAGGAGAGAATGACAGCAAAATATCCTTACTTTTATTGTGCTTTGGAAAACGGAAAATTGAGATATGGTTTCAATGGTGAAGAACGTACTTTCAGCATGAATGGTAAATTTGCTGGTTATCTTGAATGTTATGACAGTGATGCACAAATCATCTGTAATTCTGATGGACGTATTAATGCGGTTGATACTTGTAACAATATCAATGAAAGGGATATTTCTTACTTTAATAACCGTATCCCTGTTATTAAAGACTGTATCGAAAACTTTGATACCTATGTTGAAAAGGCGAGAGAGGTGGAAAAGGTTATTGCAGCCTACAAAAAAGAAGTACCGCAAATGGTAGCGTTAAACATTTCAATTGCCCGTCCATATACATTATAATTGTTAATTAAATGTTAAAGTCTTGGATTCATTTGTAGGATTCAAGACTTTTTCTTATCTTTGTAGTGTTCCAATAAGGGACATAAGTAGTAGTAATATACTAAAATATAGTCTCCAATGTGATAAATAAAAAACAGTTAAAATATATTAATGATAAAATCATTAACAGTTATTAACTAGAAATATAGTTGATAACTGGAATAATATTCTTATCTTTGCATTATCAAAATTAAAAACAATTAGAGTTATGGAAAAGAGAATAGATTCATTTTCGGGCAATAAATACTATCTAATAGGAAAATCAAGCAATAATGAAATGGTTTGGTTACAGCGTCCTAGATGGGATTGTGGTTGGTATTGGGGATGTAATTATCTTACTACTTTTGAATATATGTCTCATAAACCTTGTTCATTCCCTTATAGGGCTTATGACATTAGTTCACATAGACATTTTACATTAAGTGAATGTAAGGGAGAAAACTATTTGAATGACTATATTGAAATAGTTGAATGTCCTGTTGAGTTAGCAAAGTTGAAAACATTGTTAGCTGATATTGAAAGATATAAGTATATTGCTCAAAAGCAACCATCTAAATACAATGTTATTAACTTGGAATTGTTACCTAATTTATTTGAAGAAGTTGAAAAATTATTACTTCCTGATGGTTGTACATTTCCTATTGATAAACATAGTAATTTCAAGAAAATACCCCTTTCAAAAAGGGAATAGAATATTAACGAAATTTCACTTTAATTACTTGCAAGATTCAGATAAAAACATTATCTTTGCAGTATAATAATTAACAATTAAAACAATTACGATTATGAAAAAAGGTTCTTTAAGAGTTTCAGAAGTTGAACTTAACCAAATGTTGGAAAAAGGTTTGTTATACTGTTTACAAACCAGTCTCAATGGCTACCTGTTTTTCCGTCCAAAAGAGTTTCAAGCTCTGTTAACACTTAACATTGTTATTAAGGATAGAAACGGTCTATACAAAACATTGGTTGAAAATTTGCCTACATTGGAACGAAACAGCATTGAGATTATCGAAAAGGTAAAGAAAGAACTCTTTGCACTAACCTATGACAGAGAAGAAAAACGGGCATTGTCTCATGCTACATTCTATTCAGAAGAAGAAGCATTGAACTATGCAAGGAAAAGATATTACAAGAATCCAAAGGTAACAGTGGTGGATACTTGGTACGAATAATTTGAACTTTGTCTATTTAAACTTTCATAATTCATTAACAGGAATTAACTAGAAGCATTTGGTTAGTTCCTGTTTTTTGTTTATCTTTGTAGTATCAAAATTAAAAGAATAACAATTATGGAAAATGTATTTTACGGTTACATTGATAACGGAATCGAAATTGAATTGAGTGAAGAATGTATTGAGAATTGCTTTCATAGTGGAAACTGTGAAGAAGATTGCAAAGTATGGATAGAAGTACCCGAACTTAAAGCACAATTCGATAAGGTTGAGAAAGAAAGATTAATTAACCACATTCTTGAAACAGGTGCAGACCACACACGAAGCGAATTGAATCAATGGAGTAAAAAAGATTTATGTGTTTGGGTATTGTGGGATATGTGTGCTACTATCTATGACAGTGAAGAATATCAAAAGGATTAACTTCATTTAACTATAATAACTTGGTAGGAATTGAAAAAATTCCTATCTTTGTATTGTTCAAAGGAACAGAAGTAGAAATGATATTCTAAAGTATAGTCTCCGTTGGAATAAAAGAAAAATAGTTAAAATAATAAAAAAATTACAAAATATGTTGAAAAACATCTTCAAAAATTTGGTTTTCTCAAAAAAAGTATAATATAATACAATATTATAATAATATATAATATTAATATAAATTAATAAAATAATAATATTATAATATAATAATAAATTATATAATATTAATATTATAATAAAATATTATAGAATATAGTTACAATAAGAATAATTTAATAATATGTATAACCCCTTTAATGAATTTTAAGAAAAATGCTTTGGTAGTTTCAACTAAAAGTCTTATCTTTGCAAAGTGATAATTAAAAACAAAATGCTATGAGCAAAAAAGAAAAGGTTTTTACCAAAGAAAATGTATTGAACTTCAACCGTCTTTGTTTGGTTGCAAGATTCAATAAGAGAGAAGTACAAAAAGACTTGTTTGGAAAAGTACTTGGTTTGAATATCTTTGTACCCGAATTAAATGGTACAATAACAAAGGAACTTGGTATGGTAGCTAAAAGAGTTGGTTGCCGTTGGTTTGTTGATGGTATGACTGATAACAGAAAGTACCTTATTGTTAAACTCGTTAAAAGATAACTTCAATATGGGAGATAAAATTGATATTTTCGGCTATTCTCGTTACAGTGGTAACAGTTCTTATTCCAATCGGAAAGCTCGTGAACAAAAAAGAGCAAAGAAAGAGATGGTTCATAAACGTAAACAGGAATCCGAAAAGTATAGAAGTAGATAAGATACTTCAACAATAAGGCTATTTTCTTTCGATTTAAGAGACTTTCTTAGTTAAGTCGATAACTTTATCATCTGAATAAGAAAAAAGCGTGTACAGCGCATTAAATTACATTTTACTGAATTTCGTATTATTGAGGGACATTGCTTGTGAAAGTAGTGTTCCTTTTTTGCATTTATTAACTTTAAATGTTTGCATATTCCAACTGAAAGCATTATCTTTGCAGTATCAAAATTAAAAAACAATTAGAGTTATGGAAGAAAAAGCAACTTCAAGACAGTTATGGGCATTGTATTGTATCACCAAAAGAGATTATAGGAATGATAACTTGTCCAAGAAAGAAGCAAGCGAATTAATTGCAAGTTTCAAAGATGGTAAATCACCTGTTAAGGCGAAAGGTACTGCTAAAAAAGTTTCAAAGAAGGATAGCCTTGAAACTGAATTTGTCAAGTATGTAGATAGCCGTATGGGTGAAGTAGTGGAAATTGCAAAGGTTGCTTTGGGAATTGAAAGCGTTATAATGAATGATACAAAGTTTGTGAAAGACGATGGTAAACGTTTTTACTTTTGTGGTTTCGGTTGTGCTATCGTTTATATTAAATATGATGGACGTAGTAAACTTGCAGCCAAAATTGACGAAATGAGAAAGAATAACTATAAACATTTTGTTGACAAGTATCATTCTTTCTTTGATAAAAAAACTATTGAGGAATATAAGAAGAAAGGTTTTCCTGTTGGTGGTTTGTTTAACCAAGACGAACGGGTACAAATAACTTTCAATCATATTGTTCTTGACTTTATGAAACAAAATGGAGTAAAAAATGCTTACGTTCATTCTCACTTAGATTAGTTGAAAAATTAACAAAGAATTAACAATTAAAGTTTGGTTATTTCAAAAATTATTTGTATCTTTGTAATGTAATAATTAAGACAAGTATTAACCAATTAAAAACATTAAAGCTATGCGGTAATATTTAAGAAAATATTAAAATTGGTTTTGTAAACCATGTGGTTGTTAATGAAACATTAGTTTCTTGACCACAAAGAGGTTAATCTTAGAATTAACCTAATAAGTGAATATAATTCATATTATTATGGTAATTTTAATCAAAATTAATCTCAAAAACAAGTAGACTATGAACTTTTAAAACCTATTAGGTATGCACTACATAAGAGATAAGACGTAATATTGGTTTATATTATATTTAGATTAAACCATACATTTATTTAAGAACAAGCATAATATATAAAGGAACAATGTAATAGTTCCTCCAAAAAGATAATTTAATGTTGAACCTATTAAAATTCATAGTAGTATGATACGAGAACCGACTGCATAAGGTATAATAATATTATATAGATTTTAATTAAACATTTAGAAAGATTCTCATAGTGAAAAGCCTCAACCATAGACAGTTGTTGAGGCTTTTTTAACATTTTAATTTTTTATTTAACTATTTTATTTTAAATACTTTGGAGACTATACTTTAGAATTTTACTTCTACTTCTTTGTTTATTTCTTATAGTACAAAGATAGTGATTTTATATGAGACTAACAAATTTAAACTGTTAAAAAGAAAATTATTATTTTAACATTATATTCTTGGAAATATGAATTAAAATACCGACCTTTGTAATATCAAAATTAAGAGTACTAACAATTAAAAACAATGGTCATGAAAAGAATTTATAGCGAATTGTACAATAATCATTCTTACAACGAAGAAGATTATAAAGAAGGGTATGAAGAACATTGTAAGATAAATGGTTTGGATATGGACAAATATTCTCTTTTTGATTTTATCAATGAATCACTTGAATGGGATTATGAGGATTTGGAATCTAACATAACTTTTTCTGATTCCAATGTGGAATGTGTTATCGTTGGTTATGTCCAACTTTGGACAGGCAAAAGGGAAATAATGCCTGTTAAATGTGATACTCTTTGGGAAGCTATTCAGAGAACCGTTGAACACAGTGATTTTCAAATCATTAAACAAGTCAATGGGCACATTGAAGTATCAGCTATCCACCACGATGGGACAAATAGATTTTCAATTCATTTACTTAATGAAAAGGGAATTAATACTGTTAATGGAAACTTGAATAAGAGTTGTTATCATAAAGCTATTAACGGATATATTTACTAACAGTATGGGAAAGAAACTTTACATTTTGGTATGTGGTGAGAAACCACGTACCTACATTGCAACTTCATTACTTGAATTGTCTAATTATATTGATATGCAAGTTAAGAAAGAAAAATATTCTTGGTATGTGTATATTAATGGACAAAAGTTAAACAATTCCTATTCAGAAGAATATACAGAGGATGAAGTAAGAATTGATGTAATGAAATGTAAATATTTTAAACAAGTGCTTGGAGACGCTGTTTTATATAAGGCAGAACCTATGTAATTAACATTTATTATATGTAATAATTTGGTAGAAAACAGAAATTTCCCTATATTTGTAACATCAAAATTAATAATTAAAAAACAATACAATTATGGCAACAAAAATCTTTTTAGTAAAAGAAGAGTACAATAATGATGGTCAAATTCAAAATGAAGTATTTCCTTGTACTTCTTTGGAAGTAGCACAAAGAAAGATGGAAGAACGTAAAAAACTACTCTTCGGTATTGGTGGACATTGGAGTGACTATGATATGAATAGCGATGGAGATGATGATGTATCTATTGAACAAGACACAAATTCTTTCAAAGTAGAAGATTTGTATGATGATTATCATTGCTTCTTGGAAATTGAAGAAGCGAAAGTGTATGAATAAGATACTCATTCGAGTACCTATTATATAATATAATGCAATATTAGAAGCATTTATATGATAAATGAATTATAACTTTAAATTTAAATTAATTACTCTCTTATAGGGAAATAAGACTCATTCGAGTACCTGTTTCCCTATTTATTAATATAATAAAGTAAAATATATTTACAAACAAAACAAACATATAAAAATAGTGGTAGATTTTGTTTTGGTCTACCACTATTATAATTTATTCTTTATTCAAAGTCTCTAGGCACACGAATTTTGTGTTTACGAAGAAGTTTGATAGCTTCTTTTGGAAGTTCGAACACACCGTCATAGTCAACGACTGTATTATTTTCAGTATATATCCCAATACTTTCCATATCGTCTGAATCTGAATCATTTGGAAACGAATATTCCCATTCAATCAGATAATAATCCTTACCATCTTTGTATAATGTCATAGTGTTTTTGGCTACACCTAAAACAATAGGTTTTGAAGTTGCTGAACTTTCTTTAACAATTTCAGTCTCAAATGTTAAATTTCCTAATTCTGTCATAATATTTAATTTTTAATTTTGATGTGACAAAGATAATGTTTTTCTGATTAACTACCAAATTATTAATGTTAAAATTTGTTAAGTAAACATAATATGTTAATTTAAGGTAAAAGAATGTTATGGTATGTTAAAGGACATACCTATACACTCTAAACATCTTTGCAAAGGTAAGAATAATATTTGTAAATTCCAAAATAAAAGTGTTAAATCTTTATCCTATTTTTTTAACTTTTATTAACTAAATAATATTAAACGTGTTGGAGACCATATTCTAGTATGTTACTACTACCTTTCCTTTTAACTTATATGCAAATGTAAGCATTTTAATTGAATTGTGTACTATGATTAACAGTTTTTAACTTGAAATTTTTATAAACCACCCTAGAACTAATAAAATATATAGTAGAATATTAATGACTGTTAATAAGTTGTATATATCAGATATAATTCTTACCTTTGTCCTATCAAAATTAAAGTACTAACAATTAAAAATTCAAGGTTATGGCAAATGTCTTATTTAAAGTGACTACTTCTTATTATTGTAGAGATATAGCAGTTGAGGGTGAAGACCTTTGTACATCTTTAAAAAACGCTATAAAATGCGCTAAAATAATGATACGTTGTAATGTTACATCTTTCAAAATAGCTCCTTTGAAAGCTCATGTAACAGTCTTAGAGATAGATAAAAAATATGGTCGTTATTCTGTAAATAACGAGTTATCCAAAACGGCAAAGGAAAAGTTTAACAAAGTATTAGACCCCTGGGTAGATAACATCTATAAACAATATTGGGAACATGATAGAGATGTAGAAAAGATAAATTTTGATTGATTCATATTTGTAAATAAATCTGATAAAAATTTGTTCATACAAAGTGTACCTGTTTGAGATAAATCGGTACACTTATTTCTATTTAACTTTTATTAACTATATTTTATTATATATGTCGGAGACTATACTCTAGCCAACCACGACTACCTCTGTCTCCCTTATTGGAACATTACAAAGGTCGGCATTTTATTTCAAATATGAAAGTGATTAACAGTCATTAACTCAAAATAATTTCAATCCCTGTTAAACCTATTAATTTCTATATACTAAAGTTAATCACTGTTAATCATGATATAAATTAAAAATAAAGTCATATCTTTGTCACATCAATATAAAAGTAATACTAACAATTAAATTTTAAAGTTATGGTAAGCAAATATTATTCAGAATCCAATGTGAATGAGAAAATTAATTACAAGGCAAATGTAATGTTTCAAAATGGGAATCATTTACACCGTTCGGGAACTTCTGTTATAAGCCCTATGAGATATGCTGTTATGGACGCACGAGTAAATTATACTTCAATGCTGATTTATCTTACTGGTAAATATTCTAAGCAACATCAAGTGTATAAAGATTAATTAACTAAAATCATTAGGTAGGTATCTGAAAAATGCCTACCTTTGTCTTATCAAAATTAAAATATATACAGTTATGGCAAAGGATAATAAAGTTACTATTGAGATTACAAAATTGAACTATGGACGCAATGCAAAAACGTTTTGCAATACTGTTTTAATGCTGCGTACCGCTTGCAAAGTTGGGGACACTGAAACTGTTAACCATACAGTGTTAGGTTGCTTAAATCGCCAAAAAGGAGCTAATTTTGATTTTATTATTAAATAAGGGGAAAGATTCCCCTTTTAAATTTATACAGTTATGGTAAAAGGTACAAGTCATTTTAATATCCATCCCGAAGTAGGGGATACATTTCCTTGTCGGTCATCTAACAGGATAACAAAGGAATATTATTGGTTTTTAGTCGGTGAGATAAACAGGGGAACAATGAAAAAGGCTGTTTGTCGTATTGAAAACCATACATTTGGTACTGAATCTTATTATTTAGTATCCCAACCGTAAAACTAACAGAGAAGTATAAGAAAGTACTTCTCTTTTTTATTGTCTAAATATGCTATATTTGCTTATTTATTTGCTCTGTATTGCATTTTATATATCAATCTTATATCTTTTATTATCTTTGTTTTAAAGTCGCTTAAAACGTCTTATTTTAGCTCATAAAAAATATGATTTCAATTAACATTTATTAGTACTAAATATAGTGTATATATCAATGATTTGTTATATCTTTGCAGTATCAAAATTAAGTTATTAACCAATCAAAATTTAGAGTTATGAATAAGGTAGTAAGAAACATCAATGATTACAAAAGCTATTATAAGTTTTTAGACAAAGTTGAATCGTCTAATACATATAAACATGGTTGGTTTGTGTATGCTTGCCAATTCAATGAGGGAGACAAAAATAGTGTTGAATATATGTTAGGTGATGGCTTAACAGAGGATGAGGCTCAAAAGCTCTATGATGCAAATAAGTTTGCGGTTGAGCACAGTGGTTATGACTATGCCGATATTTATATGGCTAATTTATACAGACCTCATGCACCTGTTATTGAATATAACAGGATAACAAAAACAGTCAACAAACGGGCGGTTGAACTGCAAAGTATATATCAAGCGATATTCGCAAAGATTAACTAACAATATTAGGTAGGGAAAGGGAAAATCCCTACCTTTCCTTTTTTAAATTATTTTAACTATTATTTATTAATTCCAACAGAGACTATATTTTAGCGTCTCACCACTACTTATGCTCCTTTATTAGAACACTACAAAGATAAGCATTTTAGTTGGGTTCTACATTATGATTAACAGTATTTAACTCAAAATACTATGAAATATATGTTTTACTATGGTTTCAAGTTAATAACTGTTAATTACTTTCATATATTAATTTTTTGCCCTATCTTTGCACTATCAAAATTAAAAACTATAAGAGTTATGAAAACAAATTACAGAGAAGTATTAGATACAATTGTACGTGTTATCAATAAAAAATATAACATTGATATGTGTAAGGATAAATCAGAAGTAGCCGTTTATGCCCGTGTTTATTTAGCTAAAAGATTAACTTTTATGAATATGAGTAATAAATACATTGCAACTATTTTTGGGGTTAAGCCATCTAATGTTAGCAATATGGTAAATTTAACGCCTAACAAGTATAACAAAGAAACATATCTTAAATATAGAGATAAATTTAAGAAGTTAGAGGAAAAAGATAAAGACCGTAATTTTGGCTATATACCTGTTTATGATGGCGAATATAATGAATCATTCTTTGAAAGCAAAGATGCAAGTATAAAAAGGGCTATTCACTTATTTCGCTATTTATGCGCTAAAACGGACGAAAGGATATTAACGACTGATAAACCTATCAAAGTATCATTTAGACAATGTGAAAAGCTACATATTTGCTTATCAATGAGTTATAACGGGAAATTATATGAACGGGAATATTATTGTACTAACTTTGGGGTATCAATTGTACCAATAAACAATAATTAACTAAAAACATTTGGTACTTACAAAAAAATGCTCTATCTTTGTAGTATCAAAATTAGAAACAAAGTATTAATCAATCAAAATTTTAAAGTTATGGCAAAGTATGGTAATTTCGTAGGACAAAAAGATTTAGTGTTAACAGAAGAAGAAAAACAAATGTTTTTGGACTTCTTTAAGGAAAAACTTTTCGACACATACGGGAGATATGAGTTTAAAAAAGTCTTTACAGATATGAATGTTAGTGAGAATTGTTTCACAACGTTTACAGACTTCAATATATATGATTTTAATTTTATGGTTGAAAAGCCGTTAAACGGACGTAATCACAATGGCGATAGAGTGTTTGATTTCAAAGGTATTACTTTCTCAATACGCAAAGAAATTGGCTATTTAGAGCTAAGAGATGAAAACGAAAAAATTGTAAAAGATTACGAAAATGCTCCAACCTTTCAGTATTCTTTATCAGTTAGAGTGAACGGCTATAAAATTCCTTACAAATGTAGGAATAAAGAAGTAATTTCGTTGAAAGATAGTTTTCAATATGATACTGATATAGAAAATTTCGATTTTGCTATCATGTTTCGTAGTTTGTCTCGGATAATTGGAGGTTTAAAATAATAAAATGCCTTAACAATATTTCACTAAAAAGATAGGGTATAATTGAAATAAAAACCCTATCTTTGTGCTATCAAAATTAATCATTAATACATTAAAGTTATGGCAAAGAATTACATTCCACAAATTTCGGTTTATTACACTGAAAGAAATTATAATGAGTATAACAACGCTATACAGGACGCAATAAGCCGTTTTAAGAGCTTTTATTCACGTTTTGATAAAAGACTACTTACCACAAAGAAAAAGGTAAATGTAAACCTAAAAGGGCGAATTTTGAACGTGAGTATAAACTTCAATAAGTGTCGTTATTCACAATGCTACGAGATTGTAAATTATAACGAAGTACAAGGACAAACAATAAATTATTAAAGTTATGAAAGAAAGATATTTTGTTGTTGTGAATGACACAAAAGAAGAAATTTATTTTGCGTCAAAAAACCAATTTCGGGCACAACATTTTACAAAAATGATTTACCAAAAATATGATAAGCAAGTAACTTGCAAACCTATGTTATTTGGTGAAGAAGAGAAAAAGAAATATAAAGATATTATTTCTAAAAGAGGTTAAAAACAATTAAATGATAAGGATTTAATAGTTCTTATCATTTTTTAACATTTTTTATATATTATAATATAAAATGGGTTGGAGACTATACTCTAGCATATCACTGCTACTTCTTTCCCTTTTGGAACACTACAAAGATACGAATTAATTCCCATATATTATCACGATTAACAGTTTTTAACTTGAATTTAACCTCTTGGTATGGTTATGTTAAACTCATGTTAAGTTCTGTTAATCATAGTGTGGAATCCAAATAAAATGCCGATATTTGCAATATCAAAATTAAAGCAAAATATTAATCAATTAAAGATTTAAAGTTATGGAAAAGAATGTAGAATTTTACAAAGAACAATGTCAACAAATTGTTAACCATATTAGCGAATCAGTGATGGACGCTAAATCAGTGACTTTCAGTGGTGGAAACTTTTGTCCACAAATTTGTTTTATCAGAGTGGACGCACTTGACAAAAAAGATTACCCACACAATATTGATATGAATAGTGTGTACATTGAGTACAAAATAGACTTCGATACAAAGAAGTTTGAAGTATTCAGAGTGGGACATATTTATTTGTCTCCAAAAGACCTCAAAACAGACCGTTATAAATACCTTTGCATGAAAAGTATGACAAACGTATTAGTCGATAAGGGCGGTAAAAAATTCCGTAAAAGCGTCCATAAAGACAACAAAACAACGGCTAAAAAGATGGCTGATTACTTCAACGAAGTTATGAAAGCTGTTAAGGAATATACAGGCAGTTATCCTTACAAAGAGGGAATCGAAGAGTAATAAACATATTTTAACTAAAAATATTAGGTAGGAACAAATAAAATTCCTACCTTTGTTGTATCAAAATTAATACTAACAATTAAAGATTTACAGTTATGGCAAAAGCAATGAAATTAGGGCAAATGTCCCGTAATAAACTAACAAAGAAACAACTTGCAGAGTTGAGAAAAAGAAAGTATATTTTGTTTGAACGTTCATACGAAAATTGTATGTTTCAGTTAGGCTACTGCAAAGCGATTATTCGCTCTTATCACAAAGATACAGACGTTTTTAAATACAGTATTGAACGTATTAAAAAAATGTATGATTTAGTGCATAAAACGTATGTAAACGAACTAAAAACGCTTGGATACGTTACTACTGATAATTTTCACTATCTGAATATAAATTTAGATAGAAAGTTAAGAAACGTAAAAATAACAGTTATTAACGAAAAAGATGGCGCATTATCCAAATAATATTCTTATCTTTGTAACATCAAAATAAGAGATATATTATTAATCAAAATTTAAAGTTATGGCTACTACATTGAACGTAAAACAGTACAACGCTATGCAAGCGGAACGGGAAAAAGATTTCCTTGCAAAGTTAGACCGCAAAGGATTAACAGATAATGACATCAAAAAGATGTGTAATAATTATTTCCCACGTGTAAACAAAAATTACGGATTCGTTACTTTTGACGACCGTACACGGTCTACCACAATATCATGGCATAAAAGAAAGTCCTATTAACAAGTATTAACAGAAAATATTAGGTAGGAATGAGATAATTTCCTACCTTTGCAATATCAAAATTAATAATACTAACAATTAAATTCTTACAGCTATGTTATACAGTGGACAAACAGTTTTTTTGAGAAGTGCTGATTATTCAGAGGTAAAAATACTCTGTAAACAAATCAATGTAAAAACAGCTAAAAAACTTTATGATAAGGGAGTTAAAATTTGGCTGCACCCTTGCAACCTTACATTGAGTAATCCCTGGCAAGAACCTTATCACTACAAAAAAAGTGAAACTAATACAGAATGTTTTGAAAGTTTGGTAAATTCATTCAGTTATTATAATTGCGACAAAGATAGAGGACAAAGAATCATTTTCTTTGCACAATGTGATTCAAAAGGTAAATTAATCATTCCTAAAAATTGACAACCAATGATACTAATATATACAGGGCTATTTTTAGCCCTTTTAGCAACACTTTTTTTCTTTGTGATAAAATCATTACTTAGAAAAAGAAAATTAAATAGAGAGCTTAAAACTCGCTTTATATTGGCGAATTTAAAATATAAAACATAACTTTAAAATTTGTAGAACTTGAATTTTGATACAAGGTGCACCTGTTTGTGATAAATCGGTGCACCACTTTTTTATTAACTTTATTTAACTAATAAATAATAAACAAGTTGGAGACTATACTCTAGCGTTCCACCACTACCTTTGCTTTTTTCTTACACTACAAAGGTAGGAATAATATCTGATATATGAAAGTAATTAACGGTTTTTAACTCAAAATACTTCATATAAGACAATAATGATAATATTATAGTTAAATACTGTAAAACATAGTGCTTAATCCAATTATTATTCATATCTTTGCACTATCAGAATTAAAGAGATTACTAACAATTAAATAATATACAGTTATGGCAAGAAACATTACTTTATCAATCGTTGAGGCTACTTTTAATGAGGTATTAAAAGAGACTGAACACATTAGTCCTAAAACAATAGAACTAATTGAAAATAAGCTCCAAAATGAATGCGGAGATATGAGATATAAATTAGTTGCTTATGCAGCGTCTAATCGTTCTATCATGTTTGGTTTTTATACCTCTAAATATTACGTTTATTTTGATTGGGAACAAAAAGAGTGGAAAGCAGAATATATTAGATAACTAACATTTATTAACTAAAAAGATAGTGCATATATCAAATAAAAGCACTATCTTTGCAATATCAAAATTAAAACAAAGTTATTAATCAATCAAAATTTAAAGTTATGAATAAGGCAAAATTTTTCGGTGGTGTAGGAATGTTTATGTTTATCATGTGGTTGTTGTTTTGGATGTTAGGTAGTTGGCACGTGAAAAACAGTTTTGCAACGTTCTCCTATGTTTGGTTAGCTATTTCAGTGGTGGTTTTAATCGCTGTAAACTGCAAATTAACTGCAATACATAGAAACTTATCAAAGTAAGTAGATAATTCAAGGTAGGGCAAATAAATAAGCCCTACCAACAAAATATAAAAGCTATGAGTAAGAGACTTAAATTATATGCTACTATAAAAGAAACGGCTGGGAGGGAATTAACCTATAAATCAACAAGCCATTCAGATACTTATAATCATGCGCTTTTCCTATTGAGAGGAAAAGAAGTTAAGATTGAAACAAAATATCTTTTCTTAGACCAACTAAATACCGCACCTGTTAAGGGTGTTACTAAAATAGGTTTGAGACTTCGATTTTCAGATATTAAATCATTGAGGATGGAAAATCGTACATTCCGAACTATAAAGCAAAGAATTAAAAAGTTCTATGCAAACGGATGGAATACAGATATAAAAGATAAACAGCTTATCGGATGGAAAAGACTGTTAGGACTGAATTAAATATTTAATTGTTAGTAAGTAGGGAACGGATTGTGAAATTAGTTCTCTACATTTTTTTTAACTATTATTAACTGATTAATATTAAATAGGTCGGAGACTATACTCTAGCGTTCCACCGCTACCTTTGCTTTTTTCTTACACTACAAAGATACGAATTAATTCTTATATAATGCTATGATTAACAGTTTTTAACTTGAAATCATGATAAAAACATATATTTCATAGTATTTTGTGTTAATCACTGTTAATTGCTTTCATATATCAACTATTTGTTATATCTTTGCAGTATCAAAATTAAAGAGATTACTAACAATTAAAATACATACAGTTATGAAAGTAGAATTATTACCTAAAGCAATTTATATAAGAACTAAAAAGTTTTCTATTTGGTGGGGATGGTTGTCATTCTCTAAGGATGATTGTTTTATTCCAAGTTTTTATTTTAATTGGTTTAAATAAACCATTAACAATATTTCACTAAAAATATAGTGTGAAATTCAAATAAAAGTCTTATCTTTGCAATATCAAAATTAAAATCAATAATCAATCAAAATTTAGGCGTTATGAAAAATCAAATTAATTCAGTACAAAATTCACTTAACTCTTGTTTTTCTCAACTGAAAGCTGTTTATGAATCTGATTCTTTGGGAATCTTTTCATATCTTGAAACAAATCGTATTGGAAACAGTGCACAAAAAGATGATGTTTCGTTCTCGCCACAGGAAAGAGCAAGATTCGACAAAAGAGTACAAGTACTTGAAAAGAGTATTCGTGAAAACGGATTCGATAAAAATAGACCTTGTTTGGTAGCTATATTCAATGATAAACTTTATTTAGTCGATGGACAAACACGGGCACAGGCGGCTGTAAATGTAGGCGCAAAGTTCTACTTTGAAATAGTAGATAAAAACTTTCAAGATATTAAAGAATTAACAAAATATGTTCTTTCACTCAATACAGACCAAACACCCTGGAACGCAACAGACCGTTTCAAATCATATCTTAGATTGAATGATAGGCAAGATGTATTAAACATATTTGCTGACATTCGTAGAACGTATGGCAAAATGCAGAAAGACGCTTGTATTTTTGAATTGTGGTACGGACAGGGAGCTGCAAAAAGAAGTGCTTTCAAAGGAGATGTATTTTTGCGTCCCGAACCAACAGAAGACCAAAAGAGCCGTATTTTTAACGCTTTGGAAACAAGGCAAAAAATATATGAAATTAATGTAGAAAGAACTGAAAAGGGAAAGAAAGGGTATAATTCGTGGATAGAGGGAGAAAAGTTTGTTGCCGCTTTCCGTAATTTGTTCATGTATTACGACATCAAAGAAAAGCATATTGAAAATATGCTGCAAAATTACAAAAGTAATAACTTCGAATATCCGCAAAAAGAGTCTCTGAAATCGCCCGAATTTTGCACTAATTTCCTTATCAATCTAATTAATAACGGATTAATAGGAACGAGATTGGCGGAATATTCAGAGCAAAAGAAAATAGTTAATTGCGAACGAGCAAAAACGCCAAAAAGAAAGAAAGTAAATCTAAATGCCAAAATTTTGATAACGATTGATTAATACTTGATTAACACTAATTAACGAGATTACTTTGGTAGTCTCGTTTTTTATGTCTATCTTTGTAATATCAAAATAAGATATAATACTAACAATTAAAAATCAATGAGTTATGAAAAAGATTATTTTATTCTTCGTTTTATCTATTATTGTTCTAACACTATCAGCAACTAATAACAATAATAAAAAATCAATCTACGCCAAAGGAAAAAGTCTTGAAGTGTTTCAAGCAGCCAAACAAGTATCAGATACTATATATATGGTGAAACTTGCCAAGTATGACAAAGATTTTCAAGTAATAGAAATCAACGACAAAAAGTTGAGCAAAGAACAGAGTAAGAAATTCACACAACAGGTTAAGAAACATCTTAACAAATAACAACTGTTAATAAATGTTAAACAGATTGTTCCACGTGGAACACCCCCCTCATGGGGGGCTACCTACGTACCCCCTTACTCACCACCCCCCTCTCCCCCTACCCTGTATATGGGGGAACGGTTGCTTAAATAAATTTTCTAAAAAATTTTTGACCTTTTTTATAGACCCCCCCCCTCTTTTATGT
>ERZ1673753.486-NODE-486-length-49420-cov-7.418799_pt1 | contig 49420 bp, 44 predicted proteins | sample MGYA00580201_ERZ1673753 | MGnify/ENA primary metagenome ERZ1673753 (study PRJEB41218, sample SAMN15661747) | gut metagenome | host: Homo sapiens | place: Canada: London | collected 2015-08-20/2019-03-30 | study: EMG produced TPA metagenomics assembly of... | reverse complement strand
AGTTTGCCAAGTTAATTCATGCCAGTGCTTACGATGAAGCCAGCAGTATTGCCCGGAAACAAATCGAAGACGGAGCTTCTGTCATCGACATCAATATGGACGATGCCATGCTGGACAGCGCTAAAGAAATGGCTACTTTTATCCGTATCATCAGCAATGACCCTGACATTTCCAAAGCTGCCCTGATGATCGATTCTTCCGACTGGAATACTTTACTTGCCGGTTTAAAGAATGCACAAGGAAAATGTATTGTCAATTCGATCAGCTTAAAAGAAGGAGAAAAAGAATTTTTAAAAAAAGCTGCTGAAATCAAGCGACTGGGAGCTGCGGTGGTAGTCATGGCATTTGACGAAAAAGGCCAGGCCGTAACTTACGAACGCAAAATTGTAATCTGTCAAAGAGCTTATCACCTTCTGACGGAAAAAGCGGGGTTTACGCCTGAAAATATTATTTTCGATGTGAATATTCTGGCTGTCGGCACAGGTATGGAAGAACACAGCAATTATGCAGTCGACTTTCTCCGGGCAGTCGAATGGATAAAAAAACATCTTCCCGGCAGTTCTACTTCCGGAGGAGTTTCTAACCTTTCCTTCTCTTTCCGGGGAAACAATCCGGTCAGGGAAGCCATGCACTCCGTATTTCTATATCATGCAATTGCTGCCGGTCTGGATATGGCTATCGTCAATCCGGCCCTCTTACAGGTTTACGACGATATACCTCCACAGCTTCTCCAGGCCGTCGAAGATGTCATACTGAATAAAAATCCGGAAGCGACAGAACGCCTCATAGAGCTGGCGGAAAAGATGAAAGCTTACAAAGCTGAAGGGAAAACGGTCAAAAATGAAAGTTGGAGAGACCAGCCTTTGGAAGAGAGACTTATTTATGCACTGGTAAAAGGGATTAAAGACCATCTGACCGAAGACGTGACGGAAGCGCTGGAACATTACTCTTCCCCCGTAGAGATTATAGAAGGTCCCCTGATGAAGGGCATGGATAAAGTAGGCACATTGTTTGGAGAAGGCAAAATGTTTCTTCCCCAGGTTGTCAAATCAGCCCGCATCATGAAAGAAGCTGTTTCCGTTTTACAACCCGGGATAGAAAGCAGTAATTCCTTACCTCCCGGCTCCGTGCGGAAACATAAAATTGTTCTGGCCACAGCGAAAGGAGATGTACACGATATCGGAAAGAATATTGTCCATATTGTCCTCAGTTGTAATAATATGGAAGTAATCGATCTGGGAGTTATGGTTGACAATCAGCGGATACTTGAAGCTGCCCGGCAATACCAGGCTGATATCATTGGCGTAAGCGGTTTGATTACTCCTTCTTTAGCAGAAATGGAAGATCTATGCCGCTTGCTGGAAAAAGCCCAGCTAAAAATTCCTCTCTTTGTCGGAGGAGCCACCACCTCCGGAGTACATACGGCTGTAAAATTAGCCCCCCTTTACAGCGGCGGGGTGATTCACGGCGGAGATGCTTCGAGGACTGCCGGTCTGATCAAAAGGCTTTTACAAAAACCGGACAATTATTTGCAAGAGTTACAGAGGGAACAGGAAAAAATACGGCAACTATACTACGAGGCTCATACTCCTATAATTCCCTATCCGGAAGCACAGGCATCAGCTCCCCGGTTCGCTCCGGAAAGTTATCTTTTGCCCGGGACTTTCGGAGAGCACAATTTACGGGCTCATCATCTGGACCTTCGCGAACTGGCCGACCGGATTGACTGGACTCCATTTTTCCATTTCTGGGGATTCAAGGGTAAATTTCCGGAAATTCTCTATACCAACGAAGAAGCTGACCGTACCTATCAGGCCGCCTTGGAAATGTTGGGGCAGATTATCGCCGGAAATGAATTTGAAGCTTCGATTGTCGTCAAATTCTTCAATGCCCGTTCGGAAAATAACCAGATCCTATTGGAAAACGGATATCATTTCCCCATGCTGAGGCAGCAAATACGAAATACTGAATATCTGTCCCTAGCAGATTATATAAACCCGGATCCGGCATTTAAAAGTACGGTCGGAATTTTCTGCCTGAAAGTCTCGGATACACATACATGTACAAACTGCCACGATTTCGCCCAGCTTCTCCGGGAAAGCTTATGTGCCCGCTTTACAGAAGCATTGGCCGAATGGATGCAGGAACAATTATCGGAAGGAACGCATATGATCCGCCCGGCTTTCGGCTACCCCGCCTGCCCCGACCATTCGCTGAAAAAAGAAGCTTTTCAAATATTGAATGCGACAGCGGATATCGGAGTAGAATTGACTTCTTCGTATGCTATTATTCCCACGACCAGTCTTTGTGGAATGCTAATCGCACATCCACAAGCTCATTACTTTAATATCAGTAAAATCAGTGAGGAACAATTGGACGTCTATTGCCGTCAAAGGGGATTTACAAGGGAAGAAGGGAAACGCCTTTTAGGTCCTCTTATAGACCATTAATTTTTTTCAAACAACAGATCTTCTGAACCGAAAATACTGTAATTGCAATCTCATGAAAATAACCGATATATTAAACCGTAAAGAAAAACCATTTGCTACTTTTGAGCTTGTGCCACCGCTCAAAGGAAGCGATATCAATAAATTATACAAAGCCATCGATCCCTTGATGGATTTTACACCTCCATTTATAAATATCACATTCCACCGGGATGAAACTGAATTCCGTCAAAAAGAAAACGGTTCTTTTGAAAAAATAACAGTTACCAAACGTCCCGGTTCGGTTGCCATTGCAGCAGCTATTATGAAGCGTTACCAGATAGAGGTAGTCCCTCACCTTATATGCGGGGGAGCTTCAAAATACAAATTGGAAAACGACCTGATCGACTTGAATTTTCTGGATATATCCAACGTAATGGCCTTGAGGGGAGATGCCATTCCCGGTCAGAAATATTTTATCCCGGAACCAGACGGACACAAATACAGCTGCGATCTGGTGAGACAAATTCACAATATGAATCAGGGAAAATATTTGGACGAAACGCTGACAAACGCAATTGCGACCAATTTTTGTATCGGCGTTGCCGCTTATCCCGAAAAACATTACGAAGCTCCTAATCCGGAAACCGATATTTTGCATTTAAAACAGAAAGTAGATGCCGGAGCGGATTATATCGTCACCCAAATGTTTTTCGATAATAACCGCTTTTTCCACTTCGTCGATAATTGCCGTGCTGCCGGAATAACGATTCCTATTATTCCCGGTCTTAAACCGATATCGACGCCTGCCCATATCGAAATGCTCCCCCGGGCTTTCCGCATTGATTTACCCGAAGCGCTCATGAAAGAAATACGGAAATGCAAAGACAGTCAGGAAATATATCAGGTCGGAATTGAATGGTGCACGATGCAAAGCAAAGACTTACTGGCACATGGCGCTCCTGCCATTCACTATTATACCATGGGGAAAGCCGATAATATCCGGACAATTTTAAAACGAGTATTCTGATGGACATTTACGATTATATCATCCTGATTATTCTAGGATTCGCCGCCGGCTTTATCAACATCTTCGCCGGAGGAGGATCAATGCTGGTCGTCCCTTTTCTCATTTTTCTGGGACTTCCGGCAAATATCGCCAATGCAACGAACCGGATTGCCATTTTATTACAAAACACCGTATCTGTATTTACTTTCCAGCAAAAGAAAATTTTAAATCTGAGGACAGACTACAAACTTTTATTCCCTGTCCTGCTGGGAAGTATAGCCGGTGCTTTTGCAGCGGTAGATATCCAAAAAGAAATATTGGAAAAAATTATAGGAGGATTATTGATTGTTATGTTCTTTATGATATGGATAAACCCAAACGCCTGGATTCGGGCTAATGCCGAAAAAGCCCATAATAAACATCCCTTTTTGCGTTTTCTTATCTTTTTTGCCATCGGTTTCTACGGCGGTTTTATCCAGATCGGAGTGGGGTTTTTCCTTTTAGCCGGCCTGGTACTCGGATGCGGTTTCGATTTACTGAAAGCCAATGCCGTAAAAATATTTTTGGTTCTTTCCTATACTGTAATTGCTTTAATTATCTTTATTTTTTACGACCTGATTGACTGGAAAGCCGGCTTAATACTTGCCTGTGGCAATATGGGAGGAGCCTGGGTAGGTACCCGTCTCAGTATTAAATGGGGAGCCACCTACATCCGCTATATTTTATTGGCCGCCTTGCTTTTAGTCGCCCTGAAACTTTTCGGCTTATTTTAATATTTATTTTTCTTTGTTTTATATACAAACATCGTCCGGATAAACCTTTTAAAATTGATTTTAATCTTTCTCCATTGCTCAGCTCATTTTCCTGCACTTTCTGATTCAACCGCTATCCTAAAATTATTCTATTTTAATTTTTTCTATTTTTTTAATTTAATTTTAATTTATATTTTTGATAACCCATTTTTAAATCTCCTTATATGAGAATTGCGTTTTATTTATTGCTAAATTTATTTTTTTTCCCTGATCTTCTTTTGGGACAAGTCTATCTGGATCCGGAAAAGTCCATTGAAGAAAGAGTTGAAGACGCTTTGTCCCGCCTGACATTACCGGAAAAAGTAGCGATGTGTCATGCCCAGTCGAAATTCAGTTCTCCGGGGGTACCCCGTTTGGGTATTCCGGAAGTATGGACCAGCGACGGTCCGCACGGTATCCGGGCTGAAGTTTTTTGGGATGAATGGTACAATGCGGGATGGACAAACGATTCTTGTATTGCTTTCCCTGCCTTGACCTGTCTGGCAGCCACCTGGAATCCAGAAATGTCGGCTCTCTATGGGAAATCCATAGGAGAAGAAGCCCGTTACCGGAATAAAAATGTCCTTTTGGGACCGGGAGTCAACATTTACCGCACCCCTTTAAACGGCCGGAATTTTGAATACATGGGAGAGGATCCGTATCTGGCTTCTGTATTGGTAGTTCCTTATATCCAAGAAGTTCAGAAAAACGGAGTTGCTGCCTGTGTAAAACATTTTGCACTCAACAACCAGGAAAAAGACCGGGGGCATATTAATGTAAAAGTGGATGACAGGGCTTTACATGAAATTTATCTTCCAGCCTTTAAAGCAGCCGTACAAAAAGGGAAAGCCTGGGCTATCATGGGAGCTTATAATCAATACAAAAACCAACACTGTTGTCACAATCAATATCTCTTAAACGATATTTTAAAAGGAGAATGGGGATTCGACGGAGTCGTCATTTCAGATTGGGGAGGTGTTCACGATACCCGCCAAGCAATTGAAAACGGCCTGGATATGGAATTCGGGACCTGGACTGACGGGATGCAAGCGAATCTCAATAATGCCTATGATCTTTATTATTTGGCGCAGCCTTATCTGCACGCCTTGACTACCGGAGCGGGCAAGGAAGAAATCCTGAATGATAAAGTCAGACGGATCCTCCGGCTAATTTTCCGGACAACAATGGCTCCCAATCGTCCCTGGGGGAGCTTCGGAACAGCAGAACATGCTGCGGCCGGGCGTCGCATTGCCGAAGAAGGTATCGTTCTTTTAAAAAACGATAATTCACTCCTCCCCCTCTGTTTTGCCGAAGTACACAAAATTGCAGTGATCGGAGAAAATGCAGTAAAAAAAATGACAATCGGCGGAGGGAGTTCTTCCCTTAAAGTGAAATATGAAATTTCTCCTCTCCAGGGATTACAAAAACAAATCGGTACCCAAGCGGAGATTCATTTCAGCCTGGGATATGCCAGTCCCCGGAAAACCAGTAAAGATCCGATGGGGGAAATTCAACAGACCGAAACCGGAAGCAGCCCGGAAGAACTCCGACAACAAGCCATCGAAACAGCTAAAGAGGCCGATATCGTACTCTTTTTCGGAGGATTAAACAAAAACAGTTTTCAGGACAGTGAAGGCCGGGACCGTCAAAATTTATCCCTCCCTTACGGACAAGATACCCTTATCGCTGCTTTGGCTCAGGCAAATCCCCGTTTAGTAGTTATCCTGATCAGCGGAAATGCCGTTGCCATGCCCTGGGTAGAAACAGTACCGGCAATCGTTCAGGCCTGGTACGGGGGTACTGAAGCAGGAAATGCCATCTCGGCCATACTGACAGGAGAAGTTAATCCCTCGGGAAAATTACCCTTTACCTTTCCTGTCAGGCTTGAAGATAATGCAGCTCATGCCTGCGGAGAATATCCGGGTAACGGAAAAGATGTCGAATACAAAGAAAGTCTGTTCGTAGGATACCGCTATGCAGATAAACAAAAACGGCCTCCCTTATTTTCTTTCGGTCACGGACTCAGCTACACAACCTTCGGATATGGAAAAATGACGGCCGATAAAAAGATTATCCATCCTGAAGAAACCATCACGTTTTCAATAAAAATAAAAAATACGGGCGCACGTGCAGGTTCGGAGATCGTACAACTTTATATCAGCGATAAAAAATCCAGTTTACCACGCCCGAAGAAAGAATTGAAAGGTTTTCAAAAAGTACACCTGAATCCCGGAGAAGAAAAAACGCTGAGTTTTACCATCGACCAAGAAGCCCTCCGTTTTTATGACGATATTCAACAAAAGTGGATCACAGAGCCGGGGAAATTCGAAGCCCTGCTAGGAGCTTCTTCCACAGACATTAAAGACCGGCTGACATTTGAATTGAAACATTAAATGTTTGTAAAATATAATTATAAGGCTGCATAAACCTGAATCAGAAATATACAAAGCTCTATCCTTAAACAAAAAAGAATAAGCCGTTTAAAACAGATAAGAACAGCTGAATTCTATTGTTCGTTTATGTATGTCCCTGATTCGCTGAGGAAATGAACGGTATAAAAAGGGTATTGTCATAAAGAAATTTTTTAAACATACCATCTCCATTTTTTATATCCTCTATTTTTGCCTTAATCTTATTCATCCGGTAATAAAATCCGATCGTCTTTATAAGGATTTTGTTCCAATAAAAATACATCGTATGCTTCTTCATTTTTGATTAATCCGTATATATCAAAATGAAAACTAAACAAAATATAATAAATCCAATTCAGCATATCTTTCGAAAACCGGCAAATAACCCGATTTTCTAAATAACGAATCAGATTTTTTAGAAACCAGCCGTAATTACCACCATCATCTAAAATATTCAATTCCCTGGTAATAAAAGAATAAATGTATTTTATAGGGATCATACTTTTCCCGTTAATTATACATTCCCGGGTAAGATACTCTAAAGGATAAAGCAAAAGTCTATAGTTCTTATCCGTATAAGCCACTTCTCTCACCTCTTCCCCTCTCTTCAAAAGATACGTAACTTTCCCTAATTCACTGATAAAGAAAGGATGTTCGGGATCACAAATATCTATTGCTCTTACCTGATAACGGTAATAGAACATTAAAATACTCTTTGTCATAAATAAATTTCGGTTCAGGAAATAAGATCACACACAATCGTATTTCCTTTGTAATACACAAATCGTAACAAAGCTAGGGCTTATCTTTTAATATCCTTCCTTCTTTCATCCAATTTCTAAACAGCCTATATGTTAAAATACATTTCAATAAACAAATAAATATTAAAATAATCGCTATCTATTAAATAAATATTCTGTTTCACAGGAAAATGTACGGATATACTCAAGAGATATTTAGTTATAAATTCATTATTTTAATAAATTACGACTAAATTTGTTAGAAATCAACAATCCTAATTTCAATTGATAAAAATCATTCAGTACGGCTAAACTTTTTTGATTTCTATTACTACTTAAACCCAATTACTATGAAAAAATTATTTCTGTTCACACTGGTATTCGCATATTGTTTGCTGGCGGGCTCCTGTAAAGACGATGATTCTTCTGCAGATCCTCCTTTTACTCCCCAAAATTACCAATTTACAAAAGCGTATGGTGTTCTGCATCCTTCTTCGTCTACCGGGCAGCCAGAAAATTTACAACTTATCCTCTCCAATACCGGCGGTCATTCGATAGAAGACTACACCGGTCCGGGAGAATACCTTTCCCTTTATTTAATTGTGGCCGATGTAGCCGTATCCGATCAGCAAATACTGTTTCCTTCAGGCACTTATACCTTATCTGAAGATCCGGCGAAAGCGATGACGGTCTGGAAATCAGCAGCCAGTTTTTTTACTCTTTTGGATGCTTCCAACTACAAAACGTCTTATACCTTGACAGAGGGATCCGTCAGTATTACCGAAACGGCAGGCAGATATTCGGTAAGCGGTCGTTTTAAGGGATATGAAGCCCCGGAATTTACATTTAAATTTGAAGGTATTATATCCTCTTTTCCCCCAGAAACGACCACTCAAATGGAATTGACAGACGCTACTGCCGAATACAATAATAAATATGCGGACGAAGCAAAGTTTAATTATACCGTTACACTCAGTAATGCGAACGGACAGAAGGTAAATTTTGAAATCACAACTTCCCGTTCCGACTATTTCACTCATATACCGGACGGAGAATATAATTTCACGAAGACGCCTGATCAGGCAGGAGGCCTGATCCAATCTTCTAATAGTTACTATACCTTAACCCGTGACGGTATACCCTATTCGATCGAAGCAGGGAGTATCCGCATTACTTCAGTCACGAACGGTTATTCCGTCAGCGGAACCCTTAGCAATGAACAACAGGAAGAAATAAAATTTGAATATTCAGGAAAACTTCCCATAAACCGGGCTTCCCTTTCCTTTACGGACGGAGAGTTATTTATTGACGGACAATGTAACGGCTTAACCTATTACGATTATTATTTAATGATTAATCCGGGAGAATTCAAGTCTGCCGGAGAAAAAATGAACCTTTACTTTACTGGTGACATCGACTACTTTTACCAATATTTGCCGGTAAGAACAGGAGAATACACGGTTTATACAGGAAAATTACCTTTGTCCCCGGGCCAGGTAATAAATGATCTTGATCTCTCGGATACCGGAGTGATTTTCGGCGATCAGGAGGGTAATGAAACCCTGTATGCACTTACAGAAGGTAGTATGAAGGTCACCGCCTCGGAAATGGACGCACAGCAAAACATGACTCTGGTTTTCAATGCCCAATTCCAAGCACAATCCCAAACAGACAATGAAGTAATGGAAGTATCTGTTTCCTATACAGGACTTCTACATCCGCAGATTGACGGATCAGGTTATTGGTACGGCTATCTGGCCCATCCTTATTCAAAACTACAAAATGATCTGAATATGTCTAATTTTGCGGACGCAATATATAAAGATTTCGGTACCGGTTATTTTTATTACGAAGGACAACCCAAAAATGCCGGTTATGTACAAATATGGTTTAAAACCCCGGAAGCAGAGTTCGAAGAATGGTACGACGACTCAACTGATCCCAGCCATTATTTTATGACTATCGGCCTGAATCTATCAGGAGAACTGCCTGCAGAGGGAATTCCGACAGGTACTTATACCTACGATAAAGACTGGACATTCGCACCCGGAACTTTTATGCCCGGCAATAAGATTGAAGGGTATAGTAATAAATCCTATGGTTCGACTATTTTTAACGCTCCTTATACCGTGGATATAGCATTCGGTTGTGGTCCTGATAATGAAGGGGGTACAATCAAAATCGAAAAATCCGGAGAAATATACCAAATTACAGTAGACACTTACGATGACCAAGGTCCAGCAGCCCGGAAAATCCATGCTTCCTATACCGGCAAAATAATAAGCGAGAGCGAATGGTATGCAAATTCTGCTTCTCTGGGTTATAGGTTACCTCGGTTGGGATCCGGATCGCCCCTGCTCAAAGGAAATACAGGGAAAACAGGGAAAAAATTCCATTCGAAAACAGAATAAGATAGAAAATGCAAAAAAACCGCAGTTTGGCTGCGGTTTTTTATCTTTTAACCCTGAAAGTGTGCCCGAAACAAGATTTGAACTTGCACGGCCTAACGGCCACTACCCCCTCAAAGTAGCGTGTCTACCAATTCCACCATCCGGGCTTCTGATTTGCAATATTCCAACGTGCCCAAAACAGGACTCGAACCTGCACATCCGTAAGGACACTAGTCCCTGAAACTAGCGCGTCTACCAATTTCGCCATTTGGGCTTTTATTTTGCGATGCAAAGATACAAATATTTGCATTAACGCCAAATTTACCCCTACTGAAATTATAATTTTTTTAAAAGTTTATTTCACTCAGAATTCAAAAATCTGTAATAATCTCATTGGCAGCATCCAGGACATTATTTTCAAAACTATCCAGATAAATCTGGGTTGTTTTTTCAGAATCATGTCCCAATCCTTCACTGATAACAGCAATGGGTATTCCGGAACGTTTTGCTATAGAAGCCCAGGAATGGCGTGCAACATAAGTTGTCAACGGAAAATGAAAATGCAATGTATTTCCAATTAGTTTCAAACGGCGGTTTACTTCCCGGTAAGCATTTTTATATTGATGATATTCGTTTTTTCCGGGATACTGTATTAAAGGGAAAATATAACTCATCCGGTCGGATAAATCATTGTATTTACAAATGATTTCCCGGGCCTTTTCTGTTATTTTTATATTCAGTTTCTGCGCTGTTTTCTGGCGGGAATAATACAAACGATCCCCCAAAATATTAGATACCTTCAAAAAAGCAATGTCTTTAAAAGACATGCCCCGCATATAAAAACTGAACAAAAAAATATCCCGGGCTAATTCCAAACGGGAAGAAGCAGAAATATTTAACTTTCGGATAGCTGCTATTTCTTCTTTATAAATAGCCCGTTTCATGGTTTTTTCTTTCCGGATCGTTATTTTTTTAAAAGGGTAATATTCTTCAGCTACTATTCCATCCCGGATCGCCCGGTTATAAACCGAACGAATGGTACGAAGGTAAATGGAAACGGTGTTCACTTTACACCCTTTTTGCTGCAGGTAAATCTCAAAATTTTTTATAAAACTGTAATTTACTTCTTCAAAGGTAAGATCCTGTTTTTTATTAAAATGCTGAAGTACCCCCATTGTTCCCCTATAAACATTGGAATTTCCGTTTTTTCCTAATTTTTCCAAAGAATCGGCAATGTCCCGTATATAGTCGTATACATAGACGCCTGAACTAACATGCCGATACGATTTTACCACATCTTCCAAGGTATATTCCTGCCCCATAACAGTAAAATCCAACAAAATTTTTTTGACCTTTAAAACTTCGCTTTCTATATAAAAATTACATTTCTGCCGTTCTATCTCCTCTTCCACAGTTCCCCGTTTTTCATTCAGCAATGATTTTTTAAAATTCCAATCTTCCCATTTTACCTTGCGTGCCAGGGGAATAAAACAATGTTTACGTCCCCGTACAAGCTTTATGACAACAGGGCATTCACTCCTATAATTCATTTTCTGTCTATCCAGCATTACTTTTAATGTTACCATAAACACAATTTTACCAGGTTAAAACTCAAGTGTGACAGGGAAATTATTTTTACATTCCCTTTATTTCATATCATATAAAACATCCTTCCCCGCATACAGCTCACTGTCTACAAAAATAATCATAAAAATACATAAGAAATTTTTTCAGGGACGCCACCTACGGGAAAAACGCTGTCTCTTTACAAAAGCGCAGGATCTATTAAAGGAAAAAATGCTGAGAAAAGACCTTATTTTCCTGTCGTACGTATCCCCCGCACACCTAAAAGTATCCAATAAAAAAACCGCTGTATTACAGCGGTCCAGAGGAAATTTAACTTACATAAAAGTTGTCCCACCAGGATTCGAACCTGGACTGACAGAACCAAAATCTGCTGTGCTGCCATTACACAATGGGACAATCATTTTGTCAAAGACGGTGCAAATGTAAAACTTTTTCCATTTACAGCAAAAAAAAGCACAAAAATTCAATCAAAATAATTATTTTCGTGCTTCGTAATTTTGGTATAAAGTTTTCAGGGAAAAACAATAAACTATTTTATGTAAGGGAAAACAATTTAAATTATAAAAATCAATTTCTTGCAAATGTATAAAATCAAAAATCATCCTCATTTAAGTTTTCAGCTCGTAAACAATATTACAGGCTGGATTACATTTGTCATCGCCAGCATCACCTATATACTCACAGTGGAACCGACTGCCAGCTTATGGGATTGCGGCGAATTTATCACGACATCTGTGGGTTTACAGGTAGGGCATCCTCCCGGAGCTCCCCTCTTTATGATTATATCCCGCTTATTCGCAATATTCGCACCCAGCCCGGAAAAACAGGCTGTAATGATCAATTACATGTCGGCCTTAGCTTCCGGTTTTACAATTCTTTTCCTTTTCTGGACAATCAGCCATTTAGCCCGGAAACTCATCCTGAAAAAGGGTGAAGAATGTACGTTGGGCCAATTATTAGCCATCATGGGAGCTGCTTTAGTCGGTGCGCTTACTTATACTTATACGGATACATTCTGGTTTTCTGCGGTTGAAGGAGAAGTATACGCCCTTTCTTCCCTATTCACGGCGGTTGTTTTCTGGGCCATACTGAAATGGGAAAATATTGCTTTCGAGCCTTATGCCAACCGTTGGCTGATTTTAATTGCTTACCTGATCGGGCTTTCCATAGGGGTACATCTGTTAAATTTACTGGCTATTCCGGCTATTGTATTTGTATATTATTTCAAAAAATATACCCCTACCCGGGAAGGAATTATTAAAACCGGAATTTTATCCTTTATCATATTGGGATTTGTCAATTTCCTACTCATCCCGGGGGTAGTGAAAATTGCCGGCTGGTTTGAGCTTTTGTTTGTAAACGGCTTAAAACTGCCTTTCAATACAGGAGTCATTATCTATGCTCTCTTATTGATCGGAGGGCTGATATTCGGTATCCGCTATACTTTGAAGAAACAAAAAACTGTTTTAAATACAATCTTCACCTGTTTTATCGTTATGATGATCGGGTATTCTTCCTATGCGATGGTGGTTATCCGCTCCATCAGCAACCCACCGATCGATGAAAACAGTCCTGACAACGTATTTGCCCTTTTGTCCTACCTGAACCGGGATCAATACGGAGAAAATCCCCTGATCTACGGCCAGTATTACAACGCTCCGCTGATCGCAATTGAAGACGGGGCTCCGGTATATTATCAAAACAAGGCAACCGGACAATACGACAAAATACGCCATCAAGCCAAATACAAATACGATAGCCGTTTTTGTACCATATTTCCTCGTATGTACAGTGGACAGCGGCCATATTTCGCCCAGGAATACGAAGCCTGGGGAGGAAAACCCAGCGGACCTGTATATTATGTAAATAACGAACCGATTCAAAGACCCAGTTTTATAAACAATTTAAGGTATTTCTTTTCCTATCAGTTAGGACATATGTACTGGCGGTATTTTATGTGGAATTTTTCCGGTCGCCAGAATGACATCCAGGGATTCGGAGACCTGCGCTACGGAAACTGGATCACAGGCATCAAATTCTTAGACGAATTACGGCTTGGGAACCAATCGGATATACCGGATACATTAAAAGCCGAAAAAGCCTTGAATAAATATTATATGTTGCCGTTCTTATTGGGCTTACTGGGCATGTTTTACCAGTACCGGAAAGGGAAAGGAGGTAAACAAGATTTCTGGGTAGTGATGTTGTTATTTATCATGACCGGCATTGCGATTATTATTTTCCTGAACCAAACGCCCCGGGAACCCCGGGAACGGGACTATGCTTATGCCGGTTCCTTCTACGCTTATACCATTTGGATTGGACTGGGGGCACTGGCATTATGGGAATTTGCAAAAAAATATATGAAACCGGCCGGTGCAGCAGTATTAGTTACAGCGGTCTGCCTGGTAGCCGTCCCCGTCAATATGGCCGCGCAAAACTGGGATGATCACAGCCGGAGCGGCAGATATGCCACAATCGCACATGCAAAGAACTACCTGAATTCCTGTGCTCCTAATGCCATTCTCTTCACTTATGGAGATAATGATACTTTCCCGCTATGGTACGCGCAGGAAGTAGAAGGAGTAAGAAGAGATATCCGAATTGTAAACCTGAGTCTTCTGGCGGGAGGTTGGTATATTGACCAAATAGCCCGTAAAGCGTACGAAGGAGATCCTGTACCGATTTCGCTGACCAACGAACAATACCACGACGGGGTAAGGGACTGGATTTATATACAGGAGCAAATCAAATCGGCTAATATGAAAGATGTAATGTCTTTTGTCGGCAGTGATAATATAAACACCAAACTCAAAACTTCTTCCGGAGAAATACTGGATTACATCCCTACCCGTAATGTATTTTTTACTGTCGATTCCGCTCAGGTGATTGCTAACGGGACGGTGAAAGAAAAAGACGCGGACAAAATCGTCAAACAGTTGAACATCGACCTGAAAGGAAGTGCATTGAATAAATCCCAGCTCATGGTATTAGACATTCTGGCCACCAACAACTGGAAGCGTCCGATATATTTCGGAATTGGCATGGGACCCGAAAGTTATATGGGATTTGAAAAATACTTCCAGTTGGAAGGCGCTGCCTACCGGGTAGTCCCTATCGAAACCAATCCGGAAAACTATTACGATTACGGCAGAATTGATGCTGACATATTGTATGACAATATCATGAATAAATTCGAATGGGGAAATATAAAGGACCCGAAAGTCAATATCGACTATTTTCATGACAATACGATAGCAGTCATGAAATACAGATACACGTTCTTACGTCTGGCAGAAACCTTATTTGAAGAAGGACAGAACGAAAAGGCTATTGCCGTTCTGGACAAGAGTCTGGAAGAAATTCCTTTGTATCAGGTCCCACCCGACAATAGTCTGTTAAATTATGTTCCTCTTTATTACAATTTAGGGCAGACGGAAAAAGCCAATGCTTTAGCGAAAGAACTGGCTATCAATAATTATCAGACGCTGAAATACATTCATTCCCTCTCGCCGGAAGATGCACAGAGGGGAGAAATTTTGCAAGATGAAAAACTCAGTATGAATGTAATCCGTTTCTTATTAGCTTATATTACCCAGGCAGGCCAGACAGAACTGGCGCAGGAAATAAGCAATATGGTGGAAAGCATTTATAATCCGACTGCTATACATCCTTACCGACCCGAAGGTCAAAAAAGTATAGATACCAGCCGGTCGCAATCCTAAAAAATGAACAAAAAGGAGAGGCCGTTAAATAAAAGACGGCCTTCTTCTTTTATTTAATATCAATTAAAATTATGCCATGATTACAACAGATCATATAAAAGAGTTAAAAGAACGTGGTGACGCTCTGAGGAGGTACCTTTGACGTCGACCACAAAAAAATCCAATTAGAAGAAACAGAATTACGCACCCAGGCCCCGGAATTCTGGAACAATCCCAAAGAGGCTGAAAGCGTAATGAAAACGGTACGGGAGCTTAAAAAATGGATCAATGGTTGTGAAGAGGTTTCCCGGGCCGTAGACGACCTGGAAGTTCTTTTTGATTTTGCCAAAGAGGAAGAAGCCACAGAAGAAGAAGTAGAAAAGCAGTACCTCTCGGCCCTCCATCTCATTGAAGACCTGGAGTTAAAAAATATGTTGCGCCAGGAAGCCGATTCGATGAGTTGTGTACTAAAAATCAATTCGGGAGCAGGCGGAACAGAAAGCCAGGACTGGGCTTCCATGTTGATGCGCATGTATATGCGCTGGGCAGAAGCCAATGAATATAAGGTTACGGTCAGTAACTTACAGGAAGGGGACGAAGCGGGTATAAAAACAGTAACCCTGGAAGTAGAAGGAGATTACGCCTATGGTTATCTGAAAGGGGAAAACGGAGTACATCGTCTGGTCAGGGTATCTCCTTTTAATGCCCAAGGGAAACGGATGACTTCTTTTGCCTCTGTATTTGTGACTCCCCTGGTCGACGACAGTATTGAAGTCGAGATCAATCAAGCGGATATCTCCTGGGATACATTCCGTTCCGGAGGGGCCGGGGGGCAAAATGTAAACAAAGTTGAAACCGGAGTGCGGTTGAGATACAATTATAAAGATCCGGACACGGGAGAAACAAAGGAAATCCTCATCGAAAATACAGAAACCCGTTCCCAATTGGACAACCGCCAGAATGCAATGCGCCTTTTACGTTCGATGTTATATGATATGGCCTTGCAGAGGAGATTGGCAGAACAACACAAGATAGAAAGTAACAAAAAGAAAATCGAATGGGGATCTCAGATTCGCAGCTATGTTTTCGACGACCGGCGGGTAAAAGATCACCGGACCAACTATCAAACGTCCAATGTACAAGCTGTAATGGACGGAGAGATCAATGATTTCATCAAGGCATACCTGATGGAATTCGGAGGCAGTGAAAATTAGAAAGTTGAGGACACTGATTACGACGGGTAGCGGAAGGCGGAACACGACTCAAACCGATGAAAAGAACGGACGTTTCAGACGACAATCATTTGTCAATTCTCTGTATTTCTTCTCACGAGTGAGTCGCCGGAAAAGCATTCTATCAGATAAATTATATTAAAAGGAGAGGTTTTACCACTCTCCTTTTATTTCTTTTCGTTTACCAAAATTCCGTTCAATTTATCCCGGGGAATATACACTTGTGCATATCCGCATGAATAGGGACCCAATACATATTGCGGATAAGTGAAACAAATCGATTCAGGGGTAATATTTACAGCTGTAAATCCATTGGTCAAAGTCGGTTTTTCGGTAAAGCATCCCCCTTCATTTTTGAAATTTTCAGCCAACAAGTTATTAATTTCGCGGGCCTGCCTAAAATCCAGCATTTCTTGGGGAGATACGAAAGCATGCTTTTTCATATTATAATTCAGTGCATAAAAATCCGTCATTCCATGGGCACCTCCTGTAAAAGAATAAGCTGACAAACGGATACTGATATAATCCTCATTGGCCAGGAATACGGTATCCCTCACATATAATTCATAAGGGAAAAGAGGACGGTCCATTGTATCTCTCCCGAAAGTGGCAAAAAAGGTATCAGCCTGCACTTTTATATTCTGTTGTAAACTATCGATCAGGGACTGAACTTTTGCATTCACAGCTTCACAGCCTTTCTCTGCTTCAGCATTTGCGGAGGAGAAGTAGGCTTTTTCAACATTAATATTCCATTTTTGTGTCTGATCGACATATTTATCTGTTTGGGTGTCAATTTTAACCTGTTGTTTACAACCTCCCAGAAGGCCCAGCAACCCGAATAGTATACAATAAATTGTTTTCATAATTTCTTTTTTAAAAAGGTTATACGTACCTTTTTCTGAAAAGTTTATTTCTGACACATATTTACAAAATACCGATGAAAAGATGAATCTTCCGTCAATTCCGGATGAAAAGAAGTAACCAGCATATTCTGCTGACGGGCAGCAACAATATTCCCATCCAGAAGACACATTACGTTTACCCCTTCCCCGACTTTTTCAATATAGGGGGCCCGTATAAAGACAAGAGGGATTGGGTTTTCGCTGAGCCCGGGAATAACTACCTGCGTATCAAAGCTATCAATTTGTGTCCCGTAAGCATTTCTTCTTACAGCTATATCCATAACGGCCAGGTGGGTTACCGAATCATTTACCAGCTCTTTTGCCAATAAAATCATCCCTGCACAAGTTCCCCATACGGGAAACCCGGCTTCAATTTTTTTACGCAAAGGTTCCATCATTCCCGTACGTATCAACAACTTACCAATCGTTGTACTTTCTCCTCCCGGTAAAATTAACCCATTCAGGTCCTCCAATTGTTCTATATAACGTACATCTACGGCTTCCTGCCCGAGCTTATGTATATGCTGTTCGTGTTCTAAAAAAGCTCCCTGAAATCCTAATATACCAATTTTCATATTCAAAATCCTGTCATTAAAAAAAGAGTGCCGAAGCACTCTTTTTTACCATCCTCTTTCAGCGTATTTATCTTCAAGTGTTTTTATTTCCAAACCCGACATAGCTTCTCCCAAGTTTTCGGAAAGTTCAGCCAGTTTCACCGGATCATTAAAATACGTAACCGCCTGTACAATAGCCCTCGCTCTCTTCTCCGGATCACCTGATTTGAAAATACCGGACCCTACAAATACTCCTTCAGATCCCAATTGCATCATTAAAGCAGCATCTGCAGGAGTAGCTATACCACCAGCAGCAAAATTAACGACAGGCAATTTTCCATTTTCATGGACATACTTTATCAACTCATAAGGTGCTCCGAATTCTTTTGCCAGACTCATCAGTTCTTCTGCCGGAGCATTTTTTACCCTCCGCATTTCATCCGTAATCTGACGCATGTGGGTTACAGCCTCTACGACATTTCCCGTACCGGCTTCACCTTTCGTACGGATCATAGCAGCCCCTTCTCCAATACGTCTCAATGCTTCTCCCAGATTTCTGGCACCGCAGACAAAAGGTACTTTAAAAGCCGTTTTCTCTACGTGATAAAGCTCATCAGCAGGAGTCAAAACTTCACTCTCATCGATAAAATCGATACCAATCGCTTCCAATATCTGAGCTTCTACAAAATGTCCGATTCTTACTTTAGCCATCACCGGAATAGAAACCGCTTTCTGTATTTCTTTAATCATTTGTGGATCTGACATTCTGGCTACGCCTCCATCCCGGCGAATATCAGCCGGAACCCGTTCCAGAGCCATTACAGCACATGCCCCTGCCGCTTCGGCAATTTTTGCCTGTTCTGCATTTGTAACATCCATAATCACCCCTCCTTTTAACATCTGAGCGAGGTTTTTGTTCAATTCATACTTTCCCATGAGGTTATATTTTAATAAAATTAATATATAAACAGTAGCAAAGTCCGTCAATCATAAATAACAGACTTTCCTTTAAAATCAAATGCTCATCTGCCCTTTAAAATCAATCTAAACCTATTCTACGAAATTTTTACCCCGCTCTGATTTTAGCCCGGAACAGTTTTAAGATCAAAATACTTTGCTCTTTTTTACTTACACATTGTAAGATAAAAGTACTTAAATCCCAAAAATTGTTCACAAAGATATGAATTTACTTTAAGAAAAAAGAGAAAAGAAAGAAAAGTACGAAGTAAAGTGAAAAGAATTTATTAACAAAAAAAGGGGTTCTTATATTATTACTGTTCCCCAGCTACTTCCAGTAACCGGGGGAACAATATGAGCTTAACAGGAGAATTTATTTAAAATATTTTCTCCCCTCACGAATTCAATTTAACCTACGGGCTCCATCGCTGATTTTTACCGGATATATCTTCGGTTCCTTCCCGAATTTTTCCTTAAACTTAGCAATAGCCGTTTCGATAAAATGATCGTATTTGTCTTCGGGCACCAGGTTGATGGTACATCCTCCAAATCCGCCACCCATAATACGGGAACCAGTAACCCCGCATTCTTTGGCAACATCGTTCAGGAAATCCAATTCTACCGTACTCACTTCATACAATTTACTCATCCCCTGATGAGTAGCATATACATTTTTCCCCACTGTTTCGTAATCTCCTTCTTTCAAAGCTTCACAAGTGTCTACCAAACGCTGATTTTCCTGAATAGCATAAGTCGCACGCATATAATCTTCCTCGCTGATTTTGGTTTTCACCTCTTCCAGCATTTGCAGATCAGCATCTCCCAATAGTTTTACATGAGGATGATTTACGGCAATGGCTGCCGCTGCCCTTTCACAGGATTGACGGCGCTTATTGTAAGGAGAATCAACCAACTCGTGTTTTGTAACAGAATCAACCAGAACAACCTTATAACCCTTCGGATTAAAAGGCACATATTCATATTCCATGGTACTGCAGTCCAAGCGGATTAAATTTCCTTCTTTTCCGAAAATTGAAGCAAACTGGTCCATAATCCCACAATTTACACCACAATAATTATGCTCTGTCTTCTGCCCAATCAATACGAGTTCTTTTTTATCGAAACTGCAGTTGAATAATTCATTCAGCGCAAAACCGAAGGTACTTTCCAAAGCGGCAGAAGAAGAAAGCCCTGCTCCCAGAGGGACATCTCCTGAAAATACCGTATCAAAACCTCCCAGTCTCGCTCCCCTTTTCTGCATTTCGCGGCATACGCCAAAAATATAATGGGCCCAGGAAGCTGCCGGTTTATCTTCTTCGTTTAATCCGAATTCAGCATAGTCTTGTAAATCCAAAGCATAGGCCCTGACTTTATCGGTACCATTCGGTTTGATCTCAGCTAAAATTCCCTTATCGATAGCCCCAGGAAGCACACAGCCTCCGTTATAATCGGTATGTTCTCCAATCAGGTTAATCCGTCCCGGAGAAAAATATAACAAACCTTCTGTATTGAATTTTTCTTTAAATGTCTTTCTTACTGCTGCTGTGTCCATAATTTTATTTTTTCTTTAGTGTTATCAAATTTTATCATTCTACCGGAATATCCTTGTTTACATTCTTCGAACCGATTAATGCATAATACAACAGATATACCAAAGCCCCGAATATTACCCAATAACTGGTCATATAAGAAGTTTTGTCGGCAACGAACCCTTGTAGCAAAGGCAATAATCCGCCTCCACATACCATTACCATGAAAATACCAGAAGCCGCTTCCGTAAATTTACCCAAGCCTTCTACTGCCAGGTTAAAAATACCACCCCACATCACAGAGGTACATAAACCGCATAATACCAGAAACATAATACTCATCGGAATTTCTGCCATGCCAAAAGAAATATCTGCCTGGAATACCGGCATTTTTACGGTATAGGAGATCGGAATAAAGATGGCAATCAATGTCAAAACAATTCCTAAAATTGAAACAAAAGTAAGCATCGCCTTACTGGAAACCTTCGCACCAATGGAAGCCCCAATCAAACGGCCTACCAGCATCAGGAACCAATAGGTACCCACTACAGATCCGGCTGTCGTCGTATTTATACCCAAACCACCTTCTGCCGCACTACCTGTCATAAAAGGATTTATAAACATCTGAATACCCACTTCCACACCTACGTACAAAAAGATAGCTATCGCTCCCAAAACGAAGTGCCGAAAAGATAAAGCACTGTGTTCGCTCTTCTTTGCCACTTTTTCTCCAACCATCTGCCGGGGTTCCGGAATTTTCACCATTGAAAGTACAATGAAAGCTAAAGCAAAAATCCCCATAGCCAGGAATAAGGCCGGATTCGCATCCTGAATTGTAGCCTTCTCTACATTACTGCCGATCAGATATCCTACCAATACAGGTACAATAGTGGCATTCAAAGAATTAAAAGATCCTCCGACCTGTATCAACTGGTTTCCTTTATTTCCACCACCTCCCAATGTATTCAACATCGGATTGACAACCGTATTCAACATACACATGGAAAAACCGGCAACAAAAGCTCCGATCAGGTAAATAACAAAACTTCCGGCAATTCCTGAAACATATTGAATCCCAACACCGACAAAACCTACTACAATAGCAGCCAATGCTGTCTTTTTGTAACCGATTCTCTGCAACAGGATTCCGGCCGGAATTCCCATAAAAGCATAAGCGATAAAATTTGCCGCATAACCCAATGATGCCATAAAATTAGAAGCACCAAACTGGCTTTTAACAATTACGCCCATCGGATTCTGTAAACCCGTTACAAAAGAGATCATACCAAAGAGTAAGATCATCATCAAAATAGGCAAGGTGTAATTTTTCTTCTCTTGAATCATGATTTTTAATTTAGATATTAATGATATTATTTTTCCACACCGAATTTATAAATGCACTTTTGAGTATATATTTCACCCGGGCGTAACACGACCGACGGGAAATGAGGCTTATTCGGACTATCGGGGAAATGCTGTGTTTCCAAACAAATGGCACTCCGTTCCGGATAAGTAGCCCCATATTTCCCTTCAAAACCTCCCAGCCAATTGCCTGTATAAAGTTGAACACCCGGCTCAGTTGTATAGACTTCCAGCGTACGTCCGCTCTTCGGATCGACGACTTTGGCAGCAAAAGAAAGCTCTCGGGCTTCTCTTTTATTCAAAACATAACAATGATCATAACCTTTTCCAAAAACCAATTGCTCAAAAGGTTCCTCTATACGTTCCCCGATTACATGCGGTGTACGGAAATCCATAGGGGTCCCGGCTACTGCAGCAATTTCTCCCGTAGGAATGGAAACCTTATCCATAGGCGTATAATAATCAGCATTAATGGTCAACAGTTGATCGCAGATTGCAGGGGTCGGGTTCGCATTACCTGCTAAATTAAAAAAAGAATGCTGGGTCAGGTTGATTATCGTTTTTTTATCCGTCATAGCCTGATAGGAGATCTCTAAAGCATTGTCGTTACTCAGGTGATAAATCACTTCTACCGACAAATTTCCGGGAAATCCTTCTTCTCCGTCCACCGATAAATAATTCAACTTTAACGTTTGCGCATTCAGTTGTTCTGCATCCCAAACGACTGCGTTGAAACCGTTCAACCCACCGTGGAGTGTATTCGGACCATTATTGACGGCCAAAGTATACTCCCTTCCCTCTAAAGTAAATTTTCCATTAGCAATCCGGTTCCCGTAGCGGCCCACCAAAGACCCCAAATAAGGCTCAGGGGTCTGCCGGTAATCCTGTAAACTGCCATGCCCTAATACAACATCGGCATATTCGCCATTTTTATCCGGAACCATTACCGCTACGACAAAACCGCCGTAATTCGTTACAGCGATCTCTACTCCATTTTTATTTTTTAAAATGAACAAGTGAGTAACTTTACCGTTCACTTCCGCCTGAAAAGCTTTGGGATCCAACTTTATCAAGCCATCCGACAAAGAATTGTTGTGTGTCATTATCTCAAATTTTAAATAGTATCCATTTCCCGACATATATGTATCCCTTGTGTCGTGCAGCATAATCTCCTTTCCCTCCTTTTAACCGACGACACAATGTATATTTCTTAACACATTTACATATCCTTGCAAAAATAATCCGTTTTTAAAGAATAACAAATAAAAAAGAAACCTTTCGACCTCTTTAAATCAATATTATTCCATAAATCTCTCTTTTTCTCAAAAGCATAGTGGCAATAAACGGCAAAGACTGATAGGCGGCAATGGTAGCAATTATAAACGCGGTAATAACCTCCGGGCCGGCCCCGGTGCCTCCTCCGGCAGAAAATTCTAATAAATTTTATATACAGGACGTAAGAGTATTAATAGCCTATTACTGCATAAGGTGCATATCAAAGGAAGCAACTATCTAAATCTCTTTCGATACCTGGACGGAGATATCCCCATACAGCTGGTGAACACCCGCACAAAATGGGGCAAATCGTTGAACCCGACCATATAGCATATTTCCGACACCTGTTTCTGCGAATGTTTCAGCAGTCCGCAAGCGGTGTTCAACCGATACCCGGTGACGAACTGCGAAAAGGTCATTCCCTTGCACCGCTTGAAATAAGAGCAGAACGCTGAACGGTTCATGCCCACTTCAGCAGCAATGTCGTCTAAAGGGATGGTATGGACGTAATGCGCCATAACGTATGCGCAGATCTGCTGCATACGCCTCACATCCCGCTCGATACGTACCGGCTTGCCGGCAAAAGTATGGTCCGATGAAGTAAAAATAATGGGCAGCAAGCGAAACATCGCGCTCAAGCGGCCCAATTCGTCCATGCCGTTCATTTCAGATAGTATTTTACGAATAATACGGGAACTTTCCGGCCCGAATTTCAGCGCATCGGCCGGGAACAGGATACCAGCCAATCGGTTCCGCAATTCGGGAAATACCTCCATGCACCGTTCCACCAGCGAATGACTGAAAGCCACCATCAGATAACGGATACACCCGTCGGTATCCGCCGAATCCGGTGCATACTCCCAGCGGTGGAACATGGAGGGAGGTATCAATGCTACATCGCCTGCCGCAAAAGGCTGTAACGTATCGCCCGCCATCCGGTTTCCGCATCCGTGTACGACATAATACAATTCCCACGCCTCGTGTCTGTGCAGTTTTGCTTCAATGGCGGTTCCGACCCGTTGGTCTATATAGAAAAACGAATGATTCTCCACTTCAGGTAATTCATAAGGAATAGCAGTGTCTTCCATAAAAAAAGCTCAATTTATTGAATTGCAAATATACGACAAATATATAAGACAATAACACAAATGCACAACAACAACAGGGTGTAACTTTGTAACTGAAAACCAGAAGTATAACTTAAAAACGTATTGTTATGGATTTCTATGAAGTATTAGAGAAAAGAAGAACCATCCGTGATTTTTCCGATAAGGAAGTCCCGGACGAAGTGTTGGAAAAGATTTTGTCCGCTGCTTTCAAAGCTCCGACCAACGACCATTTGCGCCAGTTTGAGTTCATTGTGGTAAGAGGAAAGGAAAATATCTCACCCATCATCTCACCCGTGGCGGGAAATACCAAAAATATTCAGCAGGCAGGGCTTGAAGCTGCTGCAAATGAAATGGACAAGGACGAACACGCCATGTTCGTCAGCGCCCTACCCAAACAACAACGGATGCTCCTCCAGAGCAACTGTCTTGTCCTGCCGTTTTTCCGGCAAAAGGATTACCCGCTATGCAAACCGGCAGATCAAAGTTCACTGAACTATTTTGCTTCCGCATGGGCTGCGGTTGAGAATATGTTACTGGCAGCGACAGCGGAGGGGCTGGCATGTGCGTTCCGCATCCCCATAGGTAACGAACCGGGACACGTAAAGCAGCTCGTCCATGCGCCCGAAGAATACGAATTCACCTGCTTCCTCGCCATCGGTTACCCGGCTGAAAATGCACACATCTGCAAGCAAAAAGAGATTCGGACAGAGGATAGAATTCATAAGAATGTTTGGTAGTTATGGTAAAAATAGGAACGTCAGCCACCCCGATTTCTCCGACGAGATTCGGGAAAAATTCAATCTGTATAAGCAAGACGACGATAAAAAAGAAATAAACCGACAATGTGAATAATAATGCGGACGGGTTCCCCCCGTCCGCATTTTCTGTAATTTATAATTCCTGTTTTTGCAACCTCCGAAAAAAGCGTAACAATCGCACAGAGGTGTTGGGAATACATGCAAAACGTGACAAGCCAGAACAATTGTACTTTTGTCAAAACATAAACCTTCTTATTTCAAAGTCATATTTTATGGCTTATCTTCCATAACTTATTTCTATCCGGCAATTTTTGCGAAAAAAATGATTTATTTTCCCCCTGGGATCTTAAAATAAAAAGCAATAAATATTTAAAAATTACAAATATGTTTTCAACCGTTTTACACAACGGGCTTCTTTCAATTTTCGGATAGCTTTTGATTTTACCTGCCGTACCCGTTCGCTTGTCAGAGCTAATTTCGCTCCGATTTCTTCCAAAGACATTGCAATATAACCGTTTAATCCATAATACATGCTGACTATGGTTGCCTCTCTTTCAGTCAGTACAGATAAAGAACGCTCAATGTCTTTTTTCAAAGAATCATGATTTAGCCCAGCTTCCGGTGCAGCCATGACATTTTCGGCAGGGATGTAAATATCGTACAAATTAATGGATTCCTCTCCCGACGCCAATGGAGCATCCATTGAAATCGGTTTATTCGCAATCTTCATATTTTCCTTCACATCCTCCGGGGAAATATCCATTTTTTCAGCAATTTCTTCTGCCGTAGGTTCCCGCTGATATTCCTGCTCCAATAAAGTATAATATTTATTTACTTTATTTATCGTACTGATTTTATTTAAAGGTAAACGAATCAGACGGGCATTCTCAGCAATAGCCTGTAATATCGACTGACGAATCCACCACACGGCATAAGAAATAAATTTAAACCCTTTAGTTTCATCAAAACATTCAGCAGCTTTAATCAGCCCCAAATTTCCCTCATTTATCAGGTCCCCTAAAGTTAAACCATGATTCTGATACTGTTTTGCTACAGATACGACGAAACGTAAATTACTCAATACTAATCGTTCCCGAGCTTCACGGCTTCCTTTTTTGATCTGCTTGGCCAAACGTGCCTCTTCATCCGGATTCAACACATGAATCTTCCCAATCTCTTGTAAATATTTTTCTATAGCATAAGATTCACGTCCTGTTATCTGCTTCGTTATTTTAAGTTGTCTCATAGCTGTACATTCTGTTTAATTAATAAATTTACTCACGAGAAACAGAATTACTGTCCGGGATATCAATAATCACGGTGTATACGAAAAAAGAAGTAAAAAGTTTCAAAAAAATGATTGCAAAAAAACCATCAGGATCCAATCGGAGAAATTTAGTCCTGAAAAAAAGTTTCTTTTCTTTGGAGTAATTAAAAAATTCCATACTTTTGCAATCCAAAGTTTGAAAATAATATCCAAAAAATAAGTGCAATGAAACGTACATTTCAACCATCCAACAGAAAGAAAAGAAACAAACATGGTTTCAGAGAGAGAATGTCTACGGCAGGCGGCAGAGCTGTTTTAGCCAAAAGAAGAGCTAAAGGAAGAAAAAAATTAACGATTTCCGATGAACACAGACATAAGGCATAATCCTTATGAAAGAATATAAAGCTGTCTCCGGACAGCTTTTTTTCTCTATACGAACGGCTCTCCTTTCTTTCCTTATTGGTTCAGCGTCCGGTAACTTATAGTAGCAAGGACGAATCAGGCAAACGAAAATTTGCCTAAACTTTCCTGAAATAAAACGGGGAAAAGATAAAAAATCAAAATAATTAAAGAAACGGCTCACTCTTAAAAAGGTTTCTCGTATTTTACCAGAATCAAAAAGTATGCTATTTTTATTACCACATAAATAATTTAATTTTGTGGTACGAACTTTTAGAGAAAGGGATGGATAAAAAACTAGAAAAAAAATGGGAAAATATCAGCGAGTTGCTGTCACAAGTAGGATCGAATTTAAATATTCTGGAAGAAGAAGTCGATATTAAAGTCCAAAAAGAATATTTTAATCTGGCAAAAATGTTATCTACAAATGCCAGTAAATATCAAATACTCTGTACACAATACCTGGAGCAAATAAATGACTTATACGACGAGACTTTACCGTTGGATAAGAAAAAGGAAATGCTGGTGATACTGGCTACTCTCGACGACGTTTCCGTATACCGGGCTATCGAATCCTTCTCCAAGTCAGACGGCCCTTTACAAAAATGGGCAATCATCGCCTTACAGCAATCCCGTATGTTAATACAATCCGGACTGTTGGATGATCCGGGCATTTTTATCTCGACAGGTCTGGGAGGACAAGGTTCCCTATTGCGTTATTTCTGTGTTTTCCTCCATCGTACAGACGAAAAATTAGAAGAGTTCCAGCAAAGGATTGTCCGGGATGAAATTGAGACAGCCCTCTCACCACTCAAAGGAATAATCGAACAAATTGATTTCTTTGAAAGTTACTCTACCTCCATACTTCTACTGCCTTTGAACACCGACTTGAAAAAAACCTTTGAAACGATCATTAATGAATGTAACCTGTACGGAAATTTTTTACACGAAAATATGATCATTACCAACGTAAAAAAATTGTCCGAACAAGAAATCCTGACGATATTACATAAAAAAGATTAATTGACTTTTCCTTCCTCTACGCGCTTAGCCATAACAAATCTCCGGAATTATCCCCTTCCTTTTCGCACTCCTGTTCTATTTTAGTTCTGCTTTTCCACCACACTTATTATTAAATTTCGTAAATTTGAGATTAGGAAACTCTTACAGCAGATCAGGACAGAAAGAGGCAAACGGCGTAGTAAATTTTTTAGTTTTCTGTTCTCATTTAAAAAGTCGTGGCTGTATACAATAATCCGGGAATCTGTATTCCCCTTTAATAAAAATATTCGTATTTAGTATTTCTTTCCCAAGACTCCGGTCCTGTGCGCTCAAAGACATTTGTACAAAGGCAAATGTATCCGTTCTCCCTCAGTTTTAAGCTGAAAATTGAATTGAGTTATTTTACCGTTGATAAATCTGCAATCCGATGAAAGCTTTTTTATTCTCCTTACTTTGTCTCTTCTGCCCCCTGTTATCACTTCTTGCCCAGGATTTATCAGATATAGAAAAATTACTGGAATCGAACGATATTCTCCGTTCAGAAGACGGATACGAAGAAATGGTTTATACCCTGGTACAACTCCGGAACGGCCCTTTAAACCTCAATACGGCCAGTTTTGATTCTTTGAAAATGTTGTTTTTTCTTTCAGACAGCCAAATCGACCGTATTCTCCGTTTCCGCAAAAAATACGGGGTATTTCTTTCCCCAAACGAATTATTACTGGTAGGAGGTATCGGGAAAAAAGACCTGGAAAACATTTCTCCTTTTATTTCCCTGGGAGAAGCAACCGTCAGAAAGCGTTTACAAGCCATCCGGCAAAACACCTCCCAGGAAATACTGGCTAAAATCCATTCAACCTTTCCCTTTCAGGAAGGTTACAAATCATATCCCCCCTCTGCATTTAAAAGTGAAACCCAATACGTAAAAAAACAAGCGTCTCGTTTCAGAGGTATCCCGTGGGGAACACTTGTAAAATATAAAATCAGAACAGGAGATCACTGGCAAGCCGGACTGACTCTGGAAAACGATCCGGGAGAAGCTTATTTCACCAGATATCAAAAGGCAGGATTCGACTTTCTTTCAGCCCATATCTGTGTTACAACCTCCCATTTTTTTCGAAAAATTATTCTGGGAGATTACCGGATCCAATGGGGACAAGGACTTACCGCCTGGAGCGGATTTTCTTCCGGGAAATCGTCCATCGCCCTGGGAAATGAAAAATCCGGAAAAGGTGTTATTCCTTACACTTCTACAGACGAAAACAATTTTTTAAGGGGAATCGCCTGCTCCCTGCAACCATTGCAATCACTTCAAACAGATTTATTTTTTTCGTTAAAAAAAACAGATGGAAATATTGCCGACTTAAGCCATACCGAAAATGAAGATATACTGACCGCATCTCTGTATGAATCCGGCTACCACAGAAACCTCACCGAAAATAAAAAAAAACATCAACTAAAAGAATGGACTACCGGTCTGTCCCTTCACTGGAATAATATTGCCTTCCGTACGGGAGTGAACGTCCTGTATTATAATTTTCAACCTCCCTTCACGAGAGGGAAACAAGTCTATCAGCAATTTAACGATAAGGGGAAAAACCGCTTTTTAGCCAGCATAGATTATAAAACAAACTTCAGAAATATCTATTTCTTCGGAGAAACAGCCTTTTCTGACCAACAGGCATGGGCAACTGTAAACGGATTGCGTTTCAATCTGTACAGGAATGCTTCAATGTGTGTGATATACAGACGTTATGACAAAAATTACACCTCCCGTTATGCGCAAGGATTCGGAGAATATTCCACTACTTCTAACGAAGAAGGCTTCTATGCCGGTCTGGACATTTCACCCCTTAAAAATCTGAAAATCAATACTTATTTCGATTGGTTCCGCTATTTTAGTCCTCGCTATAATGCCTATGTTCCGGATGAGGGACAGGAATTCTTATTCGACTTAAATTATATACATTCCGACTTTGAACATTCTTTCCGTTTCAAAACGGAGCGGAAACCCGAAAATTTAAAATATACCGGAATCTATACCGTTTTAAGAATAAAAAATGAAATCCGGTATCAGCTGGTTTACAGGCCTCGCAAAAAACTCGAATTGCAGACACGAATCGATTTAACTTTTTACCACAAGGCTTCTTCCCGGGAAAAAGGTTATCTGGTCCATCAGGACATTACTTTTACTTCCGGAAAAGAGAAATTTAAATCCCAGTTCCGCCTAGCTTATTTTGATACCGAATCGTATAACAGCCGTATTTACAGTTATGAAAATAATGTACTCTATGGTTATTCTTTCCCTGCTTACTACGGAAGGGGATTCCGCACTTATCTGAATCTGAACTGGAAACCCCATCGGATGCTGACAGTTTATTTAAAAACCGGATTTACTTATTATCCGGATTGGGATACAATCAGCTCATCCGTAACCCGGGTGGAAGATAATAAACTGTTTGACCTGGCAATGCAGATCCGTATCCATCTGTGATCTTCAAAAGGATAAATTTTCCGATAAACAGACGCCTCCTGCACATTCGTCGGAAAAACCGCCGTGCTGACGGATAAACCTCAAGTTCTCCTTTCAGCACAGCGGTTATCAATTTCTGTGAGGAAGTATTAAAAAGACTGCTTTCGCCCCTCCCTTCAGCGGTTCAAAATCAATTGGTCTTAAAAGCATACTCCACCTGAGCCAATTCTTTATTCGCATCTACAATTTTCTTTTTCAGCGATTCCTTGTAAGAAAGGATTTTTTCTTTCAATTTTCCATCTTCCACCGCTAAGATCTGTGCAGCTAAAATACCAGCATTCATAGCTCCGTTGATAGCAACTGTAGCAACAGGGATACCCGGAGGCATCTGAACAATAGCTAATAGCGCATCCATACCTTCTATGGAAGATTTTATCGGCACACCGATAACAGGAAGCGGAGTCATCGCTGCAATGACTCCCGGCAAATGAGCTGCCATTCCGGCTCCCGCAATAATTACCTGAATCCCTCTTTTCGCAGCATTTTTGGCAAAATTTTCTACCTCTGCAGGGGTTCTGTGAGCAGATAGGGCATTCATTTCAAAAGGAATACAAAAACTGTTCAAAACTTCGGCCGCCTTTTCCATTACCGGCAAATCCGAAGTACTTCCCATAATAATACTAACTTTTGGTGTCATTATTCTCAGATTTTAAATATGATCTTTTTACGTTTCTCTGCCTTTCATCCTCTTCCCTATCCTGATAGTAACCTTCTGCCTTATTTTCAGGACATGTTTCACTCCCTTCCGTCAAAGACAAGAGTAAAGCGGTAATTCCGTGCTTCACAACAATGTAAACGTTATTTCTGATCTTTCTGCCGAAATATACCGTAAAAACATTACTTTTGCACAAAGTAAATAAAAAAAAACAAATCTAAGGTTCCAACAAGAGATAAACAGCATACAGCGATGAAAAAAGTAAAATTACACGACAAAGAATTTGAACTGCTCATTGATGCGGCAACAATCGATCAGGCCATTGCTAAAGTTGCAGATAAAATAAACAGTGATCTGAAAGATACACAACCGTTGTTTCTCAGTATACTGAACGGTTCGTTTATGTTTACTTCCGACCTTTTAAAACAAATTACTGTACCGGGAACCGAAATTTGTTTTATGAAAATTGCTTCCTATGCAGGAACTTCATCTACAGGGAAAATTAAAGAATTGATCGGGTGTAATGTAAATCTGGCTGGCCGGACGATTGTCATACTGGAAGATATGATCGATTCCGGCAGGTCTATGACTTACTTAATCGAATATCTTCAAGAAAAAAGGCCGAAGGCCATTAAAATAGCCACCATGTTTTATAAACCGAAAGCCCTGACCTACGATATAAAAGTGGATTATTGTGCCCTGGAACTTGAAAACGATTTTGTCGTAGGAAGAGGTCTGGATTATGACGGTCTGGGACGCAATTATCCGGATTTATACATTTTAAGTAATCCGGAATAAAACCGGCGCAAAAAACAAAAAACTTTACCGCATCATTTAAATAAAAATTGAATTTTATGGCTTCAACAAACTTCATTGACTATGTAAAAATATTCTGCCGCAGTGGCGCTGGTGGTAAAGGTTCTGCCCATCTGCACCGGGATAAGATGACAGCCAAAGGAGGTCCAGACGGAGGGGACGGAGGAAGAGGAGGCCATGTTATTCTCAGAGGGAACCGGAATTACTGGACCTTAATCCACCTCAAATACCAGCGCCATGTGTTTGCCGGAGACGGGGAAGGAGGCAGCGAATCCCGTTGCAGCGGTGCCGACGGGGAAGATAAAATCATCGATGTCCCTCTGGGAACGGTTGCCCGGGATGCTGATACGGGAGAAATAATAAGCGAGATCACAGAAGACAATAGCGAAAAAATCCTGGTTAAAGGAGGACGCGGAGGTTTAGGGAACTGGAATTTCAAATCCGCGACCAATCAGACCCCCCGCTATGCCCAACCGGGAGAACCCCGCATAGAACGCACCGTCATCCTGGAATTAAAAGTGCTGGCAGATGTGGGATTAGTTGGTTTCCCCAACGCAGGCAAATCTACTTTACTCTCTGTCGTATCTGCAGCCAAACCGGAGATTGCCAATTATCCTTTTACCACTTTAGTACCCAACCTGGGTATCGTTAGTTACCGTGAGAACCAGTCTTTTGTCATGGCCGATATACCCGGGATCATTGAGGGAGCCCACCTTGGCAAAGGGTTGGGTATACGCTTTCTGCGCCATATTGAACGCAATTCTGTACTTTTATTTATGATTCCGGTAGACTCCCCGGATATCCATCAGGAATACAAAATTCTATTGAACGAATTGAAGGAATACAATCCGGAATTACTGGATAAAAAAAGAGTGCTGGCTATTACGAAATGCGATTGCGCCGATGCCGAATTAATGGCGGAAATGGAATCGGATTTACCGGATCTGCCTTACGTTTTTATTTCTTCCGTTACCGGAGAAGGTATTACTGCACTGAAAGATGCTTTGTGGAAAATACTAAATGCTTAGGTTCCGAACTCCCAATCGGTCATTCGGAACCTGTACAAGATTATTTATGTCTGTTTCTCAAAACGGCAATCACATCTTCCAGCCCATATCCTTTTGCAATCAGCAGAACCAGATAGTGATACATCAGATCAGCCGCCTCATTTAAAAATAAAATTTCATTGTCATCCTTTGCTTCAATCACCAACTCCACCGCTTCCTCCCCTACTTTCTGTGCCACTTTATTTATCCCATATGAGATTAAACGGGCCGTATAGGATTCTTCCGGAGAATTATCTTTCCTCTTCTTCAGATATTCCTGCAGATAAAAAAGAAAATCCGGATGCTCATTCGTCTCTCCCCAACAAGTATCTTCCCCGGTATGACAAACAGGACCAGCAGGTTCCACCTTCAGTAGTAATGAATCGTTATCACAATCGGATAAAATTTCCTTCAAGTATAAAAAATGACCGCTTTCTTCTCCCTTAGTCCACAAACACTGTCGCGAACGGCTGTAAAAACATACTTTTCCGCATGCCAGGGTTTTCTCTAAAGATTCCCTATTCATATAGGCCTGCATCAATACCCTTCCCGTTTCTGAATCCTGTATAATAGCCGGAATTAATCCCTTTTCGTCAAATTTCAATATCTCTGTTTTCATGTATTTATCATTTTAGTCCACCTGAAACTTTTTTACCTTTATTAATTCTTTTAATGATACTGTCGATACCATACTTTCATATCCTCTTATATTCATAGCGTTATCTGACAATTATTCCTTTTCTCTTCAAATAATCTTTTACTTCTTTAATCCCAATTTCCCCGTAATGAAAAATACCAGCAGCAAGGGCTGCATCAGCTTTTCCATATTGAAAAACACGGTAAAAATCTTCCACCCGGCCAGCTCCGCCAGAAGCAATCACCGGAATTCCGGCCTTCTCTCCTATCTTTGCCAAAGCTTCACAAGCGAAACCTTTATGCGTACCATCATGGTTCATGGAAGTAAAAAGGAGCTCCCCTCCTCCCCTTTCCTCTGCTTCCAGTGCCCAGGAAAAAAGCTCCCTGGACGTCCGTACTCTTCCGCCCCTGCTGTAAACATTCCACCTGCCTCCCTCCTCCCTTGCGTCTATCGCCACTACAATACACTGTTTTCCAAACGAATAAGCCAAACGATCAATCAAATCCGGATCAGCTAATACCGAAGAGTTAACTGATATTTTATCTGCCCCTTTTTTCAGCAAGGCTTCCACATCTTTTTCGGACGTAATTCCTCCTCCTACCGTAAAAGGAATAGTAATCTCTCGACCCACTTTCTCTACCCAGTCCAACATCGTCTTTCTCCTATCGTTACTGGCCGTAATATCCAAAAAAACCAATTCATCTGCCCCTTCTTCCGAATATTTTTTACCCAATTCCACCACATCTCCGGCATCTCTTAAATCCAAAAAATGTACTCCTTTTACTGTTCTGCCATTCATAACATCCAAACAGGGAATAATACGCTTCGCTAACATATAACACTTTTTTAACCGGTTTTGCTTTAAAAATTACGCTCTCTTTCCTCCTGTTTAAAACCGGCAGGAAAGATCTGAAAAAGTGATTTTATTCTCATAAATAGCTTTTCCAATGACTGCTCCATAGAGTTCCAACTGAGCCAAATGCCTTAAATCCTCTACCCCAGAGACCCCTCCGGAAGCAATCAGATTCAAAAAAGGATATCGCCTTTGTAAGTCCGCATATAAAGTAAGGGCAGCTCCCCTTAACATCCCATCTCTGGCAATATCGGTACACATCAGGTATTTTATCTGTTCTTTGTATCTATCCACCAGCTGAAAAATAGTTGTATCCGTCACTTTCTTCCAGCCTTGAATACATACTTTGGTATTCCAGATATCCGCACCGATAATAATGCTATCCTTACCGTATAAACGGATCCATTCCGACACTTTCTCTACGTCAGTCTGCGCCATACTTCCTATACAAACGAAAGCCGCTCCGGCATCAAACACTTTTTTAAGGTCTTCATCCGATTTTATTCCTCCTCCGAAATCAACAGCCAAACCCGTTTTTTTACAGATTTGTTCCAAAATCCGGATATTGACCACCCGGGTAGATTTAGCTCCGTCCAGATCCACCAAATGCAAACGCTTTATTCCCAAAGCCTCAAATTTCTTAGCGATTTCCAGCGGCGCTTCCGGATATATCTTACATTGGCTGTAATTTCCCTGCATCAAACGGACACATTTTCCATCGATAATATCTATTGCCGGTATAATTTCCATATTTCTACTCCTATTATTGGTTTATAAAATTCCTCAATATTTTCTCTCCGGCCCGGGAGGACTTTTCCGGATGAAACTGACAACCATAAAAATTGTTTCTGGCAACAGCTGCTGAAAAGCTTTCTCCGTAATCACAACGGGCAATACAATATTCATTTTCGGGAACAGCATAAGAATGTACAAAATACATCCGTTCTCCCTCAGCTATATCCTCAAATAAAGCCGTTTTCAACCCTTCTATTGTATTCCACCCCATATGCGGTACTTTCTCAATCCCACTGAATTTCTTTACTCTAACCGGAAAAATTCCTAAACCCGGCGTATCTTCCTCTTCTGTATAGCTACACATCAATTGCATTCCCAAACAGATTCCTAAAACGGGCATTTCCAATTGAGGGAGCAGTATATCAAGTCCGTTTCCGCGTATTTTTTCCATAGCAGCAGAAGCTTGCCCCACACCTGGAAAAATAACCCGGTCTGCAGTCCGGATCACTGCAGCCGCTGTGCTGACTACCGTTTCATATCCCAGTCTGCGTATAGCCGACTGAACAGAGTATACATTTCCTGCTCCGTAATCGATTATGACAATTTTCATTTCCTTGCGTTTTAAATAATTCCCTTGGACGAAGGGATAACCGTACTGGTCTGGCGTATAGCCATCCGCAGCGAACGGGCAAAAGCTTTAAAAATAGCCTCAATCAGATGATGGGCATTTCCGCCCGTAGCTTCAATATGTAAATTGCATTTGCTACTTTCACAAAATGATGCAAAAAAATGCCGGGTCATTTCTGTTGGAAAATCTCCCACATATTCCCGCGTAAAATCAGCTTTCCACATCAGACACACCCGCCCTCCGAAATCCAGCAAGACCTCTGCTCTCGATTCGTCCATTGGCAAGGCAAATCCATATCGCTCTATCCCTCTTTTACTGCCTAAAGCTTCCCGGAAACAAGTTCCCAAAACAATAGCAGTATCTTCTATGGTATGGTGTTCGTCCACTTTCAAATCTCCTTTCACTTGCAACACCAGATCCACTCCGCCATGTCGGGCAATCTGCTCCAGCATATGATCGAAAAAAGCAATACCGGTGTCGATTTCGGCTTTCCCGCTCCCGTTTAAATCCAATTCCGCACATACGTAAGTTTCTGAAGTCCGACGCTCAACTTTTGTCCTGCGGCACCCTTTTCTCAAAAAAACCAGCACCTCCTGCCAGGACTTCGCACAACATACAACCGGTAATTCAGTAAACGGCTCTTCCCCTATATAAATCCCCCGGATTCCCATATTTGCAGCCAACTGCATATCGGATAAGCGGTCTCCAATCACATAGGAGTTTTCCCGGTCCAACAGTTCATTCAGGTATTTTTCCACCATTCCGGGGGCCGGTTTCCGCCGGTCAGAATGTTCCTCCGGCAAACTTGTATCGATTAATATTTCGTCAAAACAAACCCCTTCTCCTTCCAAGGTCTTTAGCATCAATTGCTGATAGGGCAAAAAATCCTCCAGCGGAAAAGCAGAAGTTCCCAATCCGTCCTGATTACTTACCATTACCAACCGATAGTCCGTTTTTTCTGCAAGTTCCCGCAATGCTCCGATAACCCCGGGCATAAATTCAAATTTTTCCAGACAATCGATCTGATAATCGGCAGGAGGCTCCCGTAATACGGTACCATCCCGGTCTATAAATAAGATTTTTTTCTTCAACATATTCCTGTCCTTTTTACTGATTTCCACTCAGCCAGCAGAGTTAATAAACGGTCGTTTTCTTCCGGAATTCCCACACTGATACGAAGTCCCCCTCTAATCAAAGGCGGCATATTCCGCTGCCGGACAATTATTTTTCGCCGCAGTAAGAAATCATACAGCTCCCTGAAATCCGCCAAGGTCACCAATATAAAGTTCGCCTCAGAAGGATATACAGATTCAAATAAATCCAATTGACTGAAAGCCCGGAATAAACGTTCCCTCTCCGTTTTTATGACCATCCGTTTTTCATCAAACTCCTCTCTTTTTTTCAAAACGTCCAATGCAGTACGCTGAGCGAGAATGCCCACATTATAGGGAGTCTTTACCCGGTTCAAAATTTCGATAAGAACCGGACAACCATATCCGATTCCCAAACGTAATCCAGCCATTCCCCACGCTTTAGATAAAGTCTGTAATACAAATAAATTTTCATACTTTCCTAATAAAGAGAGAGCTGAAGGAGAATCTGCAAAGTCAATATAAGCTTCATCTACCACCACCAAACCCTTGAATTTTCCGCATATTTTTTCAATTTCCTTTAAAGGGATAATATTCCCCAACGGATTATTCGGCGTACATAAAAAAATTATTTTCGTAAAAAAATCCGTCTGCTTTTCCGCCTCTTCCCCATCCGGCTGCAAATCCGCCCGGAGATTGATTTTCCTGACTCCAACCTCATTAATAGCTGCACTCACTTCATACATCGAATAGCCGGGGGAAAAGACAATCACATTGTCTTTCCCGGGCTGACAGAAGCAGCGGATAAGCAAATCGATAATTTCATCACTTCCGTTACCAAGAATTATCTGCGATTCCTTCACCTGCTTATATTTTGCTAACACCTCTTTAACTGCCCGCTGAAAAGGATCAGGATAACGGTTAAAACCATTGTCAAACGGATTTTCATTAGCATCTAAAAAAATGGCTTTCCCCCCCGTATATTCCTGCCGGGCGCAGGAATAAGGCTGCAAAAGCCGGATATTTTTCCGGATAAGTTTCTGAATATTCATCATTTTTTCTGTTCTGTTCCGACGTTATTAATTCTTATCTGCACTGCATTTTTATGAGCATATAAGTGTTCCTGTTCTGCCATTGTCATAATGACAGGGGCCAGATACCGAAGTCCTTCCTCACCAATCTCCTGAAAGCTGATTTTCTTCAGAAAAGCATCCACATTGATACCGCTATAAGCTTTAGCAAAAGCACCCGTCGGTAAGGTATGATTTGTACCGGAAGCATAATCTCCGACGCTCTCCGGAGAATAGTTTCCCAAAAAAACAGATCCGGCATTCCGAATGTCAGCAATATAATCCCGGCAATTTTCCACACTTAACAACAGATGTTCGGGAGCATATTCATTTACAAACCGCATACACATTTCCGGAGTCTCTAAAACGACAAAACGCGCATTTGCCCAGGCAGCCCGGGCAATTTCACAACGAGGCAACATTTCCATCTGCCGTTCTGTTTCCCGTTCCACTTTTTCCAGCAAATCTGGACACCAGGTCACTAATACGACCTGACTGTCTTTCCCATGCTCTGCCTGCGACAATAAATCGGCTGCAAGAAATTCGGGCCGGGCTGTACTGTCGGCAACGATTAAAACTTCTGAAGGACCGGCCGGCATATCCATAGCTACCCCATAATTTCCGGCAAAACGCTTTGCTGCAGTAACATACTGATTCCCGGGACCCAATATTTTAGAAACGCGGGGGATACTTTCAGTTCCTAAAGTCAATGCTGCTACGGCCTGAATTCCCCCTACTTTATAAATAGCAGTCGCCCCGCAATACCGCGCAGCCCATAAAATAGCCGGATGCACCTTCCCTTCCGGGCCGGGAGGAGTACAGATCACAATTTCCCGGCAGCCGGCTATCCGCGCCGGGATAACTAACATCAATACTGTAGAAAACAAAGGAGCACTTCCCCCGGGAATATATAATCCGACCCGTTCGATTCCTCTCACCTCCTGCCAACACCTGAAGCCTTTCCCACTTTCATATTCACAACTACCGGGCAATTGTTTTAAATGAAAAGCTTCTATATTCCGGGCCGCTTCCCGGATAGCATCCTTCAAAGCCATGCCGACTTCCTCCTCCGCCTCCGTTATTTCTTCCTCACTTACTCTAAAATTTCCTATTCTAACCCGGTCAAAATACCAGGTGTATTTCACCAAAGCTTTATCCCCTTCCTTCTGTACTTCCGTAAAGATATCACGGCATATATTCTCTAAATCCCCTTGTCCAAGCTGCGGACGGGCAGTTATCTTTCCCCAATCCTGTAAACGCGGGTTTATCCATTTTTCCATCTCTTTGTCTTTTACTGTAATTATAAAACCATTTTTTCTATCGGAATAATTAATATTCCTTCAGCACCTGCTTTTTTTAAACTCCCGATGACTTCCCAGAATTTAGTTTCATTTACTACGGAATGAACAGATACCCATCCCGGTTCTTTTAAAGGCATCACGGTAGGACTCTTCATTCCCGGTAACAAAGCACAGATCCGGTCTAAAGCCGGTTCCGGTGCATTCAACAATATATATTTGCTATTTTTGGCAGCCAACACGGCTTTTATCCGAAAAACCAACTGATCCAGTAATGCCCGTTTCTCTCCCTCTAAATAAGGATTAGCGGCCAATATGGCTTCAGACTCAAAGATTTTATACACTTCCTTTAAACCATTCTTGAAAAGAGTACTTCCGGAACTTACCAAATCGCAAATCGCATCAGCCAAACCAATATTGGGAGCAATTTCAACAGAACCGGATATCTCATGGATCTCCGCCTCAATCCCATTCTCCGTTAAAAAATCCTTCAAAGAATTCGGATAAGAAGTAGCTATCTTTTTCCCCTGTAAATCAGTCAGACCTGAAAATACCGCATTCTTAGGAACAGCAATCGACAAACGGCAACGGGAAAAACCTAAATCCAATATATGCATGATCCCTGTCTTTTTCTCTTTCTCTGTATTATCCCCGATAATGGCTACATCCGCCACCCCATCTTTTACATACTGGGGAATATCCGAATTCCGCAAATACAATACCTCCAATTGAAAATTAGAAGCCTGTGCCATCAACTGATCTTTTCCATTATTAACCGATATTCCACACTCCTTTAGTAAAGTCAGGGAATCCTCGTTTAACCGACCCGATTTTTGAATTGCAATTTTAAGATTTGTCATAAGGTTCGTTTTTAATTGAAAGCCGAACCTGAACCAGAAAGGTAATAAAAAAGCCCGCCTGATCCAGGCGAGCTTATTATACTTTAAAATGAATTACGGCATAACGGCATCATCTCACCTGAAAACAGTGATGGCAATGATGATGGTTATGATGTAATACTATTTTATACATGATTTTTCTCTTTAAGCGCAACAAATATAAAAGTAAAAATCCGCTATCCAAAATATTATTGAAAAATGTTACATTTTTAACAAAATCGCTTTCTTTGTTTATTTTTCAGACATTTCTTTCCATTTCTTCCGAATAGAAATTTACTGAATATACAAATTTCCGTTTCTGATCTCTAAATTCACTTTTCCGGAATGTTTTTTATCTCCCACAAAACCCGTCTCTACTACTACGTTTTTCTCAGAAGTAGGCTGTTGGCTAAGTTGAAAATCGGAAGGCAAATCCATTTTTAATCCCTTATTGTGTTTCAGTTCCAAATTATAACCCGCACCTTCCATGAAAGTTAGACCGACCTTGGTATAATTAGTTGTCAATTGAACAAGTGAGAAATCAGCATGAATATTCCGGACATTTATTTCACCAAACCGCATTTTCATACTCAATTCGTTCCCGATATCCTGAATTTCATATTTTGTAGAACTGGAAGTGCCTGCCATATCTTCAATTTCCCCCAATCTCAATTCTCCGTCCCGGGATGTTATATTCAATTTTGCCACTTCCTCTATAGTTCCACTACATTTTTCCAGGTTCAGTTTCGCTTCTTTTGCTTTCTCTATTTTCAAATCACAGTCTTTGAATTGTCCGTTCAAAGAACTGACTTCAGCCACAACAAAATTCCCTCCACTTTGCTGAATTTGTAATATCCCCCCTTTCATCCTGCCAATTTGAAAATTTCCACTTTTTATATCTATAGCCAGATCTCCCTCAAAATTATCTATAAATACATTTCCCTCCGTATTCACAATCCTCAGTTTTATTCCATAGGGCAATACGACTTTATAAACGATATTTATCTCTAATCCGGAAAGCAACTGCTTAAAAAACATATCTTTTCCAAAAGTGGTTTCCACATTTAAAAAATTTCCGGACACGACGTCTTCGATATTGATATATTCTATAAATTCATCCGCTTTACTCTTATTCTTAGCTGTTACGCTGATTGTAGCTGTAACGTTGATTTGAACCGCCTTCTTTTGTTCCACATCAATCTGTCCGTAACGATTCGACAAAACCACCTCTGTAATACTGGCCTTATCAAAGTTTTTCTGATACTCTTTTTTACTGGTTTGGGCATACAGCGTCATTCCCGCAAATATCATCCCTAAAATAAGTAAAGTTGTTTTCATAAGCCTGGTTATTTTATATAAGTTTAGTTTTTCTCTTCCTCTTCCATTTTTTTATACCGGGCAGCCAGATAGGCTATCATATTGCTGAACGTCCCCATTGCCTGCTCTGTCTGAACAGAAATTTCCTTTTTCTCCAGGCGCAACATCAATATTCCATACAAAGCGTTCAGAGCCAATTCCACATCTCCGACGGTTTCATCTACTCCTGATTTTGCCCGGAATTCAACCAAATTAGCGGCTGCCTGCGTTACAATCTGTTGATAACGCATATCCCGGGCTTCGTGTAAAAGGAAAAAATGCAATTCGTTCAACTCATTTACAGTATTTTTCAAGACTTGAATATGACCGCTCTTTTCCACTTTCTCCAGGCGCATCATTTCGATGAGATTCTCATACCAATCGTACATTTCCTGAGCCGTTGACTGATCCACCTGATAACGGCTGATCAACTTTTCATTTACCTGTTGTATATCCAGCCCAAGTGCCCGCAACATAGCTTCCAATTGCCACATATACAGGATATATTCAGCTATATTAGTCTTTTTTTTCTCTCTTGCGATTAGCATGGCCCTGAACTTTTAATCCTCACCTCCGTTTTTCATTCTGTCTATCATTCTCCGGTCCCGTTTCGTTGGTCGCCCACTCCCCCTTTCCCGGTACTCAAATCCGTAAGCTTTGGCGGCATTCAATAAATCGAACTGTTCCTGTGGCGTTATATCTTCTACAAAATTTACAGCCAATTGAGCAGACATCCTCTTATCTGTAAGCTGCTTCACCCGGTATTGCCGTTCAATCGGAGCCAACCTTACCCTGACGACTTCCCCCAAGCGGACTTCCCTGGAAGCCTTCACTGCTACATCCCCTATTCTCACATGCCCTTTGGTACAAGCTTCCGCTGCCAGAGAACGGGTTTTAAAAATCCGGACGGCCCACAACCATTTGTCTATCCTAATTTTATCCCCTTCCAACATAAACTTTACCTATATTTTTCAGCTCATTCTGATTCTATAATTTTCTTTCCATTGAAGGAAGTCATTGTTTTAGATAATCCCAATAATACAAAGCTACTAATAATTTCTTTACAACAATCCAACAATTTCCCCATATATTTCATTTCCTCTTCCCTCCATTCTCCTAAAACATAATCGATCTGTTGCCCTCTTGCAAATTCATTCCCAATACCAAAACGTAAACGGGCATAATTTGTTGTTCCCAAGCAGTCATTAATGCTCTTCAATCCGTTGTGTCCCCCATCACTTCCCTGCCCCCTCAGCCTTAACGTCCCAAAAGGTAAAGCCAGGTCATCCACCAAAACAAGCAAATCTTCCAAAGCAATTTTTTCTTTCTGCATCCAATAACTGACAGCTTTGCCACTCAGATTCATATAGGTGCCGGGCTTTAACAATATCAAGGGACGCCCTTTCAATTTAACCTCTGCCACCGCTCCGTAACGCCTATCTTCAAAAACAGTATTGGACGCCTTTGCAAAAGCGTCCAATACATTAAATCCGATATTATGTCGCGTATCCTGATATTCCGGGCCGATATTACCCAACCCCACAATTAGATACTTCATATTTTACTTTTAAACTATTTTTTATCAGTAGATTCTACAGACTTAGATGCCCTTGTTACTTTTACCTGTGCAATAACTACTTCTTTCGCATTTACTATTTCAAAATTATCGAAAGACAACTCTTTCACCTTAATTGATTTTCCTAATCCTAAGGTAGTTACATCCAATTCTACTTCTCCCGGTAAATTTGCAGGCAAAGCTTTTACTTTCAATTTCCGGATCACCTGAACTAATTTACCTCCAGCTTGTACACCCTCTGCAAAACCATTTAACCTCACCGGAACTTCCATGATAACCGGTTTTTCAGCAGAAATCTGATAAAAATCAATGTGCAGAATACGATCTGTTACCGGATGAAACTGAATTTCACGCATAACGGCATCGTAGGAATTTCCATCTACTGTAACTTTTACAAGATACACTAAAGGAGTGTAAATCAATTTAGATAAATCTTTCTCTACAACAGAAAAATGAACATTCTCTTTTCCGCCATACAATACACACGGAACTTTGTTCTCTTCCCTCAATACTTTTGTTGCCTTTTTGCCTAAATCAGTTCTTAATTCTCCTTTTAATTCAAATACTTGCATAATACTTTCTATTACGTGCTACTCAAAAACAAATTTAAACCCCGGGGACCTAAGCCAATTTGTTTTCCCATTGCACCTATTTTTATTATTCCCCGTACAAAATCAGTGGGCAAAGATATAAATTCTATTACAAAGAGAAAAGTATTGTACTGAATTTTTCCAAGCGGATGCATTTCAATTTTATATTGCCTTATAAAACAGGAAGGCTCCCCGGGACAGTATTATCGTATGTGTGTGTGTTGGGAAAGATACTGCCTCACCGGGAGAGCCCCTGTTTTTCGTTGTTACGTATCTTATCAGAAGGTGTTGCGGGGTTTAATAACTATTAAACCTCTATAATTTTTTTTCAATTCTCAATAAAACTGCTGAAAACTTTTTTTCTTTCAAATATTGGTTTTAATTTTGCCCATTATTAATCAATAAAATTTAAAAAAATGGCTTACGTAATATCTGATGATTGTATTTCTTGTGGTACATGTGAAGGAGAATGCCCGGTAGGAGCAATCTCAATGGGTGCTGATCACTATCAAATTGACCCGGATGCTTGTACAGAATGTGGCACTTGCGCTGGAGTTTGCCCGGTGGAAGCTATTAAACAAGCCTAAAAATAAAAAGCGACTATGGTTAGTCGCTTTTTTTAATGAATGTCTTTCCTTTTTTCCCGATTTCAGGAATATCTTCTATTTTAGGACAAAATCCATCCGAATATCATGAGGTTCTGTAGGAACTTTTTCTACGAACTGAAAGGTAAAACACAGACCGATTTTATAAGCATTACAATTCTGTAAAATTTTATCGTAATATCCCTTCCCCCGCCCTAAACGATTTCCGTCCCCATCAAAAGCCATACCGGGAACGAGTATTAAATCAATACGATTAAAATCCGTAAACAGTTTCCCTACCGGTTCGGGTATTGCATAGCCCTCCCCGGGACATAATTTTTCCTCCCCGTCAAAGTAACGTAATTCCAATTCATCTCCTTTGACACAAGGCAATAAAAAGGTCTTTTCCCGGGCCCAACGCTTTATAAATGCATGAGTACACAACTCATCCCCTAACGACCAATAGGCTAAAATTGTTGTCGCTTGCTGAAAATGTTCATTCTGCTCCAATTTTTTCCATACCTCAGCAGACATCAGCTTTTTTTCCTCTGCTGTATACTTCTTTTTCAGTTCGCGTATATACTTTCTCAATTCTTTTTTCTCCATTTCATCTGAATTTAATCCTCAGCATTCTATTTTTTATACGGAAATTCTGTTCCAAACTGCTGTACACCCCCTCTTTTTAACTATACAGCCGCTCCCTTAAATAACCAATCAACATTAATCATCGGATTCCAGAATTGTAATAATTTCAATCAAAGCAGATCACAGAAATCTAAAAAGCCGATAAACTTCCCTATTTTTCTCCTCCCCTTTAACTGTATCCTTTTCACCCTTTATTCGCTCACGCCTTTAAACATTTGAACAATAACACACATATACATTTACCCTCTCATCCCATATTATTCACCTGTTCCAGCTTTTCTTTATCGATAATTTTTATTTTTTTCCCCTCCAGTTCTACGATTCCTTCACTGGCGAAATGGGAAAGGGTACGGATAGCGTTGGCGGTAGTCATATTGGATAAATTGGCCAGATCTTCCCTTGTCAAACATACTTTTAATGTTGCATTATCTGTTTCATAACCATAAGTATCTTTTAATACCAGTAAAGCTTCTGCCAAACGTCCCCGTATATGTTTCTGGGTAAGGGTCACGGTACGACGGTTGGAAAAACCAAGATCTGTGGCGAGAGCACGGATAATATTCATGGCAAACTCTGGATTTGTCCGGACAATATCAAATATCAATTCTGTTCTGATACGGCAGACAATCGAATCTTCCAGAGCCTCTGCGGATGCAATATGCATTTCCTCCGCAAAAAAAGCCCTGTAACCAATAAACCCGATAGGCTTTGCCATCCGGACGATCTGCTGCCGTCCACCAATACCGTCTTTAAAAATTTTGACTTTCCCGCTTACAAGGCATAACAACCCGATTGGCATCCGGCCTTCCAGATAAATCAAATCCCCCTTTTTATAAGAAATACAAATGGTCGTTTCCGTAATTTGCTGTTTTACCTTTTTGTCGAGCTCCGACAGCAAAGAATGAGGGCTTTCAATACATATCTGACATAAATTATAATGGAGATCAGGATCGTTGATAATTTGCATAATTAACTATTTAAAAAGGTACTCTCCTACCACGACCGAAAGCTTTTTTACTCACTTTCAGTATAGGCGGACATTGATTTCTTTTATATTCATTCCGGTCTACTAAACGAATAATCTTATCGGCAATTTCCCGCTGATACCCCCTTCCGCAAATCTCTTCTAAAGACAAATTCTCCTCTATATATAATTTTAAAATAGAATCCAGTTGAGCATAATCCGGAAGAGAATCCTGATCTTTCTGATTCGGGCGTAATTCAGCAGAAGGAGCTTTATTTATCGTATTCTCCGGAATAAGGATTTTTTTCCGGTTGATGTCTTTAGCCAATTTGTATATATCCGTTTTGTAAACATCCCCTATTACTCCTAAAGAACCGCACATATCCCCGTAAAGCGTCCCGTATCCCACCGCCACTTCACTCTTATTGGATGTATTCAATGCAATATATCCGAATTTATTAGACATTGCCATAACCAAAGCCCCCCGAATACGAGCCTGCAAATTCTCTTCCGTAACATTGAAAGGCTTATCTCCAAAAACCGGAGAAAGGAGGTGCAAATACCGGTCGTATATGTCTTTTATCGGTAATACCTGATGGGAAATCCCCAGATTTCGGGCTAAATCATAAGCATCTTTCAAGGAATGATCCGTAGAATAAATGGAAGGCATCAGAAGTCCCGTCACATTCTCCGGTCCAATGGCTTCCGCAGCCAAAGCCGCTACAATAGCAGAATCAATTCCTCCTGAAAGTCCCAAAACAGCATGCGTAAATCCATTTTTTTCAAAAAAATCCCGGATACCGTACACCAAAGCCCGATGAATCAAAGTAATATCAGCGTCCTTATTCTCCTGTAGAGCAGGCAAAGTCCCCATTTTATTTGTATCTATTATTTGAAAATCCGTCTCAAATTCTTTTAAATGAATAACGTATTTACCTTTATAATTATATCCCAAAGAATTACCATCCAATAAAATCGAAGTTGCTCCTCCTACCATATTTACTGCCAGTATATTTTTGGAATATTTGCCGGAGAGATTTCTTAAAATCTCCTGCCGGTATGCCAAACTGTCTGTAGTAAAAGGCGTAATGCCCAGATAAAGAACAATATTATCCGGCTTCTCTATAAAATCCGATTCATATTCATCAAAAAGAATCCGTATTCTCTGATTTTTATAAATAACCGGCATATTTTCCTCTCCCGCAACAAAATACCGGCTCTCTTCAAATACATCGTAATCACTCAATATGGTCTTATGCACTCCATCTCTCACTTCTCCATCCTGAATAAAATAAGCAGAGTTATACATAATTCCACTTTTTAGATCCAGATTAGGAGCCCCAATAATAGCCGCTATAGTCTCACACGCTGCAGCTAATTGATCTACTACTAAACGGCATTCATTAACAAACGCTTCTCTCTCCAGTAAATCCTGAGGAAAAGGACCACAAATTGACAACTCCGGAAACACAATTAAATCGGCTTGCATCTGCTGAGCTCTTTTAATAGCATCTAACATGATTCCGTAATTTTTCCGGATATTTCCTGTAGTATAATTGAGTTGAGGAATAGCAATGCGCATAAATTTATCTGATTTAATCATTATTTATAAAAAAACTCTGATTAATTATGTGAATCAATCACTTAAATCTTCTGAGTTCCTAACTTTTCTCTGTGGTAAAATTACGATTTTTAGATTTAAAACGAGTAAAAAGGATAAAGAAGTTTAAAAACGCTTCCTTTTTCCTGACTGGTAAGTGATTGATTAAAGGATTAACGATATCTGGTGCCGGATTAAAGTGCTTCTGAGCACTTGCTGACAAATGGTCCTTCGGTTCGGATCAGGAATTGAATCGGAAACGTTAGTTCTTTTAACCAGCAAAACATCAGCCAGTCCCCCTGGGAAACAACCATCCGGAATCTTTTCCCCAGGATTTAAATCTAAATCCAGCTATCCGGCCAAGCAGCTTTAAAACAAATAAGTTTAAAAACGACTAAATCTGTAATAGGGGTATAAGTATCGGTAATTTATCTACAGCAGAACCGGATAATACAGCTTATTTTTGTATCAAAGAAAAATAAAGGCTATTTCCTTCATCAGGATAGAAAAATGAAAATAAATTGTTTTTCTGTATTTATAACTATGATTATGATGTCCGGAACAAATGTTAACGCCCCGAACGCCCCTGAGGCAAAGAAAGTATTAGTGGCTTATTTCTCTTGGTCGGGAAATACACGTATTATCGCAAATCAGATTAAAGAGATAACCGGAGGAGAACTTTTCTATCACCCGGGGACGGGGGTAGGTGCTAAAAAATTATTCTGTAATTATTATTTTAAAGTTTACAAGATAAAAATTAAAGTATTTCTTCCGGCTTTCCTGTAGAAGCCTTACAGATCCCAACCGCAATTACGGATTAGGGATGCCCGGGTATCTATTACTATCAGAAAAAAACTATCTTTGTTTTCAAACAAATAAAAGAAGGAAATGAGGGACAAAAAGATTTTGAATATCGAAACAATTTCCGGATACAACCAAATGCTGGGAATTGAAACATTCCACCCGTTAGCCAGTGTCATAGACATGTCAAAAGTGCAGCCGATGCATCACACACGGCATATTTTCGGATTTTATGCTATTTTCCTCAAAGAAGTTAAATGCGGAGATCTGATTTACGGACGTCAGCATTACGACTATCAGGAAGGAACACTTGTTTGTATTGCTCCGGGGCAGGTGTTCGGCAAAGAAGATAAAGGTGAAATATTCCAGCCCAAAGGATGGGCATTGGTTTTCCATCCCGATTTAATCCGCGGCACTTCACTCAGCCAGCACATGAAAGAATATTCTTTCTTTTCCTACGAATCGAACGAAGCCCTTCATCTTTCGGAACGCGAGCGGGAAATGGTTATCGAATGCTTCACGAAAATCCAACATGAATTGGAACATGCCATCGACCGTCACAGCAAACGGCTTATTGCCATCAATATCGAAATGTTGCTCGATTACTGTCTGCGCTTTTACGAACGGCAGTTTATCACACGTTCGGAAGTCAACCGGGACGTATTGACCCGTTTTGAACGACTGTTGGATGACTATCTTAACGGAGAATACATACAGCAGGAAGGACTGCCCACAGTGAAATATTGTGCGGGAGAACTCTGTCTTTCCCCCAACTATTTCGGCGATCTGGTGAAAAAAGAAACCGGCAAGACGGCTCAGGAGTACATCCAGTTTAAACTGATAAACGTTGCCAAAGAACGTGTTCTTCAGCCGGATAAAACAATCAGTCAGGTTGCTTATGAACTGGGGTTCCAGTATCCCCAGCATTTCACCCGGCTTTTTAAGAAACTGACAGGCTACACCCCTCAAGCATACAGAACGGTTAGTTAGAATTCATTTATTTGTTCCTATCTTTCCCTCCTTGAAACACCTATTCTAAGCGATATACAGGTGTTTCTGTGGATATATTGCCTTTCCATTCAAATCCTCTATTCGTTCTTTTGTTTTAAACAAACAAATACGATCAGTATTTTTGCAGTGGAGAGGCAACAGGAATCATTCAAGTAAAAGCAAACATTCCAATTGTACTTCTAAGGGAATTATCATTTTTCTATAAATTACTACCAATAATAAAAAGGAAATACCACATAAATAAACATTAAAACAGAACTCCTCTATTTAAATACAGAGAAAAAATTAAAGTGACCGTCTATAAGAAAAAAGCAGTCATGATTTTCATCATAACTGCTCTCTAAATTCGGCATCTACCTACTCTCCCACCTGTGCGGCAGTACCATCGGCGTGAAAGGGCTTAACTTCTCTGTTCGGGATGGGAAGAGGTGGGTCCCCTTTGCTATAGACACCTGTTAATATTTTTCAATTCTACGATTACGTACCATTGAACACGCTTGTTCAGTAATCCTTAGTTTGGTAGCGAGAGGCGGGCTTGAACCGCCGACCTCATGATTATGAATCATGCGCTCTAACCAGCTGAGCTACCTCGCCCTTTTGACATTCTACCGGAAAGTAAACAGATATATAATTCACTATAATGAAGCTA
>ERZ1673753.485-NODE-485-length-49435-cov-8.805792_pt1 | contig 49435 bp, 29 predicted proteins | sample MGYA00580201_ERZ1673753 | MGnify/ENA primary metagenome ERZ1673753 (study PRJEB41218, sample SAMN15661747) | gut metagenome | host: Homo sapiens | place: Canada: London | collected 2015-08-20/2019-03-30 | study: EMG produced TPA metagenomics assembly of... | reverse complement strand
GCTCGGACACGGCCCCGGCATCAAGTTCCGCAACATACGAATCAAGGAACTGCCCGCCTCGAAGGTCAGGGATCTGCCCGCCCCCGTCAAGATGAAGTAGCACGGCCGACCGCTGCGATCCCGGTCAGTCTAAGGCCAGCACCCGGTCGATCCGGTCCGCCATATAGCGGCAGAAACTGCGTGTATCGGCCACAGGGGCCGAAGCGGCTCCCCGCCGATACATCGCTTTCATATCGAGCAGCAGCCCGTAGAACAAGTGTTCCCGGAAAGCCGGAATCACACGCGGCGTCCGGTAGCCGTAAGCGGCATCCTGCTCCCCACCGAGCCCCAGCGGGATCAGGTCGTCGGCCCTACGCTCCGGAATCGCGGGCGACAGCCCGTTCTCGGCAGCCAGCGCAAAGGCGTTGCCCGATCCCGATGCGGCTTTCTCCCGGACGTTGGCGACAGCAACGGTCGAGTTCAGCAGCGACTGCTGCAAATTACGGACATGGGCCGTAAGCGGTTCCCGCGAGCGCAACCGCTCTTCGAACCATCCGATGAGATCCTTCGCCATGCGGTCGGAGGTATAGGGATCGTCCGATTTCGACGCCGAGAGGTCCAGCGCTCCCAGTTTTTCGAGCAGCGACCGCACAATCCGGCGCTGAAGGTACTCGCACGCCAGCACGCGGTTATAGACATTCTCCGACACGCCCTGACGGTCAATCCAGTCAAGATCGGCGGACAGGCTGAGCACTTCGCGCAGGGCACGCCGCTGCACTTCGCGCGGCACGGCCGTACAGGCGGACCGTGCAGTTCCTTCATAGACCGGATTCATGTAGACGCCCCCGATGTAACGCATCAACTGCGAAGAGAGCGTATTGACCCGCAGAACCATGTCCGCCAGCAGCTCCTCGCGGAATTTGTAGTCGCCGTCGCATCCCGAAAGCCACTCGCCACCGTGCGAGGCGACGTATTTCAGGTTGGCGAGCTGGCAAGCCACGCCCTTGAACAAGTCGTCGCCGAGATCCTCCGCACCCACCCGGGGATCGTAAATCCCCGAAGCGTACTGCGCAAAGAAATAACGCGGGTCGCCCTCCTTCGAAGCAAGCAGGCGGCGCAGCTCCGGAACCTCGTCCTGCGGCGTCATGGCACCGGGAATCGACTTGTAAAGCCACTCCACGGCCAGATAGTCGTAGGGGCCTAACGCATCGGCCACCAGTTTCACCCCGCGCTCCTTGTCTCCCGGCTGTGCGACGATGTTATAGAATACGTCGTCGGTGATCGACGCGGCCAGGCCGTTTTCTCGCGTGAACGACGGCGAGCGAAGCGAGTCGGTCGGATAAGCCGCCGAAGCGGCGTAATTGGGCATCACGCCGAAGGCCGAAGCCGCACGGCGGGCGATCATGGCCGTCAGCGCATCGGCGATCTGACGCTCCGAAGGCCGCGTGGTGCGCGCCTCGGGATCGACGGCCGACAACGTAAGAAGCAACTGCCTTTGGATCGCAGCCGTGAAATTGAAAGGCACGAAAATATCCGTTCCCAGTATCTCGCCGCTGCGCGGATCGACCCACGAGGCGGTGTAGAGCTCCGAATTGGAGGTTCCCGTACGGCGCACGCAGTTATTGCAGAGGCTGTTGTCATTGAAAGCCGGATCGGCGGGGAAAGGCTCCACCCGGACGACGTTCCCGTAACCGATCTTTGCGAAAGCGTCGTTCCACATCAGAAGCCCCCGCTCGACGGCGGCATAGGCCGAAGCGTCGAAAGCCGTATCGACGTAGAAAACCACAGGACGCACGTTCCCGGCACTGTCGAGAATCGAACGGCGACAGGCGTAATAGTCGGTCTTGGCCTCCTGCTCCCTGTCCGAGAAACGTTTGACAGCTTTTGCAGCGAGCCCGAGCCGCTGGTCACAGAAACGCATCCGCCGTTCGGGTTCGCCCAGTACCCGAAGCGTGCGGCGCGCGACGATCGACTGGGGTTTGTCTTTCCACAGGTCGAGCAAGCCGAGGAAGCTGACCGTCGTACCGTAGGAAAGCTCTCCAACCACCGAGACACTCGTTTTCCCGCCCGTCACGGCGGTCAGCATCGAACGGTCTTTCTTATAGTCGGCTTTGGCCGTCATCCAGCCGCCGTAGGTATTGCCGCCGTCGGGATCAATCGGTCGCAAAGGTTTAACATCCCCGGCGAACAACGCCGTCAGATCGACGACCGCCGCCTTCTTGTCCGGCGTGCGGGCTTTCACGGCATACGAAGCCACGATCGGACCGATATTGCTCCGTTCGACCGCTTCGCGCATCGCAGCGCTGCCATCGACGATCACCACGGGAGAGAACTCCCGCATATAGAGAAGCGTGTCGCTCCCGCCGCGGCCGAACTCGACCATATAGGGCGGCACGGGCTGCTGGTGAGCCAGTCCGTCGCCGGGATCGCCCGTACGCTCGATCGTCGTCGTAATCATCAGCCCCCGCCCGAGCAGCGAATCGGGCAGTTCGAGGTAGAGTTTGTCCTCGACCAGATGCAGGGTCAGCCCGCCGCCGCGGACGGTCTCGGTCTTTTTATCCTTGAAAAGTTTTTCATAGGAAACGTCCCTGCCGACGGTGTCGGCCGCCTGGCTCCTTTTCTTATTCTTATCGCGTTTCTTATCCTTCGCCCCGGCTTCCGCAACGGCGCTGTCGGCCGCCCGGAGAGGCAGGGCCGCCGCCGGCAGCAGGAGCATCCCCGCCAGCAGCGGGAAAAAGGCTGTTCTCAACAGTTTCATCATGGTCCGGAAAGGTTTATTTTTTCAACGCTTTTTCGATGTTGCGCAGCAACAGTTCATAGTGCAGGCGGGCTTCGCCCGTCGCCGAAGCGCTCTTCAAGCGGAGCATCGCACGCAGTTCGAGCAGGGCGGCATAATCTCCGGCCTCGGTGTTGCGGGGGTCGTAGTAGTTCAGGCGCGGGGAGCCGTAACCCATGAGCGGCGCGACATCGGCGCGGTGTACGGCGACAAACTCCCCGAAAGGATCGTGATTGCAGCACTCTCCGCAGGCGGTGAGCGCCACGGCGCGGGCCACATGCTCTTCGAGGAAAGCGGGAACGGGCATCAGCCCTTCGTCGGAAACGAGCTTCTTCTCCTCGCGCGCACCCGTTCCGGTGTATTTCAACCCCGCAGAAAGGCTCAGACTGCGGACATATTCGCGCTGGAGCATCATCTCGACCGCATCGGGCGCACGGCCTTTCAGCGTCGGAGCCCATACGAAATCGTAAACATCCCTGCGACACTCCTCGGGGATGTAGGCGTCCTTTCCGGCCAGCGCGGCGCTCAGAGCCACGCGCGCCGGAGCAGCCACGACGACCGACACCAGAGAGGCGGCGATCGACCCGGCGGGCGAACCCATCAGCGGCATATCGCGGATCAATTCGGCATTATCCAGCCACTCCATCTCTTTGAGCTGCGCGAGTGCGAATTGCAGGGCCCTGCGCTGACGCTCGCGCGGCACGCTGCGATAGGCTTCCACAGGATCGCCCTCCATCTTCTCGGCGAGACAGATCCCGCCGACATTGGCCAGCACGTGATTCAGGTAGCGGATATACTGCGTGAGCACCTCGTTGTAGAGGGTTCGCCGCTGGGAGAAATCGGGGTCCTGCGCACCGATCCAGGCACTCATGTTCGCAAGAATGTATTTCAGATTGGCAATGCCGTAGGTCGAGGCTTTCACGGCATCGTCGCCCAAATCTTCCGACTGCGAGCGGGGGTCGAGCGAACGGCCGAACTGCTGTTTGCCGAAACGATAGACCGAATCGGCGGCAGCCTCGGTAATCCATTTCGAGGTAACGGCATATTCATCCGCCGCCGATGCCGTGTCGGGCAGCGGCGTGTAAAGCCATTTCACGGCGTAGTAGTCGTAGAGGCCGAAACGCGGCGGAGTGAGTTTCACACCGCGCTCCCGGTCGCCGGGCTGTGCCACGTAGTTGAAACGTGCGTAATCCATAATCGAGGTGGTCGTACCGTACTTCTGCGTGAACGACGGCGAGCGCAGCGAATCGACCGGAATGACAGCCGAAGCGCTCATGTTGTGCATGTACCCCAGGCAATGGCCTACCTCGTGGGTCACCACGTAGCGGAGCCCGTCGCCGATCACCTCCTCGGGGATCGTCACGGCACGGACGCGCTCGTCGGTCTGTGCGGTCTGCACGAAGAGCCAATTATTCAGCAGCTTCATCACATCGTGGTAGACGTAAACCGAGGCGTTGAGTATCTCGCCGCTGCGCGGATCGACCCACGAGGGCCCCATGGCGTTGGCAATGGCGATCGGCGCATAGCGAATGCACGAATACTTGATGTTGTCGGGGTCGAACTCGGGATCATCCGTCGGATAGGGTTTCGCAGTGATGGCATTCCGGAAACCGATGCGTTCGAAAGGCTCGTTCCACTGTTCGACAGCTTCGAAAATTGGCTTTTTCCACATTTCCGGGAATCCGTTATCGACATAGAAGACGATCTGCTTCTTGGGCTCGACCTTTTCGCCGCGCTTCCATGCCTCCACGTCAGACGGTTCCAACCGCCAGCGGTGAGCGTAGTAAATCACCCTGGCACGCTGTTCTCGCTCGCTGAAGAGCACCTTTCCCGTCGGGAAAACCGACATGCGGCTGTCGGTAATGCGCGGACGGTATGCCTCGCGCGGCAGCAACACCAGCGAACGGGTCATCACGGCCGTCAGCGGCCGGTCCTTAATCAGTGTCGTGCGGCCGCGGCTGAGCGTAAAGACATAGCTCAACGTACTGCGCACCACCACATTGTCGCTGAAAGCCTTGATTTCGCCCAGCATCGAACGCTCCTTCTGAAAAGTCTTCTTCAGTTCGTAAGCCGTATAAAGCCCGTATTTCGAAAAGGGCGACATCTCCTCGATGTCGGCCACAAACAGGTCCGTGACATTGACCACGACCGCCGTGCTGTCCTTGTTCCAAGCCTCGATCTTATAGTTGCGCAGGATGGGATCGGCCGTGTTCCGTTTCACGGCCTCGGCCAATACGCGGGAAGCTCCCGTTTCGTCGGTGACGTTCTCGCAGTTGACCGTCCGCAGCTGGACCGAGCGGTCGTTGCGCGTAAAGACCACGTGCAACGGATAGTCCGATTTCGAACCGGTCGTCGCCGCAGCGTTGTCCGAGACCTCCGAAATAGTCGATCCCAGCAGCATTTCGCGACCGAAAAGCGAATCGGGAATCTCGAAATAGAGCTTTCCCTTGACATCGTGCAGTCGGAACATGCCGTCGGCCACGGGATGTTTTTCCTTGAAAAGTTTGTCGTAAGCGCTTTCCTTCGGTTTCTCGGCCGAACTCTCCGTTTTCTCCGAAGCGGAGGACTTGGGCTTTTTAGCCGTTGCCGTCGCCGCCGTGAAGCAAAGCAACAGCATCAATAGTTTTCGGATCATCTGCAAAAATTTAGAATTGTATTCGAGGTTCTTCGTCCCGGTCTTGCACCCGTTCTATAAGAAAGAGTGGTTTTTTGCAAAAACGACATACATGCCGGCCGAAAAAAACGAACCGCGGCCCGCGACACGGCTTCGCAAGCCCCGTTTCCGAAAAACGGGAGACCGGGCAACGGCTTTTTCCGCGGAAAAGGCGCCGATTGTCCCGAAAAAATCACTACCTTTGCGGAAAACAAACAACTATATCATTTATACAGTATGGAATTCGAAGGAACCGTTTACAAAATAATGCCCGTGACGAAAGGAACGTCGGCGCGCGGCGAATGGCAGCGTCAGGACGTGGTTTTCGAGATGAACGAGGGTTCGTTCACCCGCAAGATCTGCGTGACGTTCTTCAACAAGCCCGAAGACGTGGCCCGGCTGAAAGAGGGGGCGACCTACAACGTCTCGGTCAACATCGAGTCGCGGGAGTACAACGGTCGCTGGTACACCGACATCCGCGCATGGCGTCTGCAACCCAAGCAGGAGACGGCAAGCGCTCCGATGCCCGACATGCCGCCCATCGTCGAGGAGCCGTCCTACGCATCCTCGCCCGCACAGGTTGACGACCTCCCCTTCTAAGGGAGGCTTAGAAGCCTCTTGTAGGCGCGGTGGAACCTCATAACGATCATATCCAGCTCTGCACCAAGACTTATATATCCATAGAAAAATCCCGGACCTTGCGGGTTTGATATTAAAGAGATGTAACGACTTGATTTATCGGGTCGTTACATTTTTATATAGGAAATAGGTAACGAGAAGGTAACGGTTTATTTTCAGCGTCTTGCGCTCGAATACCGCATTTCAAATAACCTCTTGCAAGATATGAAAAATTTTCAGAATGGGCAAATTTATCATTTAAGCGGAATTCGATAGTCGCCATAAAAGCAACTCATGCCCGCGAGAATTTTCGCGGGCATAAGCATTACATATTTCTTAATCTTCGATCCAAGGATTTACATTTCCGACAAGTGTATGGAATGATTGTCAATATCTCCCAAGATACCTTGTGCCAAAATTTCTGTCCGCATCTTTAAGTCGTCGATTTCTTGTTTAAGAAACGGTCTCTGCTACCCCGACTTATCGAGCGATGCAGACCCAGTTCTGTTCGACTTCAGAGAACGGCTGTACGGTATCGCCCTTGCCTTCGACAGCGATTCTGCCAACATCAACGCTCGCTTTCTCCAACACAGCCGCAACGCTTGCCGCCCGCAGTTTCGAGAGTTTCAGGTTGAAGGCCTTCGATCCCGTAGCAGCGTCGGCATAGCCGATGATTCGACCTTCGCATCGAAATTAGCTTTTAGGAACTCGACCAATGCAGTGATCTTTTCCTGTTCAAAGGTGCGTATCTGCACCGAAACGATGCTGAACAAGATATTTTTACGCAGAGCCGCCAGCTTCTCTGTGCTCTTTGTCTCCGGAGTCTGCACAGGAGCGGGTCGGGTTCCCTGCACGGCAGGTTCTTCCTTTTCTGCGGGCTCAGTTGTCCGAGCTGGCGTTACGGGTGCGGCGGCGACTGCCGGATGCGATTTTTTGTAGTTCTTGCCGAAGCGGAAAGTGAAGCCCGCCAGCGCATTGAATTGCCAGTCGAGGTTCACGGCCTTCTTCGAATTATACTTGTCGGAAAGCATGTTGGCGTTCAGCTCCACACCGAACAATACACAGTCCGAGAAACGGGAATTGACGCCCAGACCCATACGTCCGACTGCGAAGGCCTTGCTGTCCGACCATACATGCTGGAGCGTGTAGCCCTGATCGTTCAGGGCGTTCGCCTCGTCATTGTCGAAAGCGCCATTCACTCCGACTCTTGCGAACAGATAAGGATTGACCGTGCGGCGGTAATTGCACTTCTCGAACAGATTGGCCAGATCGAGCGTCACATTGACGTTGCCCAGTAAATTTATATTGGTATACCGACTCGGGCGAAACCCAGGCGCCTTTACTCTGCCAGCCACTCAGACCGAAACGCAGCCCCCCCATAAGGGCGAAAATTAATGTCCGGCATAGAGTGCTACAGCCGGAAATACTAATTTGCCAAAGTCCACCTCGCCGAGTGCATGGGCGGCGCCTGCCTGTACCTGCAGGAACCAATGGCGGTTGAATTCTACTTTTTCTTTTTCCTGATCAAAAGCCGACTATCTCGCTCATAGCTTCCATCAAAACCAGTTTTTCATTATAAGAGACACTCCTGATTGAGTGCCATAAATTTCTTCCGGGAGTTGCATCATTATCTGTGCTTTTTCATAATCCTTGTTCCGCTCATTGGCCCAAAAGGCCTGATATCTTGGCGACGCGATAAACTTGTCTACTTCAGTCATAATCATATTGCCATTCTCTTCAGTCTGCATACAACTTTGTACCGTTATTACGGTTCCAGCCAGCAAAACAATGCTGGGCAGAATGTAAATAATTTTTTCATGTTGTTTTTCTTGTTAAATCTAAATAGACTTGATTATTGAGGCTGAGTCAAATTTCGTTTTTTTAATTTATCAAATGTAAATATTTATCAACCTCCATTCTTGTTTGAAAGAAGCAAATCTTATACTTTTTTATTAGATAATCGACAGGTTTTGTCGTATATAAAGGTGCCTTCAATGAATGTCTCACAAATTATCTGACAACCTTATTAAAATTGTTTTCCGTAATAGTTACGTGAAAGTCAATCGCGTATCGCACCTATATTCGGATTTTCTATCAAGTCGAGCAACCATACACGCATAGTCTGATTGTCTCCGCGGTTATTCCATGCGTAATAGGGGATCAGAGTGATTTCGGTCGGGGTTCGATCGCCTGCATCGACGCGGACACCCCGAATCCCGATCTGCGTTATGTTTTTGAGAGGGCCTTCCGTGATAAGGTGTGTACGTGCTTCATCCGAAATCAGGCTCAACTGCTGTACGACACCGTTATCGGCTTCTTCTGCGCAATAGACCAGTGGTCCGCGGGTGACGGCCGTTGTTCCTTCATTTTCCTTTACACGAGGATCGCAGGCGGTCCGGCGAACCGGCATCGGCAGTTCCAACTCCACAATATCCCCGGCTTTCCACGTGCGTTTGACGACAGCGAAGCCGTTGTTCATGTCGTAATCCACGGTCTCACCGTTCACTCGGATCGTTACGGAATATTTCTCCGTATTACGGTATGGGTACAACCCGCCGGGTATGAATTCCCGGCCCGTGCTCCAAGTCGGGATGCGCAGGCAGAGGCGGAACGCTGCACGCTTTTCAGGCGTGAGTTTTATCGTGACCTTGCCGTCGAACGGATAATCCGAGGTCTGATCTACGCCGACGCGGACGCCGTTCATCGGCACGGTTGTCCGGCTGCTGCTGTAGAGCGTCAGATAGAGCCGGTCCTTGCTGTAGGCGTACATATAGCCAGGAACCTGCAGGATCATGCGCGAGATGTTGGGCGGACAGCAGGCGCATCCGAACCAGGGCGAGCGGCACGTATGGCGCTCCTTATCGGCCTCCAGCGGATTGACATAAAAAAACGGTCGCCTGTGAGGCTGATGCCGGCCAACGCGTTGTTGAACAACGAAATTTCGGCAATATCGAGATATCGGGCGTCACCGCTTCCGAGAAACATCCCCTGATTAAAGAAAACGTTGCCCACGGCGGCACAGGTTTCACTGTAGGCGGTTTTGTTCGGCAGTTCATATGCAGGTCCGAAGCCTTCGATTGAAGCCTGTGCTCCCAATCCCCCCGTGATGTAAATGCGGGTCGAAACGAGGTTATTCCAGATTGCATTGAGTGCCTTGGCATAATGTTGCTCGCCGGTCAAGGCATCCACCATTGCCATAGCAGTGTAGAGGTAAACAGCGCGTACTGCGTGTCCTGCAGGTTCGGTCTGCTCAGAGACGGGAGCATGTTGCTGAGCATAAAACGGCGACATGAACCCGTCGCCTTCCGGGCGGTAAGTCACGCCCCGGATGTCGAGGAATTTTTTCGCCATATCCAAATAGAGCCGGTCGCCCGTTACGCGATAGAGTTTGCAGAGCGCCAGTTCGATCTCCTCGTGTCCCGGCGCCTGCATGACAGGTTTGCCGTCGTTATAGGCCGGATCGCCTTCGAAGAAGACCCGGTTTACGTGTTGGGCGTTCTTGATGGCTATGTCAAGCAGGCCGCGCTTACCAGTAGCCAGATAATAGGCTGCCGCAGCCTCGTAAAGGTGACCGACATTGTAGAGCTCGTGGCTGTAGACCACTTTCGAATAGGGCTTCTCTCCTACCCAAAACGGATCGAAGCAACCGCATGTGTGACACACGAAGAGGTAACCGTCCTCTTGCTGTACCCGACCAAGAAGTTCGGTCAGCGCATCAATTTTGGCTTCCAGTGCCGGATCGGGTCTGAGCATCAGCGAATAGGCCGCACCCTCCATGATTTTGTAGAGGTCCGAGCTGAGCGGGCCATTGGTTGAGGGACGTTGTTTCGGCTCCCGGCCTTCGATCAAATCCGCTCCGTCACGTAGCTGATCGATGGCCGGACCGGCCTGAATCAGAGAGAACGGTAGTGTTACATCGAGTTCGGTCTGCATCCGCTCTCCCCAGAACCCTCCGGTCAGCGTGACTTCGTTGAACGGAACGGGGGTGATCTGTTCCGACTGCTTTGTTGCTGCAAGGAGCGAGTTCCCCCACAATACCGCAGCAATTAAAAGGGCTTTTTTCATTTTATCACGAAATTGTAGTTAGGTTGTTATATAAGACAAGTGGCGGTCTGCACCGCCACTTGTCTTGGACGGATGTCATGTGTTTACCGCTTGACGGTTTCGAATGCGTAGACCGTATGTTGCGTGTAGGTCTCGCCCGGACGCAGTACCGACGAGGGGAAATTGTCGTGGTTGGGGGCATCGGGGAAGTTCTGCGTTTCGAGCGCCAGTCCCGAATGGTAGTTGTGACGGTCACCGCGTTTACCGACCTCCTTGCCGTCCATGCCCTGCCCGGCATAGAACTGGAATCCGGACTGGTCGGTGAGTATTTTCATCACGATGCCCGTGGCGGGTTCGTATACCTCGGCAGCCAGTGTCACAGCGCCGGGTGCAGGTTTGTCGAGCACCCAGTTGTGGTCGTAGCCGTTTCCGAAGGCCAGCGGCTCGTAATCGGTCTGACCGATACGCTCCCCGATGGCGTGCGGTTTACGGAAATCGAGCGGCGTGCCTTCGACCGGACGGATTTCGCCCGTGGGAATCAGCCCTGCGTCGGTCGGCGTGAAATGGCTGGCATGGATGGTCAGCAGGTGCGAGTCGGTCGATTTCTCCGACGTGCCGTGCAGGTTGTAGTATACATGACTCGTAGGGTTCACAATGGTCGGGGCGTCGGTCGTGGCTTTGTAGTCGATCACCAGTTCGTTGGCCGGGGTCAGCGAGTAGGTGACTGCGATGTCGAGGTTGCCCGGATAGCCCTCTTCGCCGTCCATGGCGCGGTAGGTCATTTCGACCGCGGGGTTGCCCTGCGTGTCAATCGTTTCGCTGCCGTTCCATACGCGGGCTTCGAAACCTCCCGTGCCGCCGTGCAGGTGGTTTTCGCCGTTGTTGATTGTGAGCTGATATTCCTTGCCGTCGAGTGTGAAGCAGCCCTTGCCGATGCGGTTTCCATAACGTCCCACAACGGGGCCGCAGTACTTGTCGGCCGTGTTCAGGTATCCGTCGATGTTCTCGAATCCCCAGACCACGTCCTTGAACGTTCCGTCGGCCGACGGAACCCACAAGGCGACGATGCGTGCGCCGTAGTTGGTGAGTTGAACGGTCATGCCGTTTTCGTTTTGCAGGGTGTAGAGCATGACGGGTTTGCCTGCGATTTCGGTTCGGAATGCGGCGGCATCGAGCAAGTCGATACCGTTTCCTGCACCGGAATTTCCGGTGCAGGACAATAGGCAGACCGCAATTGCTACCAGAAAGATGTATCGTTTCATAGTCTCAGGTCTTTACATTCGTCATTTGATTCGGACGGGGCTCACCCCTTCAAATGTCATCTTCACGGGTTTGATGAATCCGTCAGCGTCGAACTCCATGCGGTCGATGCAGGTCTGGCGCTGTCCCATGGTGGTCGCGCCCAGCGGACGGCGATGGTAGACGATGTAATATTCGTCCCTGCCGGGAATCTGTATCACCGAATGGTGACCGGCTCCGTTCGCGATTTCAGGGTCCTGCTGAAGAATCTTTCCGATACGTTTGAACGGTCCGAACGGGGAATCGGCAATGGCATAGGCCACGCTGTAGTCGGGACCACCCCAACCGCCTTCGCTCCACATGAAATAGTACTTGCCATTGCGTTTGAACATGAACGGTCCTTCGACGTAATTTTCAGGCGTTACGGGCTTGTATGTCTCGCCGTCATCGAACGGAACGACGCTCAGCAGGTCGTCCGAGAGTTTGACCATATTGCAGTGGTGCCAGCCGCCGTAATACATGTAATGCGCGCCGTCATCGTCGCGGAAAACGAACTGGTCAATGGGTTGTGCACCGTTAATGATACGGTCGATCAGCGGTTTACCCAATGCGTCTTTGTACGGGCCTTCCGGACGGTCGGCCACAGCTACGCCGATACCGCCGTATTCGTGGTCATTCTGAATGTCGTTGCCGCTGAAAAAGAGGTAGTATTTGCCCTTGTGCTCGAGTATCGCTGGTGCCCACATGGCGTATTTCACCCATTTCACGTCGTCGGTCGTGAGTACTTTCGGATGTTTGGTCCAGTTCACGAGATCTTTCGACGAGAAGGCATCCAGGTAGGTTTGAATGTTGTACAACTGGTGGAATGCCGAACTTTTTTCAGCAGGATAGGCCGGCATCTCCTCGCCCGGTGCGGCATAGAGGTCTGAGAGGGTCGGGAAGATCCAGTACTCCTTGCCGAAGACAGCGCCTTCTGGGTCGGCGTACCAGCCCGGAAAGATTGGGTTTCCCGAAAGGCTTTTACGTACGGTTTTGGTGCTGCTGCACGATGTCGGAAACAGCAGGACGGCAATGGCCGGAATGAGAATCAGATACTTTGTCATCGGTGTATTGAGATTGCAAATTATTATTTATCGAGAGGTATGCGCAGGATCGTGAGTGAGTTGGGGGCACATTCGACGGGCACTGTGCGCCCTTCGATACGGAACGTCGATTCACATCCTGCAATCTTTTCAGGTTCTTCGAATGAATTTTCATCGTAGATCGATGCCGACGCAAGTTCAATGCGCCGCACATTGACGGGGGCGACTTTCCCGCCTTTCAGCACCAGCGAAGTTCGCCACGGCTCTGTGCGGCCGTTGACCAGCTTCACGACCAGTTCGTTGCGCTGCCGGTCGAGTCCCGCCACAGTGTAATGCTTATTAACAATGTTGTAGTCGTACGAATATTTCAACTCACCGTCCATATAGCATTTCCAAACGTTGCCACGGATTTCGATGCGTACGTCGTACCAGCGATCCACTTCGATCGGCTCCTGATTGCGGTAATCGAAGAGTGAGATCGAACCCTTGTCACCGATCTCACGGAAGAGAACCGATTCGTTGGTGTGACTGCCCATGTCAGCCATGAAATAATGGTGGTCGTCCTGCATGCCGAACACGACGCGGAAACCTTCGTATCCGGCCGTCTTGCGGGCCTTGAGGGTGATCGTGCAGTCGCCGACTTCGAGATCCTTCAGACGCAGGAGTGCATCGCCGCCTGCAACAGGCTGCGTCAGAATGCCGTTTCCGACCTGCCATTCGCCGCGCAAGGACTCCCAGCGTTCGTTGAAGTCGCTCCAATCGGTGGTGTAAAGCGTGCGGCCGCCGCTCGTAACCTTCAGGTCGCGGAACTGCGCCGCCGTATTGCCTGTGCTCAAACCGATGAATCCCTTAGGCGAATAGGGTTTCGCTGTCTGCTCGCCGAGAATGCGAGCCGGAACGTTCACATCGGGGCGGTTTTCCGAGAAGAGTTTCATTACGTGATAATTCGTACGTCCGTAAACCTGTTTGTTGTCAAGCACCATCAGGTGGTTACGGCCGTAATGAGCATTCTCGATCAACGGGGCGTATGAGACCAACTGAACCTTGTCGGCGTTGCGCTCCACACCTGTCAGGTAGGCCGCTTCGGCCAGCGACGCATAAAGGTTCGACTGCCCGATAGCGGCGTATTCGCCGACGTAAATCTTGTAGGGAATCTTTTTCGGAAGTTTGTCGTAGACATCAGCGTTGTTGTAAAACCAGTCGGCGGTTTCGTAATAGTGGGGATCGATCATCTCCACCTCGTCCAGACGCTTGATGTCGTTGCTGAACATCAGTGCCGAAATGACCGTCAGCTGCGGATATTTCGCTTTGATCGCCTTGTGAAAACGATTGTAGTTGGCCGCATAGCGTGCGAAGACATTTTCGTTGCCCACCTCGACGTACTTGAGCGGAAAGGGTTCAGGGTGACCGTTTTTGGCGCGCTCAGCACCCCACCGGGTCGTCTTTGCATCGCCAAGAGCATATTCGATGGCGTCAAGCGCCTCTTGAATCAACAGTTCGAGTTCGTCACCCTGCACATAGTCGCCGTTGCGAAACAGACACGACATGCCCGCATTGCAGACGAACATACCGTCGGCGCCGATGTCTTCGCAGAATTGCAGAAATTCATGATAGCCGAATCCGTATGTACTGCGATAGCCCCACAGATTGTACTCTCCAGGCCGTTTTACCGGGGCACCGATGGTCTCCTTCCATTTCACACGGTTGTCGAGTGTCAGTCCCTCAACAATACAGCCGCCGGGCCAGCGGATGAATGCCGGATGCAGTTCTTCGATCATCGTCGCTACATCTTTGCGGAGTCCGTTGGCGCGGCCTTTGTAGGTATCGCGCGGAAAAAGCGATACGTAATCGATCCAGACGCGTCCTTCGGCCGGAAAGGTAAGGTACAGGGTGTTTTTGTTTCCGGTTGCCGATGGAGTGAAGGTCGCCGTATAGCGATGCCATTCGCTATCTGCCGTTAGGCGTATATCGTTCACGGCGACATGTTGCCCGTCGGGCGCAACGATCGCAGCGCGGCACCACGGAGTCTTCTCCGCCCGGACGTATAATTCCAGATCATAACTCTTGCCTGCTTCAACGGCGATTCCCCAATAACCGCTGTTCACGGCACTCACTTCACCGCGGCATGCGGTGAGGTCAATCCGCAGGGCGTGGGGTGTGGCATCGTTGAGCGGATATTCATCGGTAATGGACGAAGCGGCCTGCGACCCGTCGGCGTACTGCGTCCGCCAGCCCGTCATTGCCAGGTCGGAGCTCCACCGCACACGGAAGCGGTTGACTGAGTCGTTCGAATAGCAATGCGCATGGGGCGCAGCAGCGTATCCCTCGGCATCGAGCGTGCAGCCCGTAGGGAGCACACCCTCCTCGAAGCCCCGGTTGCGGATCATCTCGGCATAAAGGCCGCCATCACCCGAACCGGTAATTTCTTCGAAAAAGATGCCGTAAAGCGATGAGGGAATTTCCGCTCCGCGTTTGCTGAGATCTATTTCGATGCGGCTTTCGCTGCCGTTGCCGGCAACGGCCGGCAGCAGAGCCACAATACCGACAAGAGTACAGAGCAGTCGTTTAGGATTCGGATTCATAGTGGTTTGAATTAGCGTATTTCGTTATAGGGGCGGTGTTCGGGCGCGGAGCCGAAGTCGTAGTTGGGGTGCGGTCCCATGACGAATTTCAGCGTGCCGCCTCGCACGATGTCATTATAGGTAATATAGGAATTAGCGTAAGGTTTTCCGTTGAGTTCCACGGATTGAATATAGCCGTTTTCGGACGAATTGTTCTCGGTCAGGATCGTGAATTTGCGGCCACCGGGCATGTTGAGCACTACCTTATCGAAAAGCGGACTGCCGAACGAATAGACTCCGCAGGAGGGATTGACCTGATAGAAACCCAGTGCCGAAAGGATATGCCATGCCGACATCTGTCCGCAGTCCTCGTTGCCGATAATCCCATCCGTCCAGTCGGTGTAGAAATGACGCTGTACGTAACGTACCAATTCGGCAGTTTTCCACTGCTGGCCTGCGTAGTTGTAGAGATATATGATGTGGTGCGAAGGCTCGTTCCCGTGGGCATATTGGCCGATCAGTCCCGAAATGTCGGCCGAGGCATGAGGACCCATGTCGCCGGAAACGAGGAACAGCGAATCAATTTTAGCACGAAAAGGTTCGTCGCCGCCCATGGCTTCGATCAGCCCATAAGGGTCCTGCGGTACGAAAAAGGTGTACTGCCACCCTGTGCCCTCGGCGAAGTAGCCAGTGCCGCCATGCACCGACTGGAACGGATCGTAGGGCGTAAGCCAACTTCCATCGTCGAATTTCGGGCGGATGAAATTGATATCGCCGTCGAAGTAATGCTTCCAATAGCGGGCGCGCCGGGCAAAAGTCCGCTCCGTCTCTTCGTGTCCGAGTTTGTGCGCCATGGCGGCTATGCCCCAGTCGGCCACGGCATATTCCATGGCTTTCGACGTGGCTTCGAACTCTTTGTCTGCGGGTATGTATTCCCGGTCGAGGACGAAGCCAATGCCGGCCTGTTCCCGAAAGGTCGCCGTTTTGACGGCGCATTGCAAGGCCCTCTGCGTGTCGATTCCCCGAATGCCCTTGACTACGGCATCGCTGACGATCGGGATGCTTCCGTAGCCGGGCATCTGGTTCGTCTCGCCGCCTATCAGCGGCCAGATCGGGAGCTTGCCCTGCTGGTCGCAGATCGAGAGCATCGAATTAACCATGTCACCCACGCGGTCGCTCTGAATGATCGTGAACCACGGATGCAGCGCCCGGTAGGTGTCCCAGCACGAGAAAGTCGAGTAGTTTGTCCAATCGGCCTTGCGGATTTTGTTGTCATGGCCGCGGAATTCGCCGTTCACGTCGCAGTAGGTCGTGGGCGCGATCATCGTGTGGTACATGGCCGTATAAAAGATACGTTTGGCACGCTCGTCCGAGGTGGTGATATCGACACGCTCCAATTCCTTCTCCCAAGCATCGCGGGCTGTCGTCATTACCTTGTCGAAATTCCAATGCGGAATCTCTCTGCGCAGATTTTCCAGCGCATTATCAGTACTTACTGACGAAACGGCGACTTTCAATGCCAGTTTATCGACCCCTTCTTCGAAGCAAACAACGCCCTTCACACCTTCGCCTTCCAGCTCGCCGCGTCCGGCCGGCTCGTCGTCGTTGAAGACCAGCAGTTCGGCAATCGGCTGGTCGCTCTTCAAAGCGAAGTAGACACGGTGTTCCGGAGCCCATCCCTTGACAATGCGATGTCCGACAACAGTGTAATCGTCCACTAAACGAAGCGACGAGGCAACCGACGGAAATCCGTTGCCTTCACGGAGGTTAATAAGCAGACGAGCTTCTTCACCCACAGGAAACGTGTATTTGTGGAATGCGACTCGTCGTGAAGCGGTCAACTCGGCATGGATACCGTTGTCGAGCGTAAGAGAATAGAAATAAGGCGAGACCTGCTCGTTTTCGTGCCGGTAGCGGGCGGAACAGCTGTTCGAGATATCGTCTTGTTCTCCGCGGCGCGTACGCACATCGCCCGTAAAGGGCATGACCTGGATGTCGCCCAGATCAGTACAGCCCGTGCCGCTGAGGTGCGTGTGCGAAAAGCCGATTAACACGTTGTCCGAATAGTGGTAGCCCGAACACCAATCCCAGCCTTTGAAGATGTTTTGCGGTCCGATCTGCACCGTTCCGAAAGGAACGCAGACCCCGACGAACACATGGCCGTGGCCTCCAGCCCCTATATACGGGTCCACATATCGAAGGTAATTTTTATTGCCAGCTGAGACCGTCGGAGCGATGGCGGCGAACAGTAGTGTGATGAGAATCTTTTTCATACGGGTTTATAGCTGAGTTTTATTGTTTTCAGATGTGGCAGGCTGCTTTATTTTCGTCCTGATTCGCAGCACGGTGAGCGACCAGGGTTCGAACGCATAGTCGAACTTTTCGGCGAAGTCGTCGTAGCGGCTCTCTTTGGGGATCACCTTGCACGGCTCGTTGAGTGTATTTTCATTGGTCGGGGCGGATGCTGTGAGAGTGACCACGCGTCCGCTCTTCCCGACATTTGACGCATGAGCCAGATCAATTGACGCAACGAAAGGATTCGGTGTGGCATTCACGAATTTGACGATCAGCTCGCCCGTATGCTCGTCATAGCCCGTGGCAATGAAACGCCGAGCGGTTTCGGGATAGATTTCGAGTGATTTTTTCCCGTCGAGGTAATAGGTGAAGTGTCCGCCCTCGATATCAATGCGGATGTCGTACCAGCGCCCGGTTTCGATCTGCTGGGCGGTATGGTTCGCTATGATTGTGTTGTCGTTGCCTGTTACGCGCTGGAATGCGGTGGAACGGTTGTTCCAGCCGCCGATATTGAGTACATAGCCGTGCTGCTCATCCTGCATCCCGAAATAGATGAGGAATCCCTCGGTCCCGGCTGTTTTGCGAGCCTTGAGCGTGATGGTACAGTCACCCAGCGGCTCTGATGTCTCCCACAGAATACGGCGCAGCAAGTCCGGGCCGCTTCCTTTCAACACCGTCCCGGCTGCGGTCCAGATACCCGACAGGGGCTTCCAGCCCTGCGTCATGTCGGCTTCGACGGTATGTCCGTCGGCGAGCGCGACCTTTAGGTCCTTGTACTCGTTGTCCGTGTTCCAACCGCCCAGCGCGATCCGCCCAGCGGCTTCGAACGATGTTACTGGTTGTTCGAGCACGTTTTTCACATTGTAGGAAGGGCGGTTCCGAGAGAACAACTGTTGTACATAATACGACGAACGACCGGTTACACGATATGCGTCCAACTGAACCAGAGTCGGCGACCAGGCCCGATCACTGACATTGGTCAACAACGGCGCATAGGATGTCATCCGTACCAGGTCGCAATTACGTTCCGCACCCGTGAGAAAAGCCGCTTCGGCCAGCGCCCCAAGCAGGTTCCCGTCGCCAACGTGTTTCGTTACAGCATATTCGCCGACGTAAATCCCGTATCGGCCGCGTTCCATGCCGTCGAACATGCGGGCCCCTTCGAAGAAGAAATCGGGCGATACGTACATGTGGGGGTCGATGAGGTCTACTTTCTCATGGCGGTATTGTTCGCCGAATCCAAGCGTCGAGATAACCGTCAGCTGCGGGTATTTCACCTTGATGGCTTTATAGAACCGGTCGTAGCGTTTTTCATAGACCGGGCCCCAGTTCTCGTTGCCGATTTCAATGTATTTCAGCGGGAAAAGTGCCGGGTGTCCGTTCTCAACGCGTTTACGGCTCCACGCAGTAGTGCCGTCGCCCAATGCATAGTCGATGGCGTCGAGCGCATCGGCAATGAAAAGATCCAACTCCTCCTCCGGGCATGCGTCACCCACCGCCGCCTGACCTCCCAGCCCGGCGTTGCAGACGAACATGCCGTTGGCGCCGATGTCTTCGCAGAATTGCAGAAATTCATGGTATCCGAATCCGTAGGTACTCCGGTAACCCCAAAGGTTGTATTGTCCAGGGCGCTTTATGGGATCGCCTATGGTTTCTTTCCATTTGACGCGGTTGGAGACCGTGATGCCCTCGACGATGCCGCCGCCCGGCCAGCGGATGAATGACGGATGCAGCGCTTCGAGTGTCTCGGCAACGTCTCGGCGCAGGCCGTTTTCCCGGTTGCGGAAAGTCTCCTGCGGGAAGAGCGAAACGTAGTCCAGCAGCAATGCACCCTGTCCGTCGAGTTCGATAACGAGCTGTGCGCGAGTGTCCGAATCCGTCGCGGTCAGTGTCGTATCGTGGCGTTTCCATGCCTTGCCACTCCCAACGTCGATCCGGTGGGAACATAATTCCGACCCGCCTTCGCCGACTAACCGAGCCGTCACGTCACCCTTGAACCTGCCGATGTTCGAGGTGTGCAGGCAGAGTCGGTAGTTTTTGCCTTTTTCGATATGCATGCCCCAGTAACCGGAATTGGCGACCGTGACGCAGCCTCGAGTCGGCAGGGTAACGCAGAGAGCCGCTGGGGTCGCAGGATCAAGCGGATATTCCCGAGTCAGGTGCATGGATGCATCCGAGCCCGCCTCCTGTTGCAGAGTCCAGGCGGGAATTTCCTCCGCATTCCAGCGTAGGGCCATATCCTGCGAAGGCAATGCCCCTGTCAGGTGGTTGGGCAGAGCCGGCGGCAGGAGTTTGCCCTCTTCAAGCCGGTAGCCTTCGGGAACGGTCGAATCCTCGAATCCTCGATTCTGAACCAACTCGGCATAGAGTCCTCCGTCGCCCGCGTGGTTGATCTCCTCGAAGAAAATGCCGTACAATGATTCGGGAACCGTGTGCCCCCGATCAGCAAGGTCGATGCCGATCCGGCCCGTCTCTGGAATGTACGGGATGTCGGTTGACGTGCATGCCGCAGAGGTAGCCGATAACGACAAAACGAGGAGCAGTTTTTTCATTCGTTGTTGAATTTACGAAAAAAGAGGGACAACCCGTCTTACCGTATTGGTCCGGCGGGTTATCCCTCGATTGAGTGTTTAGATTTCAGCCCCGATGCGCAACACGGTGAACGACCATGGTTCGAAAGTGTAGTCGAACTTCTTCGAGAATCCGTTGTAAGTGCTCTCTCGGGGGAATACCTTCTTGGGATCGTCGAGCGAGTTCTCATCTTTGGGATCGGCCGACGTGAGGGTGACGACTCGACCCTTGCGTTTTATGGAGGTCACGTTCTCCAGGTTGATCGACGTGGTGAACGGCTCTTCAGTGGCGTTCACGAACTTAACGATCAATTCGCCCGCCTGCTCGTCGTAACCTGTCACGACGTAGCGCTGGATGTGCTCGATCGTTGTTTCGAGCATCTGTTTGCCGTCGAGGAAGTAGGTGAACTTGCCGCCCTTAACGTCGATACGGATGTCGTACCAGCGATCTGTCTCTACGTTCTGCGAGATGTTGTTGGGAATCTGCGGCATATCGTTGCCGTTGATGGTCTGGAACGCCGTGGTCTGGTTGCCCCAGCCGCCGATATTGAGCACGTAGCCGTTCTTCCCGTCGTGCATGCCGAAGTAAATCAGAAACCCTTCGACACCCGCAATCTTGCGTGCCTTGAGCGAGATGCTGCAATCGCCGAACTGCTCCGAAGAGGTCCACTGCGCCCAGCGCATCACACCGGGACCGGTGACCTTCAGCACGCCGTTTTCGGTGCTGCAACTCCCCTCCTGAGCCTCCCAGCCCTGCGTCATGTCAGCCTCGACGGTACGTCCGTCGGCAAGCGTGACCTTCAGGTCCTTGTATTCGTTGTCCGTGTCCCAGCCACCCAATGCGATCTGTCCTTTGACTTTGACAGGGATGACAGGTTGCTCAAACGACGCAGCGACGTTAAACGACGGACGGTTTTCGGCGTACATCTTCTGTACCTGGTAAGACGAGCGGCCCATAACGCGGTGCGAATCGAACCAAATAAGATTCGTAGGCCATACGCGGTCGTTGACGTTCTCGAACAACGGAGCGTAGGAGGCCATCTTCACAAGGTCGGAATTGCGCTCCACACCCGTCAGGAAAGCTGCCTCGGCCAATGCACCGAGCAGGTTGCCACCGCCGACGTTCTGGTTGACTGCATATTCGCCGATATAGACCTCGTAATCTCCGCGTTCCTGATTATCGAACAGTTTGTCGCTGGCGAAGAAGAATTCGGGCGACACGTACCAGTGGGGATCAATCATATCGACTTTCTCATGCCGCTTCTGTCCGCCCAGACCGAGCGTCGAGATGAGTTTCAGTTGCGGATATTTCGCCTTGATGGCCTTGTAGAATTTGTCGTACCGCTTTTCGTAAACCGCGCCCCAGTTTTCGTTGCCAATCTCGACATATTTCAGCGGGAAAGGTGCCGGATGTCCGTTCTCGACTCGTTTGCGGCTCCATACGGTCGTGCCGTCACCCAAGGCGTAGTCGATAGCGTCGAGCACATCGTTGATGAAGAAATCCACCTCGTTTTCCGCACAGGCGTCGCCCGCACGGCCCTGGCAACCCAATCCCACGTTGCAGACGAACATGCCTTCGGCATTGATATCCTCGCAGAATTGCAGGAATTCATGGTACCCGAAGCCCATCGTGGTGCGGTAGCCCCAGGTGTCGTATACGCCCGGACGGGTTGCCGGATCGCCGATGGTCTCCTTCCATTTAATGCGGTTCGAAAGGGTGATGCCCTCCACCACGCAACCACCCGGCCAGCGAACGAATGCCGGACGCATCGCCTCGAGCGTTTCGGCGATATCCTTGCGCAATCCGTTTTCACGGTTATGGAACGTCTCGGCCGGGAAGAGCGAGATGTAATCGAGCAGCAGCGTACCTTTACCCTCAAGCTCGATGACGAAGCGGGCTTTATGGTCGGTACCCGTAGCTACGAGTTCGCCGGTGTACTGACACCAGTTCTTGTCGGGATCGATGCCCAGCGGGCGGTTGCAGAGCTCCGTGCCGTCGGCGCCGACGAGCTTAACCGTCGCTTTGCCGTCGAACCGATTGCCGTTCGAGGTGTTGAAACGCAGGAAATAGCTTTTGCCCTCCTCGATGTTGATTCCCCAGAATCCGGTGTTGGAGAGGGCGACACGTCCTTGTGCGGGAAGCGTGACTTTCAACGCTGTCGGGGTTGCGCTGTTGAGCGGAAATTCGGTCGTGAGCGTCATCGACGCGCCTGTGCCATCCTGCTGCTCGAGCGACCATGCAGGTATTTTGTCCGTCGGCCAGCGGAATGACAAGTCGGGATGGGGCTTCGAGCCGGTCAGATGGTTGCATACGGCGGGCGGATAGACTTTATCGCCTTCGACCCGGTATCCTTCGGGTATGACGGTGTCTTCGAATCCGCGGTTCTGAATCAGTTCGGCGTAAAGTCCTCCGTCCCCCGCATGGTTGATCTCCTCGAAAAAGATGCCGTACAGAGACGAGGGTACGTTTGCGCCGCGCTGCGCTGCGTCGATGCTTATTTGGGCATCGGGCTTCGAGCAAGCTCCCAACAGCAAGGTCAGCGTCGGCAACGAAAGAATCAGGTGTAAGGTTTTCATGTTCGGTTTTCTGTTATTTGGGTTGACTGTGATTCAGTTGTTTTATCGTTCAATGGGACGGTGCTCCGGAGCAATGCCGAACTCCCGGTTCGGCTGCGGCCCCATCGTTAGACGCAATGTACCGCCCTGCACGATGTCGCTGTGGCGAATGTAGGCGCAGGGATAGGGCTTGCCGTTGAGTTCTGCCGACTGGATGTAGATATTGCTTTCCGAGTTGCCCTCGGCCTTTACCGTGAATTTCCTGCCGTTGGCGGTCCGTATGGTCGTCTCCTCGAATTTGGGGCTGCCCAAAACATAGATTCCCTGCGAGGGATTGACCGGGTAGAACCCCATTGCCGAAAATACGTACCACGACGACATTTGACCACAATCCTCGTTTCCGGCCAGTCCATTAGGACGATCGGTATACATTTCGTTGAGTATGCGGCGTACCATGCGGGCTGTTTTCCACTGCTGCCCGGCGTAAGCGTAAAGATAAACGGTGTGGTGCCCCGGTTCGTTGCCGTGCGCATATTGGCCGATCAGACCCGATATGTCGCCCGACGCCTGTTCGCCCATGTCGCCCTCGACCGTGAAAAGGCTGTCGAGTTTCTCGACGAACGCCTCGTCGCTTCTGAACAACGAAATCAGTCCCCGGACATCATGCGGAACCAGCCAGACGTACTGCCAGCCCGTACCTTCGCAGTAGTCGTCGTTGCGATGGGTCGAGTGGAACGGGTCGAACGGTTTGCGGAATGATCCGTCGAGGTTGCGGCCGCGGAAAAACCGGGTTTCGGAATCCCAGTAACTTGTGTAGAACCGAGCGCGCCTGCCGAACAGGCGGGCATCCTCTTTGCGGCCCAATTTTTCAGCCGCGAGGGCGATGCAACCGTCCGCCAGCGCATATTCCAACCCTTTGGCAACCGACTCCCCCTCTTTGTCGGACGGGATGTAATCCTGTGTGCGGAGCCATGCGAGTCCCTTGTAGTCGCTCAGCATCGAACGCTTCATGGCCTCGAAGGCACGGTTGTAGTCGATATCCGGAAAACCCTTCATCACGGCATCGGCGACAACCGGGACCGACTGTATGCCGATCATCTCGCGTGTGTCGGAGCCATAGAGATGCCATACGGGCAAATACCCCTGCTGGTCGTGGATGTCGAGCATCGTATTGATCATGTCGGGGACCCGTTCGGGTTGCAGCAGCGTGTAAAGCGGGTGTGCAGCGCGGTAGGTATCCCAAAGCGAAAAGACGGTATAAGTCTTGTGACCCGGGTCAGGGTAAGTCTTACCGTCGGCACCGCGGTATGCACCGTCGCAGTCGTTGAAGAGATTGGGCTGAAGAAAAGCATGGTAAAGCCCGGTGTAGAGGATACGGCGGGCTGCATCGTCTGCCCCTTTTACCGCGACTTTATCCAGTTCGCGTTCCCATTTGCGGTTGGTGGCCTTGACCGTCGCCGCAAAGTCCCAGCCGGGTAATTCGCGGTCTATATTACGTGCCGCGCCGAGCATACTGACGGGCGAGATGCCCACCTTGACCAGCACCTCGCGGGCGGAATTGTCGAGCCGTGCAACACCCTTAAGATTTATGCCGCGTTCGACGCTGCTGCCTGCGGTGAGTTTGTCGTCCTTGTAGATTTCGAGCGTTACAGGTTCCGAGAAGCGTGCCGTGAAATAGATGCGCTGCTGTTTGGACCAGCCTGCCGAACAACGGTAACCGCGGATCGTGTAGTTGTCCTGCTGTTCGATGAAAGTTTCCGTTGCCCGGTCGTCGCCGTTGGCGTTGAAAAGGTTTATCAGCACTTGCTTCTGCACATCGGCAGGAAAGGTATAGCGGTGAAAGCCCACACGTTCGGTAGCGGTTAGTTCAACGTCGATGCCGTAATCGTCCAGATGCAGCCAATAGTAGGCCGGAGCGGTTGCTTCGCGCTCATGTGAGTAGCGCGAAGCGTAGCCGCTGTCGGGATTTTCCTGCGATCCCGGAAGCACACAGATCTTACCGGTTGTAGGCATGAAGATCAAGTCGCCTGTGTCGCTACAGCCCGTACCGTTGAGGTGCAGGTGCGCGAAGCCGACGCAGATCGAGTCCGAATCGTGGTAGCCCGAACACCAGTCCCAGCCCTTGTTGAAATTGTTGGGACCCGGTTGTACGGCACCGAACGGTGTCGAGACGCCCATGAACGTATGACCGTGTCCCGATGTTCCGATCCGGGTATCGACCCACTGTAGTATGCCCTCTTGCCGGGCGAGTTGCAGGTCGGGAGTGCGGGCCATCACCGCAGATGCGGCGCCGGCGAGCGCAATGAACGAGATGATCGAGTGTCTGAACATGGTCGGTGCAAGTTATTTGTTCTGCGATTTATTTTTCCATGGAATATGTTCGGGATGCTGCTCGTAGTATTTGCGTGCCGTGGCGGCATTGTCCTTGGGCAGCAGGAACACGAAACGACCGGGGAAATCCTTTTCCAGCCGCTCGGCTTCACGTTTCAGGCGGGCCACGCCGTGATAGCCGTAAGAGGCCGCCGTGGGGTAAACGTTAAGGAAATGGGGACGCGCGGGATCGAGCTGGCCCTGACGGTGGGCAAGGTTGTTGTAAAGGTCGCCTTCAGCTACAAGATGGTCGCCTTGATTCATCACGATCACCCCTTTGTGGCAGTCGAGGATCACATCATCGTCGCCGTTGAATACACCTTCGAGCCCAGCGGTCTCGACATAGCGGTAAAACCGCTCCGTGCCGTAGGAAGTGTGCCAGAAACATCCGGTTTTGAAACCTGCCGAAGCAAGCCATTTACGGTTCTCTTCAAGCCATTTTTCATAGCCCGCTTCGCTGTAGTCGCGGCCATAGATGAACTGGTAGCCCGAAGGCCCGGCCATCAGCTCGTCGTTGGCGCTCATGTGCTTGTAGTACCATTCCATCAGGAAGGGGTTCAGCTCCTGCATGCCGGCGCAGAAGGTCGTGCCCACAGGGAATGCCCCACGGTCTTTGTCATCGGTCCAGATGCCGTAGAGCGCGTTTTGGTCGAACTGCACGTTGTCTCCGTCGCTGAATACGACACTGACGTAGATTTTGCCGTTTTCGGCCTTGATGGCTCTGCCCGGCCGCTGTTTGAATGATTTGTTGGGATAACTGCACCAAAAACTGCCGTTGGCGTAATAGTCGCTCACGACATAGCCGATATTGTAACGGTTGGTGACGTATAACAGATCGTCGCCACTCTTGGCATAGCCCATGACAATGGCTCCCGGCCTGAAATCTCCCTTCTGGCAGATTTCCTCGATGATGGAGCGCTCCGCCTCGTCAGCGTCGTCGAGCCAGAATGCGAAGCCACGCGAGGCGACAGCATAGTCGTAGAGTGTCCACGGGTTGCCGAGCCAGTCGCTGCGCAGTCCCAGCGAAAAGAGAATATTCGGGTGGCATGCCGGCTGGATAGTCTTCATGGCCCATTCATAAGCGTCGCGTTTGGACGCCCAGCGGCCATACAAACGTTCGACGTGACCTTTCCACGGGATTTCGGCCGTCAGGCTGGCATAGAGTTCCTCGGTTAGCGGCAATCCACGGTGTTGGGCAGAAAGCATGACAGCCATGTTCCACGACCAGTCCTCCTCGGGACTCCAGATGTAGATATTCTGCACACGGTCCGCATAAGCCTTGAACAGCGATCGCAGCCCCGGATCGCGGCCCTCAGCAAGGGGCAGCACCTCGAAAGGCCGTTTGATGTCGGCAAGCTGGCGCACATGGTGGTCGGCCAGATAGAGGTAGCATTCGGCCGTCTGCTGATTTATGAGCCCCTGGAAAGCCGTGGAGATCATGCGTGCGGGGCCGTGATCCCGACGGATGTCGGCAACGGTGATCGTGCCTTTGTGCATTTGGGTTTTGTAGAACTGTCCCGACTGCGGTGCGGCCGCAACTTTGCAGCCGATGAACATTGCGGCAACTGTCAAGAACGGGAATATGCGGTGTTTGATGTTTTTCATGTTCGTTCGGGTTTACGCCTGCGGCCGCGTCTGCCGCCGGCTCGGTATGATGCGGCGGCAGACGGGCGGCACGGTTATTTTTTGAGTTTGAGTCGCAGTACAGTCATCGACTGGGGTCGGAACGTCACTTCCATGTCGGAACCGACGTGGTTGAAAACATCCTCCACGGGAACGATCCGGTTCCGCTCCTCGAAGGTATTTTCCTCATGCTTGGAGTTCGCCCAAAGGGAGATGCGTTTGCCCAGCGGCTCGAATTCGGCGTTGCGAAAATTGAACTTCGTCCGCATCGGAACATCCTCAGCGTTGATCACCTTGACGATCACTTCGTTGTTGGTGCGATCCAAACCCGCAATGGCGTACTGGCGCTGTACGTAATGGTTGTCATAGCTCAGATCCTTATGGCCGTCGATCCAGCACTCCAGAATATCTTTGTCGCGGATGACGAGTTTCACGTGGTAGGTGCGCCCCGTCTCGATGCGTGTCGTCGGACGGTCGGTGTTCAGCACAAAGGCGTTGTCGTTGGCGACACTCTGGAAGATTGTCCATGCATTACCGAAGCTGCCCAATGTCAATTGGTAACAGTTCGCCGGGTCTTTGGCGCCGAACTTGAGAACGAATCCCTCTTTGCCGCCCAGTTTCTTGGCGTCGAATTCCACGGAAATGATTTTCGACTTGACGGCGTCGAGCCATTGATCGCGGAGCATGATCGAGCCGGTGCCGTTTTCGTTGGGCTGGATCAACTTGCCGTTTTCAATTTTCCAGTCGCCCGAAGCGGCGATCCATTCTCCGGGATTATTCTCCAGGTCCGAGGAGTATACCTCTTCCCCGTCAACCGAAATGCGGATGTTCGAGTATTCGGCCGCCGTCTGATAGGTCCCCAGACCAATACCGCCGACCGGAGTGGTCTTGTCGGGCAGCAGGCCCAACTGCGTGTCTATGGCAAGATTCACATCCGGGCGGTTATCGGTGAACATGCGTTCGACCCAATAGGAACTGCGACCGATCACATCATCGTTCTGCACCAGAATCAGGTTGACGCCCATGCGGCATTTGGTGTTCTCCATCAGTGGAGCATAGGAGGTCATCGTCACCAAATCCGAGTTGCGTTCCATGCCCATGATGAAAGCCCCTTCGCTCAGCGCACCTTCCATATTGCCTGAACCGACACCCATGTTGCAGGCGTATTCGCCGACATAGGTTTTGTGCCCCTCTTCGCGCGGGAACTTGTCGAAGTAGTCAGTGTTGGAGTAGTACCAACTGGGGAAGTTATAGAAATGGGGATCGTTCATGTCATAACCGTCGATCCATAAGAGCTGGTCGCTCATCGGCAGGCAGGTAATGATCGTAATATCGGGGTACGCTTCGCGGATGCGCTTGTAGAAGCGGTTGTAGTATTTGGCGTACATGGCGCTGTGGTTCTCGTTGCCCACTTCGATATAGTCGAGCGTGAAAGGCTCGGGATGTCCGTTCTTCGCACGTTCGGCGCCCCATTTGGTGGTCCTGGCGTCGCCCGTGGCATACTCGATGGCGTCGAGCGCATCCTGAATCAGCACCTCGACCTCGTTGTCGTCGTAATAGTCGCCGTTGCGACCGTCACACGACATGCCGGCATTGCAGACGAACATCGCCTTCGCGCCCATGTCCTCACAATACTGCAAAAATTCATGGTAACCAAATCCGTTTGTCGAGTGATAGCCCCAAAGGTTGTACTCACCCTTGCGGAGTTCGGGTTTGCCAATAGTGTTTTTCCAGTTCACCCGGTTTTCCATTGTCAGACCCTCGACGATACAGCCGCCGGGCCAGCGCATAAAAGCCGGTTTGAGATCGGCGACGAACCGGGCGACATCCTTGCGCAGGCCGTTGGAGCGGTTGTGGAAGGTCTCCTGCGGGAAGAGCGATACATAGTCGATTTCCAACTCTCCGGCCGAGTCGAAGCGCAGGGCGAACCGTCCGTCGTTCATGGTCTGCGAAGGCTTCATAACGGTTTCGAAGTATTTCCATTCGCCATCGCCTTTCAGCGCGAAACGTTTCGAGGCGACGACCTCATTCTTCACCGTGAGTATTTCCGCCGTCACGCCACCCTTGTAACCGGGCGCGGCCTTGATATAGAAACGCAGGTCGTATTTCTCGCCCGCCTTGACGGCCAGCCCGTAAAACCCGCTGTTCACCAGGCGGAACGGAGCCGCATGACGGTCGATGCTCAGGTACATAGCCTTCGAAGCCTCGACGCCCAGATGGTCGGTGTCGTCGATGCGAACCGAATATTTGCCGTCGGCCGGACATTCGATCGTCCAACCTGGATGTGTATCCTCGATGTTCCACGGAATGCTCCAACTCCGCAGATGTTCGGGTGAGGAGTAGACCGATTTGCGGGGTGCGTATACACGCTTATCGTTCGGATTGTAGGTACAGCCCGACGGGAGGTTCGCCTCTTCGAAGCCGCGGTTGAAGATCAGTTCGGCATAGATGCCGCCGTCGGCCGATCGGTTGATGTCTTCGAAGAATATACCGTACATCGTCGGGGCGACTTCGGCTTTCTCCTGCGCGACATCGATGTCAATGTGCGTCAGGGGAATCTCCTGCGCTTTCACAGCCGGAGCGAGACCTGCTACCCCTAAGGAAAGCAGTGCTAATAGTTTTGTTCTCATTGTCTTGTGGGTCGGTATTTTATTTGCAATATTTTTTCAGCAGGTCGATCTCGGCCTGATCGTAAGGGGTGAAGTCTCCGTGATAAATGTCATGCTGCCACGGTCCCTTGTACTCGCCGTGTTCGGGACGATGGCCCCACGGAAGGTCGGTCTGCGTTTTGCCGTTCACCAGCCCCCACAACATGCAGCCTACTCGTTCTTCGGCAAAGACGGGCAATACAGTCGGGATCGTCGATGCGGCGGGGCGGTTCATCCATTCGGTGCAGATCACCGGACGCCCTTCCTTTTTCAGTTCGCGGCATGTATTACGCGTATGGTTCGCATCGGCATAGCAATGGAAACTGACGATGTCCGAGTTATCGAGACAGAAGCGGTTCAACCCTTCGTTGCCGCACCATACGCCGATGGTGATCGGCTGCTTAACATCGACCTCGCGCGCCCATTTCACGACGCTCTTCAGCAACGGCAGACTGCGGTCACCCAATCCGCTGTTGGTGGGTTCGTTGTAAAGGTCCCAGACGAAAATGCGGTCGTCTTGGCCGAAACGGGTCATGATATCCTTGACATAGGTTTCAAGCAGGGGATGCGTGCGTTCGTCAATGACCATTGTATGACCGGGCGAGGGCGACCATGCCCAGGCATACCAGCCCTTAAGCGGTTCGGGCTGCGGTCCGGTCACGGGATCGGTGTTAGCTCCGAAAACGCAGTCGTCGAAGAAGATCGGCATCGCCTTGATACGGTGCTTGTCGCAGATCGAAAGAAACTTGTCGAATGCCTTGATGAAATGCTTCGGATTCTCGGCATAAACGGCATACTGAAGCACAACGCGGGCGCAGTTAAGTCCCGTCTCTTCGGCAAGTGCGAGTTCGCGCTCCATCACTTCGGGCGAAAAACTCGTTTTGTCCCACATGGCCGTGTAGTTGACGGCATTGGCGGGGATGTAATTGAAACCGCAGAACCACGGATTGGCTTCGCCCCACGCCTGTGCCTGCGCCTTGGTCCAGCGTTCCGAAGCACATGCGCCGGTCGTATGAATCGTCAGGACCATTAATATGGCTGCAAATAGAATAGTAGTTTTTTTCATCAGTTTCGGTTTGAAGTTTTATTGTATTCGGTCAACGCCTCGTAGAAGGCTTCAATATTGGCGAAAGGCGTTTCAGGCGGTACGTCGCAACCCGACGAAAGAATGAAGTTGGGATATGCCGCCGTAGCGTTCAGCAGGTCCTGCGTTGCACAGTACATTTCATCGGCGGATGCCTGCTTGAATAGTCCCACGGGATCGATGTTGCCCATGACCAACGTGTCGGTGGGACATGCTTCCAGCGCCGCGACCATCCCGGCCTGATTGCCGAAGTGGTAGCCGGCCGCTCCGGTCTCGATCATGGCTTCGGTGCAGTGCCCCGTGTTACCGCAGTTGTGCAGTACTACGAGGAAACTGTCGTCTTGAACCGACTCTACGATCCGGCGCACATATGAGGAGGAGTAAAGACTGCAATCCTCGTTGGAAACGAGCCCGGCCGCGGGTTCGGCGATCACAACACCCTGTGCGCCGGCCTGTTTGAGCGCCTGGCAGTATCCGCTGATGAACCGAGTGCATTTTTCCAGTAGCAACTGCACAGTTTCGGGCTCGGTGAAGATGGCCATCATCAGTTCGGTCATGCCGAAGAGCCTTCCGGCCAGCGAGAACGGGCCGATACAACCTGCGAACAAGGGTTTGTCACCGATAGCTTCGGCCACGATGCGGTTAGCCTTGATATACTGCGGGATACGGCCGGTTTCGAGCGTTGGAATTTTCAGGGCTTCGATTTCCGCAAGGTTGTGCACCAAAGCATCGGTGACACTCGGAACTTCATTCTCCGGAAAAACGATGTGTGCGCCGAAAGCTTCCGCCTCTACCGTCAGGTCCATGATGACTGAACAGGCGTCAGCCGGATAGCGGTCATTGAGAGCCAGAATGGCACGGGCATGCACCTCGCCGTCGGTGACGGCGTCGCGCACCGTATAACCACACAATTCGATGCCCGGATGGGTCATGATCGGAATCGCCAGGCGGCGTTTACCGCTTCGGGCAGCTTCGGCCCAAACTTTCATATCGAGTGTTTTCATGTTCGGAGCGTATTTTATTAGTGATTATCATGAAATCCTACGTTTATAGCATGCCGTGTTGCGACAGATTGCGCAGCCATACGGTTTTCGTTCAACTCGACTGCCGATACCAATGATGCCACTGACCGATTTAATCGGGTACATCAGTGAACTTTCGGTCAGTTCAATGCCGCATGGCCGATCCGGGAGCATGCCGAACAACAAATGTTGCTCGGTGACCCTCCAGCCGCAATATCCCGGACTGTAAGGGAGCGTGTGCGGTATCTCCAGATCGCAGTCCAGCTGTTGTTCGAGTTTTGCGACACAAGCCTCGGCCAACACACTGCCTACGGAGTCGGCGATAAATTCCCGAACGCAATCGCCCGACTCTTTGTAGGTGTGGCGAAACTCTTCGAATTCACGCCCTGCCGTAGCCACGAACAGACAGAACAGTTCCGCGCCAGCCAGACTGTCCGTGATGATCTTTCCGGGACGAAAATTCACACCGCCGATCTCGATATGCAGCGGCGTCATCACCTGCCCGTTGCATATCCGGTAAAGGAAGCAAGGCTTGCAGACACGCTGCGCTTGGGAGAGCACTTCGTCGAGCATATCAAGTATCTCGGGTTCAGGTGTTTCGTCGCCGTAACCCATAGCGCGGTAAATCTCCTGCCGGTCGATCGTAAGATCCTTGTAGTTAATGTCTACTTGTCGGGTTCGCATGGAGGCGTCATTGGGTTCAAGCAATGCTGAGCAGTTGTTTCGCGCCTGTAACGGCCGCGTTGGCATTCGAGGTGTAGAGGTCAGCGCCGATTTGCGCAGCGAATGCCGCATTGACGGGTGCGCCACCCACCATGACTTTTACCTTGCTGCGCAATCCTGCTTTGTCCAGCTCCAGGATGACATTGCGCATGTAGTTCATCGTAGTCGTAAGCAGAGCCGAAAGGCAGAGTATATCGGCGTTGTGCTCCTCTACGGCTTTCACGAACTTTTCGCTCGACACATCGATACCCAAATTGACGACCTTGAATCCGCACCCTTCGAACATCGAGGCCACGAGGTTTTTGCCGATGTCGTGCAGATCGCCTTTGACCGTGCCGATCACCACGGTTCCGATGTGGGTTTCAACTTCGCTACTCATGTGAGGTTTAAGCACTTCCAAGGCCCCCTTCATGGCGCGCGCGGACATCAGCAGATTGGGAACGAATGCTTTGCGGTCTTGGAACCGCTGGCCGATCTCGGCCATGCCGACGGTCAGATAATCATTGATGATCGTTTGGGCATCCATGCCGGATTCGATCGCTTTGCCGACCAGCTCTTGGGCAAGTTCGAGTTTGCCATCTACGATCGCCTGTGAAATTTGGTTCATATCTTCCATGGTCGTAGGTTATTTTAATTGTGAATTGGCTATGTCTATGAACGTAAGCATGTTTTCGAGCGACGTGTCGCTTTCCACCGAGTGCGAGGGTGAAAAAATGTAACCGCCATCACGGCCCAATTCGAGCAAGTGGCGGGATTCCCTCGCTACATCTTCTTTGGTACCGAAAGGCAGGGTTTTCTGCATGGACAGACCTCCGTGAAAAGCCAGCCGCCCCCGGTAACGGAGCAGCAATTCATCCACATCCATCACCTCGGGCTGGAAGGGATTGAAACAGTTGAGTCCGATTGAGATCAGATCGTCGAACAGTTCGTCCACATCGCCGCAACTGTGTATCATCACATATTTTCCGGCCTGATGGACGCGGCCGTACATACGCTGCAAACGGGGATAGATAAATTCCTTCCAGAGGTCGTATCCCATGATCAGTCCGATTTGTTGTCCCCAGTCGTCGCCGAAGTAAACCGCGTCAATATCGTATTCGAGGGCTTTGTCTATCTGGCGCAAATTGTAATCGCAGATCGCGTCGAACAACTGATTCACGAATTGGGGGTTGATATAGAAATCCATCAGCAGGTTTTCGATGCCTCGCAGCGTCCATGCCCGCTCGTAGAGCGAGAACCCGATCTGGAACACCCGGAACATGTCGGGCTTTTTACTGATTTCGCTCTCGATGTTAGCGAAGAAACGAGGATCGAGCGGATCGGGGAATGCGTAGCCTTCGAGCGTGGGATTTTCGAGAACACAACCCTTGACATCACCGATATCCTTATCTACGCTGCGATCCCACACCACGCCGAAGACATCGCGAACGTAATTGTCGCCCAGATCTTCAAAGAAGCCGATATCGCTTCCCAATTGCAGGATATGGTTGCCCAGTACCGGATCGAGGTCGTCCGTAGCGTAGTACTTCATGAGTTCCTCTTTGGGCTCTTTGGTGAATTTGAAAGACCAAGGCACGTAGGGCGGTTTTTTGCCGTCGAGCACGCACTTGATTACTTCTCGTTTGGTCATATCGTTAATTTATAAAAATGAAGCGAATTTAGTTATACAAATATATAGGATAAAAAATCTGCTGTCTACGGTGTAATTTGCAAATAATTGTGCTATATTTGCACTAAGGGCCATTCTCTCGATAATAATATAAGATTATGCTTTACGAAACCATCATTCCGGCATCCGGATCGTCGTTTACGAAGAAGAATTTTATATTCAAACATTTTCCGCCTGACTGGCATTATCATCCCGAGTACGAACTGGTCGCCATTACGGAAGGAGTCGGGAAGCGTTTCGTCGGAAACGGTGTCAGTGAATTCTTTCCGGGAGACATCGCATTCATAGGTTCGAATGTGCCCCATTTCCACCTTAGCGATCGTGCCTACTATGAAAACAACGATCTATATTGCTGTTCCGAAGTGATTCAGTTCAACCAGAATATCTTTCCTGCTGATTTTCGCACTATGCCTGAATTCAGATCGATCGTACGCCTGCTGGACGAAAGCTCCCGCGGCCTGCTCTTTCACAATGATGAAGTGTTGGATCGTATCCGGACCCGTCTGTCGGATTTCGAACGACTCGACGGTTTGAAACGGCTGATGGAACTTTATCGTATTCTGGGGATGCTGAGCCAAACTCCTGATTTCTCCTACCTATCGATCTCCGAGATGGATTATAACCGGGTTAAAGACTTGCATAATCTGCCGGTATATCGGGCATATCAATATTTGGCCAATAATTTCAAGGAGTCCGTTACGCTCCAGCAGGTAGCCGAATATGCTGGACAGAATCCCACGGCACTGTGTCGAAATTTCAAGCAATCAACCGGACGCAGCATTTTCAACTGTCTGTTGGAAATCCGCATTGATTTCGCATACAAACTACTTGTCAACTCCGATTTCAGCATCATCCAGGTCGCTTATGAATCGGGGTTCCGCAATATCTCGCATTTCAATCATAAATTCAAAGAGATGTCGGGGCTCTCACCGTTGGAATACCGCCGTGCGCATCAGACGAAGTTGAGTACGGAATATTTGGAGGAGGAACTTCCGGCCATAGCCTGCGACGAATGATCCGAGACAAGGCCGGTTCCTCTTTCGAAACCGGCCTTATCGTCTCGAATCGTTACCGGGCTTGCACCCTGCGGGGACCTTTGATGCGTATCTCGGTGGAGTGTTGCTTCCGGTCCGTTTCTGAGACGGGCTGAGAACCACCTACATAAAACGAAATACGCCCCGGGTTGCAGGCGACGGAACCGTCTTCGCCGACCAGCGCGAGATCCCGCGCAGTGAGGTAAAATTCGACGATCTGGTCTTCGCCTGGTTGCAGATGAATGCGTTTTACTCCTTTCAACGCGCGGATCGGCTTGGGTTGCGGAGCATCGGGATGGCTAATGTAGAGCTGTACCACTTCATCTCCGGCTGCACTGCCCGTATTGCGGACGCGGGTCGCTATTTTCACAGGCTTTCCGGTGACGGCAGTTTTGGCGGTGCATACCGGAGCGTCATATGCAAAAGTCGTGTAGCTGAGTCCGTATCCGAACGGGTAGAGCGGTCGCCCTTCGAAATAGCGATAAGTACGGCCTTTCATCGAATAGTCGTTGAAATCGGGCAGTTGGTCGTCACCGGCGTAAAACGTGACCGGCAATCTCCCCGATGGGTTGCAGTCGCCCCACAGAATGTCTGCCACGGCCGTTCCGGCGGCCTGTCCGCCATACCAAGCCTGTAAGATCGCATCGGCGTTTTCAGCCTCCCACGGAAAAGCCACCGCACTACCCGACATCGAAACGAAGACAAGAGGAATTCCGGCCTGTTTCACTTGCTGCATTACTTGGGTCTGAACCTTGGGAAGCATGATGCTGGAGCGGTCGCCACCGAGGAATCCGTCGAGTTTTTCGCGCCCTGCGTCACCCTCTTCGCCCTCCAGCCGGGGCGAAATGCCCCCGACGTAAATCACGAGGTCAACATCTTCGATGGCTTTGCGAATCTCCTCGGCTCCGGCCTCGGGGGTAGTGTAATTCGAAGCGCGCAGATAGACGATTTCAGCACCAGTCTTTGCCCGGATGCCTTGCAGGGGCGTTACAACCTCCGAAGGAAATCCGTTGTAGTTGCCCAGTTGAACTTCGGGCGAATCGGCGTTGGGCCCGAGTACGGCTATACGGCGCAAGTTGTGGTGCAGCGGAAGCAGACCGTTGTTCTTGAGCAGTACCATGGACTCGTGTGCCATTTTCAGCGCATGGGTTTTGTGTGAATCGGCTTCCAATATCGAATAGGGAACAGTAGCATAAGGATCGCGTTCAGCAGCGTCGAACATGCCGAGCCGGAACCGGATCGTCAGCAGCCGTGCGAGCGATTCGTCAATCACGGCTTCGGAGATAAGCCCCCGTTCGATAGCTTCAGGCAAATAGGCGAAGATCTCGCCGCAGTCCAGATCGGTCGTATGGATCACTGCATCCGCTGCGGCCGACGCCCCGTCCGGATGAGTTTTGTGATTTTTGAAGAAATCGTCGATCGCCCCGCAGTCCGAGGTAACATAACCCGTGAATTCCCAGTCGCTGCGCAGAATCTCCTGCATCAGCAGGTCGCTGGCACAGCACGGTTGTCCGCGGAACCGGTTGTAGGCTCCCATCACGGCACTGACCTTTCCATCTACTATCAGGTCGCGGAATGCGGGTAGATAGGTATCCCACAAGTCGTAGTCGCTTACATCGGCATTGAAGACATGCCGTGAAGGTTCGGGACCGCTGTGGACAGCATAGTGTTTGGCGCAGGCCGAAGTCTTCAGCAGAACCGAATCGTCGCCCTGCAATCCCTGCACGATGGCTTTGCCCAACAACCCGGTCAGGTAAGGGTCTTCGCCGTAGGTCTCCTGCCCCCGGCCCCAGCGCGGATCGCGGAAAATATTGATGTTCGGAGTCCAGAACGTAAGCCCTTTGTACTGGATGCCGCCTTTGCCCGTGCGGTTGGCTTCGTTGTAGATGGCGCGCGCTTCGGTCGAGGTAATACTGCCCATTCTACGTAACGCTTCGGAATCGAATGTTGCAGCCATCGCTATCGCCTGCGGAAAGACGGTCACCTTGTCCCACGAGCGTCCGACACCGTGCAGACATTCGTTCCACCAGTTGTAGGCCGGAATTCCGAGCCGTTCGATTGCAGGCGTAAGGTTCTGCATTTGGCCGGCTTTCTCTTCGAGAGTCAGGCGCGATATGAGGTCCTGCACCCGGTCGGCGATCGGAAGACCGGGATTGCGGAATGGGTATTCTTGAGCGTGAGTCGTCAGCATGAAGAAACCGGCGATCCCAAACAATAGACAGCGGGGTGATTTAGTCATTCTTATCTATTCGAATTAATGAAACCTATGGAGGCGGACGTATCCGCTCCATAGGTTTTGTGCGGGGAAGATGTCGTTATTTAGAGAATACGGTCTTCGTTCGTGAACAGGTACCTTCCCAACGCATTTCGATGGGCTCGGCAGGGTCCGTCTTGTCGATGTAGTTATAGTACATGTAGAATGTCGTGACTACATAGGATTTATGGGAGTTCTGCACATCGACCGTGCGCTCCACCAGGATTTTGTTCCGCGGATTCTTGGGATCAAGATTCGGTTCGTCCCGTATGATCTCGATGATGTCGGGATGCATTGGTGTGAACGTAAGTGTAGAATCGGCATTCACGGTCATGTTCATGCGGTAGTTTTCCCGGTTGGTAGCTCGCTCTGAAATGTTGCCGGCGTAAAGCGATACCGTGTTCGGATCGACGACACGTAGTGTCCGAGTCGTGCGGACATCTATGAAATCGCCGGTTGCAACTTCCCGGATCGTACCTGAAAGCGAATAATTGCCTGTGTACGAATTCGAAAGTACGATATTCATCAATATGGTGCTGTAATCCGGATCTCCGATTTTATATTCTGATGTCGAGACGATCGAAATCGGCAGAATGAAACTTTTATCCTTATCGATTTTGTCGAGATTGAAACTGATCGGAATGTCGGTATATTCCGTCCCGGCTTTGATGACGACACCCTTGCCGTTGAACGAGTAGCATTCCTCCGGCAGTAATTCATAATAAAGACTGTTGTCGTTGCGATATCTTTCCCAGTTGTAACCCGCGAGCGTGTCGGGATTGATCGCCAGATCGACTACAATATCCCGGTCGAGTTTCGACGATCCGTTTACGGCGACGGTAATAATCGTATCCCGAACCGAAGCGTCTACATAGTTGAGATCGTATTCGCGGAAGCCGTTCTGGTTGATCAGCACATGCTTGATGAAGAGTTCATCTTCAAGGTTGTTGTCGCAGGCAGTAAACGATACTGCTACGGCAAGCAGGAATATGATTGTTTTTTTCATTGTTCAAATTGTTTTTGTCGGTTACTACCAGCCCGGATTCTGGGTCAATTTCGTATTACGCTTCAACTCGTCGTCGCTGAAGGGCCATAAATACATTTTGGCCATGAATACTTTGGTAATCTGCGTCGGCGTGGTTTCGTAGAAGCGCTCTTTCTGGGCTCCGGAGCCTTTCATGTCCACATTCATACCCATGACCGGTTCATTCTCTTCTATGGCGGCATCCTTCCAGCGGCGCAGGTCGAAATAGCGCGATCCCTCCATGAAGAATTCGATCTGGCGCTCGCGCTTGAGTTTGTCGCGGAACAAGTCAGCCGAATTGTACTCCGCATCCGTCAGATCGGGCAGGCCGGCGCGGAAACGCACCTGTCTGAATGCGCTTCTGATTTCATTCGCATCGCGTTTTACCGCAAACGGTTCATCGTAGATCACGTGGTTGAATTCGTAAACCTCGCCGTCAGGAAGTTCATTGAGCGCTTCGGCATACCACAACAACACATCGGCATAGCGAATTTCGGGATGAGGCTTGAAGGTTGTGCGGCCGCCTTCGTCCCATGAATCGTCGGAATCGTAATATTTCTTGATTCCGATACCCGTGAGCGGGAAATTGTACGGGCGCGACAGCTGTTTGCCGTCCTGACCTGCACGATAATAGTTGCAGCGGAAATTCTGGTAGTTCTGATCGGCGGTGCCGTTCTCCCAGATACAGCCGTTGTAGGCGATCGATGCGTAGAAGCGCGGTTCGCGGTTCAGCCACATTCTGTGACAGTCGGTTGGTACGAACGGATCATTGGTTTCGCCGGTCGTGAATCCCGATGTATAATAGGGATATTCCGCGCTGGCCTGATCCTTGTCACGTCCGTCACGCATATAGTAGGCATTGACTTGTTTCAGGGTGGCGGACATGTTGTTGATGCCATTGTGTGAGTAAGGAAAAGCCTTTTGTACGAAAGTGTTGACATTTACACCGCCCAATCGCATGAAAATAAATTCGTTGTTGAGTGTTACGGGCGTCTCTCCGTTAAAAAGTTGCGCATAAGACTCCATCGGGTCGATGTTACCTGCTCCGGCGGGGAAATCATCAGTGGGAACGTTGGGAGCGAGAGGAGCCGTATTTGCTGTTGCTCTTACCGTAACGAGTTCATAAAGCCCCATTTCAATGACTTCACGGGCGGCAGCCGCTGCGCGCGCCCATTTGTGGACATCGTATTGCTGGGGGATCAGGTTGCGGCCTTCGTCGTCTTTGACATTGAACAGTTCTGTGTTGCCGTTGAAGAGTGGAGATGCCGCGTAGAGCAGGATCTTGGCCCTCAAGGCGAGTGCGGCGCCCTGTGTGGCGCGTCCGATCCATGTCGAGGCGTATTCCGTCGGAAGAACACGGGCGGCACGTTCCAGGTCGGCAAGCATGAAATCGACCATTTCGTCGATCGTTGCACGAGGCAGCGCCAATGCTGCGTAATCGAGCGAGATATCCTGTCCTTCATCGGGGACAATAGGCACCGGACCGTATTGGCGCATCAGCGTGAAATAAAAATAGGCACGCAAGAAACGGGCTTCTCCTTCCAGACGTTCCCGCTCGGCCGAAGAGATCTCCAGACAACGGTGCACGTTATGGATGAATATCGAAGCGGTGCGGATGCCGATGTACATGGCACTGTAGCGGTCTTCCCAAATCTGGTTCGACGAAGAGTATTGTCCGTTTTGATACAGTTCACACGATGCCGTTGCGTCGTTGTAAATCGCCTCGTCCGATGCGAAATAGAGAGCACCTGTGGAGATGGACGGAGTCTGTTCCAGCGAACTGTACACTTCCCAGAGCCATTGCTTCGTCGTGTTTTCCCGGACGAATATCGAATCGTATTGCTGCATGTCCTTCACATAGGTTTCGACATCGAGGAAATCACCGCATCGAACCATGCTTACGATGGCAACTGCTGCAACCAGAATATTTCTTATCTTTTTCATAATCATAGAAATCTTAAGGTTAGAAACTAACATTCAGGCCGAACGTATACGTGCGCTGAATAGGATAGACGTTGCCGTCCCGACTACCTGTTTCAGGGTCCCACCAGTCGAAAGACGACCAGCAGGCGAGGTTGTAACCCAGGAAGAAGATGCGCAATCTCTCCATTCGTAATTTGCGGGTCAAAGACTTGGGAAGCGTGTAGCCTATTTCGAGGTTTTTCAGACGCAGATAATGTCCGTCGCGCAGCCACCATGTTGACCATTTGGTGTTGTTTTCACGCGGGCCGTACGAAAGACGCGGGAATATGGCATCTTGACGTTCAGTTGCGGGGTCTCCGGAGATTTCACGGGATATCCAACGATTCTTGGGATCGGCTACGGCCGAAAGTATGTTGCCGGCATCGTTGGCGACGAACGGGAACATGGTGTAACCTTCCATGATGAAGTCCATTCGACCGGAGCCCTGGAACAGCACGCTGAAGTCGAAGTTTTTCCACTGAGCGCTCAAACCGAGTCCGTATACGATTTCCGGAGTATTCGAGTGTCCGATCGGTACAATGTCATCATCATTGATGACGCCGTCGCCGTTGACATCTTTATATTTGATATCGCCGGGCATCAATTCTTGTCCGTACTGAGTCGGACTGCTTGCGATTTCCGCTTCGTCCTTGAAAAGCCCCAATGCGATCAGACCGCGGTTTTGCTCCCATTTGTAGCCCTGTGTCATACGGTAGTAGAGCGCATTGGCAGCCTCGTCGTATTCCAGAATCTTATTGCGGGCATAGGTGAAGTTTCCGCGCAGCGTGAAGATAAAATCTTTGCCAATGCGCTGCGTGTAGCCGAAGTTACCGTCGATACCTTCCGACCGCATGGAACCGACGTTGGCCCAAGGACGCTGGTCTATCGAGCCGCCGACCAACAGACCGACAGAACCGGGAAGATAACCGCGGCGCATGAAGATATCGTTACGCTCATCGCGGAAAATATCTACGGTCAGGTCGAATTTGTCGGAGATCTTCACATCGAGACCGAGGTCCTGTTTGGTGGTAACCTCCCATGTCAGATTCGGCGACCCCATCAGCTCGATACGGGTACCCTGTACGCCATTGGCGCCCATGTTGCCGAAATTGGCACCGCCTCCGTTCGTGACTGTGGTGATGTAGGGGAAACGCACGTTATTGTCGTTGTTGATACGTTCGTTACCTACTTGTCCCCATGAATAACGGATCTTCAGCAAGGTAAGCCACGGCATGTGCTTCTTGATGAACTTCTCGTTCGAAATCACCCAACCGCCAGCGATTGCGGGGAAGAATCCGAAGCGCTCTTTAGGCTCGAAGTTCTCCGAGCCCGTATAACCGAAGTTGAACTCTACCAGATAACGATCGTCGTAACCGTAGGTCACACGGCCGGAAAGTCCCAGTTTACGTCGCGGAACCGATTTGAAGAGGTTGCCTTCGACATCATTTTCCGAGAACGACTCCATGAAGTAGTAAAGCAGTCCGCCGACACGATGCTTACCGAAAGCGTGATCGTATCCGAGTTGCAGCTCTCCATAGGCCTGACGCGATCCATAGACGTTCGATACCTGGTAGAGCGGAACCTCGTCTATGATGCGCGAGGTGATCAGATTGCCTTCCATATCCCGGACCCGTTCTGCCTTGTAAAGTGCCGGTATTTTCAGACGACCGAGGTTGTGGCGGTTGTAGGCGTCGTATGAAAAGCGTCCAGTGAAATGCAACCCCTCCGTAATAAAACTCAGATCCTGTTTCAGTCCGATATTCGATTCTACTTTATTTTCCCAGAAAGTATAATAACCGGTATGGTTGAGTCGGACATAGGGAGACATATCGCTGTCGTAAGGACCGTAAGTCGGCAACTGTCCGTTCGAATAACGCAGAGGAACGGAAATCGGAGTCATATAGGATATCGACTTCCAAAAATCATCGGAATTTCCTTCTGAATTGACGGTCGCGCCCGGTTTGTGCTGGTCTACGACCCAACCGCCCAATCCGGCTTCGAGAATCGTTGTTTTGGTGACGTTGATGTCCGTGTTGATGCGGAAATTGTAACGCTTGTAATTGGTATCCGTTCCGTAGTTCTCTTTCATCGAGTCCTTGAACAATCCGCCCTGCTTGTAATACGAGCCTGAAATATAGTAACGAGCCGTCGATCCGCCGCCACTGATACTCAACGATGTCTTGAACGAAGAAGTGCTTTTTTTGAGCAGAGCATCGTGCCAGTCCACATTGGGATAGAGGTCGGGGTCGAGTCCATATTTAATGATTTCCAGGTCGCTCGCGTCATATACGGGGTCCTGGTAGCGCGACATACGGGCTTCGTTGGCCAGCGAGGCATAGGTTTCCGCATTGACGAATTCCCGTTCGATGGCGGACTCGGAAATGCCGTATTCGGCCTTGAAGTTGATGTTCACTTTACCGGCAACTCCTCGTTTGGTCGTAATCAGAATAACACCGTTGGCACCGCGCTGGCCATAGATTGCCGTTGCAGAGGCGTCTTTCAGGACCGAGAACGACTCGATATCCTCGACGTTGATCTCGTTGAAGTCGCGCTCGATGCCATCGACCAACACCAGAGCGGACGCATTGGCACCGAACGTAGAGATACCGCGAATCCAGAATTCCGAGGCGTCCTTACCCGGTTCGCCCGATCGCTGTACGGCGATAATACCCGGGACATTGCCCGCCAGCGAGTTGGTGATGTTGGCAGTCGGGACTTTCAGATCCTGCATTTTGATCGAGGTGACGGCTCCGACCACCGACGCTTTTTTCTGGAAACCGGCGCCGACTACGACGACCTCCTCCATCGCGTTCGAATCTTCGACCATTTTAACATCGATCTGTGTCTTCCCGACAATCGGAATGTCTTGTGTTACATAACCTAAATAGCTGAACGACAGGGTTTCGTTGGGACCCGTCTTGATTTTGTAGTTACCATCAATATCGGTGTTGGTTCCCAGACCGGGCTGGTTCTTCACGATGACATTCACGCCCACCAAGGGTTGCCCTTGTGAATCGGTGACTTTACCAGTAATCGTATAGATTTTACCTTGGGCAGATACCGAGACTGGATTTCCCCCCCCCAGCAAAATACTGCATACACTCAGTATATATAGTATAAGTTTCTTCATAGCGAACTATTCTACGGTGATTTTACAAATTCGGTTGTTTTCTTTGTCGGCTACATATACAGTTGAGCCATCGTCGCTGACCGCAACGCCGGTCGGGAATTGTAATTGGGCTTCGAGCGGATCGCCTTCCGTGAAACCCAACTGCCCTCCGATGCCGGCATAGGTGGTGACGGTTGCCGTTCCGGCATTGTCTACAATGCGGCGGATACAATGATTCCAAGTGTCGGCAAGGTAAAAATCGCCCTGCGGGCCGGTACACATCTGATAGGGCTGGTTGATGCGTGCGTCTTCACCGACACCGTCCTGATAACCCATCTGGCCATCCATGCCGACCCATGTATTGGGTTCTCCAAGCGTTTTCGTCGCGAAATCATATTCCATGCGGACGATAGCCGAATGAGACGCTCCGCCGAGAGCCAGCGCATAGAGGTATTTTCCGTCATGACTCCAGCAATACGTGAAATCGCAGTTGTTGTTGAAACATTGTACGAGTTCCACCATCTCCTGTCTGTCGCGGTCCCACCGCAGCACCATACCCTTGTAATAATCGTTGATGAACAGTTCTCCGTCCACGGGATTCAGGATCGAAGCGTTCGAACCCGAACGGGGTGCATAAGTCTTGTGACGGACAAAACCGTCGGAGCGCAACAAAAAGACGGTCGAAACATTCGAAGAGGAACCTTCTACTCCGACGAAGAGCGTATCGCAGCTCGTGCCGAAACCGATTGTACGCAGATTGTGCAGGCCAGGGGCGCGCCAGGGAGTACTCACTTTTTCATTGATCAGGTCTACCTCCCGAATACATTTATAGTTATCGGCTTCGAGAACATACAGTTTCTGATTTTCATCATCCAGTGCCAGACGCAGCGGACGGGCGAATTTCGCCTCCTTGAATGTGCCGTCTTTATCTTCGGCATTGAAACCTCCGCCACAGAGGGTGGAAAGATTTTTCTTGAACTCGTACTGGAATTCCTCCTCGAAAGCCACTTCTTGTGCCTCTTCGCCTTCGCCTATGGTTACCGTAACCTTGCCGGTATCGGCCCGGGCAGGAACGATGGCATAAATGCGGTTGCCTTTTGCGCTGACGACACGAGCTTCTCGGTTTTCGTCATTGGCGATACGGACTTTGACCTTTGATGGATCGTAACCGAAATTCTCACCGCGGATGATAAGTTTCGTGCCGACTCCGCCCTCTTGGGGTGAATAGCTTTCAAGCACGACTGGCTTGTCCGGATTGTAGACGGCATTTTTATCGGTGTCGTCATCCGAGCAGTTGGCCATAAAAACAGCGCCGACGACAAAGCCTGCTACAAAAAGCAGACGAATTCGTTGTAACAGCATGCTTTTCATGTTGTGGAAGTTTTGGTTTTTAATTAGATTAAATTGTTCGGGTTGATATCCGAAAGTTTAGGTTTTAATACTATACAAAAATAAAGTGTTCGATACCGGCTTTCTAATCGAATCTTTGCAAATTCTTGTGCTATATTCGCTTTGGATGTCCGATATAAACAAATCGCATAAGCAAATAATAATGGTGTTGTACAGTTACGTTGGTTTTGGTAATCCGGCGGGAAGATACGATGAGGCGGGATTTCCTATAGAAAGATTTGCTTGTACTATATTAATTTATCGTAATTCTTATGTCACCGATATGGAGTGGCGGATTTATAAATGAGACGTGGGATTGTTTACCAAAAAACGGCGTATATCGCGGTCAGAATAATGACAATTCCCAATGCACCGACTGTAAGACCGGGCGTGAAATCGAAAGTCTTGCCTCCAATACTGTAAGCCCGGCTACTACGGGTATGGCTCTGGCCGTTGGTGTACAGGATTATCCCGATGAATCCGAACAGAGTGCCGAGCATATAGATAGCGTCGAAATGGTAGCTGGCCCAGCGCTCGCTGAAAAGAATCCCAGCGAAAATACAGAGCGCCGCCAATGCCAGAAGCACCCATGAGGCGCTGATCATGGAGCGGCGCTCCGCAATTTTCGAGGTATCATCCTGTACGGATTCGCTGCGATCCAGCAGCGAAATCGTTACGGCAATGACGACCAACACGATAAAGGCATAGCTCATGCGCAGAACGAAGCCCATATTCGGATATGCGAATTTAAGGGCGATGCCGACCGGAATCGTAAGGATAGAGGTCCATAAAGCGGCCCGGTTCGTAGCTTTTTTCCATAACAGTCCCATGCTGAAGACTACGGTAACTCCCGGATAAACATATCCCGAATACTCCTGAATGTACTGGAATGCCTGATCCAGTCCGCCCAGCAGCGGCTTGGCGGCGGCCATGGCGATAAATAACGCGCAGAATGCGACCATACGCCCGACATTTACCAACCGTTTTTCCGAGGCTGCGGGAGCAATCAGCCGTTTGTAAATGTCCATGGTGAAAATCGTGGCCGTGCTGTTGATCATGCTGGCAAGCGAAGAGACGATCGCGGCGACGAGGGCTGCGAAAGCCAGACCTTTGATGCCCGTCGGCGTGAAGTTCTTCAACAGCCACGGATAAGCACTGTCGGCCGTGGTGATCGAATCCTGCAATCCGAGGATCAGGTGGGGATTGGTGAACAGCACATAGGCCGTGATACCGGGAATGACGACGATCAGCGGGATGAGGAGTTTCAGGTAACCGGCGAAGAGCAGTCCTTTTTTCGCTTCGTGCAGCGAACGGGCTGCCAATCCTTTCTGAATGATATACTGATTGAACCCCCAGAAGCCGATATTGGTGACCCAGATCGACCCCAGTAGCAGCGCGAGTCCCGGCAGGTCCTTCGAAATGTCGAACTGCTGCCCTGTGGCCGGATCGGAAACGACCGTTCCTTCGGGGATTATCATGCTGAGATGGTAATCGTTGCCGGCATCGCGGATCGTATGGAAGACGTTCTGCAAGCCGGCCCATGCGCTGCCATCGGCCATAATCGTTGTCGAAGGGTCCGCGGCTTTGAGCGCGAAATAAACTGCTACCAGACCGCCGCCGATCAGGAAAACGACCTGAATGATATCCGTCCAGACGACGGCTTTCAGACCTCCGTATATCGAGTAGAGTCCTGAAAACAAGAGCAGTCCCACGACGCCCCACATCATCGGAATACCGAGTACCTGTTCCATGGCCAAAGCTCCGAGCCATGCAACAGAGGTCAGATTGACGAAAAGGTAGAGCAGCAGGAAGAAGATGGAAAAAGCGATGCTGACACCGTGACCATAACGTTCGTTAAGCAATTGCGGCATGGTGTAAATCCGCTTTTCGATCATGATCGGCAAAAGGTATTTTGCCACAAGAATCAGCGTGGCGGCCGCAATCCATTCGTAGGCGGCGATACCTATTCCTATCCGGAATCCCGATCCCGACATGCCAATAAACTGCTCGGCCGAGATATTGGCAGCAATCAGTGATGCACCGATAGCCCACCATGAAAGCGATCGCCCTGCCAGAAAATAGTCCGACGAACTCTTTTCCTTACTGAAGCGCGAGATGTACAGTCCTATTATAACGATGATAAGCGCATAAACGCCGAAGACCAGATAATCCGTCGTTTGGAATCCTGCATTCATTGGTTTAGGTTTGGATTTAGATTGTTATACAAAATTAGCATTGGAAATTTCGTGAATCTTATGGGATTTTTGCTAAAAATTGTAATATTTTATGATTTGAGGTTTTGATAAAACGCATTCAACGTCTATAAATGTCGATATGGGGTTGATAAAAGCCGTCTTGCAGAAGAAATATTGTTCGGTTTATCATCCTATTCGTCTTGCATGCGAAAATAGCACAAGAATCTGCGAATTCTGCGGAAGATCGTTTGGAAAGAAAAACTTACATTTGTCTTATTAAGAGGCCATAAAAATACCTATTTATTATATAATACCGATACTTCTCATGAACCGAGAACATTCATTCTTGAATCTTGCTTTGACCGCGCTGTCGTCGGTAAGTTTTCTAATGACTGCAACAGCCGCTAATTCCGGACGATGCGAGCCGCATATTGCCGTGCAACCGAAACTTTTTCCTGCACCTCTGCATGCTGTCCGCCTTACCGACGGTCCTTTCCTCCATGCCCAAGAGATGGATCGCCGCTGGCTTCTTTCGATGGACCCCGACCGTTTCCTATCGGGCTTCCGGTCCGAGGCGGGACTGGAGACTTCTGTCCCCCGTTACGGAGGATGGGAAAACTCAGGTGCCTCGGGACATGCTTTCGGTCATTATCTTTCGGCTCTGTCTATGATGTATGCCTCCACGGGTGACCGGGCCCTGCTGGACAAAATTGATTACTGCGTCGATGCTTTGGATGAATGCCAGCGGACGGAAGGCACCGGCTTGTTGGCAGGCTTCGAACGCAGCCGCGAACTCTTCGCCGAATTGGAGCGCGGAGACATTCGTTCGCAAGGATTCGACCTGAATGGCGGTTGGGTGCCCTTCTATACGTTGCACAAAGAGTTCGCCGGGCTGGTGGACATATGCCGATATACGCCCAACCGAAAAGCATTATCCGTGCTGATCCGTTTTACTGATTGGCTCGACGACTTGGTCGCTAAACTTTCGGACGAGCAGATGGCCCGGATTTTGGTATGCGAGCACGGCGGCATGACCGAAGCGTTGGCCGATGTCTATGCTCTGACAGGCGAGCGGAAATACCTCGACCTGGCACAGCGTTTCGACCATCGCACGTTCCTGCGGCCGTTGGCAATCGGACAGGATTCATTGCCGGGACATCATGGGAACATGGAGATTCCGAAAATCGTGGGTGCCATTCGTGAATACGAATGCACAGGCGAAGAGCGCTACCGTCGCATTGCAGAGTTCTTTTGGGACAGAGTCGTCAACCATCATACCTATGTAATCGGCGGAAATACCGAGCATGAACATTTCGGAGCGCCTGACATGTTGGCCAATCGACTTTCGGAAGGGACGTGCGAGACCTGCAATACCTACAACATGCTCAAATTAACCCGTCATCTTTTCCAGACCGATCCCAAGTCTCGCTATGCGGATTACTACGAACGTGCGCTTTATAATCAAATTTTGGCGTCGCAGAATCCCGACGACGGCATGGTTTGCTACATGTCCCCGATGAGTTCGGGCAGTCGCAAGACTTTCAGCCTGCCGTTCGATTCGTTCTGGTGTTGTGTGGGTACGGGCATGGAGAATCACGCCCACTACGGAGAGTTCATCTATTTCACCGACGGAGGCAACGAGGTGTTCGTGAATTTGTACATACCCTCGACGTTCGGCTGGGAAGCGCAGGGCGTAACGCTGGAACAAAAGACAGAATTCCCCTATTCGGACGAAATACAATTCCGGATTTCGACGCCTCGGGCACGACGGTTCGCGCTGTATCTCCGGCGTCCGTCTTGGGCTGCGGGCTGCGAAGTCACCGTCAACGGCCGGCCGGTGAAGGCGAAGACAGACGAAGCGGGATATATCCGGCTCGATCGTAAATGGCACGATAATGATGAGGTGTGTCTTCTCGTGAAGCAGACGCTTCGTTCGGAGGCTATTCCGGGTGATTCGACCCAGCGGGCCTATTTGTACGGTCCGGTTGTACTCAGCGCCCTGCTGGCAGAGGACGAAGCGGTGCCGGTGATCGTAGCCGACGAGATGTCGGATGCCGCCTCGCTGGTCAAATGCACTGATCCGGCCAGTCTGCGGTTCGAAACCCGAACAACCCGGCCCGTACAGAAAGAACTGATTCCCTATTTCGAAGTCGGAGGTCGTCGTATGATGGTTTATTTCCGGCACTTTCCCGAGACAACATGGCAGGAACAGTTAGCGGAATTGCGAATGCGCGAAGACCGGGAGGCGTGGTTGCGAGAGCATACCGTTTCGCAATTTACGCTCGGTGAAATGCAGCCTGAACGCGACCACAATTTTCACGGCGAGAAGACGCAACCTCACGAGTTTGAGGGGCGCAAGTACCGGGAGTCGCTCGGCGGGTGGTTCTCGTTCGACATGAAAGTAGATCCCGATCGCCCCAATACGCTTTACTGTACTTATTGGGGAAATCGTTTCTACAACCATTCGTTCGATATCGAAGTGAACGGCAAAAAAATCGGCTTCGAGAACATCCACAATTGGGGTCCTCGTTATATAGAGCGCAGTTACCAGATTCCCGATGAATTGACTTCCGGACGGGAACAAGTGACCGTAACGTTGAGAGCAATTCGCGAAGACGCTGTAGCCGGGCCGTTATTCGATTGCCGTGTCATGCGATAGTATTAGTATGTAGTTTATGCAAAATGAATAATAAGTGATCTCGTTCATTCTTGTATATCTTAAAGAGAGTATCGAATTAGATTCATTAATCTTATAAATTGAACGGAATATAAAAATGAAAAACCTCGGAATCATAGTCTTTGCGATTCTTTCGTTCACATGTTATGCATCTACGCATCATGAGAAGATGCCATGTCCTTCGGAGTATGTTTCAACACTTGTAGGGTCACAGTCTGATGTCACGTTTTCGACGGGCAACACCTATCCGGCCGTGGCCCTGCCGTGGGGCATGAACTT
>ERZ1673753.484-NODE-484-length-49462-cov-8.513227_pt1 | contig 49462 bp, 48 predicted proteins | sample MGYA00580201_ERZ1673753 | MGnify/ENA primary metagenome ERZ1673753 (study PRJEB41218, sample SAMN15661747) | gut metagenome | host: Homo sapiens | place: Canada: London | collected 2015-08-20/2019-03-30 | study: EMG produced TPA metagenomics assembly of... | reverse complement strand
AGTTCCCATGGAACTGAAAAACGAGATTGCATCACAATTACGCCAGAAAATAGAATCCGTCAAACGTGCTGAAGTCATCGCTAAAACACAGATGCCGGATTTGGAAGCCGAATTGGATGCGACCAAAACCCCTGTACTTGTGAGAACGCTACTTGTCACGGACACCGGAGATACCAAAGAAAGCTCGTCTGAAATCACGTCTGTCATCGGACTGGTTGCCGGATTAATCATCTATTTCTTTATTTTCATGTATGCCTCTCAAGTTATGAAAGGCGTTATCGAGGAAAAAACGAATCGTATCATAGAAGTGTTGGTTTCCTCGGTGAAACCTTTCCAGTTCTTACTAGGAAAAATTATCGGGGTGGCAGCCGTGGGACTTGTACAATTTTTGATATGGATTGTTTTAGGAGGAGGTATCATCTTAATTTCTCAAGCTTTCTTTATGCCGAATATTGATTTGGAAGCCTTAAAGAATGCCAACGATCTGAATATGTTTGCTCAAGGTACGGAAATTAATCCGGAGCAACTAGCCATTATCCAAAATTTGGTAAAAACCATTGATCCCATGTTTATCCTGAAATTCGTAGGAGCCTTCTTATTCTATTTCATCGGAGGCTATTTATTATATGCATCATTATTCGCAGCCATTGGAGCTGCCGTTGACAATGAAACGGACTCCCAGCAATTCATGACCCCGCTGTCAATCATTCTGGTTGTAGCCCTTTACATTGGTATCGCCGCAATGAAAAGTCCCGAATCTCCCATGGTTTTCTGGAGTTCACTCATCCCGTTCACCTCTCCGGTTGTCATGCTTGTGCGCATTCCTTTCGGGGTCCCTGCTTGGGAAATTATCACTTCAATGGGATTACTCGTCGGTTCCTTCCTTTTCTTCACTTGGTTATCCGGCAAGATTTACAGGGTCGGCATCCTAATGTACGGAAAGAAAGTCACCTGGAAAGAATTATATAAATGGCTCCGCTATAAAGCATAAAAAAGCGACTTTTCAAGTCGCTTTTTTATTGAAATAAAATCTTCTGATTAGATCTTGTGAATTACCATTCCTGAACGAAGTTTAGGCTCAAACCAAGTTGTCTTCGGAGGCATGATATTACCGGTATCGGCGATATTGATCAATTGCTCCATAGAAACAGGATACAAAGCGAAAGCCACTTTCATCTCGCCATTATCAACACGACGTTTCAACTCACCCAATCCGCGGATACCTCCCACGAAATCAATCCGTTTAGAAGTACGCAAATCTTGGATGTCTAAAATATCAGCCAATACATGATTAGAAAGGATCGTTACATCCAATACCCCGATCGGGTCATTATCATCGTAACTTCCCGGTTTAGCCGTCAATTTATACCATCTTCCTCCCAAATACATGCTGAATTCATGCAATTTAGCCGGATGATAAATCTCCGTACCCATATCTTCAACTGTGAAATGTTCGCCCAATTTAGCCAACAATTGCTCTTCGGTCAAACCGTTCAAATCTTTTACAACACGGTTGTAATCAATGATCTTCAACTGATGATCTGGGAAATGAACAGCCATGAAGAAGTTATATTCTTCTGTACCATTGTGGTTCGGGTTCTTTGATTTGAACTCGGCGCCGATACGAGCGGCAGCAGCAGTTCTGTGGTGTCCGTCAGCAACATACGTGTAAGGAACTTTCGTCGCGAATAATTCCTCTAAACGTTTGTTTGTCTCCGGGCAGTTGATTGCCCAGAAATGATGACCGAATCCGTCTTCTGCCACGAAATCATAGTCAGCTTTCTTGCTCTTCACGATCTCCTCAACGATAGCATCAATTTCCGGAACAGCCTTGTAAGCGAAGAATACCGGTTCCAGGTTAGCTTTCACATAACGGGTCAAGATCATACGGTCCTCTTCCTTATCCGGACGAGTTAACTCGTGTTTCTTGATAATTCCGTTCATGTAATCCTCACAAGCGGCACAACCTACGATACCATATTGAGTTCTTCCGTCCATCGTCTGGGCGTAGATATAAAATTTAGCTTCCTCATCTTGAACCAACCATCCCTTTTCCTGGAACATGTTGAAGTTTTCCACGCTCTTGTTATAAACAGTCTCGGAGTGGATATCGGTTCCTGCAGGGCAGTCAATCTCAGCTCTGGTAACATGCAATAATGAACGAGGTTTTCCTGCAGCCATTTGTGCAGCTTCCTCTGAATTCATTACGTCGTAAGGTAGACACGCCAGTTCCTCACAAACTTCCTGAGATGGTGTACGTAATCCTTTGAATGGTTTTACTATTGCCATATATAATTTTAGATTTTAGATTTTAGATTTTAAATTAGAATCACCCGATTTAAAATCTAAAATTTACAATTTACAATCTTATTTGTTTACTCTGAATTTCTCGTCACCTTTCTCGAGAAAATTCACGATCTGGTGAGCGGCAGCCAATCCCGCGTTAACATTAGCCTCTTCGGTTTGAGCACCCATCTTTTTCGGGGTGGCGAAGAAACGACCTTCGAATTTGCTGAAGCAATCACAATCCGGTGCGATATCCGTGATATAGTGGAAGTCAGCTCTTTCTTCCATCAATTTAGCCAAACCTTCTTCGTCGATAACTTCCTTACGAGCAGTGTTCACCAAAACTGCACCCTTGGGCATGTCTTTCAACAAATCATAGTTGATCGATTTCTTGGTTTGTTCTGTTGCCGGAATGTGCAAAGAGATGTATTGACACATCTTGTACATTTCCTCAGCTGAATGTAACGGAGTTGCACCGGCATTTTTGATTTGTTCGTCCGTCATGAACGGGTCGAAAGCGTAAACTTCCATACCGAATCCGCGAGCGATACGTCCTACATTTTGTCCAACGTTTCCGTAAGCATGGATACCGATTTTCTTCCCTTTCAACTCAGAACCTGATTTTCCATTGTAGAAGTTACGAGCCATGTAAACCATCATACCGAAAGCCAACTCAGCCACAGCGTTTGAGTTTTGTCCCGGAGTATTCATAGCCACTACATTGTGAGCAGTACAAGCAGCCAAGTCAATGTTGTCGTATCCAGCACCGGCACGAACGATTACTTTCAAATTCTTAGCAGCCTCGATTACTTCTTTAGTAGCTTTGTCAGAACGGATGATCATAGCGTCAACATCAGCAACAGCAGCGATCAACTCGTCTTGTGATGCATATTTTTCTAATAAAACTAACTCATATCCTTGAGCTTCTACAATTTCTCTGATTCCGTTAACGGCAACCGGAGCAAACGGTTTATCTGTAGCAATTAATACTTTAGTCATGATAATTACAATTTTAAATGAAAAAGATTTACGATCTCAGACCATCATTGCTTTCATTTCCATGAAAGACAATCATACGTCCGAAATCGTAAACCGTCAATTATTAGATATGTTTTGCTTCAAATTCTTGCATTGCAGCAACCAAAGCTTTTACGTCCTCGATTGTACAAGCGTTGTAAGTAGAAGCACGGAATCCACCTACAGAACGGTGTCCTTTCAATCCTACCAAGTTTTTAGTCTTAGCGAAATCAAGGAATTCTTTCTCTAATGACTCATATCCTTCTCTCAACAAGAAAGGAATGTTCATTCTTGAACGAGAACCTTCTTTTACAACCGGACGGAACACTTTGCTTCTTTCCAATTCAGCGTAAAGCATATCGGCTCTTTCGATAGCTAATTTTTCCATAGCTTCAACACCACCCATAGCTTTCACCCATTTCAAGGTTTCTTTTACCCCAAAAATATTGACACATGGAGGGGTGTTATACATAGATTCTTTATCCACGTGAGTTTTGTATCTCAACATCGTCGGGATCATTCTGTCAGCAACCACGTTGTTCAAGAAATCATTTTTAATGATCACGAAAGTAACACCGGCAGGTCCGAGGTTTTTCTGGCATCCACCATAGATCATGGCATATTTAGACACGTCAACCGGACGGCTGCAAATATCAGAAGACATATCACAAATCAAAGGCACCGGAGAAGTCGGATCATAGAAAATTTCCGTACCGCGGATCGTGTTGTTTGAAGTGATGTGCATGTAATCCACGTCTGAAGGAATCGTGAATTCAGGATAATAAGTAAATCCATCAGCCTCAGAAGAAGCAACGATTTCAACCTCACCCCACATTTTAGCCTCTTTAATAGCTGCAGTTGACCAAGTCCCGGTATTTACATAGGCAGCTTTCGTTTTCAAGAAGTTGAAGGGGATCATGCAGAACTGCATGCTGGCACCACCACCCAAGAAAAGAACAGAGTATCCTTCCGGAATATTCAATACTTCTTTGAACAAGGCAACAGCCTCTTCATAAACAGCTTGAAAATCTGCAGAACGGTGAGACACTTCCATGATAGATTGTCCCGTGTTACCGAACTCTAATACCGCTTTTGATACATTTTCCAATGTAGAATCCGGCAATTTACATGGTCCGGCATTAAAAATGTGTTTTCTCATCTCTAAAATATTTAAGTAGATAATTAATTAAAATCTTGTTTGCAATCGCGTTACAAAGATGCAAAATAAGTCCATATAAAAGACTTTTTTCCGTAATTTTTATTTGTTTTTATTACAAACTAAAAATCAGCACCTTAAGTATTCCCGAAAACGTTTTTGCTTTTATATAAAAACGAAGCACCCAAAAACGGGTGCCTCGTTTATCGTCTAGCTCAAAAGCACCCGACTAAAAGAACGGGGTTTTGACAATTTTAGCTTTTAACGCTTTATTTCTTACACGAATGAAGATTTCAGTATCCAGCTTGTGGAATCCACTCTTCACGTATCCTGTACCGATAGACTTCCCAGTCCAAGGAGAAACAGTTCCCGAGCAAACTACCCCGATCTCGTTTCCTTCTGCATCCTCGATCACGTATCCTTGGCGAGCAATCCCCTTATCTTGAAGTTCGAACGGTTTCATGTAACGGCTCGGCTTATCCGCTTTCATTTTTTCATGATAAGCACGGTTAATGAAATCATTCCCCGGCACGAATTTCGTGATCCAACCCAAACCAGCCTCGATCGGAGAATGGTCGTCATCGATCTCGTGTCCGTACAAGCAGAAACCTGCTTCCAGACGCAAGGTATCACGAGAACCTAACCCGGCAGGTTTGATACCGAACTCAGCTCCGGCTTCAAACACGGCATGCCAAAGTTTTTCGGCATCTTTCACGTACGCATAAATCTCGCAACCACCCGCTCCGGTATATCCGGTCGTGGAGAAGATCACTTTATCAATTCCTGCAAACGGGATCTCTTGGAAAGTATAATATTCCATATCAACCACGTTAGCCGAGGTCAATTTTTGCATGGCCTTCAATGCCAAAGGACCTTGAACGGCAAGCTGGCAAATATTATCAGAAGCGTTTTCCAAATCGGTATCCACGTTCATTCCCAATTCTTTTGCCCATTTCGTACACCAAGCCCAGTCCTTATCGATATTGGCCGCATTTACAACCAACAAATATTTCTCGGCGCTGAAACGATATACCAAAAGGTCATCCACGATACCACCCGTTTCATTCGGGAAACAGCTATATTGAACCTTGCCATCCGAGAGAGCAGCCACATCGTTAGAAGTAAGCTTCTGTACCAATTCGAAAGCTTTCGGGCCTTTTACCCAAAATTCACCCATGTGAGAAACATCAAATACACCTAATTTTTCACGAACCGTGTTGTGTTCATCTTTAATACCTGTGTATTCAATCGGCATATTGTAGCCGGCAAAAGGAGCCATTCTTGCCCCAAGTTCCTCATGGAAATGTGTAAATGGAGTAGTCTTCATTTTTTATATCGTTTAAATATTCATTATATTATAAAGTATAACTATAACACTCCGCAAAGTTAAAACTTTTATTGTTCTTGCCTACCCTTTCTAAAAAAATATTAGTACACTAGTTGAATCTTCGAAATCAGAAACAAACCGCCCATTAACTTATTTGTAATCTCGGTAAAAATGATTACTTTTGTTCAATTCAACCGTGAATAAATTTACTACATATTAATCCTTAGAACTAATTGAACAATGATTCTAAAAGTAACAGAACAAAATGGTATCACCATTGTCGAATTCGTAAACGTGACTCGTTTCACGCTAGCGTCGGCTGACGAAGTGAAAACGGAACTCAGACCTTTGTTAAATAATAAAGATTGTCGAATGCTCTTCGACTTTCACGACATTGAATTTGTAGATAGTAGTGCCATCGGTTGCATCATCGCCCTTTTCAAAACAGCGAAAAGTGTCGGTTCCAGCCTGAAACTTTGCAATCTTACGCCGGAAGTGTTGAAAATATTTGAACTATTGCACCTGCAAGTGATCTTCGACATCACCGGAACCCGTGAAAGCTGCATGGCTGACTACGTGAAATAAAAGATAAAGCCTCCCTTCCAGGAGGCTTCATTTTTATCAAGCCATCGTCAGACAAACGCTATCTGATGCAGCTTTTTCATTCCAGTTGTATCACCTGCCCATCCTACCCGATCACCACGTGAACCGATGCCCTCACGTCCGGCCTTACCAAAAATTTTGCAGAAGACATTAATTTGGAATGTAGAATTTAATCCCATCCCCTTTTAGTTTAAGTCGGGTCAACACTTTGAAAAGATACAAGAAACGCCCCAGAATTACCTAGCTATACCTATAAAAAAAAGAGTTGTACCCCTTCGGATACAACTCTTCAATATAACATCAAGCCTAAGCTTGTAAAACATTAGTCACCTAAAGTAGCAACCATCACGGCTTTGATCGTGTGCATACGGTTTTCAGCCTCGTCGAACACGATTGAATTCTCTGATTCGAAAACATCCTCGGTTACTTCCAATCCATTCATGCCGAATTGTTTGTAAACGTCACGCCCTACTTGAGTTTCCAAGTTGTGGTACGCCGGCAAGCAGTGCATGAATTTGCAATTCTTGTTTCCGGTCAATTCCATAACTTTAGCGTTAACTTGATACGGGGTCAACAATTTGATACGTTCTGCCCATACTTCTGCAGGCTCTCCCATGGATACCCAAACGTCGGTATACAAGAAGTCGCAACCTTTCACTCCTTCTTCTACATTATCCGTGATGGTAACAATAGCACCGGTCTCTTCTGCAATAGCCTTGCAAGTAGCCACCAATTCTGCATCCGGTTGTAATTCTTTCGGAGCAACGATACGAACATCCATACCCATTTTAGCTCCACCTACCATCAATGAGTTACCCATGTTGAAACGAGCATCGCCAAGATAAGCGAAAGTCACTTTGTTCAACGGTTTGTCGGTATGCTCCATCATGGTTAAGAAGTCAGCTAAAATTTGAGTCGGGTGGAATTCATTGGTCAAACCATTCCATACCGGAACCCCGGCATAACGAGCTAACTCTTCAACGATATCCTGTGCAAAACCACGATACTCGATACCGTCAAACATACGTCCCAACACGCGAGCCGTATCAGCCATAGATTCTTTTACTCCAATTTGAGATCCGGAAGGACCAAGATAAGTTACATGAGCACCTTGATCATAAGCTGCAACTTCAAAAGCGCAACGAGTACGAGTTGAAGTTTTCTCGAATATCAAAGCGATATTTTTACCTTTCAAACGAGGTTGCTCGGTTCCGGCATATTTTGCTTTCTTCAAATCAGCAGCCAAATCCAACATGTATTTGATCTCTTTCGGAGTGAAGTCCAATAACTTCAAAAAGTTTCTGTTTCTCAAATTAAAAGCCATAATTTTATTTGTTTTTAGATTTATGATTTTAAATTTCAAATTGGAAAAATGACAAACATCTTTCTTTATAAAAACGGTCAAAAATAATATATCCTAACGAGAATTAAAACCAATTCTTAGTTTTAAATTCTCGACTATCTCCTGTCATCCTCGTATTCCATCGTAATCTTGGAACCGTATCTCCGATCTTCTAACTTGGTTGCCTCGGTGATAACGGATTTTTGTCCTCCGGCTTTCACGAAACGCAGACAAGCACGGATTTTCGGGGCCATACTACCTTCGGCAAAGGTTCCATCTTCCAAATACTTCATCGTATCAGCATAATCAAGGAATTCCAATTTTTTCTCTGTCGGTTTCTTAAAATCCTTATAAATATAAGGTACATCCGTCAAAATGTAGAATTCATCTGCTTTCACCCGATTTCCAACCATTGCTGAAGCCAAATCCTTGTCGATTACCCCTTCAATCGGCTGAATATCCCCTTTCTCGTCGATATATACCGGAATTCCACCACCTCCGGTCGTGATTACGATGTTTCCTTCACGAGCCAAACGCTCTACCAAGTCAGCATTCATAAAATCTTTAGGATCCGGAGAAGGAACCACTCGGCGCCAACCGCCTTCCACTTTGATCTCTTCTTTGAAAACCCAACCTTTCTCCTGTGCCAACTTGTCAGCCTCATCCTTCATGTAGATTTTACCCACCCGCTTGGTCGGATTCTGTAATGCCGGATCGTTCTTATCAACAATCACCTGTGATACCATAGAAATCACGTTACGTTGAATTCCGTGCTCTTTCAAGATATTACGCAGATTACGCTCGATCATGTACCCGATTTGTCCTTGCGTGAAAGCCACACAAACATCCAACGGCATGGCTGCATTGTCATACTTCTCGACCCCGGCTGCATTATCCATCAAAACGTTCCCGACTTGTGGTCCGTTCCCGTGAGAAATAATCAGATTATATCCTTCTTTTATCAAATACACCAAATTCTCCAATGTGTCGATGGTATTGGCATTTTGCTCTTCAATCGTACCTTTTTGATTTCCTCTCAGAAGAGCATTACCCCCCAACGCGATAACTGCTAATTTTTTTTCCATTACTCGTATTTTATTTATTATTTTCTTTTCTGTTCGAAAAATTCTGTGTCCACAAAGCTAGCGAAATTAGTTATACAAAAAATAGGTAAAATCCTTTTTTCTCGAAAGACAAAATATTGAAAATCAATTTAGTGTATAAATATTCTCCCCGTTTTTATAAATATGCAGCGTAAAAACCGGACTTTTGACCGTTCGGAAAAAATTTATCATTTATTTCTCTTAACCATCTCTTTTTTTGTACCTTTGCGATATGCAAAACGGAAACAAACCATTATCGAGAAATTTGTTCCAGCGATTTGCAAACAAATACACTTTCGTGGGGTTGCTATTTGTTATCTGGATCGCTCTGTTCGATAAATACAGTTTTATCGACCGGTTACAGTTGCGTTCAAAAATCAACCAGTTAGAGAACGAGCAAAAATATTACCGGGAAAAAATAGAAGAGGACAAACGTAAGAAAGAGGAATTGTTGGGAAACCGGGATAACTTGGAGAAGTTTGCAAGAGAACAGTATTTAATGAAGAAAGAAAACGAAGATATTTTTATCATTGTAAAGGAATAGTCGATTGGGAAGAATTATTGCTATTGATTACGGGAAAAAGAGAGTGGGCATAGCCGTCACCGATCCATGCCAAATTATCGCCAACAGTCTAACCACGGTCAGGTCACACGAGGTATTGCAATTTTTGCAGGCCTATTGCTCGAAAGAGAAAGTAGACTTGATTGTCGTTGGACATCCTAAGCAAATGGACAACACGGATTCGGAAAGCATGACCTATATCAAACCCTTTCTTACCGCTCTCGGCCGCAAGCTACCAGATATACCCATCGTTATGTATGACGAACGTTTCACTTCCGTACTGGCCCACAAAGCCATGATCGAAGGAGGGGCAAAAAAGAAACAACGTCAGGACAAAGCGATAATCGATGCTATTAGTGCAACGATTATATTGCAATCGTACATGGAATCACAAAGAAATCTGAATATTTAAAAATGCTTTTACCTATTTACATTTATGGACATCCGGTTCTTCGGAAAGTTTCCGAAGACATCACCCCGGAATATGCGGGCTTGAGTAAATTACTCGACGATATGTGGCAAACAATGTACGAATCAGACGGAGTCGGACTAGCTGCCCCGCAAATTGGAAAAAACATTCGTGTTTTCGTGATCGACGGTTCCCCGTTCGAGGAACTGGATCTGGATTGTAAGGATTTTAAAAAAGCTTTTATCAACGCACATATCTTAGAGCGTTCGGGAGATGATGTACCTTTCAACGAAGGCTGTTTAAGTATCCCCGGAATTCACGAAGACGTTATGCGAAAAGACCGGATAAAAATTGCCTATCGGGATGAAAACTGGGTGGAACACGTGGAAGAATTCACGGGAACTCGCGCCCGCATTATCCAGCATGAGTATGATCATCTAGACGGGATTGTCTTCACAGACCACCTGTCTGCACTGAAAAAACGTTTACTCAAAGGAAAACTGAATAACATCAGTGCAGGAAAATTCAAACAAAGTTACAGGGTCGTGTTACCCAAGTAAATCAGAATAATTTAATGTAGAATTTAGAATGGTATTCTATACCTACATTTTAAATTCTACATTCTAAATTTTAAATTCTAAATTAGTTTGCGTTCCATTTACTGGCATAGATTTCCTTTTCTCTTTCTCGTGATCCCGCTGATCCTGGGAATTGCTGCCAGTCAATATTTATCAAGCTTTCCTTCGGCATTCATTCTTGGAACCATTATTATATCTTTCTCCCTGCTTTTCATTATCCGGGAAGCACGTTCCACTCTTCCGTTTATACTATTCACGTTTACCGGACTTTTCTCCACGGGGCTATATCTTTCGGAGACCAAGACACCTGCTATCATTTTAGGCGAAACATACCAATTAAAAGGGCGTTGCGAACAAATTCTTTCCCCCGGAAAGATTGTTGTTTCTTCACCCCATTTATGCACGTATCTACAAGTCCCAGATTCCACGAAGATCACAGTCGGGGATTCCCTTGCCGGTCTGATAAGATTATACCCTTTACAGACCTCACACAATCGCCATGATTTCAACTACGACAACTACCTACAACACCAAGGCATACAGGCCAAAGGTTTTCCGGCAGGTGAAATTCATAAAACCGGACACTCGCGAGACCTTTATTCCGTATGTCACACGATTCGAAACGACCTGGTAGCTAAACTACAACGGGTCATCCCGGATTGTACAGCTTACAAGTTATTAGCAGCTCTTTGCCTGGGATGTCGGCAAGAAATCACTTCCGACACGAAAGAACTGTTCCAAAACACGGGAACGATTCACATTCTTGCCATATCGGGATTACATATAGGGGCCATTTTCGCTTTTTTCTTGTATCTATTAAAGTTATTCCATTTCAAAAGTAAAAAATCCCGATTGATCCTGATCCCGTTAGTATGGTTCGTCGCCTGCATTACTGGCCTCTCCCCCTCCGCTTGCAGAGCAGCAACCATCCTAAGCTTTATTACCATTGGAGAGGCATTCAAGCAAGAAACAATTCCCTTGAATGCCATTGCCGCTGCTGCCTTTTTTTCACTTCTCATCCATCCGGAATTACTCTATTCGGTCAGTTTTCAAATGTCATACGCAGCCTACACCGGAATCATACTAATTTACCCGTTAATGCGAATTAAAAAGATGCACAAGTATCTTCACCCATTATACTCGCTACTTTGCATCAGTTTTTCCGCACAAGCCATGACATTACCCATCATGGCTTACTATTTCCACACCATCAGTTTGAACAGTATCTTCATAAATATTATCGCGGTGCCCATCGCTTCTTTTCTTTTATACGGGGGAATCATGTTACTCGCGTTACCGGGATTCATCAGTTTTTACTTGTCATACATCATCATTGGTCTTACACACCTGTTCATTTTCAGCCTACAACAATTTTCCAAAATCGTGATAAATCTGCCGGATTTATACCCGACGGTAACTCATGTCATACTATTTTACCTCATCATCATCCTTGCCATCACTTATTTAATCACTAGAAAACGTCAGGTCCTTAGATTTATCTGTTGCAGTGTGAGTATATTACTCGTTTTTCATTGCTGTTTCACGTACTATATCCAAAACCGCCAGGAAATCGTGATTCGTAATCTCTACAAACAATCTGCTATTTTATTGAATTACAAAGGTTATTACGCTTACCTCAAAACCACGAGTCCCGATGATGGTTTATCCACTTATATCACAGCCAATCATTTACAAGCTTTACCCACCCATGAAGCTTTTGTCGGACAACAAATAAAATTCATTCGGAATCACCTGTCATCTTCTCAATGTTCTATATCAATAATCGACCACACTAACTCTACATTTTCGCATGAAAACATTGTCATCATTACCGAAAATATTTACCCTCCCAACTTTCTCGAGTTCCATCCGCAGCAGATTATCATGGACAACTCGAACACAAGTCACTGCACGAAAGCCTGGCAAAAATTCTGTCTCAAGAACCAAATTCCGTTTTTCAAAACAAGCGAAGTGGGAACAATTATCTTGAAAATATAGGCAATTTTTTATGGAATTCGGATTATAATGCTTTATTTTGCTCGTTAATTAACACCTAACTAAAATGGACATAGTCATAGCGGGAGCAGGAGAAGTGGGGACACATCTCGCAAATATGCTTAGTAAGCAAGAACATAATATAATGTTGATTGACAGCGATGAAGAAAAGCTGGAACTATTAGGCAATCAATTAGACGTTATGTCAATCGTGGGATCTTGTACCTCGATTGGTGCATTAAAAGATGCAGGAGTACATAAGTGTGATTTGTTTATTGCAGTCAATCACCAAGAAGATCAAAATATCAACTCAGCGATCTTGGCTAAAAAACTTGGGGCCAAACAAACCATTGCCCGGGTAAACAATAGCGAGTACTTGGAAGACGAAAACAAAGAGTACTTGAAAATGATCGGTATTGATTCGCTGATTTACCCGGAACGATTGGCCGCAGAAGAAATTGTAGCCTCCTTAAAACAGAGTGGTTCAAGACAGTTACACGAATTCTCGGATGGCCGCCTGCAACTACTGGGAATCAAACTTTGGGAGAATGCCCCGGTACTCAACTTAACCTTGATAAAAATGGCAGAACGCTACGGAGCCCAACATTTCCGAGTCGTGGCCATCAAGCGAGCAGACCGCACAATTATCCCGCGAGGAAATGATTCTTTCCGCTATGGAGACCTGGTGTTTATTGTAACAAAGCCTTTTTATGTTCCCAATGTATTCGCTCTTTGTGGCAAATCACAATATGAAGTTAAGAATGTTGTCATCGTGGGAGGCTCTCGTATCGGTATCAAAACAGCTTCCCTGTTAGAGAAAAATTACAACGTGAAGATTATCGAAAAAGACCGGGAGAAATGTATTCTCATTGCCGACAAATTAAAATCCACGCTGGTAATCAACGGTGACGGAAGGGATTTGGCCTTATTACGAGAAGAAGGAATAAAAAACACTGACGCTTTTATCAGTGTAACCCACTCATCTGAAACCAACATTCTTTCATGCTTGCTAGCGAAAAAACTTGGGGTAAAAAAGAGCGTGGCTGAGGTCGAGAATATTGACTACATCGATTTGGCCGAAAACATCGGTATCGGAACTCTCGTGAACACGAAATTAATTGCCGCCTCTCATATATATCGCTACACGATGAACGTGGACGTGAAGCATTTGAAATTCCTCACGTTCTCGGAAGCAGAGGTATTCGAGGTTACGGCAGAACCGGGTTCCAAGATTACCCGCAAAACTTTGGCAGACATGAATTTTCCGGAGAACGCAACTATCGGAGGTGTTATCCGCAACGGGGATGCCATTATCGCTAAAGGAGACGTGCAAATTGAGGCCGGAGACAAAGTTGTTATTTTCGCCTTACCCAGTGCTGTGAAAAAAGTAATCAAATTATTTCAAAAATAAGAAAGTTTGTAACTTTTATTTTAACACTTTAATTACAAGCATATTACACATCAAATTTACAACTAAAAATAATAAATTATCTTACATACAACAAACTATTTAATCCTTACATTACAATAAATGCAAATATATACTAAATTATGCAACAGTATCATACATTCTACGCCAATATACACTAATATACAACAACTTAAATATCAAAAACAGGCATTTTTAGCGTCGGTAGGATTTGGAGAGAAAATAATCAAAAAAGCCAGCTACCCGCAACGAGCAACTGGCTTAAAACTATTTTACCCTTTAATTTTATTTACGATTCTTTCGTGTAACATATGCCATGATAGCAACATCATATCTTCCCGTGGGAAAAACATCTCCACATTCTATTTCATTCTCTGGATAGATTAGAGTGCGAACATATTTGAAATTAATATCTGGATGTTTTAATTCCAGTTCTTTTTTCACAAACGGGGCTATGGATTCATTGAATTGCTCCATAAAATCATCGGGTAGAACTTCTCCATCGCCTAACTTGACACACCCACATTTATTGTATATTATATCACTTGACTTATTAGATTCCTTAAATTGGTATATTGATATACAGTTAGAAGTGTAACCATTGTGTATTTTTTTGCAAAACAATCGATTTATTTCCATTGACTCCGTGGTATCAGAGTTTTCATCAACTCTGTCTAAATTAGTTTTTTCTAAAGCCATTTTTTTCATATGAATTAATTTATTTATTAAACATAACCCGTACCGCCCCACTGGTTCGTAAAACGGTTCGGGAGGGAACTATTCAGTTTTGTTGAATTTGGAGTTATACAACTCCTTCAGTTTGTTTAAAATTACCTGCTCCTTGGCTATTACACCTTTTTGACCTTTGGCTTTCTCTATCTCATCAGCCTCACTCCTGTCAATTCCCACGAGGAACTTTACCAACTGGTTCATGGTTTCAGCTTTGTTCTCGTCGTCTGCATCTTCATACTTCTCAATTAAGAAGTCAACCAGATACCGTTTCCCTAAAAAGTCATTGTTAAATGATTTCTGGGCTGCTTCCAAAAATCGTTTCCCTTTCTCCAAGTAAGGAGTTTTCAGGAGTTTTTCGTCAATCTTACCGTTCATGGCTTTTGCCAGAACCTCTTTGTTAATACCTGCGTTTTTAAAGCATAGCCATTTTTGTACAGTGGCTAACGGGAAACCTTGATTAAGCAAATCAACTATTGCCTCCAGAAGGGGCAACTTTTTATCTGGGTTCATCATTAACGCACCACTGGCAAAGTCCTTACCGTCCCACATTTTGGTAGCGATATTCGCCTCTGACAAGATTTTTTGGAGGGTTATCCCCTCGTTTAACGGGTACATACAATAGAACTCTCCCTTATTCTTGTCACCGTTCTGGATGTAGGCGGTGTACCTGTGCTGCCCGTCCAGTATGACTACATATTTGTCGTAGTCTTCTGGTGCGACAGGTTTCCCCGTTTCTGCATCCACGATTTCCAAATCTACGGATTGTACTTCTTCTCCGTCCACAATAACGGCAGGGATGATTTGACCGTTCTCCATTAAAGAAGCCCGTTTAGCGTTTACGTTCTTCTCTTGTACCTGACGGTTACCTTTAATAAAAGCAACCCGTACACCTTCTGCTCTCAGCATTGCCAGAGTTATAATCTGGGCTTTAATTTGTAAATGATTCTCCATTTTCTTTTAATTTTGTGTCCCTTGCGGGATGGTTTATTATTTTTTTACAGAGACAAAAGTATGGGAAATAAATGAAGACACAAGATGTAAATATCTGATTTACAATTTATTATAATGTAATGTCGTGTCGACAAAACCTTACATTTAACTTGTGCAACCAAATACTAATATATCTATAATAGCAAAATGAGAACCACACGGATACCCATAAATATCCCTTTACATGAAAATACGGATTCTTCATGTATCAATTAATAATAAGAATAGATGATTCCTAGATAAATTTAGAACTTATTGTTTTAGTTACACCCTTCGTTTTACTCCTGAGATCTCTCAACCATTCAAACCTGTCATAGTACTTGTATCTCGTTGGAGGGTTTATCTCTTCTTCTGTAACCACCTTCATGAGGAGCAAAAGGTCTTCAATAAAATATATTTTATTCTTCACATCTCCTCTACCATGATTATACTCATCCCTACCAAGAAACCAATTTATATATTTGTCAAAGTAATAAGCAAAAATACGGTTCCCGCTATCAACAGGTTCTTTACTGGTAGCCACCACGTAATTCCCCCCTTCTATAATGGCATCCCAGTTTATAAGTTTTGATATTGCGTCTTCATGGCTTATCGTGATGGCTTCTTTTCCTTCCTTTTTAATCGTGATAGAAACATCCCTGTGTTTTCTAGCTTTATAATCTTCAAGCCGTATTTTTTTACTGGGATAGCAGAAGTTTTCCTTCAAGTAGTTCATTGCCTTTTCAAATTCCTCTTTTGCACTACTCTTATCCAAAGGATAGCCAACTTTATAAGTGTAATAACAATGATTGTAAACGAATAACAAAAGATACCAGAATTTTTCCGTATCTATACCGTATTTTTCTATCCTTTTTTGAATACTTTCATTAGCTATATATTCCTCAACCGTAACAGGATAAACTAAACCGTCTTCTTGATTGTAATAGGCTTTAAACTCTCGTGTGTATAATGAAGGTAACGGGCTTTTACATTCAGTATCATATTCTATATCATAATCAGGGAAAAAATGATTCGCGACCATTATAACATATTCCAGTAACTCGTTCTCTTTCTCGTTAGTGAGTTCAAAATCTATATCTTCAAATCGTTCTATCGGTTCAAACGCTGCCATACACTTACTATTTAGACCTTTAAAGCTAGTAACTATTTCTGGAAAAATATAACCTATCATCCAAAATTTAATACCTGATTGAGCTATAACCTTAAAATTCTCACTTTATACATATCTCAACTCGATTTTTAAAGAATCCCCGAACTCTATTTGTCGGTATTCCAGACAGTTATTATCTTTGTACCATCTTAAAAATCAAAGCATACCATTTGAAACAATTATATAAAAGATTCCTATTACTCCTTGCAAGTCCACCTGTAAGGAGTAATTTTTGGTCTTCAAATGGCACTAAACTAGATACACCGTACTAACTAACCAAACTATTAAATCATGTACACTTACGAGCGATTAAGGCGATTAGCCATACAATCTGGCGTCCCTGATAACAAGGTATCCATAGGATTCTGGATAAAGTCTAAAGGGCTGAAAAAGATTAAAAAACAGGTAGATAAAGTAAGGAAAATATACTACGTCCCAGATGAGAATACTAGAATCCAGATATTACCACCTTCTAAAGATTAATCTATAAAGCTACATGATATAGCTGTATTTCATGTAACCAGAGATTCCAACCTGAAATAGAGAGATTATCCAACCATAAAGATCAATATTTAAAAATTAGGGATTTGACGGGGTATGCTTTTGGGGAATTGACAGGGTACATACTATTAACTATTTAACTAATAACTAGTATTGGTGTTACAGGCTTGCCAGCCTATCCCACTAAATAAAAGCAGAACCAGTGAATCCATAGATCATTTTTAGATGGTTGTTTCAAACTGGAATTAATAATGGCAAATGAAGAAGAAAAGAAGGATTATAGAATCATAACGAGAGATATTGCGGGTAAACTGAACCTAGATGAAACTTATACATTTACATGGTTACTTTTTAAATCAGATTATGAAACAGGTGAATCCCATGTACTGAGGGAAACACTTCGTGAGGTTACTGGCATTAAAGATGTCGATACCATTTCCAAGTACACTGCCAAATTTGAAGCTTTAGGTTTCCTGCGTAAAGAGTATAATTACAGGAACAATGAAGGACAGTTAACCACACCTGTTACGTATCATGTAGACATTCCAAAGAATAACTGGGTCAGGTTCAAGAAAGATTTATTACTGGAAGATATTCCTGATGAATTAAAAGCCTTCCTAGTGCTACTTAAATGTTTATGTATCAATAATACCAATATTATTTACTATAACAAGACAGAAATATCAAGGCGATTAAACTTATCTCCCAAAACGGTAAAGAAATATATAGATTTGGCAATAAAGCATCATAAACTGCTGGAAGTTAATAATTTCTTCCTTATCACGGATAATAATATCATACTGGATACCCCACATACTAAAAGTAATTTTGGGCTTAGAATTTTTGACAAACTAGCCAGAGAGAAATACGATATTATATATAACTATTGTATAGAGAAGGATGTTATCCCACCTCCATACGATTTCAAGCTAATGGAAGTGTTGTGTATTTACAGGTACGATCAACCAGAAGAGGAACTGGAAACGGCAGTTAAAAATGGAGATAGAAACGCCAAGAAGCATTATAACTATTATTCATTGAAATATAACCTGCCTAAATTATGCCCTAACCTGCCACCTCAAATACATAGTTTACAATATTTCCTAGCTTCATTGATAAATACTAAATGTTATAAAGAGAGAGTTGCCAGTCTTAAGAAAGAGGTAGAGTTGCCAATACTATATCTTTGACCATAATAGGAATCAATAATATAATATGTCCACCCATGATGAACACAATTTTAACTCTACCGTGCTCATAGCGAGAATTGCAAAATATTCTCTTAATTATAATAAAGGATTTAATATTTTTAATGCATTTTGAAAACTTTCAAAAACAATATCAATATGGCGAGGTAATAAATGAAATTTATGTCGTAACATTTCATATATTTTTTCAATCTTACTTATACCAGTGCCACGTAATAACGAAACAAAGATATTTGTTAATTCTAATCGTATAATTGATTCTGTAGATAAACTATTTAGACATATTTTTTGCGTTAAGTCCACAACTTGTTCTGCAATAAAAGGATTACACTCTATGTTAAGCAAACAATTTTTCCAATAATTCAATTTATGGGCAGAATAATTTAAATATTCTTTGTACATGATATCACAAGATAAAGTCAACCCGTAATAATTATTATGCAACATTATTTCTTTTACTTTTTCTCCATATTGAAGTTTTTCCAAATATATTTCTGTGGTAATGATTTTCATTCGTCCATCTTTTAACATCTTGTTATATCCAAGGTCATCTGAAACCAACCAAACATTATCTCTCATGGCTAACATTGCATTTTCTAGAAAAAATTCAAGTTTGGAAGATGATTTTGCCGTACGTCTTATAAAATCTAATTTTTCAGGAACAATACAAATGTCACAATTTTCATCAAGAAATGATTTAAGCTTGTTATAAAAAGAAATGATGTTATCTTTATAGTTATTTGCAACTTTAGTTACCTGAACCCCTGAAGTTGTAATATTTATATATCCAAGTTTACTAGGAGATAATAGTTCATGATACCTGCATTCTTCAATTTTATTAACTAAAAGTTGAGAAACAATAAACTTATGTTTGGGTTTAATTCTTAGTGCTTGGTATATTTGAAACATTAGTAACAAGGAAGTAAAATCTAGTGCGTAAGAAATATTTTCATTGCATTTAGCAATGTTCATCTGTTGATAAAATTGTTTTGGTGCAATGTATATCCCCTCGTTTGCTATTAAATTTTGATACGTTGTTATATAATCTCCATTACCTACCATGTGTACAAGTTCGAAAAAAGATATCTTATATTTCTTATATTCTTTAATTTTTTCTTCAATGAAACATTGTCTTTTATCCCCTTCTATTCCAAAAAGAGAAATTAGTTCTTTAATAAATGCATCAGGTTCACTAGATGAAGGCATTTGCACACATGCTACAGGTAAATCACTAATAGGTTCTTGAATTGCTATTTGAATGTCATCTAACAAATTGGAATATTTGTCCATGATTTTCATTATAAGAATTGTTTTTGAATGCTCTAAAGCATCTTTAATCTCTACATTGTCGCCCAAACGTTTTCCTAATAATGCTGTTGTGATTTTTGTCAACTCTGTTTCTTCTATATATACTTTCTTTAATATTCCATCAATTAAATACACTACATAGGAATGATTTTCTACTACATTAAGATCCTGAAAATAAGAACAAACATCTTGATTCGCAGAGATGTTTAAATAGAATAATCGAGCCTTCGTGTTACTTCTTTTTTTGGCACTATTGTAAACAATATCTAATGCTGTTTTATATTCTCCGATCCTTAAAAATGCATTTCCAGCATTAATACTATTATCTTGGTATTTAAACTCAAAATTAGCAATGTCATGCTTCAATTCTCGAAGTTTTTCAACATCTGTATATACCAATGCAATTATGTAATTACTTACAATATTCTCATTTTCTGGAAATCGAAAATATAAGTCTTCTGCTATAATTTTTGCTTCTTTATAATCAAGACATTGCATACGCAATTCGAGTTCAATTAGCAAACTATTATCTAGAGGTGTGAAATTTTCTCTTAAATATTTTAATAAGTCTAACAACTCTTCGTTTCTAATTTTTCCCTCATATAATAGCTGCAAATAACAATCCAATTCAAAAGAAGGCTGCTTTTTGTCTAAAAAGTTATCAAAAAGCCTAGCTCCTGCTTCAAATTCACCAATTAAAGCGTAGAAGCGTGCTATATAACATTTCAAATTATTAGGCAACACTTTCTCTAGATGTATCAAATCATCTTTTACATCCTTGTCTTTATCAATGGTTAATTTTGCATAAATTTCCCATAGTTTTTTCTCGTTTAGATTTTCAAATTCTTTAGACTGGATTATTTTATCTAATTCTTTAATAATTGGTAAAGAATCTGCATAGCTTAAAATACAATACACATGAAAGTTGTTGATTATATCTATGCTAGATACATATTGAATCAAGGTTTTAGATATAAGTTTTTTATTTTTTGTTTTAACACCAATTGCTATTTTTATTTGAAAATCAGCATCGCTACATTTGGGCATCTTTTCTAGAATCTCTAAGGCTTCATCAAAGTTTCCAATAAGTTGTTTACAATTTGCGTAAAGGCTAACAAAAATAGGAAGAGAATATACCATAGGGTATTTATCCATCTCTAGAATCCACGCTTTTTCATCTGTTCGCTCAAATTGTGTATAATAATACAAGAAAATCAATTGATTAAAATTATCTTTAATCTCAGTATCCTTTACAAAATCATAAACAATCTTACACGCTTCATTCAATTTTTTCAATATGGGATTTGTATAAATAGCTTTTTTAAAATGTCTTAAAACATTACCATGTATATAACTATTAAATAATAAATTTACTTTATATGTCCATAGAGAAAGATTATCATAACAAATTACTTCTATATTTTCAATATCATCATCTATAATATGATATTGTTTCATTATCTGATAATATTGGCTATCACCTTTAAAAAAGAAATCAAATATTAATCTTCGATATTTACTATTATTCAATACACATTGTGGTAATTCGCTAAAAAATAGAGCTAAATTATTTGTTTCAAATGTTTTAACAAGCCAAGTATAAGGGTCATAATCATTATGATTTTCAGAAATATCATTAGCTATTATAGAAGCTTGTTTTACATTATCTTTATTGATATACGCTATAATTGCACGTTGCTTTATTAAGAGATCATCTTTATTCCATTTATAAGCTTGAATATAATTATTAAATGCTTCTCCACTACTTATATAGTCATTACAACATCCTTTTAAAAAATAAAGAATAGATAGGACTTTTTTGTTGTTTTTAGGTATTGCACTTTCTAAATTATTCAATAAATCTAAAGCCGTCTTCAATTTCAAACCTGTAACATATTTTTTATACACGTCTAATTGACGCTTAAACTCTATAGATAAATCACCCGAAAACATTTCCAAAAATTTGTTTGGCATGTTATCTATTTTTCTATCAATAGAGTGAATTATTTTGTTTCCATATAGAGTAGCTAAATCTGGATATAATGAAATCTTATTGTATATTTTTTGTATATAGGTTTCAAGTTCTTCCTTTGTGAAAAATTTTATTTTTACATCATCTAATAATTCTTCGTACAAATCTTCTATAGAAAACATCTTGTCAAATAGCAACTTAACAACCCCTTGCTCTATAATTTTAGATCCCCAAAAAGGATAACAACCATCTTCATTTGTTACCTGATTTTCTTTTACATATTCATCATAAATCTCATTACGAATGCTAATCAAATCTTTAATAATATTTTTTCTTTCTCGTGAAATGAAGTCCAATCCTTTACCAAGAAGGTATGTTGCAATAAATTCTTCCATAATTTAGTATAATATGAATATATAAAAGTAATAACTAATATCATAAAATCATAGAATCGATTCAAAATTAGACAAGAAAAAATCGAGTTATTTACATTGTATTTATAAACTCAAGATTATAATATACTACCCTCTCTATCCCCCTCCCCTTCAATTTCAGGTTGGCATTATATATTGGAAAGTATTCCACGCTAGAGTAGTGTAGCCATTTATACCCCCACCCCAAGAGTGAAGAAAATCAAATTAATTAATCAAAATCTTATCAATTATGAACTTGAAAACTTACTACCAAAATTTGGAGGTTGCCCAACCTAACAATTCCCTTGAACTCAATCCAGAGTTGATTGAAAAGTTTAAAAATCAGGTGGCGGTATTACCCACTCCCGTTAAGGTTGGTGATGAAATGACCGTTATTGACTTTAAAGGGGAAAACCCTCAACAATTACAACTGGTTTGCGCCTTGGGAGAGGAAGAGGTGAAAGAGATCAAATACACTCAACTTGTTCGTGCAAGCCAGAAAGGGGACATCACGCCAGATGACATTCCCTGTGATCCTGCCATAGAACAGAAACATGGGGACAAGTTACGTTTCATTTACTCTTTCGCCAAGAACATGATGCTAGACCAACTTATCCTAGCGCTTAAAGGCAAAACCATAGTGTTGTGCGGTCAGGTTGAAACTCCTGCCGTTTACGCTGGAACTAAAACAAAGATGCAGATCAAGAAATTCGCCTACTTGGAAGAGTAGTAAAAGATACAGGGACAGGGAGCGCAGTGGATAGGGGAAAGATATTGTTGTACCAAAGTGAAGAGAACATTGACTTTCTAAACAGGCAGTATAAACAAAAATCTTTCCTCTCCATTGCCAAACCTGATAAACTTACAACTCTCTAAATTTCATTACCATTAACGTATTCAAATTAAAAATCAAATAAAATAAAGACATGAATGAAGAATTGATAAAAGTGCCAGTAGTGGAACTGGTGTACAGGAATAATACCAAACCTTCTAAAAGGTATAAAATAGTAACCGCTAAAGACGTCCACGAGTTACTGGTTTCTCCATTTAAAGATACCATCGAACACCATATCTCTACTAGAGTTATCCTGTTAAATGGTAGGAATCAAGTGTTAGGTATATCCACGATAAGTGAAGGTGCGTTATCTTACAACATCACGGATATAAAGTTTATAGTACAACTGGCTGCACTCTCTAATTGTAAAAGCTTAATAGTTTGTATAAATCAACCTTCTGGTGATATAGAACCAACTAAACAGGATGATGAACTGGTACAACAGGTAAAGATCGCACTTTCATATATAGATGTAGACTTGCTAGATCTCGTTCTCTACTATGAAGAGGGTTATTACAGTTATTCAGCTAACGGTAAGATATGAAAATTTAGGTTGGTGAATTTTTGTCTGGATTGGTATATATAGCCAATAGGGACAATAATTCTCACCACCAATAGAACGTAAACTATAAATACATTTCCAGTTCTATTTTTTAACTGGCATAACGCTAGAGAACAAATGAATCAAGTAAAAGTGATAATGAACATTATAAATCAAGGTTGGTGAAGAATTTCTGAATTGTATATATAAACTGAAAATTTAAATATTTCCACCACCGTTAAATAGACTAGATTATGAGTACAGCAATATTAATTCCAAGCCAGAATGAAGGATTGTTGCCAGTTTTATTTGGCAGTGATAACGTCAAGCAAGAAGAACCTACCTACACTCCTTATGAAGTGGTAAATGAACCCACCAAGAAGGAAAGGAGAAAGCATTTCATTGAAGCTAACACCACTCCCATAGATATGCTACATTTAAAGAATGATTGTATCGTGCCAGTGTTCAGCAAGGATAACGAGATGACAATATCTCATCCAGCATTTATTGAAACGGTGCATAAGGTGGCTAGTGAATTGTTTAGAGGGGAAAGCATAGATGAACCTGATATAATGGTTAGCCATGTTATAAAAGGTAGGATTCCAGAAGCCATACATAAACCAGTATCTGAATTACTGGAAAGTGACAAAACTATCTATTATGAAAGAATGGCGTTCGCTTTCGAGATTCCAACTATCTATGAATCTATAAACGGTAACAGGATTAATCTATGTATTACTGGCGTTAGGGCGTATAACAGGGAGAACCTCTATTCAAAGAAGACATCTGAAAGGTTTAGTGTAGCGATTGGATTCCAGAATAAAGTATGCTGTAACCTATGTACATTTACTGATGGTTTCCAGACTGATTTAAGAGCGATGAGTTACCATGATTTATTTAGAGGTGTGATGAAGTTATTTCAACAATACGATGCAGACAAGCATTTAAGGTTGATGAAAAGCTTTACAGGCTCTTACCTCACGGAACATCAATTCGCGCAATTCTTGGGTAAAAGTAGGTTGTATCAATGTTTACCTGCCAGAGAGAAGAAACGTTTACCATGCATGGAGTTGACGGATAGCCAGATTAACATGGTGGCTAAAGCGTATTACAACGATGACAATTTCAAGAGGGAGCATGGAGAGAATGAAATTAATTTATGGAAATTCTACAATATGTTGACAGGTGCGAATAAATCTTCTTATATAGATAATTTCCTTGATAGATCGTTAAACGCCACGCAATTAACAGAAGGAATAGATAGGGCGTTACATGGTGATAACACCTATAAATGGTTTATTGAATGAAAACCGTTGGAAATAAATTCTTTTTATTCCATTGATTAGCCTAATTTTGCCACACAGCAACCCTAAATTGCGTTTGTTAGATGCTGAAATTTATTTACTTTTGTGGTGTCATTCGGTTTACTGGATGGCAGACATATTGAATTAATGGAAGCGTTTAGTTTTATCCTTTACGAAAAAACGACCAAATTTTTAGACTAAAGGGATAGACAGACACAAACGCTCATGCTTGCCGTATATATACCTACTATATACATGGTTTGCGTGGGGTTGCTGTTTATTTTTAGTCGGGTTACTTGGTCGTACCTTTCGTAAGATAAGCTAACAACTACCACGCTTTCTTGTTTATATTAATTACTTCTTTGGTGGTTGGAAGTAAAGATAAATTACAATTTAACATGAAAAAGATTTATTTGTTGATGATGTTACTGGCTACGGTATTCGTGGCTTGTTCAGATGATGACGATGACGAAAAGGACAAACCAGCAGGAAAAGAAAAGTTGGTGAGTAAGATTGTTACTTCAAATTCTAAAGGAATAAAGGAAATCGAAGAAACATTCGAGTATGATTCTCAGAAAAGAGTTACAAAATACAAATATTACAATATTGATGAGGCTTATAGTTGTATGCAAGAATATGCATATGGAGATAAGACAATCACAATGAAAGACTATGAAGATGATGAATTGTACAATACAATAACCTACACGTTAGAAAATGGTGTAATCGTTGAAAGTTCTGATGATTATAATGGAAAACCCGTTAAATTCTTATACAATAGTGACAAGTACTTGGTGAAAGCTGAGAAAGAAGGTTATTCAGAAATTCTTACATGGAGTAACGGAAATCTTCTGAAAATAGGCGATGATATGTCATTTACCTATACTGAATACGAAAATAAGAGTAATATTGACATCACCTCTATTAACTTTACAGAAGATGCTGAATTTAATGATATTCTTTTTAGAAGTGGATACTTTGGTAATAGAAATAAGAAATTACTCTTAACGACTAAATCTCAATGGCATACCCGACTATGTCAATACGAGTATACATTTGACAAAGACGGATATGTAACTCAAATCAGTGAAATAAAAAGTGGTGAAACACAAACTATTACGTATAAAGAATAATCATATTTAAAAACTATATCAAATGAAAAACATATTGTTATTAATCATGTTATGTACTTCTATTTTTGTTGCTTGTTCAGATGATGACGACAAAGATGATGACAAACCAATTGACAGGGGGCGTTTAATTAACAAAATCACGGAGAGCTATAAAAACGATAGTAGACCTAATGAATATACTTTCGAGTATGATGCACAGGGACGAGTTACTAAAAGAGATGCTGGCGGACATGTGCATACTTACACGTACACTCAGAATAGTATCATTTTTAAAGATTACTATGAAAATGAATTCTCTGTTCAGATTGAATACAAACTTAATGATAAAGGATTAATCACGCTTGCAAGTGAAACAACTTCTAGTGATCTAGCACATCCGAATGTTACCAATTACACTTACAACGAGAATAACCAACTTATTAATGTAGGCGATGAAACATTAACATGGAAAGACGGCAACATCGTGTCTATTGGTACTGACAGCTATACTGATTATACCTATAACCAAACAGAGTATAATGGCTATTTATTAGATTTATTGCTACCAGGAGGAAGTGACAACATAAATTTAATACTTATGGATTATGGTTACATGGGGCAAAGATGCAAGAATCTAATTGCAACAGACAGTGATGGTAGTTATGAATACACATTTGACAAGGAAGGATATATTACGAAAATAGTACAAGGAAATTGGACATATACTATTACATACAAAGAATAGTTAGCGTGTGTTAGTATGGTGTGAGGGGATGATAGACTTCAGTTTGTCATCCCTTTTATGTACAAATAAAAAAGCCAGCACTTATGGGTACTGGCTTTAATCATTTAGTTGTGCTGTCTTTTCTTGAGAAGCTTCGGTTTGGAACTTCCAAAAATATCAGGATATAACATTTTTAATCTCTCCATGTTTACATGCCTGAATAAATCCATTTCATGGAAAATTCGATAATGTTCTACACCAAACCATTCTGAATTGGAGGTTTTTCCTTTCTCATGTAATTTCATAGGAACAAATTTTTCTAACAAACAAAAGAGTATCTAATTCAGGAAAGAACATCAGACCAATCATTTACATATACAAAAGTACTAATTGAACAGTATAGCACAAAGTAAATATATCAGAATGTCAAATATTTATATATGTAATGATGTATTGATTCATTTTTATGTAGACAGCTTTGAAGATAAAGAATATTGCATTTTAGATATTCCTCATAACAAAATTTTAGTTAGTGAGTAATATCCTTCATTTTAGGTATTATATGCCAATTCAGGAGAAAAGTCACCATGTTCAAATTTTAAGATTTAGAAAAACATATTGCTTTGAAAACTGTCACAAATAAGGGGATTTATATATATTTATATCATTAAATAGACCTCATAAACATATAGAATATGAATAGCTTAAACAAAGATATATTACTAGGGACAGCAATCGGGGATGCTTTAGGATTGCCAGTTCAATTTTTAGAACGAGAAGTTGTAGCAAAAAATCCAATCACGACAATGGAGGGACTTGATCAGTTTAATATACCAGCAGGTACATGGTCTGATAATACTTCTTTATCCTTTTGTCTAGCAGAATCCCTCTGCAATGGTTATGACCTAAATGATATTATCAACAAGTTCACGAAATGGATGTATGAAGACTATTGGACACCAGCTAACGAAACATTTGATATAAACTATATAAATTATTTTGCCATTGTAAATTTAAGAAATAATGGATCTCCACATGTAACAGGGATAGACAATAAACGAGGTAACCGTGACGGATCACTCATGAGGATTCTTCCACTAGTACCTTATATCCTTAACATGGGGAAAGAAGATAGATTTAGGATAATTGGGGAAGTATCATCATTAACTCATAGGCATCCAAGAAGTATTTTAGCCTGTATCTCATTATGTGAATTTGCCATACAGTATATAAATTCTCAATCAATAGAGAAAGCCTATCAAGCCATGCAACAAACGATACTACAACTTCTGAAAAAGGAGATGTTTATTGAAGAAGATATTCCTTTTAAAAGGTTAGTAGGCTTATCTTATGAAGAATTTAAAGCTATTGAATTGAAGGATATTCATTCTACAGAATATGTTATAGATACATTGGAAGCTAGTTTATGGTGCATCTTCAATACTACTAACTATAAAGATGCTGTTTTAAAAGCAGTGAATTTAGGAGATGATGCAAATACCGTGGGTGCGATTACAGGAGGATTAGCAGGAATTATATACGGTTACGATACTATTCCCCCTGAATGGTTGGAGGTATTAGCAAAGAAAGATGATATTATTGAATTGGCTAATAAACTGGATTCAATAATGAAATAGAAATTTTAATACAATCATACATATAGGGTTTACTTCAAGAGAGGTAAGCCCTTCTTCAATGATTTTTACTGTATTTTCTAAAGGCAGAAACTGTTTGATACATACCGTAAGCTACAAATATTTTTGCCACCAAAAATAACGTTTCTCCTATTGCATTTAACTCGATACCGTTCAATTTATCCCTGAAATTCAATACATTTAATACATCAAGGTATTTTTTCCAGACATTGCCAAATCCTGTAAAATCGAATCGCCAATTTAATTCAAAGATTCGTTCTGTTGTACCCAAATAATTGATTAGCCAGAAAAATAAGGTTGCCACTCCTATCGTAAAACCAATGCCCCAGATAAAATTTCTGTTATGGTTATTTGACCATTTGTTGAGCCATAAGATTATTTTGTCATACCATATTGTACCTTTTTCTTTTCTATGAATATCTAGTTCAATCATTCTATATTTAAGAGCATCAATAACGTTATTACTCTTATAAGCAGAATCTTTCAGAATGCGGGCGGTTTTTCTATTGGCAATGTTTTTAGTGTTGGTATCTGTATTTTCTAGTTCAATAAAACCAATGTTCACGGCATTTTCTAACGTTATCTTTCCAATAGAATTTGCTTCAAAGAAAATAAATCCCCTATTACATATAGAGTTCATGTCACAGTGTAAAATAGAATTTTTGTACATGCGTAAAACTCCATTGTCTTGAATATTAGCAAAATGAGCCAATAATATTTGAATATTGTTATTCTCAAAATCTAATCGATTTTGTATATTGCAATGGCTGATACTTACTCTATTTAGCAAATTCTGGTTATTCCTTTCTGTCGTAGATATTATTAGCTCATTATTAATTGTTGATCCCCCAAAAGAAATAGTATATGCAGAATTTATATTATTTAGTTTTATGGATTGTTTAAAATAACATTCCTCAAACCAACAATTTGTTGATAAGTTTACATTAGACATATCAAAATCTGCCTCAAACACAGAATGACTAAAATCAATATACGAATGTGATGATTTTTCAAATGTGGCTATTTCTCGAATGGTAATATTATTGAAATTAACCTCGTCTTTAAATAAACATTTACGAAATATAACTTGAAAATGATTAAAATAAGATTTGTAAAAACGAACACAACCATGAAATATATTATTTTCAAAATTTCCAAATCGAAGTTCGCATTCTTCTATAAAAAGATGGTCTAGAAATTCACAGTTTCCCCAACTACCACCATAAAAAATGGTCTTAGAGAACATAACTCTTTTGTGGAACTTTGTACAATGAAAAAAGCTAGCATAAAAAATACTATTATCACATCGAAGTTCTTCTAAAACCTCTTGATGAAATTTTGTGTGATTGGGGTATTCATCATATGTATTTATTACACAATCTATTTTTCCTGCGATCTCACATAAATTCATTAATGAAGGTTTGTTATCATGTTCATGTGTACTAACGACACAATTTGATAAATCTATATAATGATATACAGGAATTTCTGGAGTACGAGAATGCTTTGTTGTTTGTTCTTCAAATTGGTATTGAATCCAACGTACAATTTTGTCAGGTGTGTTTAAAACACGACGTCCATTTTCATCAATCTCAATATCCTGTATGGCAGTTCTAATATTCTTTTTCTTGGGTTGCCTCATTGTATTCTGCTTTATTTTATCAAAAATAATAATTAGTCACATCCAACCAATATAATAGATTATATCTTTTAATAGGAGCAAAATATAATATCAAATGTTCACTTCTACAATTAGTGAACGTTTCTCTCTTTATCAATCACTTACAATTTAGGGCTATTCTCTGGCTCTATAAAATATTCACTTACATATTTAATCTTATAAATTTGAACGTTATGAGTTTGAAGTATTCTAACACCACGGCAGACCGTCTGGATTGGGCTGATATGCTTAATCTAACTAGAAAACTAATACAGGACGGGAATTATAAAATCGCTTTGTTTATCACGCTAGGTTCTTTCTGGGGATTACGTGTGTATGACATGAAGCAACTCACTTGGTTGTTGATTCTGGATAAGGATGAAATCACCATCACGGAACACAAAACGGAGAAGAAAAGGACTATTCCCATTTCTCCACAACTAAAGAAGTTCATCGCTGATTGTTATAACCACATTAACCCAGTTTGCCTTAATTCTCCTGTCTTTCTAAGCCAGAAGAAAACCGTTTACTCCACCCAACAGCTAAACAGGATTCTAAAGCAGGTAAAGACTAAGTACAGGGTAAACGTCAAAAACTTTTCCTGCCATAGTTTACGCAAGACTTTTGGGAGGCAGGTTTACAACCAGAATCCAGAGAATGCTGAAAGGGCTTTAGTCATGCTTATGGATATGTTTAACCATTCCTCTTTGGCTATCACAAGACGGTATATTGGATTGAGGCAGGAAGAGGTTGCGCAGACCTATGAATCTTTGTCATTCTAGTAAAAAAGCCTATTCCTTCAATTTAGAGGGGATAGGCTTTATTTTTATCAATAATACAAGAACCTTTATATTATAGGTAATACTTGCTCTGACATAGATGCAATCAAATCCTGAACGGTGATTTCTTTATCTACGGTTTCAAAGGAAAAAGCCTTGCCAGAGGGAATAGTTTTGATTATAAATGTTCTATTATCTTTATTATAACGAATCACATCATTACCAAACATCAAATAAATCATCTCTTTTATATTCATCAATATATTAAGCTCCAAACCCATTTTATACCTAATTGTAAGTAATTGATAAGGTTTCTCTATCAGATAAATAAATACTTTATCTATCAATTCTGCACATATACTTTTCTTTTGAAAGTAATCAGAATCATCTATCGTTGATATATATTTTTCGTAATTATCACTGGCATCTATTTTATTAGATAACAAGATATTTTCATTTGTAATGTCTGATATATTCTTATTTATACGTTCCACTTCTTTGTTTATATCATGCTTGGCATCCAAATATGTTTCGTCATCAAGAATCCCTTTAATATATCCATTATTAGCCCTTTTCATATCTCGCTCCAAGACATCCAATGTTTTATATAAACCATTGATTAGATTTTTATTATCCTCTATTTTTTGTAAATTACTAATTTTCTCTTCCTCAAACTTTACTCTACTTTGTTCCTGATCGTATATTGATTTCACGGACTTCCATACAAGGGAATCTGCAATTTTTGTTTCTATTGGTTTGTTTTTGCAACCTGTTTTCTTTCTATTTTGTGTACCATCTGCATACGTTATTCTAATACTACCAACATCTTGTTTACGATAATAAGAACAACCACAATATCCACATTTCAATAAACCACTTAATATTGTATCCTCTGCTTTCGTCTTATCTGTATCTTTAGGTCTTTTAGGGCGCAAATCATTTACTTCTAACCACAAAGTTTTATCAACAATAGCAGGGGCTGCATATACTTGCTCAACATATTGGGCAGGCTCTATTATTCTCCCGTTTGAATCCCTTACCGCTGCCTTAGTACATTCATAACGACGCCCCTCTCCATAGTAAACAGTATTAGATACCAATCGCCATATATCTGCAACCTCCCAAACTTTATCTAACTTTCTCCAACCACCTTCTTTAGGTTTAAACTTTATTGTATTAAAGTAATCAGCTATATACCTAAAACTTTTCCCTTCTTTATAAAGTCTAAAAGCGTCACGTACTAAAGGAGCTTCTAATTCTTCCTCTATATACAAGTATTTATCTCTTATATAATAACCAAATGGTGCCTGAGGGGTATAACTTTTACCACTAGCGAGAGCGTTCTTTTTACCTGACTTCATCATTGCTTTTCTATTCTCTGCATCCATTTCTGCAAACATACCAAGAATGTACAGGAATAATTTAGTCATTCCATCCAACTCTCCATTTCTATCCAAGGTTACTATATTTCTTTCTTTAAAATGTAAACATATGCCTTTATTAGTAAACTCATGAATTAGGTCTATGAAATTTTTACTGTTTCGACTTAATCGAGATACATCCCAAATAAATATTTTTTCAACATCGTCTTTTGTCAATTTTCTCATTAAAGAAAGTTGCTCTCTTGTAGACATATCTTCAACCGCAGAGGCTTTCTCTTCAAAAACAAGAGGATTATCATACCCCATTGCTTTCGCAAATGCTAAAAGTTCTCGTTTCTGCCTAGTATAATCCTGTAAATCAGTAGAAACTCTTAAATAGATTGCTGCGTTACTCATTCGAATTTATTTCTTATATTTGCCTTCAAATATAAGTAAAATAGAAAAAGTTACAAACTTATTCATTTCCAGAAATGATTAACTTTAGGTTTATTACCAACATCATAGGAAAACTATTGTTTGTAGAAAGTGCTTTTCTAGCCCTATGTATTATTGTAGCCCTAATATACGAGGAAAATGACCTCATGGCTTTTGTTTACTCATCGATCATCACGCTGGGTGTCGGGAGTCTTATGACATTTACCGTGAAAGTCAAAGACCGGGTACTTGCCAAAAAAGACGGTTATTTTATTGTAACCTGCACATGGATTATCTTCACCATCTTCGGTTGCCTACCTTACTTGTTCGGAGGTACAATCCCGTCAGTTGTTGACGCCATATTCGAAACCATGTCCGGTTTCACGACGACAGGCTCCTCAGTGATAAACAATGTCGAGGCCTTACCCCATGCCACTCTATTCTGGCGCTCCTTGACCCAATGGATGGGCGGTATGGGTATCATCGTGTTACTTTTAGCTATCATTCCCGGCTTGGGAATCGAGGGACGTGATCTTTTCGTGGCCGAGGTGCCAGGTCCGACACATGACAAATTTACGGCAACTTTCAAATCAACAGCCCGACGCATGTGGTACCTCTATATTTCATTAACAGCGGCTCAAGCCATTTTGCTTCTACTAGGAAATATGGATCTTTTTGATGCCATCTGTCACTCGTTCACGACGATGGCTACCGGAGGATATTCGACCAAACAAGCCAGCATTGCCTATTGGGACTCCGCTTACATCCAATACGTGGTCATCATATTCATGTTCATTGCCGGAACGAATTTCGGCTTACTCTATGTCATATTGCACGGTAAATTCCGCAAACTATTTCATGATGAAGAATTTAAACTATACCTTTACATCACGTTAGGAGCCAGTACAATTATCGCAATCGTCCTATTCCTGAATGGTTATGCAAACTTAGAATTAAGCATCCGGGAATCAATATTTCAAGTAGTTACCATTCTAACCACAACAGGATTCGCCACGGCAGACTACCTATTATGGCCACCTCTCACGGGTGCCATCATCTTTGCCCTTTTATTTATCGGGGCATGTGCCGGTTCAACCTCGGGAGGGTTGAAATGTATTCGCCTCAATCTATTATTCAAAAATTCGTTCATCGAGATGAAACGAATCATTCATCCTAACGGAATTATCAATGTCAAGTATAACGGAAAAAGTGTTCACCCCAATATTATGACCGGAGTGATGGGCTTTTTTATCCTGTATATGTTCATTTTCGCTATCTCCAGCCTGATCATGTCATTATTTACTCAGGATATTGCCACAGCCTGTAGTGCTGTGATCTCTAGCATGAGTAACGTGGGCCCCGGATTCGGAGAGATTGGACCCATGGATAACTTTGCTAACCTACATGACTTTGCCAAGATATTTTTATCCATTCTGATGATGGTGGGGCGTTTGGAAATATTCACGGTTCTCGTTCTATTCAGTAAAACTTTCTGGAAAAAGTAATCTCTACCCACAAGATAATTTGGATCTCACCCAAAGAGAGGTATTTTCGGAGCTTAGATTCCGGGATACCTCGTTGCAAAAATAAAAAAGGACTGCCATTTCAACAGTCCTTTTTTATTCTTAGAAAAATATCCTACAATTCACCCAATCCTTGCCTCGTGACAACAATCTCATCCCCCGTACAATCAATCACTGTCGAAGGAATATTATTCCCATATCCTCCGTCTATGACCAGATCAACCAGACGATTATATTTCTCGTGAATCAACTCCGGATCAGTGATATATTCCTCAACTTCACCTTCAGTAACTTTCACAGAAGTGGTCAGCAAAGGCCCGCCCAGCTCTTCGACAATAGCCTGAACAATAAAATTTTTGGGTATTCGAATACCGATTGTTTTACGTCTATTCATTAAGACATTGGGCAACTTACTAGTAGCCGGCAACACAAAAGTATACGGTCCCGGTAAATATTGTTTCATCAACCGAAACTCTTCATTACTTACTTTTGCATAAGCTGCGATGTTTCCCAGATCCTTACAGATCATCGAGAAATTTGCTTTCTCTGCTTTCACACCACGAATAGCCGAAACCCGTTGAACAGCCTTCACGCTATTTATATCACACCCAATCGCGTAAATCGTGTCGGTCGGGTAAATGATAACACCACCATTACGCAAGAGCTCAACGATCTTTCGAATCTCCCGATCATTGGGATTGTCCTCGAACAAACGTACAAGCATGATCGTAAATTATGAATTCACTTTCTTGTGATCAGCCAAGAACGTAGCCAAACCGGAATCCGTCAGCGGGTGCTTTAACAAACCTTTGATCGCACTCAACGGGCAGGTTGCAACGTCCGCCCCAGCCTCAATACATTGAATGATATGTTGTGTGTGGCGAATTGAAGCGGCCAATACTTGCGTGTTGAAACCGTAATAAGCATACATATCCACGATCTTTTCCACCAACTCGATACCATCACTACTGATGTCATCCAAACGTCCCACGAAAGGAGACACGTAAGTTGCACCTGCTTTAGCAGCCAACAGAGCCTGTCCCGGAGAGAATACTAACGTACAATTCGTACGAATTCCCTTGTTGGTAAAATATTTGATAGCCTTAATACCATCAGCAATACAAGGTACTTTTACCACGATATTCGGGTGCAAAGCGGCTAATTCTTCTCCCTCTTTAATCATACCTTCGTAATCAGTCGCAATTACCTCCGCACTTACATCACCATCCACGATATTGCAAATCTCAATGTAATGTTTTCTACAATTCTCATCACCTTTAATACCTTCTTTTGCCATTAGAGATGGATTGGTTGTTACACCGTCCAACACACCAAGGTCATTTGCCTCGCGAATCTGGTCAAGATTTGCCGTATCAATAAAAAATTTCATATTCTATCTGGTTTTATTGTTTAACTTCAATATCACGACAAAATTACAAACAATATCTGTAATCCGATCATATTTAGTTTATAAAGTTCACAAGGTTCATAAAGTTTATAAAGTAGCCTTATAAACTCTATAAATCCGTTACGCAATTAGTCCGAAAAGAATCCAGGCTACAAGTAAAGTAAATACCACGTTAAACGCTTGCGCACCCAGAAAAGCATATGTGGAACGACGATTTTCAGAGGTTATCAAGCTCTTGAAATCCGTCTCCAACCCAATAGACATAAATGCCAAGGCAAACCACATACCCTGAATATTCTTCAAAATAGGTTTAGCATCAGACACAACTTCTGGAGCAACGCAGAATGAAAAAACAAGAGAAGCCGCAACGAATCCCAACACGAATTTCGGAAAACGTAACCAGATTACTTTTAGCGTCGGTTTCTCTTCTGTAACCTCTTTCTTCGAATAAGACCAATAAATACTAATTAAGAAAGCCGCAACTCCCAACAACACGTTCTGCGAGAATTTCACGATCGTACTCGTCTGCAAGGCAACTTCTCCATATATCGCCCCAGTTGCAGCTACGGCCCCAGTCGTATCAATTGTTCCTCCAATCCAAGCCCCTGCCATATCCTCAGGTAATCCCATCAACTTAGCTAAACCGGGCATGATCAAAATCATCGGCACGGCCACGACCAATACTAACGATACCACGTATGACAATTTTGTTTTGTCCCCCTTGATAGCTCCGGCAGTAGCAACAGCCGCAGACACACCACAAATGGAAACAGCACTGGAAAGCATCAATGACATTTCTTTGTCAATTTTCATTTTACGACATAACCAAAAGCAGAAATTCCACACGGTAAAGACAACGACACAAGATTGTATTAATCCTAATGCCCCGGCTTTCAACAAATCATCAAAGAGTACTGTCGTCCCAAGTAACACCAAACCAATCTTCACGAAAAGTTCAGAAGAAAGTGACTCCTTCAACCACTTGGGAATAGAAAATATATTACTAATGAAAAGTCCTATCAATAAACTAAATATCACGGTTTCAAATCCCCAATCCTTTAGGAATTTATTTCCTCCGACAACCATGGCCAAAAGCGTAAGGAAGAACACGACCGGAAAACTTGCAGCAATCATTTTCAATTTTTTCCCAGTAAATAACCCGGCAAGCAATGCCATCAGGAACATAAAACAGAAAACAATCAGGGCATGTCCCACGTTATCCAAGGTGAAAACCTTATTCATCAATGCGTCAGCATCCAGCCAACTGAAAGAAGGCCAATTAGGTTTTAATTGAAATACTACTAAAAGAATTATAAACCACCCCACGATAGTAGAGGTCCAATCTTCGGAAATCTTTAACTTGCTCATCTGGAAATTTATTAATTTAGTGAATAATTTCTGTGGCAAAGTTAATACTGAGAATCAAAAAAATAATCCGTATTTTTACTGATTCGGAATTAGTACATTTCCAATAGTCCCTTAATAGAGCCCAAATAATACTCTTTCCAACCTTCAATGATCTCCTCGAAGACCTCATCTGGAATATTCGTATGTTCTAATTCTACACGAGTCCGGGAACCGTCTTTTTTTAATTTAATGGTCACAATAGAACGTTGATCCGTCTCCCCAAAAAACCATTCCTGAACAAGCAAATGATTGGACTTTACCTCCAGATTCACGCCACAAATATCTCCCTCCCATAAAGAAAACACGAATCCCTCCTCTGCTTTCATTTCCGCAGGATAACCACTCCACAATTCGATTTGAAAGGGATTCGTCAATGCCGTAAAGACTTCCTCCGGATCAGCCGTAATATCAATTATGTATTTAAAATTCATTTATAAATATATAGACTTTAGGAACTTTCAAGACCGAAGACTCAATATAGACCTAATAAACAAGAAGTGTGATAAAATGACTTTTATCACACTTCGTTATTATTTATTCTTATATTGTTCATTTAATTGATTTACCACATCATTGGTAATATCAAATCCCTCTTGTGCGAAAAGCACGTTACCGCCTAACGTCGTACTCAGTATTAATTGGAAGCCTTTCGCTTTATTATACTCCGTCAAGAAATTTGTGATTGCATCATACAACTTCCGGTTTATTTCCATTTGTTCGCGTTGAGCATTCTCGGTCATTTCCTGTTGCAATTTCTGCAAATTTTGTTGTTTGATCATCAAATCCATCTGGGCTTGTTCGGCTCTTTCACGAGTCATAAAACCACCGTTTTCCACTTTATTCCGAAACTCTGCAGCCTCACGATCGAAGTTCTTCACTTTTATGTTCAACTCTGTCCGATTGGTTTCCAATTTCTTTAAAAACGCTTCATTCAATTCTCTCGATTGAGTATAATTGTTAAGCAATGTATCCATATTAATGTAAACAATTTTTGCATCAGCGTTCACAGTTATAGTATCGCCTTGATTGCTCGTACTTTTGCTATTTCCACTGAAATGCAAAACATACAAAACTATCACAGCAATCAACAATAACACATTTAATCCTATCGACAAATTCTTCATAAAATGTAACTTTGTTATTAATAAATCGATTCATTGAAATCTCGGCCCACACGAGGCTTGTTTCGAATACAAAGATAATCTTTCTTCTTTTAGTTATCCGATTTTTCTCTTTTTTCTATATAAAAAATTTTCTTTAACAGGTCTATTTCCTCAATATTAATGACTTTCCCTCTCTCCGCCTGCCGACGCGCCCGCATTAATCCTTGTAACGCAATGATAGACTGAGTTCCAACACCTAACTTCACATCAACCATTCCTTTCATTTCTACCTTACGGGCAAAATCCTCGATCATCATACGCCTGTTCATTTCTTGATCCATCGCTTTTACCGGTTTGGATGCGGCATATATAGCTTGATTTAGATTATTTTGGGCATTCAGCAAAAAAGTATTCGATTTGTAATCCCCCGTAAGGAAACGTGGCAAGATTAAAACTTCCGACAGTAAAACAGTATCTCGTACCATAAAAACTCCCAGTAAGAAATCATTTTCTCTTAAACTGTCCGGAATAACAACTTGCATGGGAGTATAACCTATATGCGAAAAACGCAAGGTATCCCCCACTTGTACTCTCAATGAAAATCGCCCTTGTTTATCAACCCCTCGAACCTCTTTCCCCAACCGGAAGATCGCTTCCGGCAATGGCTGTATACTATCCCGGTCACAAACTACACCCGTGACAAACACATTGCCTTTATCTTGACTCTGCCCTTGTAATCCCAAGCAAAAGAATATAAAAAAAAATAGAAGGCTAAACTCTTTCATTTTCCCGGGCGATTTCACTATTCTGCAAAATGTTCAATAGCAATTCTCTCGCTCGGAATAATTGAGCTTTCACGGTTCCTAGCGGAATGGCCAGCTCTTGAGCAATTTCTTCATAAGAATACTCTTCAAAATAACGTAATTCTATCAATTTACGGTAACGCCCTTTCAACATGGCAACTTTCTCCCGCATAAATTCAGCTCGCTGCTTACGGATCGTTTCCTCTTCCGGATTCAACACGTCCGCCGGTACACTATTGATATACCCGCGATCATCTGGGTTTATATCATCCTTATCCAAAGAAACAATTTTAGCTTTTTTCTTCCGAATAAAATCAATCGTGTTATTAGAGGCAATTTTGAATAACCACGTACTAAACGCAAACTGAGGCGAATAGTAATTCAAACTCGTGAAAGCCTTCTCGAAAGCCTCGAACATTAAATCTTCCGCATCAGTTCTATTATTCACCATCTTCAGTATCATAAAATATACTGAATCCTTATACCTTTTAAATAACTCGGCATAAGCCTGTTCATCTCCCGTTATTGCCCTCTTCACGACCTTATAATCATAAAGAGCTTTCTCTGACAAGTTGTTTGTTAACTCCATTTCCTCTTGTTAAAAAATGAATATCCATTTTCGTACACTCGATAAACAAAACCGATCGTACTAATAATAAACGAAGTTAGGAATAATTTTTTTTGTTTCAGACAAATAGCGCAAATATTTAACAAAATCACATCCGTTAAAAATACAGTCAACATGACAAGCAACATGTATACTGGGTAAAAACCTAAGACAATCAAATAAATAGCTGTCAAATAAAAGAACAAACGCACGATCATATCGTCATCTATCATAATCCTCTCCGTCATTGCCAATCTCATCTTGCTAGCATAATAATATGAAACTTCGTTTATTTCTCCTTTTTTGTCACTTTTATCAATTATCACATACGAGTCCGGATCTTTTGTCATCTTTATTGCCCCAAACCTTGATAATTCTCTAACCATATCATTATCGTATCCTAAATACGATTGTGAATTCTTCGCGAACCCACGGTTTTCTATATAATACGATTTTCGATAAGCCATGTTACATCCATCCCCAAAAATATATTTTTTATTTTTCACCATGACCATCATTTTTATAAAACGCAAGAAACGAAACATACGCAAATTTCTCACGTTTTGTTCGGTGAAATCATAATTTGCAAAACCGACGACAGCCGCCGTGTTTTCATCAAAATATGATTCCATGGCCTTCACCCAATACATGGAAGAGGGATGGCAATTAATCTCTGAAAACAATAATATATCGTGCTTCGCTGCCAATACACCTATATTTATAGCCAATTTTTTAGTAAATCTGAATTTAGTGTCCGGGAATATTCGCGTACACCTCAACTGAGGATAATCTTTCTGTATCTCAGTCAATACATCCTGCGTGTCATCTTCTGAACATTCATCAACCACGACCACCTCAAAATTATCGTATGCTTGCATCAAAAAACTCGGTAAATTCCGTCTCAAACACTCCGCATTATTGTGTGATGTGATGATGACCGACACCCCTTCATGCTCTCGTTTATCTATCAGTTTTACTTTGCGAGACACAATCACACACCGACGAATAACGTGATAGATATAGGTGAGTGTCAACACAAACAGAAGTATTACCCCATATCTAAAAGCTCCCAGTTCTCCCCAAAAGACTCTCAAACTCTCCATATCATTATATTAACATTCTTTATCCATAAAAACAGACAAATATACTTACTTAATGGTGATTTTAACGTATTAATTGAACAATTTTGTGTACATTAGTTCGATTTTACTAACATAAAGCAACTACATTATGGGACAACCAAAAAACAGAGGAATTATAGGGATACTTACCGGCGGAGGAGACGTTCCCGGCCTGAATCCTGCCATCAGAGCGGTAACCATTCGAGCCCTGCGGGAAGGCTATAAAGTTATTGGAATCAAAAGAGGCTGGGGTGGACTGATTGACATCGTACGAGATCCACAATATGACAACTCCGGCAATTTTTTTGAATTAACAGAGGAAATCGTGAACAAAGCCGGACGCACCGGTGGCACTTTCCTACATACATCCAGAACTAGGGCTTCCCACGTGCCTAAGACAAATGTACCCAAGCATTTACAGGATAAATACTCGGACGACATCAACGACCTGACCCCGGAAGTATTAAAAAACCTAGAGTTCATGGGTATCGACTACTTGATCCCGATCGGGGGTGACGACACGTTGAGTTATGCAGTACGCTTGAGCAAGGAAAGTGTGAAAGTCGTAGCCATCCCCAAAACCATGGACAACGATGTTCCCGGAACAGATTACTGTATTGGATTCAGCACCTGTATCACCCGTACGATTGCCCTCACGCATGATCTCCGAACATCAGCCGGATCTCATGAACGTATACTGGTTCTAGAAGTCTTCGGACGCTATGCTGGGTTCACTGCAATGCTACCAACCTTAGCCGGAGCTGCCAACCGTTGTGTGATTCCGGAATACGAATTTAATATCGAACGTCTAACCGAACTACTTTGCGAGGATCGTTTCACGAATCCCAGCAAATACTCGGTGGTTCTGGTATCCGAAGGAGCCACTTTTTCTGGTGGTAACATGATTTTCCAAAGTGAAGAAACAGACATGTTCGGACATAAAAAATTGGGAGGTATCGGAAACATGATCTCACAACAATTAAAAGAACTTACCCCACAATTTAACCACGGACAAGTAATCAACACCATCACGCAAAGACTGGGATATCTAGTTCGCTGTGGAGATCCGGATGCACTGGATTCCATCGTACCTATGGCATACGGGAACCTTGCCCTGGATTTAATTAACAAAGGATTACACGGCAGGTTAGTTATCTTAAGAAACGGACGCTATGACAACGCCCCAATCGAGATTGTAACCAGCAGTAAAAAGATCGTGGATGTTCCCAAATTCTACAACACGGAGAGATTACGTCCTCAATACAACAGTTTCGAATTCATGCCACAGATGATACTATAAAGACGAAGCTCCCGGTTACCCGGGAGCTTCGTCTTTAAGATAAAAGAATTAGTACTAACTTTTAATTTTTAGCTTTTATCTTTTAGTGTTCTGAGTGGTTGAATCAGGTGTGATACTATCTACCTCCACGACAACTTCCGACTCCTCCACGACGGTTCCTACCGGTTCTTGTACTTGTTTTCCCGACTGCACCTTGTTTTTCTGACTATTCCCACAAGAAACAAACATCAAAGTTGCAGCAACCGCCATCATGCAAATCCATCCAATTCTTCCAAAAGTTTTCATCATATTCAAATTTAGTTTAGCTAGAAATTCAATGTGAAATTATACGTCATCAAGACGGTATAGGTTACAAAAAGGTGGGTCACCATCACGGCCCCACCCAAAGACAATTTAGAATTTTCGAAAATTGTTATGCAAAAACATAACAATAACTTCAAAACAAACGTTTAACTAACTTTATTAAGAAATGCCTCCGGCTCTTTATTAAATTAGATCCCACTCAGAATTTAACAAAAAAGACGTGCTATGCACACCGGAGGCAATCTCTTTTGCGCAATACACGTCTTTATAACTTCAATTCGAGTGGGATGCTGCAAATGTAAGCATTAAATTTCATTTAACAACATTATTTTTACGATAGAATTTGGAAAAAAGAAAATCTCTATATAGCTTTGTCTTCATAAAATAAAGAAATGTGATATACAATCAACACATAACTCAAACTTGGTGGTGGCACCTCTTTAAACTTCATCGTAAACAATGAGGTTATGTGATTGTATTGCATAATTGATATAGAGAGAGCCTATTGTTTACGAACAGTAGGCTCTCTTTTTTTATTCACCTTTTTTTAAAATCAAAATCATGAAACCAATCAAAAAATTTATGCTCACCGAACAAGAAATGCCAACCCAGTGGTATAATATTGTGGCAGACATGCCCAACAAACCTCTTCCTCCTCTCCATCCGGGAACAAAGCAACCGTTAAAACCGGAAGACCTTTACCCGCTATTTGCCCAAGAATTGGCAAAACAGGAGTTCGCCACAGAACGCTACATCGAGATCCCCGATGAAGTACAGGACTTGTATAAAATATGGAGATCGACCCCTCTCGTGCGAGCCTATGCTTTAGAAAAAGCTTTGGATACTCCTGCCAAAATATATTTCAAAAATGAAGGAACAAGCCCGGTCGGCTCTCACAAACCGAACACGGCCATTGCACAAGCTTACTACAACTACAAGCAAGGGATTAAACGCATCACCACAGAAACCGGTGGGGGACAATGGGGTACGGCATTAAGCTTTGCCTGTCAACATTTCGGCCTAGACCTAAAAGTGTTCATGGTAAAAGTAAGCTACAACCAGAAACCCTATCGCAAATTGATGATGAACACGTGGGGAGCAGATGTGATACCGTCACCAAGTAACTTGACAGAGGCCGGAAGACAAATTCTACGAGAATACCCGAATTCGACCGGTAGCCTAGGTATTGCCATTTCAGAAGCTGTCGAACTTGCCGCACAAGATCCCCTAACCAATTACTCCCTGGGAAGCGTGCTGAATCACGTACTATTACATCAAACTATCATCGGCGAGGAAGCACTTCTCCAAATGGAAAAAGCCGGGGATGAACCGGACATCGTGATCGGGTGTTTCGGGGGAGGTTCGAACTTCGCCGGAATCAGTTTTCCATTCATCCGCAGGAATTTGAAAGAAGGAAAACATACCCGGGTAATTGCTGTAGAACCACAATCCTGCCCGAAGTTAACCCGAGGTCAGTTCCAATACGACTTCGGCGATACAGTCGGGTTGACACCTTTACTTCCCATGTACACGCTGGGACATGACTTCCAACCCGCAAGTATTCATGCCGGGGGCTTACGCTATCACGGAGCCGGGGTTATCGTCAGCCAATTACTCAAGGACAAACTGATGGAGGCCGTTGCCATTCCGCAACTGGAAACCTTCGAGGCCGGAATATTATTTGCCAAAACCGAAGGGATAATTCCTGCACCAGAATCCACTCATGCCATAGCACAAGCGATTCGGGAAGCGAAAATTGCCAAAGCCGAAGGAAAAGCCAAAACAATCCTGTTCAACCTATCCGGACACGGCATGATTGACCTCTACGCTTACGAACAATACCTTGGTGGAAACCTCCAGAATTTCGAGCTTTCCGATCAAGAAATCGCTCAATCTCTTGATAAATTAGAGAAAATCATGTGAAGAGCATAGCTATCTGATTTTTTGCTACATTTGCAAAAAAATCAGATAGCATGTTTTATACAGAACTCACTTTCCATATCTCTCCTTACGTGGAGGACATTGCAGATGCGATTATTGCCGAACTCGGCGACCTCGGATACGACAGTTTTTCATACTCGGACAACGGTTTCAAAGCTTACATTCCAAGTAAAAATTTCGATGAAGAACAGGTAAAATCATTAGAAATCCTTTCATTCTTCCAAGCACTATACACGATCACCTGGGAAAAAACAGAAATCGAAAACCAAGATTGGAACAAAATCTGGGAAGAAAACTTCACGCCTATTCTCGTGCAAGACCAGATACTAGTAAGAGCCGGATTCCATCCCACGCTTGAAAACATCGAACACGAAATCATTATTGACCCGAAAATGAGTTTTGGCACGGGCCATCATGCCACGACTGCTCTCATGCTGGAAACGATCTTAGACATGAAACCTAATTTCTCCGGCAAGAAAGTCCTTGACATGGGATGTGGTACCGGCATTCTATCTATCATGGCCGCACAAACCGGGGCACAATCGGTCACCGGCATCGACATCGACGAATGGGCCTACAACAACGCCATGGAAAACATTGCCACCAACAACATGAACAACATACGCATTCTTATCGGGGATGCAACTTTACTGGATGGACAGGAACATTACGATATCATTCTAGCCAATATCAACCGGAATATATTATTGAATGATATGCCCGCGTACGTAAACGTGCTTAACGATAACGGCTACCTCATCATGAGCGGATTCTACACCGAAGATATTCCCGTTATTCGCGAGAAAGCCGAGCTATTGCAACTAACCTATCAATCCAACAAAATAAAAGACAACTGGACAGCCACGGTTTTCCACAAGAAATAACTTTTGGTGGAAAGTTACAGGTTGTTAAAAAAGAACTTGAAACTTGCTAACCTGTAACTTGTAACGTAGCGTAGCCGGATATTTGTTAATATTTTAACAAAGGCTTGTTTTTTCAATTTCAATATGCAATATTTGCATCGTGAAAAATACACAAGAAGAATGAGAACAAGGTATACAAATAACTATAAACAGATGATGTGCATGCAAAAGCTCTTTGCAGGCTAACGCACTGTTGTCAAAAAACTGTCGAAAAAAGCCTGTGTGAATACACGGGCTTTTTTCATGTAAAGAAATAAATGATTTAAAAACAATAAACTTATGAACGTATTAAAATTTGGAGGAACCTCGGTTGGTTCCGCACAACGAATCCAAGAAGTGGCAAAATTAATCTCGGATGACCAACCTAAAATTGTTGTTCTTTCGGCCATGTCCGGAACAACCAACACGTTAGTAGACATCACCAACCACCTATACCGCAATGACAGGCAGGAAGCTTTGACGACAATCCAGAATCTTGAACTGGATTACCTGATGACCATTAGCGATCTCTACAGTACCGAAGAATTCAAACACCGGGGACAAGAATTTGTACAAACCATCTTTACTTATCTCCGTTCGTTCATCAACAAGGACTTTTACCCGTTACAAGAAAAAGCTGTAATCGCTCAAGGAGAGATCATTTCCACCACGCTAATGTATTATTATTTACAGGAACAAGGCATTCCTTCCACGCTTCTGTCAGCCTTGGATTTCATGCGTATTGACAAAGACTGTGAACCGGATTATTTCTATATCGAACAAAATCTAAAAAGACTACTATCCAACCCGGCCACGGAGCGCATTATCATTACCCAAGGATTCATTTGCCGAAACGCTTATGGAGAAATCGACAACTTGAAGAGAGGAGGCAGCGACTACTCGGCTGCATTGATCGGGGCCGCTCTCAACGTGGAGGAAATTCAAATATGGACCGACATCGACGGTGTACATAACAGCGACCCGCGATACGTGAAAAACACGAAAGCCATTCGCTCTCTATCTTTTGATGAAGCTGCCGAACTCGCCTATTTCGGGGCCAAAATTCTCCACCCGTCAAGCATTCAACCCGCGAAGAAAGCAAACATTCCCGTGCGCATGAAAAACACGATGAACCCAAGCGACGAAGGAACTTTGATCACGAAAGAAAGTCCCATCAAAGATTTCAAAGCGGTGGCTGCAAAGGATGGAATCACGGCCATAAAAGTCAAATCCAGCAACATGTTGCTTGCTTACGGTTTTGTTCGGAAAGTATTCGAAATATTCGAATCCTGGAAAACCCCGATTGATATGATTGCCACGTCGGAAGTCGCCATATCTCTCACGATTGACAGCACATGCCACCTGGAAGACATTAAAAAAGACCTCACGAAATACGGCACAATCGAGATCGAAGAATCTCTTTCCATCATCTGCATCGTCGGGGATTGCTCTATCAACAATAGTGGACTCGCAGCTCGGGCTCTCACCGCACTGGAAGATATTCCCCTGCACATGATCTCTTACGGGGCCAGCGAACACAGCATTTCTCTACTCGTGAAACAAGCAGACAAACAAAAAGCGCTTGAGGCACTTAGCGAAAGATTATTAAATAAATGAGTTCATAAACCCAACCTACATGAATATAGAAACCATCAAAACATTTCAAACCTTGAAGACCCCGTTTTACTACTACGACACGACTCTTCTACAAGCCACGATTCAAGCCGCCTCCCAAGCGGCTAAAGAATATGGATTCAATTTGCATTACGCTATAAAAGCAAATGCCAACCCACACATTCTTGACATCATTCAAAGCTATGGGATTGGTGCGGACTGCGTGAGTGGTAACGAGGTGGCTCAAGCCGTAGCAAGTGGTTTTCCCACGGAACAGATCGTGTATGCTGGAGTCGGGAAAAGCGACGAGGAAATTCGGTTGGCTCTTGAAAAAAAGATATTTTGTTTCAACTGCGAATCTTTACCGGAAATAGAGGTAATCAATATACTGGCCGGAGAAATAGGAAAAAAAGCCTCTGTTGCTCTTCGGGTAAACCCCAACGTGGATGCCCACACGCATCATTACATCACCACGGGAATCGAAGAAAACAAGTTCGGGTTCTATCTTTACGACCTCGACCACGCCATCACGGCCTGCCGGGAAATGGAACATATCAAGCTTATCGGACTACATTTCCATATCGGTTCCCAAATCACCGATCTCACTGTATTCCGAGGACTTTGTTTGAGAGTAAACGAGATTCAATCCCGCCTGAAAGAACAGGGGATCATTCTTCCTCACGTGAACTTCGGTGGTGGATTGGGCATCAATTATGATTGCCCCACGTGTGGTCTAATTCCAGATTTTACCTCTTATTTTCAAACCTTTGCTGATTTTTTCAAAGCCCAGCCGGGTCAGCAACTTCATTTCGAACTAGGCCGATCCCTTGTCGGACAATGCGGTTCCCTTATCTCCCGTGTCCTGTACGTGAAGGAAGGCAAACATAAAAAATTCATCATTCTAGATGCGGGAATGAACGACCTTTTACGTCCGGCACTCTACCAAGCTTTCCACCGGATAGAAAACTTGACCTCCGTGGGAGAACATGAAAAATACGACGTGGTTGGTCCTATCTGTGAATCATCCGATTGTTTCGGCAAAGACCGGGAGCTACCCCTCACCAACCGGGGAGATCTGATCGCCATTCGTTCCTGTGGTGCATACGGAGAAGTCATGGCCTCACGATATAATCTCAGAGAATTACCGGAAAGTTACTTTTCTCGATAATTCGTGACATTCCTTCCGATAGATGAAGAATGTGAAATAGACCCGGTTTTCCTTGGGTCTATTTCACATTTTCAAATTAATTCACTATTTTTGGTTATTTTTCTTATCATTCGGCTTGGCAATGGATTCTCTCATTTGCGTATCAGCCTCGATATTCTTCATTTTGTAGTAATCCATGATACCCAAATTACCGCTACGGAAAGCCTCTGCCATGGCACGAGGAACTTCTGCCTCAGCCTCGATCACTCTAGCCCGCATTTCCTGTGCAAGCGCCTTCATTTCATGCTCGGTAGCAACAGCCATTGCACGGCGTTCCTCCGCCTTCGCCTGAGCAATTTTCAAATCAGCCTCTGCCTGATCGGTCTGTAATTCCGCCCCAATATTCTTACCTATATCAATATCTGCAATATCAATAGACAAAATTTCAAAAGCAGTACCAGAATCCAATCCCTTGTTCAACACCACCTTCGAAATAGAATCCGGATTTTCCAAAACCTCCTTGTGCGAGGCTGCAGAACCGATTGAGGACACAATACCTTCCCCAACACGGGCCAAAATAGTTTCTTCCCCGGCACCCCCGACTAATTGACGGATATTAGCCCGCACCGTAACCCGGGCTTTAGCTATCAACTGAATACCATCTTTAGCCACGGCAGCCACAGGCGGGGTATTAATCACTTTGGGGTTCACACTCATCTGTACAGCCTCGAATACATCACGCCCGGCCAGATCCACGGCCGTTGCAATTTGAAATGTCAAGTCGATATTCGCTTTAGATGCGGACACCAAGGCATGTACCACTTGAGCCACGTGTCCCCCAGCAAGATAATGAGCCTCTAGCAAATCTCGATAAAGCTCCAAGCCAGCCTTTTTCCCCTCAATCATGGCACGAACGATAACCGTGGGAGGCACTTTCCGCCAACGCATCAAAACCAATTGTAACAAAGATATTTTCACATCAGACACTAACGCTTGAAACCACAAGCCAATCGGGATAAAGTAGAGGATCATCCAAAGTAAAAAAAGACCTCCGGCGATAACCGCTACCAGAAAAAACAAACTACTCTCCATCTTCTATTCAGTTTTTAATTTAACGACAATCTTATTTTTATACACTTTCAACACGACTATTTCCCGGTTTTCCTCGATATACCCGGAACGGGATTCCGCCTCAACCACACTGTCCCCCACCCGTACTTTTCCAATCGGAGCCAAGCGTCCCTGCGTCATCCCAATATCTCCTTCCCGAATGGATTCATCTACACCTTCTACCGTACTATCAATCTGCGTGTGTAACTGCATACGTTTCCACGTCTTCGATCGCAAAACGTAATAAGTCACCCCGAAACCACAAAGAGCCGTCCCCAACAAAGTAAAATGCCCGACCGTCATTCCCATTGTAGAATAAGCGATATAAATAGCTATTCCCACGCAAGCGAAACCTAAAATTCCTGCCACGTTCACTCCAGGAAAAACAAGAAACTCAAGTATTAACAGGACAAAACCTATCAAAATCAGCATGAATAAAACAAGCCACTCCATATACAACATTTTTTGTTTGATAAAGATACATTTTTTTTAAACTATAGTATCATCATTCCGAAATATTTTCCACACACCTACCCCTCCTTCCCAACCGATCTGGCCGTGACAACCGAACGTGACAAAGGAAGGCACGGGTTGCAGTGTTAGCGAGTTTGAACCCACACATTTTCAACACACGATTTTCAATTCTCAATTATTATCTTTTACTTTGTAGCCAATTTTTCATTACC